>OHBD01000530.1_pt1 | contig 22181 bp, 18 predicted proteins | sample 1577291 | NCBI WGS metagenome assembly OHBD01 (sample SAMEA3879572, study PRJEB24766) | human gut metagenome | biome: human-associated habitat; feature: feces | place: USA | collected 1985/1987
GTACCGGCAAGAACCCCCGAAGGAAAAATTCAGGGCCTGCAGATCCGATTGGATTCCATTAAAAAAGGAAAGTTTCGGTGGATCACCAGCATCGGCAAGCAGGATGGCTGTAAAGCGGAATGCTGGACCCATATCGCTGGCGAGCCTACCCCGACAGTCCTTCTGACCGAGGGACCTATGAAGGCGGATGTCATCCATCACATTACCGGTCTGACGGTAATTGCGGTACCCGGCGTCAATTCCCTGAATCATCTGAAGGAAACACTGGAGTACGTGCAGTCCAAGGGAACCACCAAGATCATGACGGCATTCGACATGGACTATCTGAAGAATCCCCATGTGAAGGATGGCTATTTCAATCTGGCCACTATGCTGGCTCAGGTTGGGATTGAGTACGGGACCTACCTTTGGGATCCCCAATACAAAGGCCTTGACGATTATGTATGGCACTGTCGTCAGGAAGGTCTGGTCTGACATCTCGCAAAGGGCTCTATTTTTACGCACTATGCGGAAAACAGATGGTTTTCCAATCGACCTGTTTGTATTTTTTTATGGTGCAGTTTCAAGAAATTGAATGCCATACTAACGAGATACCATTCTACCGTAACATTGGCATTTCCTCCGGTCAGGAATCAGCGGAAGTTCACATCCTGGTTAATCGTGGCGAATGCGCCTTACACCGCTGGATGAAGTATTTGGAAACATCTAGCCTGCTTGACACTGTCTTCCACTGGCTTTTTGTCAGTCTTCTTTTGATGATTGTACTGTTCTTTGACCGGGCAGTCTTTACAGTCCGCACATTCGTAGACAATTTGTATAATCTACTTGCGTCTTGTTGCACATCTTAATAATGCGCAAGAGCCCGGTTCAGCAAGAACCGGGCTTTGTACTTTTTCGCGGAGCCCGCCTTTTAGTGAGACAACCCCTACTGCTTATGTATGATAGTGTATCTTTGACTTCTCGATAACGAAATCAGGCATTTGATTGTTTTCTGCAAACCCCAATGCCCGTTTCCACATAAGGGTCAGTGATTTCTTGAATAATGATAACAAAATTCTCTCCCCCTTTTTTATCTTTACAATGTTAGCAGAAACATCGACTTCTGATGAACTGCCACATATAGAATATCATATTAAAGGCGCATGGTCAACTGACTTGCTATTTCTTGTCGTCGCTGCACAATATTTTGCTTTTAATAAAGAACAATGTGATATAGACCATCTTCGCAAGTAAGAGGCTGCTCTGTATGATTCTGGAGAATCACACAGAGCAGCTCGCTCTTTGGGGCGCAGAGCAAGGGAAAAGTGACCAATTATACCGAAAAAGCAGCACACGAAATTAGAGGGGCAGGTTTTTTCTCTCTAATTTTGAGATAGCTCTTTTTTGTGCGCATCTTCAAGAATTATAAGCACAAGTGTTGCAAATACGCATTTGCAGCGGTGTAATCAAGTATATAAAATATTTTTAAGGAGGAAATCATTATGTTAATCGCAGTCGACCACGGCAATCACGCCATCAAGACCGTCCACCACAATTTTGTATCCGGTCTGGCACGGCACTCCGTCCGCCCGCCTATGGCGGATGAAGTTCTGGAGTACAAGGGAGAATACTGGACCCTTTCCGGCCAGCGTCTTCCATATCGCCGGGATAAGACCCGGGATGAAAGTTTCTTCATTCTCACCCTGTTTGCTATCGCAAAAGAGCTTTCCTATGCCGGTCCTCTGCCCGCAGCGGAGAAAATTGAGCTGGCGGTAGGTCTGCCCCCGGAACACTACAGCATTCTGAAGGACAAGTTCAGAGCCTACTTCAAGCGCAGTGAGTCCGTCCAATTCTCTTACAATGACAAGCCTATGACCATTCTGATTCGGGATGTCTTTGTATATCCGCAGGCATTTGCTGCCATCGCACCTCAGAAAAGCCAGCTCAAGCATCATCTGCGCTTGTTTCTGATCGACATTGGCGGCTACACCACCGATGTTCTGCTCCTGCGCAGCGGTAAGCCCGACATGCAATTCTGCCGCAGTCTGGAAACCGGCGTCATTACCATGAACAATGACATCATCCGCAGGGTCGGCGCCCTGCATGATATGCAGATTGAGGATGAACATATCAGCGCCGTGCTGTGCGGCAAGGAAACCATTCTCCCCGCGGATGTAAAGGATACCATCCGCAAGTCCGCGGAACAGCACGCGAAGGATATTCTGGATCAGCTGCGTGAACTGAAGGTAGATCTGCGTTCTAACCCGGCAGTCTTCATTGGTGGTGGCTCTGTCCTGTTCCGGGATTATCTGGAGCGTTCCCCTCTGGTAGCCTCAGCCAGTTTCGTAGAAAATGTGAACGCCAATGCTATCGGCTATCGGACAATGGCAGAAGGGCAGCTTTCTCTTCTGAGAACTTAGCCATAAACGGGGGTGAACCGCGTTGATTCAAGATGGAAAGTACCGTTACACCCTTCAATTTGGTATGAACACTGCCGAAGGACGACAGGCAGGCCAGTTCCTTGAGCAGCTGGGCAACAAGAAAAGCCCGATCATTGTAGCTGCTCTGAACAAATATCTGGAGGATAACCCGGGGCTGCTGGATGGTCGGGTACGCATTCAGGTTCATGTTTCCGATCTAAATACCCGGATGCTGGAAGAAAAAATCCGGCAGCTGATCGAAGAACGGCTCAGCTCCGGTGTTCCGCTTCCTGCACCACCAGCTGCCAATCCCCATGAGAATGTGGAACAGGTCAGCGCAGACATCTTGGAAATGCTGAACGATCTGGACAGCTTTGGATAATCAAAAAATCCCGGAGTTGGGTGATACCAATTCCGGGATTCTTCAATTTTAGGAAATTATCCGGATGTCATTGGAGAAGGATAATTCCTTACGTGATCAAAGACGTCTTGCTATGCTGCTCCGATATGCATTGGGTGTCATCCCATAATATTTCTTAAATACAGAATCAAAATGTTTTACAGAGAGATACCCGACCTCACTTGCAATGTCACCCACTTTAGCCGCAGTGTGCGTGCTGAGGAGAAGCGTGGCTCGTTCCATCCGAAGGCGGAGTAAATACTTGGAATATGGTTCTCCGCGTTCGGACTTGAAGACGCTGCTGAGATAAGCGGGGTTAACCTCCAAAGCGCTTGCGACTTCGTTCAAAGAAATAGGCTTGGAATAGTTCATTTGGATATAGTCCCTTGCCCGCTGTACCAGAACACTGGATTCGACATCTTCCAAAGGAAAAGCAGCATCCGGAGAAACATGGGCCTTCACTTGGGGAATTGCTTGCCGGGTCTCTCCGGCAGAACGTTTCTTTGCCAGTTTATCGAGAATGGCGTGCAGTTCTGCGTCCTGAAGCGGTTTAAGCAAATAGTCTGAAACACCACTGCGGACTGCTGCACGTGCGTAGTCGAATTCATCATAACCGGTCAAGAAAATAATATCCGTATCTGCGATGTTGTTATGTACGTATGTCGCAAGTTCCACTCCGGTCATGCGAGGCATCTTAATATCTGTGATAATCAGGTCGAAGTGCTGTTCATTCAGCAGTGCCATTGCTTCCACACCATCTTTCGCACATGCGGCGGTGATCCACTGGTCATGTATTGAAGATAGATTGAACAGCAGGTATTCCCGCATAAGGGGCTCATCTTCGACGATCAAAGCGGTTAACATGGTTTCACACTCCTTGGAATGCTTAAGGTAACAGTGGTTCCGCTTCCTTCTTCGGAAGAAAGGGTAATGCCATAGGGACTACCAAACTGAAAACGAATACGTTTCTGTATATTGATTAGTCCAATGCCACTTGTCTGAAATTCTGTATTCTTTTCCGACTCACAATTATCCAATCTGCTCTGCAACTGCTGCAAAGTGACCTTTGACATGCCTGCACCGTTGTCTTTCACCGAAATAATAAGCGCGTTACCGCGATATTGCAGATCTACAAGGATATGTGTCTCTCCTTCAGTTTTTTCACAGCCATGAATCAGCGCATTTTCAATAATCGGCTGGATGGTCAGTGCGGGAAGCGTGCAGGACAAATCAATATCAGACACATTGATTTCGTAAGTCAGATTGTCATGGCGTAATTTCTGTAATTGGAGATAACTTTCCGCGATTTTCAGTTCGGCTTCCAGTGTGATTTTACGACCGGAGCTAATTACACCCCGGAGCAGGGTGGCCAATTGCTCAATCCCACGCGTTGCTTCCTTGTATCTGCCGCATTTTATTAGCAGATTGATTGTGTTCAGGGTGTTGAATAAAAAATGAGGTTGTATTTGGCGATGTAAAGACTCAAACTGTGCCTCTTTCTGCAGATATTTCGCTTCATATACCTGTTTTGTCAACTGTTTCTCCTGATTCATCATCTCCTGAATCTGCTCCAGCATGTGATTGAAGGCTGAATTCAGAGAGGCAATTTCATCTGTACAGTCTGTGCTCGCACGCACAGTTAGATTACCGGCTTCTACTTCCTCCATCAGATTGACCGTTTGATAAAGTGGCCGTAGTTGTCTGCGGACAAAGAAGATAGAGATGGCAACACCCAAAGCTGCCATTCCAACAGCCATGAGCATATTAAAAATCAGTGTTGCATTGGCGCCTTTGACGACCTGATTCCTGGCGTTGATTGCGATGACGCGCCAGTTCGTGGAGGGAATGATCTCGACATTTACAATATACGTTGCTCCATCCAGTCTCCGTGTAGAGTAACCAGACGAAGCCGCCGCGTTGCGGATATCATCGTTTGTGATTGCTGCAGGCAACGCGGAGTTCTGGTACACGGGATTCCAGTTGGAATCCATGATAAAAAGGGCACCGCCCTCGCTTACATTGATGCGGTCACATACCGCCTTTATGCCGTTGTAGTTAGCATCGACTCGGATAACGCCGACAGTTTTCTGGTTGTTTTGAAGGCTGCAGAGGCGTTTTGCAATGGAGATAACGAGATTTACAGAGGAACCCGCTTCTTCAAAATGAGCTGGCAGAAAAATATAGTCATCGGTACTCTGCGCGGTTTGATACCATTCTTCGGCTTTATAATCCGCATTCAAACCGCTGTGGCTGCTTTTGGAACTGGAGTATATTGAATCGGAAAAAATATACACTCTTAAAATATCTTCTCTGGGAGTAATCATAACCTGGCGAAGATAATCTTCTATTGAACGCCGTTTATCCAGCGCTTCCTGACTGCTGGAAGATCTGGTATCGAGGTAATTCATGACACTGGAGTTGTAGTAGGGGCTGAGGCACAGTCGGGCCAATTCATCAATATATGTATCAACATTCAAGGCCACCTGTTCAACAACCTGCTGTATGTCTTTTGCCGATTGATCGGTATAGTCGGCAACGAAACGAAGGTGGCTGAAAAGTGAAACCAGTATAATGGAAGAAAAAATGAACATGGAAATGATGAGAAGCAGGCGGCGCTGGATGTTATTAGCGGCAAAAAAAGCTTTGAGTTTAGAAAGCATACACGCTGTCCTCCGAATCGCTTTTGTGCGTTTATTATAGAACACCGAAGTGAAAAATGCAAGGATATGTGCGTGTTGCCTATAAAATATGGACTGCAATCTAAAAAAAGAGGGATTTACCAAGTGAAAAACAGAAACTATAATGTAGTCAGGATGAATCCCACGAAGACATCCGGAAAATAGAATGGAGGAGACAAAATGAAACGTTTATTTGCTTTCGTACTGGCTATTTGCATGCTTACCACAGCGTTTGCTGGCTGCGGCCAGCAGGCCAACACCCCCACAGAACCCAAGGCTGATCAGGCAAGCACAAACGAGGTTGAAAAGAAAGATGAAAAACCTGCCAAGGATGTAGACTTGACATTCTTTACCGGCAAGGTAGAAACTGTTGACCTGCTGGATGAGATCATTGCTGACTTCAACGCACAGAGCGGTGGTATCACTGTGGAACAGGAATATCAGAACGATGCGAGCAATATCATCAAAATCAAGTTTGCATCCGGCGAAGCCCCTGATATTATGACCACTTATGAGCAGGAATATGTGGATCAGGGTAAGTATCTGGATCTGTCCGATATGGATGAGATCTGGAACAGACTGATTCCCTCCATGAAGGAAAGCTGCACGGATATCAGCAGCGGAAAGCAGTACCGTATCTGCACGAATATGACCATGGCAGGTTTCTTCTACAACAAGGAAATTTTCGCAGAACTTGGCATTGAACCCGCGACCACTTGGGAAGGTTTTGTTGCGAATCTGGAAAAGATTAAAACCGAGATGCCCGATGTTGATCCCTGGTTTATCTTCGGCAGCGAAGCGTGGCATCTGGGCCATCTGATTGAGTTCATTCCCCATGGTTACATCAAGGCAAAGTACGGCGCTACCGCTGCAAAGACTGCCATGCTGAACAATGACAAGAGCATTTTGAATTTTGGCGATCCCAACGGTGCCATGGCTACTTTCGCAGCCGGTTTGCTGGAACTGCAGGAAAAAGGCCTGATTAACGAAGACGTTCTGACTGCAACGAACGATAACTGCGTCGATGCATTTGTATCCGGTAAGGCTGCAATGTTCAGCAATGGCATGTGGGCTCTGTCCAGTGTACTGGCAAAGGATCCTGAAATGGCAGACAAGATCGGCTTTGCCCCTTATCCTGCTATGATGGAAGACGGCACTCCCATGGTTCTGGTTGCGGAAGACTCCGGTTACAGTATTAGTGCTGATACAGAGCATGTCGAGGAAGCAAAGGCCTTCCTGACTTACTTGTTCAGTGCAGATAATCAGAAGAAGTATGCCGAAAGTCTGGGTTCTCCCTCCGCTTTCACGGATGTTGATGCAAAGTGGGCGCCTGACTCCATTGTTGAAGGCGTTAACAGTGCTGTTAGCTCCGCAGCGAACATTGGCTTCACCAACGAGAAACCTGCCGGCTTCTCCGGTGATGATGCTGGCAGAATGGTTCAGGACTTGCTCGCCGGCAAGTATACTGCTGAGGAGTTTGCAAAAGCATATGAAGCTGCATGGGACGCAGGATTTTAATTTTGATACTCTGACATAACCTTATTGTGAATTAATCTAACAGGACTCGGATCGGAGGAATTAAGTTCCGATGTTCCGGGTCCTGGCTTTTTCGGAGGAACATGTATGCGTAGAAAACGAATCGATTGGGCCCAGTTCCTCTCGCTTCCTGCATTGATTCTGTTCTCGATCTTTTTTGTGTACCCATTGCTTAAGGGCATTGGGATGAGCTTGACAGATTGGGACGGTATGGGTCAGGCAGAGTTTGTTGGACTCAAAAATTTTGCGAATTTTTTCTCAGATGACCGGGCAATGCAAGATATCAAAACCACATTGATTTTTGCGATAGGCAGTGCAGCGCTATTGAATCTGGTAGGGTTGTGCTATGCTTTGCTGATGAATTCTGACTTTCGGGGAAAAAGCATTGCGCGTGTCATTATCTACCTGCCTGCTATCATCAGCCCTTTGATTATGGGATACATCTGGTATTTCCTGCTGCAGCCGGGGCGGGGCTACCTCGCCTATGCATTTGCTCAGCTGGGACTCTCGGGCTTGATAGGGAATTGGATGGGCAAATACTCGGTGACACTGCTGGTGCTGATTCTTGTAAACGTCTGGCAATTTTCCGGTATGACAATGATTATTTATTTGGCGGGGCTCCAGTCAATTCCTTCAGAATATGTTGAAGCAGCTACGATTGACGGAGCGGGAAGATGGCAGCGGTTTTCCAGAATCACGCTTCCTTTGCTGATGCCTGCCATCAGAATCAATGTGGTCACAAACATTATTGGCTCACTGTCAGTTTTCGATATCATCATGGCACTGACACAGGGCGGACCGGGATACTCCACAGAAAGTTTAAGTATCTACATTATGCGTATGTGTTATGGCAGTCGAACCGGTTATTCTACAGCTGTTGCGATGATCCTGTTTTTTATCATCCTGATTCCTGTTCTGATCTCCATGCGCCTGACGCGGGAAAAAGACTAAGGAGGCAAATGCATGAAAGGTTTAGAAAAAGTATTAAAATATGCTGCGATTTGCCTGATTTGTCTGATGTGCCTGATTCCTTTCTATGTTTTGCTGGTTCTGGCGCTCAATTCTCCACAGCGTGTTTTTTATGAGGGTAATATTTTTATTCCGGATTTTTATTGGCAGAACTTTCTGGATGCCTGGAGAAAATCAAAGATAGGTACAGCTATGCTGAATTCTGCGATCATTACAGCCGGAACGCTGATTTTGACAATTATTACCGGTGGCCTGGCAGGGTATGCCATTGCAAGGCACAATACAAGGTATAACAAATTCGTATTCGGTCTGCTTTTGTCCTGTATGATGATTCCTGGTATTATCAATACTGTTCCGCTGTACACACTTATGAGAAAAATTCATGCGGTAAATACCCTTTGGGGAATGATTCTGGTTTGCTCCACACTGGCAATGCCGTCTGCGGTGTTCATTTACGCGACATTTATAAAAGCGCTGCCAAGAGAATTGGACGAAGCAGCTGCGTTAGATGGCTGCACAGGATTCAGCGCTTTCTGGAGAGTTATTTTCCCAATCATAAAACCCGCAACGGCATCCTTCGTGATTCTGAATGGTTTTGGAATCTGGAATAACTATGCGCAGGCTACGTTCTTCTTGCAGTCGAGGGCAAAGCAGAACATCCCGCAGGCATTGTCCGTCTTTTTCCAGCAGTTTGGCGGTGGTAAATGGCATCTGATGGCTGCAACGGCGACCATCGCCATTATCCCCGTAGTGATCATCTTCCTGATTTTCCAGAAGCAGTTTATCCAGGGACTTTCAGACGGCGCGGTGAAAGGATAAGGTGAATTGAATGGATTTATATCCTGTAAAAGCGCAGTTTCTGTCCGGTGAAGAAGTTGAGCTTCGCCTTGATACGGATGGACACATCTGTGAATACGCGGAGGTGTCTATATACCATTTGAATGATTTAGTCTACAGGCAAAAAGTTGCTGATTTTACCGGTAATATACTCATTTCTGTTGGAAAATATGATACCACTTTTGCTGGTTACGGTGCTTCGGTAACGGTATGCACAGGTAACACACGTATTCTTCTGGAAACAGCTTTTGATGTTGTCGAAAACCCCAAACGGTCTCTCCGCTACGGCTTTTTGAGCGATTTCACGCAGGACGACGCAGATAACGGTGCTGTTGAATGGCTGAATAAATGTCATATCAATATGGTGCAGTACTATGACTGGTCTTACCGGCATGATCACCTGGTTACAGATCAGGAATTCTACACAGACATGATGGGTAAGCCAATCTCTCGCAAAACCGTGAAGGACAAGATTGAAAAATGCGCGGAACATGGCATGCATTCTATCGCATACGGCGCAATTTACGCTGCCAGCAAACCCTTTTTCGAGAAGCACACAAATTGGGCGCTGTATAATTCCTGCCAGAAACCCTTTGTGTTCATTGATGTGTTTTATATCATGAATATTGCAAAGGATTCGCCGTGGCGGCATCATTTGATTGCGGAGTATAGAAAAGCAATCACAAAGATGGGGTTTGCAGGAATCCATATGGACACCTATGGCTTCCCCAAAACGGCCTATTCTCATTTGGAGGAAAAGCCGGAACTGATTCGATTGGATCAGGAAATCCCATCCTTGATCAACCAGACCAGAGAAGAACTTGCAGGTGCAAATCAAGACCCATATCTGATCTTCAATAATGTTGGCAACTGGCCTGTATATTTCACCGCTGCTGCTAAGCAGGACGCAGTTTACATTGAGGTCTGGAATCCCTATGAGCGGTATTCTCATATTGCGCAGCTGATTGACGAGGCAAGACAGCTTTCCGGCGACCAGAGGCCGATCATTCTTGCGGCTTATCTGGAACCATTCCGGAAGGATTCCAGAGAACGGGCAATGAATGCGGCTCGAATTTTAACGGCTGCCATTGTTTCAAACGGTGCTTATCATCTGCTGCAGGGCGAAAATCAAGCTGTTCTGACTCAGGGGTATTATAGCGACTATACCCGTCTGAGTGAGAAAGACGCGGCGATTCTCAGACGCTGCAATGATTTCATGATCCGGTATCTGGATTTGTTCTATGACGAGGAGCTAAGAAATGTTTCCATGACGCATATGGGCTGGGACAATTATGAATACCAGTGCCAGAGTCATCCTGTCAGTACATATGGTGAAGCAAACAAGCTCTGGCTTACAATCCGGGAAAAAGAATTAAGAAAATGTTTGTATTTTGTGAATCTGTGCGGATGCGAAAATGATTACTGGAACAAGGGAAAGGATACTCCCATTCCGCAGGAGAACATAAGAATTGTAGTGCAGGTGGACAGTCCGGTTAAAGGCGTATATGCAGCGTCACCAGATAGGGAAGCAATGCAGGCTCAGGCAATCCAATATACTGATTTTGAAAGTGATAAGGGGGCATTTATTGAATTTGTCCTTCCGAGAATAGGATACTGGACTGTCGTATGGATTGATCTGCAGGGAGAAAACATCTGAAAGAAATATTGGGCAGGATGCAGAACAGCGTCCTGCCTGACACCAACAGAAATGAGGAGCAAATGATATGAATTCACCTTGGTGGAAGGAACGGGTATTTTATCAGATATATCCCAGAAGTTTTCAAGATTCAAATGGCGACGGCATTGGCGACATTCAGGGCATCATTTCCAGATTGGACTACCTGAAATGGCTTGGAATTGGAGCAATCTGGCTTTGTCCTGTATATGACTCTCCCAATGCGGATATGGGTTACGATATCCGTAATTATGAGAGCATTATGGCCGAGTTCGGTACGATGGAGGATTTTGAACAACTTGTCGAAGAACTCCATAAACAGGATATCAAATTGGTCATGGACCTCGTTGTGAATCATTCTTCAGATGAACATGCGTGGTTTATAGAATCACGAAAAAGTAAGGATAATCCCTATCGGGACTATTATATTTGGAGAGACGGCAAGGACGGGAAAGAACCCAACAATTGGTCATCTTTCTTTACGCCATCCGCGTGGAGTTATGATAAGACAACAGACCAATGGTATTTGCACTTGTTCAGCGAAAAGCAGCCGGATCTGAACTGGGAAAATGAAAACATGCGTGCGGAAGTCTATGCAATGATCAATCGTTGGCTTGATAAGGGTGTGGACGGCTTCCGCATGGATGTAATCAGCTTACTTGCCAAAGCACCAGGGCTGCCGGATGGCGAGGGTGAGGGATACGTGTTCTCAGAACAGTATTTTGCATTTCAGCCCAAGTTGCATGAATATCTGAGAGAAATGCGTCAAAATTGCTTTGCGGGACGTGACTGTATGTGCGTGGGGGAAACTACGTTTGTTACTACGCACAATGCCAACTCTGTGGTTGGCGATGGACAGGAGTTGGATCTGCTATTTCAGTTCGATATCATGGACATCGATGGTAAGAATGGAAAATGGAATGTTATTCCCTTTGATTTGCTGAAGCTAAAGCAGATTATTTCCAGTTGGCAAAAAGCGATTGACTGGAATACGCTGTTCTGGGGAAACCATGACCAGCCGAGGGCAGTATCTCGATTCGGCTCAACTGAGACAGAAGAACTGCGCGTACAAAGCGCAAAAATGCTTGCAACCGCCATGTATCTGATGCGTGGAACACCGTTTATTTATCAAGGCGAAGAAATCGGAATGACGAACTATCCATTTGTATCGCCGGATGAACTGCGGGATGTGGAAAGTATCAATCTGCTTCATGAGGCGGAAAAGGAAGGCAATCGCGCATGGGCATGGAACGGCATTCTTCATAAGGGACGGGACAATGCCAGAACACCCGTCCAGTGGGATAGTACAGACAATGCCGGTTTCACAACGGGAACACCTTGGATTCAGGTAAACCCCAACTACAAACAAATCAATGTAGAGAATGCAACAGAAGATCCGGATTCCATTCTACACCATTATAGGAAGCTGATTGCGCTGCGAAATGGTAATAACATTCTCAAATACGGTGATTTTGAAATGCTCCAACCATCTCATGAGAAGCTGTTTATATATCAGCGTGAGTATGGGGCTGACAGCGTAATTGTTTGCTGTAATTTTGCTAACGAGCAAATTGCGTTGCCTCAGGATATATCCGGTACGATAATCTTAGGGTCCTTACACACGAAAGATATGCTTGGCCCATATGGTTTTGCTGTTTTTAGTTCGCAAGAAACTGAATTGTGAGTGTTTGAACGTCAATTACCTGGGATTGCGCTAATACCTAAGGGAACACCATAACAAGGAAATTACGTTTGCATCCGAAGTTAACAAATGAAAGGGCTCGCCAATTATGGCGAGCCCTTAGAAGTTGCAAACGGGCTATCCCCAAGACCGTCCAAACAGCTCCTGTCCATTACTGGTCAATCTCAACACTGCAGATTCACTAAGCAGGCGCGATGTCTTTTCGCTATATGAATCCTGCTTATCCAAGGCAATGATGACTTGCTTTCCGCAGGTGAAGTAAAGTTCGATAATTTTCTCAATCGCATCATCTGAAATCTGCTTCAGTACGACTGAATCGTGTACCAGAACAGGCAACCTTGTAAGTCTCAACACAGCAAGGTCATATACAACAAGGCCCTTGTACGCAATACCAGTACCTGTATCGTCCGGCGTAAAGAAATTGTATCCGGTGTCAGTGAAGTCCAACACAGGGGCGTTGTAGGATCCTTCGTAAATAGCATCATTGAGTCGGCTCATTTCTTCATTAAGCCGATAGGAAATTAATGCCAATTGCTGTTGCTTAATTGTCTTCAGCCGCTCTGCATCAGCATCTCGTGCTTCCTTTAGCTGCTGAAGCTTTTCATAAGCATCATTTTCTTTTTGCATCCGGTCTTTCTCGCGAAGCAGTTCAGTGTGACGCGTCAGAACAATCTTGGAGAGATTTGGGTTTTGAATCAGCTCCTGAAGTTGTGTTTCGTATTCATGAATAGTTTTGTCGTACTCAGCCAATTCTTTTTCGAGTTTAGATCTTTCTGCTCTCAGTTCAGCCTTGAAGACGGAGGAAATCGTTCGATGGAATCCCTCAATGTCCTCCAATCTCGCAATGGCTGTATCTGGGAAAAAGTGTTGTAAGTCTGCGAAGGTATCGGTCGTAGAGGAAAAGGCATATGTGCCATTTTCATCAAGCAAATCCCATTGGGCTTTCACTTTGCTTCTTGCTCGGCGAGCTCTGGATAGTAATTTCTTGACATAAACCGCCTGTTCAGACGCTGTAGCATCTACATCGAGTAAACCGCGTTCCAATCCAGAAGAAAGCTCCTCAATTTGCGCAGTAATACTGCGAATCTCCTTTTCGTTTTTGTCGTATACACGCTTGGTGATTTTCGCAATAAACCGCAAAGTTTGCGCCTTTTTATATGCAGTCAATTCAGCATCAGAGCGCTGGGCTACGGCCTCTGTTTCCTTGAGTGGTGCGTACAAATCGAAAAGTTTAAGAAGCGCCATGCATGCCTTTTCTGCCTTCTCGGCGGCCTTATAGTGCAACGGATGCCGCTCATCACAATTGTTTTTCCCGTACACTCGAATATATCGACCGACTGCATCTCGGAAAGACAGTTCCGGCAAAGATATTGCGTACTTGGAATCCAGCCATTTGCAGTAATCGCTTAGTCCGATTTCCTCAACCTTCTCGTAAGAATCATTGCATTTCCAAACGGTATTGGCGTTAATGCTGTTCCTGCAAAATTTGAAAGTTTTTTCACCAAAAACAAAAGAAAAATAGATATCGTGGGGACCAACATTTTCGATGATGTCCGTTGCGCCTGCATATGTGCTCCCGCCAAAAACATAGTCCACTATCAGCAGGAAGGTGGATTTTCCAATAGAGTTGTCGCCTGTATTGGTACCCAACACCACACTAAGCCCAGGATTGAAAACAATTTGCTTTTGGTAGAATTGATCACAGCAAATCTCGTGTAACATAACAGAGCACCTCGCGTTCTGCATCATATCTAATTCTCTTGAGAGCAAACAGGCAGTCCAAAGTATCCATGAAATCCTCAATACTGCTGAAATACTTCATGGTAGCTTCATATAGCGCAAATACCCCCGCGTTGGCATCCTGCAATACCGAGAGTACCGATGGGAACTTACTAATTGTGCTTTCACCATAGGATGTGATTTTACTTGGTAATCTCACGGAACACCTCGCAGTTCTGAACAAAGAAGGAAACTATAGCTTCACATGCCTCTCTGGATGTAGAGCACGTTTTTGCCATTACCCAATTTACAAGTTGGTCAAATATGTCACTCTTGTTATCTGAAAGGCCTTCCATTTTAATAAAGCAACTTTTAATCTGAAGGCTGAGTGCATCCAACCGAAAACCGTTAATTCCCTCCAGTTCTTTAAAGCAGTCGCGGATGTAAGGATAGTAACTGGTGACATATGTGCCGATGCGGTTTTTCAAGAGTACTTCAGTGGCGGAAAATTTCTTGGTCAACCTGACAGGTTCATAGTTCAATGTAGCCATTTCATCTTCATGCAGGGCGCAAATCCGCTTCACTACATCTGCAATTTGCAGCTCCAATCCCATTGTCAGTGTAGCCTCGCTAAGATCAGCCAGTTTAAGAAACCGTTGCTTCTTTTCCAAGAGCTTCAGATAGTCCTCCGCAGTTGTATGATAATCCTGCTGATCGTGGCAGTCCTTGCACAGAGCAATCTTGTTCTCAAAAGACTCCGAATCGCTGCCCAAACGAGGCAGGGTCTTTAAACGCTCATACTGTTCCTCGGTCGGACTGTTAGGAAAAATGTGAGCAATCTCATAAAGCTTGTTTGTCTTTCTTTGCCCTCTGTGACGGAGAATCTTTCCACACAGCAGGCATACAAAGGAAACCTCCTTCAAGTATAGCTGTTGATCAGCTGCGGTAGGTGCCCTGCGTTCTTTCAAATAGGGATCGGCCGCAATTACTTTTGCAATAGCATCATTTTTTGCCACAATAATCACGCTCCCCCTAATTGATCAAAAAAGGCCGCATGGGAATACGCCCATACGGCCGCCTTGGTGGCACAAAGACCCACCGTAGAAATATTATAGTGCATAACGTTGAAAATTTCAAGATATTGTCACACCTACGCACAAAAATGTTAAAAATGCTTCTGTTATAGATGGATTAGGAATTTTGCGGCTTTCGGTATTTCTCTGCACCAAGGACGTAACCGCCATCTTACCGCTCTAACCATAATCGGAATGTGGTCAAGTTCATTCCTAAAAGCAAACTTTGGGCGAAGAAAAGCTGCCTGAATAGGTGGTTTTTTATGAAAGATTGCCCGAGTAGTAGAACTTCGACCCACGGCATTCTGCTCCCAAATGCAGTACTCTACCAGCTGGCTATACCCCGATTTTACTGAATTTCTCAGACGTGACCAAACATATAATCAAGAAAATGCTGCCACATTTTCAGGAAACTTCCAAGCGGAAAATAGAGCAGGAAATTCTAAAACCACGGAGAGAATATAACATTTCAATGTATCAACTGATTTTGTCCCCCAGTACCAAAATTATACTGCTAACCTGACCGCTAGACAGAAATTTATAATCTGTCGACAGAGTTCGTGAGCTTTTTCTCCCGGATTTTCTATAAATTGTGTGTAAATACGACACACAAGAATCGCCTGATTCCGATTTGAAAGACGATTCGCCGGAAAATCAAGTCAGGTGATCGCATGAAAAATGGTTCCCCACCTATTTTACGCTGATTGGTGAGGCCCCCTACTAACCTTCGGCACTTAGCCTCCCATGAATATGCTCCCGCTAACTCGTTTTGTCCCGCCATGCGCAGAATAGAATGGGTTGGGATTCTTACAGCCATTTTTGCCACGCAGCAAGGGCTTTTGACCTTACTGCGTGTTTTTTTACGCCCTGACATCAGGTGCCGTGGGCCGCCTTTCCCCAGTTCGATTTGACCATCACTTTGAACTGGAGGTATTAACTATGGCTCACAAATTTGAGCAATCTGATTCCGGGAATGACTTACTACGCGCCCGTTTTACATTGTGGCTCAACACCGCACTAATCCGTGCCAGAGGGCGATATCTGGAAACTCACACAGAAAAGTTGGACATCGTTCCTCTGGATGAGGTTTTGACGAATACGACTCCGGATACGACAGACCATTTTGTCCGTATCGAACGCAGTAAAACGGACTTCGACTTTGAGGAAGAAAAACTTGCGAAAGCCTTTTCAGAATTGTCCTTGATGCGGCGTGAGGTATTGCGTCTGCTCTTTGTGGAGGAAAAGACGCCGTGCGAAATTGCCAGACAGCTTTGTATTTCTCCGAACTGCGTTTATCAGTTCAAGCATCAAGCTCTGGCTAAACTGAAACGTGAGCTTGCGAAGGGAGATGGTCTGCATGGATAACCAGCAGTTTGCCGCTGTCCTGCAAGGCGCCGTAGCAGGCAGACATGAGGATCTGGAACAGATCCTTGAGCTGTACGAACCTTTGATCCGGAAGCATTCCCTTCATAATGGCACATTCAACGAAGATCTTCACCAATATCTGCTGATACATATTGCACTCAACATCAGCAAATTCCCCCTATAAACCATGGCCCCGGAAAATTACTCTCCGGGGTTCCCCCGTCTCTGCATGAAATTCCCTGAGAATTTCCGGAAGTTTATAAGAAATGCAAGTTTCCAACGGCTCCTTTATAGTTATGGGCATCCCTATGCCATGCACCTTGAAAACTGCACACGTACCAGTTCGGTACATCCCTTTGTTTGGGGAGCGGCTATCCATCTGACGGCCTGACAGAACCATGAGCACTTATGCATGGGCGGCACCCATGCAACGCGATGATCCACAAAGGTACAATGATACTTCCGTAAAACGCGGCCCGGCCATAGTGAAGGCGGGGAGATGAAACTTCTATGAGCCTGTTCGCCACAGGCGCCGACTGGATGAAATAAATTGTAGGAGGTGAAAGGGTGGGCTATAGTCGTCAGAATGTAGCCGAAACGAAGAAATATGCAAAAAAATTCGTTCGCTACAAAGAAGGCGCAGAAAGATATAGCCTAGGGTTAACCAAGTTTCAGGCGCTTGCAAAGGAAGCAAAATCCGTCTACAAGATAGATGGCGTCGCTTTGGTAAATTGCGAGCTGTTTGAAAGATACCTGGAAACATTCAGAGAATTCTAAATACGGCAAGTAAAATAACTAGATTTCTGGCACAAGGGGTTGACTTTTTGTCTTACAACAAGTATAATGTAAATGCTCGGAGGTAGTTGTACAATGAGAACGGGACGTCCAAAGGAAGAAAATGCGAAGCGTAAAACGATTACAATTCGGCTGACAGAGGACTTGTATCAGAAGATCGTTGAATATGCTGCCGAGCACAAACTGTCAAAGACAGACGTTGCCCTGCAAAGCTTGGAGAGATTTCTGTCCAAGAAAGATTGAGTGCTGTGGAATCCTTCTTTATTTTGTAAAGGAGGAAGCAACATGGCAAAAGCACGAAAAGACGACCGCGGGAGAGCTCTCCGGAAAGGAGAAGTGCAGAGAGCTTCGGACAAGCGTTATATGTACACCTATACCGATCCCTTGGGTCGGCGCAAGTTCATATACGCAAATGATTTGGCTGAGCTTCGTGAAAAGGAAAGGAAGCTGATAAAGGATCAGCTGGATGGTCTTGATCTGTATGTAGCCGGTAAGGCCACGGTCAATGATACCTTTGACCGTTACCTTTCGACCAAATTCAAGCTGAGAGAAACAACTCGCAGCAACTACACTTATATGTATGACAGATATGTCAGAGATACCTTTGGTCGAAAGAAAATTGCAGACATCAAGTATTCCGAGGTTCTCCAGTTTTATCTTTACCTTCTGAACGAAGAAGATCTGGCACTTAGTACCTTGGATAATATCAACACTCTGCTGCATCCGACATTTCAGCTGGCAGTTCGGGATGATGTCATTCGCAAGAATCCCTCCGACGGTGTTATGAAGGAAATTGCCAGGGAAACAGATAAAGCCCGTGGTATTCGCAGAGCGCTGACAATTGAGCAGCAGCGTGCCTTTATGGAGTACATCGCAAACCACCCGGTTTATTACCATTGGTGGCCCGTATTTACGATTCTTTTCGGTACGGGATGCCGGATTGGCGAGGCGCTGGGACTACGCTGGGAAGACCTCGACCTTGAAAATAGAGTCATTAGCATCAACCATAGCATGGTATATTACCCGGTAGGCGACTCTCGTACTTCTGTCCAGAAAATCTCAAAGCCAAAAACCGAAGCCGGTATTCGGGCCATTCCGATGCTGGACACAGTGTATGATGCTTTCATGCTTGAACGAGAAGAACAAGAAGAAAACGGCTTCAACCAGACGGTTATTGATGGAATGACTGGATTCGTATTCGTCAACCGGAATGGCGGCGTGCCTAATCCGCAGGCCATTAACCGCACGATCAAGCGAATCGCTCATAGCTACAATTCCGAGGAAGTCGTAAAGGCCAAAAGAGAACGGAGAGAGCCGATTATTCTTCCCGATTTTTCTTGCCACCATCTGAGGCACACATTTTGTACCAGACTTTGCGAACACGAAACCAATTTGAAAGTGATTCAGGCAATCATGGGTCATCGAAACATCCAAACGACGATGGACATATACGCCGAGGCAACAGCTCACAAGAAACGAGAAACATTTGAAAACCTGTCAAAACTGGATATCTTCTGAGAAGGGTTCTCAGCGCCCAATGGTCTGACAACAGATATTCTGCGGTGACAACAAGTTGACAACAATTTTGCTTTTTTCCTGATGCAATACGAATGGATATGAATAGCGGGAAGCAAAGCAAATGATGGAATATGAAGCACTATGAAGCCGGGTGAAGTGCTGGCAATGCATTTCCCCACTATGAAGCCTGTTGATTAAAATAGTTCTCAAATTTCAAATTTTCATTTGAAAACCGTCTATTTTAAATCATCAAATGTTCCGGATTTCAATGGCTGATGGAGTTTTACCCCAGTTTTACCCCAAATCAGCGTCCAAAGTTCAAGAGGTAATGCGCCATTAGAGCGTTCTACTGAAGCAAATCAGGGTACAGTTTTTGCTGTACCCTGATTGCTATTTACCCCTTAAATCGTGTGCATTTACAGTGTCCATTCGGATTACTGTGCCTGAGCCAATAGCTTGGAACTTCCACAGTTCGTCCGCAGTTTCGGCACTTGCATTTCCACCTTGTTTCGTTTCCTTTAATCCACCTATTCTTGACAGGACCAAGTACAAGGAGGTTTCCAAACTTTGCTCCGGTAAGATCATATTTCATTTGACGAGCTATGCCGCCTCCCTCCAAATTCTTCTGCTTCCGAAAAATAATTTGGAAACGAGCAAAAAACTGTGGGAATCTCGCAAAAAATTCGGCAAAGCGAAAGTGAGAGGGCAATCTCATAAAATCCGGTATCGGCGTGAGGAAGCTGCGGGATATGACCGATAAGCCCGAATGCAACTATGTTATCTGGGTTGGAAATCGAAGGATGATCAAGCGGAAAAAGTTCGATGAATACCTTGAGTCAGCCTATTCTGTATGTCTCGATTAAAATTTCAGACTGCCATGATTCTTTGAGCGTTTTCCCTTGTGATGAGGATGATGTGATGGCTTTCCGAGTTCCGCTGAAACTGTTCAACGATCATAAATGCGTTATGAGGATAGAGCAACAGGTCGTTTGCGGGTGTTGACTCCAGTCGAATGTGAACGATTGAATGGATTCCCGGATGATTGGACAGATACAGGAATGCCAGAACGGATGCGATATTTTTGCATGGGAAATGCACTAGTTGTTCCATTGATTCAAAAAATAGGTGTGATTTTAGCTGATGAAACTCACGATATTATTCAGCTTAAGATGCCACGATAACCCACAAGTGCCACGATAGCACATAAATGCCACGATAGGAAAGGGCTTATCCGAGCATTAGAAAATGAAAAACACCGTCTACCGGGGAACTGGCCCTGGCAGACGGTGTTTTGATCGTAGAAGCGGTGAGAATACCGCTATAAATGTAAAAAAGAACCGTCATCAGGATGTTTTTGCATCCTGATGACGGTTTACTTTTGGCAGGGGCACTAGGACTTGAACCCAGAGCCTACGGTTTTGGAGACCGCCGCTCTACCAATTGAGCTATACCCCTATATATTGAAGGCGGAAGGCCTAAAGAATCTGGTGGGCCTTCAGGGATTTGAACCCGGGACGATCCGGTTATGAGCCGGAGGCTCTGACCAACTGAGCTAAAGGCCCATGAAAATCACGGGTGCATTCAGTCACCACGGGGAATATTATAGCATCGAACCAGTCGCCTGTCAAGGGATTTCTTTGGAAAGTATGGGAAAATATGCAACGCCCTCCGCTTCTCAAATAGCTTGTGTTTTGCGAATAGCAACACGCCGTCCTATCTCCCGCCAGACTCCCCGCCTTTTCCTGTCCACCTGTCCATTAAAATCTGGGTCATTAACCATTTCGGATGGAGCTTCCCCTGGGTATATCTCTTCCCGATCATGCTTATGTTCAACATTCCCATTGTTAACTTTATCAGAATGTGCCTCCCTTTCATGCTCGGCGATTTTTCAATGCGGATTGGGAAAAGGCGTCGGGTCCTGATAAATAAGCGAGGCCGGCATCCATAAGATTTTTTGCCCTTTTTTGTGCAAAAGCACTTGCATATTTGGGTTGCATATGCTAGTATAACAAGGATATGGAAAAAAGCGTTGAATGGGCTGCCTTGTGTTGGTTTGCGGCGTCAGAGAGAGCGGGATGGTGAGATCCGCTTGCGTGCAATGCCGGGCTTTCTCCCAGGAGCTGCCGCTTGAACAAAAAGTAGAGTTGGCCGCGTGACTGCGTTAACGGTCTTGGATGTGTCTGCATCCGAAAAGCGCGCCGTTTCGGCGAATTGCGGGTGGTACCGCGGAAGGAATGCCTTTCGTCCCGATTGTGGGATGGAGGGTCTATTTTTTTGTAGTAAAGGAAGCTCTGATTAAATCGGCGAGAGCTGACAGCGAGAGATTTTGTCTCCAGGCAAGGTATGGAAAATGCGGGAATACTGTATGTATTTCCCATTTTTCATACCGCAGGCTGGGGGCAAAAGATCCGCTGCTCAGCCGAAGACGATTTATTCAGAGGTTCCCTAGACCTTTCAGGAGGAATGAACATGAAAGAACAGTTAGAGCAAATCAAAGCCAACGCCCTGACAGCCCTGGAAGCTGCCGCCACCCCGGCGGCTCTGGAAGAGCTTCGCGTCAGGCTGCTGGGCAAGAAGGGCGAGCTGACCGCCGTCTTAAAGCAGATGGGCAAGCTCTCCGCCGAGGAGCGCCCCGTCATGGGTCAGCTGGCAAACTCCGTCCGGGCAAGCATCGAGGAGGAGCTGGAAAAGCGGAAGGCGGACATCCACGCCGCCGCCCTGGAAGCCAAACTGGCTGCCGAGTCCATCGACGTGACCATCCCCGGCAAGACCGTGTCCATCGGCCATCAGCACCCCATGAATCAGGTGCTGCAAACCATCAAGGACATCTTTGTGGGTCTGGGCTATCAGGTGGTGGACGGCCCCGAGGTGGAGCTGGCGGACTACAACTTCACCCGCCTGAACATCGAGGAAGGCCATCCTTCCCGTGACCGCTCCGATACCTTCTATTTCACCGACGACGACAGCGTCCTGCTCCGCACCCAGACCAGCCCCATGCAGATCCGCTACATGGAAAAGCACAAGCCCCCGCTGTGTATGCTGGCTCCCGGCCGCGTATTCCGCAAGGACGAGGCCGACGCGACCCACTCCCCCATGTTCCATCAGATCGAGGGTCTGGTGGTGGACAAGGGCGTGACCATGGCGGACCTGAAGGGCACACTGAACGCCGTCATCAAGGCCATCTACGGCGCCAATTCCGTCACCCGGTTCCGTCCCCACCACTTCCCCTTCACCGAGCCTTCCTGCGAGGTAGACATCCAGTGCCACAAGTGCGGCGGCAAGGGCTGCGCAACTGCGGCATTGATCCGGACGAGTATTCCGGCTTCGCCTTCGGCATGGGTCTGGAACGCTTCGCCATGGGCCACTTCAAGATCAGCGACCTGCGGCTGATCTTCGAGAATGACGAACGGTTCCTGCAGCAGTTCTGACCATCCTCGTCAAAATGGCACAGCCATTTTGTGCGAATTTTGCAGAGTGCCGCAGCGCACTCGCCGCAAGCGGCTCGCACGTTTGCA
>OHBD01000531.1_pt1 | contig 22122 bp, 17 predicted proteins | sample 1577291 | NCBI WGS metagenome assembly OHBD01 (sample SAMEA3879572, study PRJEB24766) | human gut metagenome | biome: human-associated habitat; feature: feces | place: USA | collected 1985/1987
CTTCGGCAGTAACACAGCCGCTTGAGAACTTAAAAACGCTTGTGATCGCAGTTATCGGTGCAGTCGGTGTCATTATCCTTGCAAAAAATGTTATGGAATTTGCACAGGCATACCAGCAGCAGGATTCATCTACTATGAACTCAGCTTTAAAGGGAGTTGTGGCAGGTATTATCATGGCAGGTATTTCTACTGTACTCACCTTCTTAGGCTTCTAAGATAGGGAAAAATAATCCCTGTTGCAATAGAAGAAAAGAGGTGAATAACAGGTATGGATATTTTTAAGCTGGGAGACAAAATACTTGCTCTCCTTGAAGCTATGTTTGGATTTTGGAACAATCAGATATCTTTGGTTTTTGCAATGCTTGGACAATCGCCCGTCAGTTTTAAGGGCGGTGGTCCGTGGGCAGTCATTGAGGGAATAGAGCCAATCTTTGTAGCAGTTGGTTCTTCCCTTGTGGTACTGTTCTTTGTTATCGGTTTCTGTTCGGAAAGTATAGATGTGAAAGATGAAATGAGGTTTGAATCAATCCTGCGTATGCTTATCCGATTAGGACTTGCAGAATGGTTTGTTGCCAATAATGTCACGATTATGAAAGCATTTTTTACTTCCATCGGAAATCTGGTAGGGCTTATTTCGGCAGGAACAACAACACAGCTTGCCATTGACAGTGCACAGGCAGATGTTATTAAGGGACTTGGATTTGGTGAAAGTCTGGTAATGCTGATCCTTACGGCACTGCTTGCAATCATCATTATTATCTGTGGTTTCTTTATCATTTACACCGTGTATTTCAGATTCTTAAAAATATTGATCATTGTGCCGCTTGGAGCAATCGCCTGCTCTACAATGGCAGGAAACAGAATGGTAAGTCATACGATGTCAACTTACTGTAAGTATTTCTTATCCTGTGTGTTTGAGGCGGTAACAATGGCACTTGCGATTGTGGTATGCAACGCATTTATCAATGCAGGGCTGCCTTCCTTTACGGGAAGTTATGCAGACTGGGCACAGACACTTATTTATCTGTGTGAAATGACATTTACCATAGCAATGACGGTTGGAAGTGTGAAGGGAGCACAGACACTTACAAGTAAGGCATTCGGATTATAGAAGGAGGCATTTATGGATAATGAAAAGAAACAGGTGACTTATAATTCCAGTTTTTCCGGGGAGACACAGGTAACACTCGATATTCAGCAGTATATGAATAACAAGGCAATGTATATCGGGCTTATGTGTAATGAAGATGGATACGATGAGCCGTTTGGTGATGTGACCGTAAATTTGTCTGTTGCTGCACAGAATTACTGCGGATATCTGAATGTGAATGATATGCCGGATATTGAGAAATTCATCACAGAAAATGAGCTTGGGGAGTTTACAGGATTTACACAGAGGAGTGGTTATTGTGAATATCCTCTTTATCTGTTCAATGTTGATAAGCTGAGAGAACTGTGTCCGGACGGAATGGATATGTATGAGGCAAATATCGGTATGGCAAGAAAGCCGGAGACAAAGGAGTTAGCAAGATAGGGGGCAGAGGACAATGGTTATTGAAATAAACAAAGACATTGACCGTTATCAGGAATCGGTGGCAATGGGACTTACAGCAAAACAGCTTGTATTTTCTATTGCCAGTGTGATAGTCGGTGGCGGTATCGTATTACTTCTTTATAGATATATTGGTCTTACAGGTTCTGCTTATGTGGCGATTCCGTGTGTAGCTCCGATAGCACTTGGAGGATTTTATTCTTTTAATGGAATGAATTTTTATGAGTATATGGGAAAGAAACTGCATTTTATGTTTGGAAATAAGGCTCTTACCTATGTATCTACTGAGGGAGAGCCAATTATCAAGGCTTTTGAAATGGAGCAGAACGGACAGGTAAAGAAGAAAGGCAAAAAAACTCAATCAGAGATTACAACATCTGAGTCGGCAGTAAAGAAACAGGAGGAATTTGAAGAAATGAAGAAAAAGACAAGAAACATGATGTTTGGACTGGCAGCCGTGTTTGTGCTGGCGGTAGCGGGTGTGGCTGCTTATAAAGCAATGCACTAAAAAGGAACCTGCATAAAAACAGATTCCTTAAATGAGGGAAAATCCCTGTCGAAGAATGGAAGTCCAGTTACTTTTCTGATAGAGAAATCGGACTATGATTACAGTCTGCTTTTCTTCATCAATCGTATAAAAGGCAAGGTAATTATTGATTATCACAAAACGAATGCCCCAGCTTGCCAGTACCGGATCATCTACCAGATGAAACTTCTGTGGCAGGTCGGCTAGTGAGCCTATCTGCTCAGTCGCAGCATCTAACAGATTATCTGCGGCATCCGGATTTTTGAGGGTAAATTCGATGTAATCCGCAGCACGCATAATATCGTGTTCTGCGGTGGAAGTGATATGAACCTGATAGCTCATCGACTGCGGCGGCTCCTGATATCAGCCATAGCTTCGGAAAATGGTCTGGTGTTACCTGTGGCAATATCGTCCATTCCTTCCTTGATCTGGCTGTAAAGTTCAAAGCGGCTGGTCAGTCCTTCGTAGGCTTCAATGCTCATAACAGCAAGGTCGCCTTTTCCATTCTTCGTAATGAAAACTGGTTCAGGATAATTATGACAAAATGTAGAAATTTCATTGTAATTATTCCTTAAATCAGCACTTGATTTGATTGCTGGCATAAAAACACCTCCTTGTTTGATAACAAAATTATACACAAATTTTGTTATGAAGTCAATGGATATACCATTAGTGTTAGCAGGATAAACACAACTATTCATATGTATCTGACCGCAAGGTCGGGAACACAGCCCGCAGGGTGAAGTTCCCGGCGGGCTTTCATTATAAGAAAGCGAGGTTAGAGACATGGGTTTATTTACAGACGGATTTAAGTTATTAAAGAAGGCGAGTGAGCCTTTGTATAAGACACCTAAATCCATTCAGGAAACCATAGAGATTATGGCGGTGGCTGAAAACGGCATTTTTGAAGTAAGCAAAAATAAGTATTCCAAATGCTACCGCTTTCAGGACATCAATTACACGACAGCAACCGAGGATGAGCAGATCGGTATTTTCGAGAGATACTGCAAGTTCTTAAATTCGCTGGACTGTAATTATAAGATTACGATCAACAATAAGAACAAAAACATGGATGAACTCCGTGACAAGGTTCTGATTGCTGAGAAAAACGATGGCTTCAATAATTATAGAAGTATCTACAATGACATCATTGAGGAGAAGATTATTGAGGGCAGACAGGGGATTGAGCAGGAGAGATACCTGACAATCACGATTGAGAGAAAGAACTTCGAGGAGGCGAAGGCACAGTTTGCAACCCTTGAGGCAACGATACACAAGGCTTTCATTGAGCTTGGGGCAGAGATCGTGCCGCTTAATGGCAATGAGAGACTGAAAGTGCTCTATGACTATTATCATCTTGGAGATGAGGGCAGTTTTGATTTTGATATCAAAAAGGCAAAGAAGGTCGGGGCAGATTTTAGAAATGATCTGTGCAATGGTATGGTGAAATATTTCCCGGACCATTTTGAGGATGAGAGTAAATTCTGCAAGGCGCTTTTTATCAAAAAGTATCCGAGCAGTTTGTCAGACAGATTCATCAATGAGATTACTTCCCTTCCGGTTCATTCCATCACGAGCATTGATGTGGTGCCTGTTCCCAAGGATCTGACAACAAAGGTGCTTCAGAAGAAATACCTTGGTATTGAGTCGGATATCATTAAGCAGCAGAGAGTCCGTAATAAGAATAATGACTTCTCTACGGAAATCTCATATGCCAAGAGAACGGAGAAAAAGGAGATTGAGGAAATCATGGATGATGTCCGTGAGAATGACCAGTGCCTTTTCTTCGTGGGAGTAACTATTATTCTTATGGCAGAAAGCAAGAAGGAGCTTGAGAGTGTATGTGAGACTGTGGAAACTATCGGAAAGCGTAACAGCTACACGATTGATACACACTACTTAAAGCAGAGGGAAGCTCTCAACACAGCACTTCCGATTGGTGTAAGACAGGTGGAGACAATGCGTACCCTTCTTACCCAGTCACTTGCTGTACTTATGCCATTTAATGTGCAGGAGCTTAATGATAGCACGGGCAATTACTATGGTATCAACCAGATCAGCAAGAATGTGAATATCGGCAATAGAAAGAAGCTGATAAACGGAAATGGATTCGTTTTCGGAGTGCCGGGTTCCGGTAAATCCTTCTTCTGCAAGATGGAAATGGGCAGCGTATTCTTGTCGGGAGATGATGAAATAATCGTCATAGATCCAATGAACGAGTACTTTGATATTGCCGAGACTTATGGCGGAACTGTAGTAAATATGTCTACCTACACGGATAACTATGTGAATCCGCTGGAGATGGATGTATGGAGCCTTGATCCGAATGATTCCAAGGGAATGGTAAGAGAAAAGGGCGAGTTTATGCTTGGACTTTGTGAGCAGTGTATCGGGGACAGCTTAAATTCAAGGCAGAAGTCAATCATTGATCGTTGTGTGAGAAAGCTGTATATCGACATTGCAAGGAGCAAAGAGAAGTATATCCCGGTGATGAGTGATTTTTACGATATCCTTATGGCACAGCCGGAGGATGAGGCAAAGGACATTGCATTGTCTTTGGAGCTTTTCGTAAATGGTTCACTTAATATCTTCAATCATCAGACAAATGTGGATGTGGATAACAGATTCACAGTATATGGCATCAGGGACTTAGGTACGGAGCTTAGTCCTATCACAATGCTTGTCATGATGGAGTCTATTCAGAACAGGATTGTTGAGAATGGCAAGAGAGGCAAGGCAACATGGCTCTATATTGATGAGTTTCACGTCCTGCTTAATTCCGAGTATTCTGCAAAATATCTGCAGCAGCTCTGGAAGAAAGTAAGAAAGCAGGGAGGACTTTGTACCGGTATCACGCAGAATGTCGTCGATCTGTTGCAGAACTATACAGCAACCACAATGCTTGCAAACTCTGAGTTTGTGGCACTCTTGAAGCAGGCAAATACAGACAGTTCAAAGATGGCGGAGGTTATCGGGGTATCAGAGGCACAGCTTCGGTTCGTAACTAATACCGCCTCTGGAATGGGACTTATTAAGTGTGGTTCGGTAGTAATTCCCTTTGATAATCAGATCAGCAAGGATACGGATTTGTACAGGCTGTATAATACCAACATTCATGAGAAGATTGCGGAACAGAAGAAAAAAGAAGCAATGCTGCAGTGATAACAGATGAATTTTTATAGAATCTATAGTATAATCAAGAGGTCGGATGAATGTCCGACCTTGATGATAATAAATTAGATATTCCCTATTTTTAAGAAGAAAGCATATAAGATTCGATATGAAAAATAAATAAGGAAGCAGTTCTAAAATGTATCATTTGTACCGGAGAACATGTGGCTGGATTTTAAGATATGCATATCGTACACTTTGATGAGAATATGTTGATTTGGGATGCAGCGGACCTGGATGCATTTATGGAAATGTATGGTGTGGAAGCAATTTCCAAGGAATATTTGTAATTATTAGGGAAAAGAAAATTTGAATTTTACGCACTATTAACTTTTGGATATAAAGTGCCGATATTACAGATATAGAAACGGATTTCTGTATCAATTTTCAAGGAGGATGATACCATGATTAGAGCAGCTAATTTAACACAGGTAACAGATTATTATAAGAGCAATACTGTTAGTAAGCAAAATAACACAGAGAAAGCAAAAGATGTGCAGCCCAATGCACAGAAAATAAAATCCAGCGAAGATAAGTTATCTTCTAAGGCACAGAAATATCTGGAAACATTGCGTAAGGATAATGCGGATTTCGATTTTATTATTGCTGATAAAGGCGATGATTTCAGAGGATTAGTAGACCAAAGCGATAAGGAATTTACAGTTGTTTTTTCAAGTGCTGAACTTGAAAGAATGGCATCCGATGAGAAATATGCACGGGAAAAATTGTCTACGGTAAAAACTGCAGTTGAGATGTCAGATAAAATCAATGAACAGTTTGGGTTTGAACGTGCTTGGGGAACGACAGACAATAGTGGAACTGTATTAAATAAGTTAACTATGTCCTTTGATGATGATGGAAAGATGACACTTTTTGCTGATTTGGAGAAGATTACAGAAAAGCAGAAAGAACGGCTTGAAGAATTAAAGGAAAAACGTGCAGAGGAGAAAAAGCAGGAAAAGAAGGATGTAACTGTTAAGCGGACTACAATTCAGGCAAATTCAAAAGAAGAATTACTTGAAAAGATTTCTGAACTGGATTGGAGTAAGATAACAGAAGAAAAGGCAACACAGGGTATGAAGTTTGATATCACTATTTAATCGTAGCATTAACCGGGAATTGGAGGTGTGCTATGATTGCAGGTACAATACGAAACGCTGTGAATCAGATGCAGTTAGTAAATGATTGGGAGCAAAAGAAGGCTACCGGGGATGTTGTAAAGAAGCAAGAGGGTATGACTGTAACAAGTCAGGAAGAAAGCATGATTCAGCATTTCCGAGAGCAACTTGAGCGAGACAAAGAAAGTTCTGCATATAGTCAGATTTATAACAAGATTGCAAGCGGTCAAGAATTAACAGCTTCAGAAGAAGATGCTATTCGTCAGAAAGACCCTAAAGCCTATATGGAATATAAAGCGGCAAGAATGGAACAAGAAGCTTATGAGCGTAGGTTGGAGAGATGTAAGACAAAAGAAGAGGCTCAAAGGCTTCAAGTAAATGAGATGAATGGAAATTTGGCAGAACTAAAAAGTATCGTGAATAATCCAAATATTCCAAAGAGTGAAAAGCTTAAGGAAGCTCAACGTATCATGGGAAATACTTTTAGAGCTGTAGAGTCATTCACAAGATTTGTAAAAAGTACAGAATATAGGGATTTGCCAACAGAAGAGGAAATTGTAGAGACATCTATAGAAAAGGGGCAGGTTGCAGAGGATTCAAACGATACTGAAATGTCTGAACAGTTAACATCAGATACAACTGTTTCAGTAGATGAGGCAGCAAAAATAGTAAATGATTCGAAGCGAGATTTACAATTAAGTGATGTTCACCAAATTGAAAAAGATGTTATAGAGGAAATGAAGGATATCGAAATAAAGCATTTTGGTGAGAAGAAATCATCGGTCAGAATAGACATTACGGTATAGGAATAGTCTGCGTGAAATTTCAGTTTCATGTTGCTTTTAATAATTGAATATTGAATGATTTTACATAGCCGTTAAGGAGTAATTTTTGCTCCCTAGCGGCTTATTTTATTTTTCAAAGTAGGAGGTGAGAAAATTGAAAATTAGAAAGGTTGATGACAAACCGATGGTCATTCACACCAAGGAGAAAGCCAAGATTCATGCCCACGAACCGAAGGGAGCCAAGATTAAGGGGAGTAACATCTATACAGTAGAGAGAGGTCCTAAGACAGCTGGTGCAAAGGTAACTGATACGGATAGAAAGAAGTCCTATCGCAAGAGTACCATTCATCAGTCGGAGCCGAAGAATAAGGGATTATCAAGATTCAAGCAAAACCTTAAGGAATCAAACACTTCCATCAAGACCAAGAACACGAATCTTCACATTGCAGGAAGAACTGGAGCACTTGTAGCCGGGGCAGTAACAGATCAGGTGGAAGGCGGTCAGGAGGTATCGCAGGCAGCATATCTTGCATATGAAGCAAGCCGCCCTGTTACCGGAACTGCTTCTAAGGGGGCTGCACTTTTCAGGAAAAAGGCGGCAGCCGAGGCAAAGAAGCGTATCAAGAAGGTAGAGGCAGGAAAGAAGCTGGCAAAAAAGACAGCAAAGAAAGCTGCCAAAGATACAGCCAAGACTGTAGCTAAAGAGACGGCAAAAGAAACAGCAAAGACTACTGCCAAGGTTGCAACGAAAACTGCTACAAAGGCAGCTGCTACGGCGGCAGGAACAGCGGTTGCACCGGGAGTAGGCACGGCAATCGGCATGGCAGCCGGATATGCGGCAGGTGTGTCCATAGAGGTCAAGGATGAAAAGATGACAAACCGGAGCAGGAAGATAAAGTTCTTTCTGGATAAGATGAAAGCACAGGAGAATCAGACGGATAGTGTGGCAAAGCTGGTAAAGGATCTGATTGTGCGAAAAGCGATTACCTGGGTAAAGGTAGCTGCACCGATTATCGGATTGGTGCTTTTATTACTTGTTCTTGTAGTTGCCATGATTGCGGTTCCGGTTATAGCGGTGATAGCAATCCTTTACAATTCTCCATTTGCTTTATTCCTGCCACCACTTGAATCAGGAGATACCGTGCAGACAGTAACGAGTGCCTATGTGCAGGAGTTTAACCGGGATGTGAACACGAAAGTGAATGAGCATACCGGATATGACCTTGGAGAGCTTGTCTATGTGGATTATGAAGGTATGGAAGAAAATCCAAGCAATTACTATGACATCATGGCAGTCTATATGGTCAAGCATGGTGTCGGAGATACTGCAACAGTCATGAATGATACTTCTAAAGGCTGGCTGCAGGCAGTTGTAAATGATATGTGTTCATACACCACAAGCACCGGAACAAAGGATGTGGAAGAAATAGATGCAGACGGTAATGTAACTACTGTCACGAAGTCGGTTCTGTATGTGAATGTCACACTCAAATCTTATCGGGATATGATTTCGGTGTATGGATTTGACGCTAACCAGGTGGAAATGCTTGAGCAGATTATGAGTGCTGACTTTATGGGACAGCTTGGGTACGCTGGCAGCGGAAGCGGTGGTGGAGGCGGCAGTCCGGGAGTAAGTTCCATGACAGAGGATGAAATCAATGCTATTCTTAGTGGAATCACTGACAGCAGGCAGAAAAAAGTCTGCTCCTATGCACTTCACAGAGTTGGCTTCCCTTATAGTCAGGATTTAAGAGACAGCGGTAACTATTATGACTGCAGCTCCTTAGCCTATTATTCATGGAAGGATGCAGGCGTGGATATTAGTTTCGGCGGTGCAACCACAGCGGCAGCGGAGGCACAGGGACTGGATGAAGCCGGAAAGACTGTCTCCTTTGATGAGTTACAGCCGGGAGACCTTATCTTCTACAGTTTTACAAGCAACGGAAGATATAAGAACATCAGCCATGTGGCAGTATATGTCGGAAATGGCAAGGTGGTAGAGGCACTTAATGAAAGTCTTGGTGTGGTCTACAGGGATGTGGCAAGCACAGGAAAGATTGTTGTGATAGGAAGACCATAACAGGAAATTTGCAGAGAGGGCATAGTCCCTCTCTGAGACTGGAGGTAAGAATGGATTTAAAAGATATGATACTGGTAACAGAAAACGACAGGGGAACAGAGACAAATATGCTGATGACTCTGGATGATTATAAGAGTTTTATAGCAGTTGATGACATGTCAGAGCTTGCAGACAATTTGTTGCAGCTTGGAAGGACACTTGGTGAAGCAGATAACTTCGCAGAGTATTACAGGGCAGCAAATGTAACTGTATCTGCGAGATTCTGTCTGGATGATATTCAGCTGGGACATTTTCTTCAGGGATTTTATAACGATTCCAAAGAATTTCGGTTTGATAAAGAAGCCAGTTCTTATGAATGTGTTGCAAAGCTTAAGGAGATTGGAATGACCGATAAGGGCTGGGTGGATGATTTTAACCTGCATTATGAAATGGAGAACCGCTCATTTGAAAGGGGACAGACATTTCATAACTTCAATGACCATGATTACATGGTGCTTGAAGCATTATCACCAAGGAATCTTGTGGTGATGGATATGAAGTCAGGTTCCCTTACAATCGCCCTTGGTGCGACAGAGTATAAGCGTTATCCGAAGGATGAGAAGCCTACAAAGGACAATACCACAATCGGGGTATCGTGGGAGCATGGCATTTATCTAGGTTCCACACTTTCAACTACAAATTTCAAGGCATACAAGAGGGAGTATGGCACACCGGAAAAGATAGAGGATATCTATGATTACAGGGCAAAGCTAAAGCAGAAGTTCTATTTTTATCAGGATATGTCAAAGGATGATGATGTACCGAAGAAGCTGCAGAATGACTTCCTTCACCAGATGTATGAGGATTTTGGAACGATTGAAGAGGACTGTTTTTACGACAGGCTGGAAGATGGAAAGTACGATGAAGGCTTTAAGGAAAGACAGGTAAAGGAAGAAAAGAGCCGGTGATGAGATTTTTACAGGAGGCGATATCATATGGAACAGGAATTTGATGTTGAGATAAAAGAAGTGCTTTCACGAGTACAGAAAGTAAAGGCAGAGTCGCTTGACGATGCCATCAATAAGGCAATGGATATGTATTATGCAGAGCAGATAGTCCTTGGAGCAGAGGACATGAAGGGAGTAGATTTTGCGCCTATCAGCGAAGGTCAGCTCCCTTCTTCATTAAAAGAAAACGGAGGAAAAGCAAGATGAAAAGTGATTCAACAACAGTAATTAAGAACATGGAGTTTTTAGTAAAGGAACTTCATAAGGAGTGGGACAGATCGGGTGCTTCTAAGGCATCCGTTATTATTTCCATTGAGGAAGTAGATGGTATCAATGATAAGATAAAAGAGATTATCTATCAGACACAGAAGTCAGTCGATGAGGATGAGCTGACCTTTAAACAGAGCATTGCAAAGTCCAAGGAGTGCTATGTGCTTCTTCGTGTGGTGCGTAAGATTGCAAAGAAAAAGGATAAATGCGAAAAACAGGCAATCGACAATGAATTTGCAATCGAGCTGGATAAGGATGAGTTAAAGGTATTGAAGGGATTGTTTGCAGAGATGTTTAAGTAGAGGAGGACAAAGGTATGGGCGTTGATATGAAGGTCAAAGCGATATACGATTCTGAGATTGGTAACATCACCAGATCAGAAAAGAACTGGAAGGATGTGTTAAAGGTCGCAGGTCAGTTATACCGCTATGAATTTGACAATATCGTTATGGTAACAGCGCAAAGACCTCCGGAAAAAAGCACACTCATGGCAGATTATGATACCTGGAAAAAGGTGGGAAGATATGTAAAGCGTGGTGCGAAAGGCTGCGCCATCTTCCCGTCAAGGGCACTGAATCCACGCATGAGGTATATCTTTGATATCAGTGACACCGGAGGGAAGAATGTTAAGCTGACATGGGACCTTGAGGGAGAAAATCTTAAGGATTATGTGGATTTTCTTGTGTCAGAAGGTCAGATTGAGCAGTACGATAACAGCGACAGGGAGTCTCTAAAAAATATATTAAAACAGTTTACAGGAACAGATGTTTGGCTTATAATAAAAGAAGAGTTCGGAGACCGAATGACCGAGCTCATGCAGCTATCAGGTAGTGTGATAAAGGAAGAAAGTAAGAAACGCAATGGCTTACAGCAGGAAATGGACATGGAGCAGCTTGTATATGCAAGTGTCATGTATGCTGTAGGGACGAGATGCGGATTTGACTTATCTGTGCAAGAACAGGATTTTAGTCAGATCGTAAATATCAAAGACGAAGAGATCATTTACCGTCTTGGTTCCATTGTATGCGATGTCTCCTGTAGTGTTCTTAGAGAATTTAGTCGTAACTTAAAGGCAATCGAGAGCGAAAGGAGAATTGGATATGTTAGAAGAAATGACTTACAAGGAAGTGGACGGACTGCTTTATCCGCAGATAGAGATGCCGGACGAGACGGAGGATCTCACGAAGCTGGGCAAATACGGAAGGATGGCGATGAACTATCTAAAGGAGAACGAGCCGGCAAGATACAAGACGCTGATGAGATTCGGGAAGATGTACGAGAAGATGTCAGCGGTAGAGGAGGAAGCGAACCAGCTGTACGACCAGTTAGAGATGCAGTACCTGGCGAAGCACAAGCCACAGAATCCGTCATCGACAATGGAGATGTGGAAGATAAGAGAGCAGGCGAAGATGCAGGCAGAGGAAGTGGTACTCCATCAGATAGTGATGCGATTCCACTAGAATCAGATGATACAGAACTGAATAGGGAACTTGATGAAATCAATTCATTGGGTGTTAGTAAGGAAGCCGAATATACACAGGCTTCCTTTTTTTTCGACCAGAACGGGCAGGCAAGCATTGGCACCATTCATACTGAGGACGAAAACAATAATCAGTTTATGCGTCAGTTCGAGCAGGACAGAAAAGCTGCATTAGCAGGTAAATACAATTACTTGAATCCCAAAAAGTCTGCAACAGTACCAAGTGAGTATATCAAACAGGTGCTTATTAGAGGTACAGGTTTTATCGGTGGCAAGGGCAGGGTATGCAAGATTTTTGAAACAGAGATTGATGCAGGAACCAGGGCAAAGCGTATCAAAGCAGAATATGGTCAGGGAGGTGCAGGCTGGCCGGTTGACGGACTGGGACTGCACGGATATGACACATTTCATGGGAATGGACTGCGTTTTCAGTGGCGAGATGAGGATGGAGAGGTTGAAGGATATGTTTCGTGGAAAGATATCGAAAAAGAGCTTGGTGTCCTTATTCTTACAGGGGAATACCAGCATGAGACACCTCGTATTGATGAGCTTGCGATGGACGGACTCCGTGAGGATGATGAGGTAATTGATGCCGAATATCGGGAAGTGGAACCGGAAGAGGCAGAATCAGAGATTGATGATTATGCAATACTGGATGAGCCGGAGAGCTATGCTTCTAACAGAGATTATGTAAGTGCAAAAGGCATGCCACCACAGGAAGCCGCCGATGAAGACCGCATGGTAACACAGGCAGAATATGGTGCAGAGATAGGAGCTGAAACAACTGAAAAAGATCCATCAGAATTGCAGTATATTACACCGATTGATTATGCCAAGAGGATAGCAGAGCTTGATGAAGACCTGCGTGATGCGGCGGAGATTCTGGTGACAGATTGTAGCTGTTACACACCATTTAAAGCATTTCTTATGGATGTTGTGCAGTCTGATTTTGCATTTATGCCCAATAAACTTGACCTTATCAGGGATATCGCATTAGGGACAGATAATGCAGAAAGAAAAGCATATTCCAACAATAAGTATGGTCTTGTGGAGTACTCAATCAGAAGCGGATATGTGAAGATCAGCTATAAGAACAGGAATGGTGTGCGTAAGGAAGGTGCTCTCGACTGGCGTGAGTTATATGAGATTTTATCCTATATGGTAAAACAGCCATTTTACTGCGGAGAAGACCAGAAAAAGTATTATCAAGAGATAAAGCAGAAGGCTGACAGGGATAAGATGAATCCGGTCTATAAGAGATTCTTTGACATCGAGGATAGTGTAAAAGCTAATCGTCTTGAAACCAGGGAAAGAGCAATAGCGAATGGATGGGAAACCAAGATTGATGAGAATGGACATGTAGTTTCAGATGATGTGGTATCAGTATCTGTGGATGATATTCAGGCTGATACAGAATCACAGGAAACTGTAGATTTTACACCAAAGCAGGAACCAGTACAGCAAGTAGAAAGTCTTGAAAATGAGAAGAATGTTGCCGGGCAGACGAAGCACAACTTCCATTACAATCTCTGGGAAATGGAAAAAGGCGGTGCCAAGACCAGATATCAGTGGAATATGGATGCAATTCGTACTTTAAAGCAGATTGAATCAGAAAACAGGCTTGCAACACCGGAGGAACAGAAAACCTTGTCGAAGTTTGTCGGATGGGGCGGACTGTCACAGGCATTTGACGAGGAAAACGCAGGCTGGAGCAAAGAGTACAAAGAACTCAAAGAGATGTTATCGGATGAAGAGTATGCTGCAGCTAGGGCAACAGTAAACAATGCCTTTTATACTTCACCGGAGATTGCCATGTGCATGAACTCGGCACTTGTCCAGTTTGGTTTCAGAGGCGGCAATGTATTAGAACCATCTATGGGTATCGGTAACTTCTTTGGGAGTATGCCGGCACCTATGCAGAGAAGTAAGCTGTATGGGGTGGAGCTTGACAGCATTTCGGGAAGAATTGCAAAGCAGCTTTATCAGAATGCCAATATCAGTATCACAGGATTTGAGAATACCACATATCCGGATAACTTCTTTGATGTAGTTGTCGGAAATGTGCCATTTGGTGATTATAAGGTTTTTGATCCGAAGTACAACAAGTATAACTTCCGTATCCACGATTATTTTCTGGCAAAAGCACTTGATCAGGTAAGACCGGGAGGCATGGTTGCGGTGATTACCACAAAGGGAACACTTGATAAGGCAAATCCTACTATCCGAAAGTATCTGGCTGAAAGAGCAGAGCTTGTGGGAGCGATAAGACTTCCGAATACTGCATTTAAAGATAATGCAGGAACCGAAGTGACAGCAGATATCCTGTTTTTGCAGAAAAGGGAGAGAAAGATTGATATTGAGCCGGACTGGGTACACCTTGGTGTAACTGAGAATGGCATTGCAGTCAACTCTTATTTTGCAGAGCATCCGGAAATGATGCTTGGTTCTATGAAATATGATACAAGGATTTACGGACAGGACAGCAGATACACAGTCTGCGTGAATGATGATGAGAACTTCAATATTTATGAAGCATTAAACAAAGCTATCGGTAATATCAAAGCACAGATGACAGATTTTGAGAGAGTGGCAGATGAGGCGGAGCAGACGGAGGAAGTTATTCCGGCTGATCCGGATGTGAGAAACTACACTTACACATTTTTTGAAGGAAAACTCTATTACAGGGAAAATTCCGAGATGGTAAAAAAAGAAGTATCACAGACTGCCGAGGAGCGAATCCGAAGCCTTGATGAAATCAGACAGATAACAAGAGAGCTGATTGATATCCAGATGGATGGCTGCAGCGAGGAGGAGCTTTCTGATAAGCAGAGACTTCTTAATGTAAAATATGATGCATTTGTAAAGCAGTATGGCGCCATTACTTCAAAAGCAAACAGAATAGCTTTCAGGGATGACAGCGATTACCCACTTCTTTGCAGTCTTGAGGAAGTAAATGAAGACGGGGAGGTGAAAAAAGCGGATATGTTTTATAAGCAGACGATTAAGGCAAAGACTGTCATAGACAGGGTTGAGACTGCTGTGGAAGCATTAAATGTATCCGTCAATGAATTTGGATATGTAAACCTTGCCTATATGCTCTCTATCTATGAGCCGGATATTACAAATGCAAAGGATGAACTTGCAGAAAAGTCCGGACAGACAGCTGATGAGATAACGCTAAGTGATGATGCTTTGGCAGAACTTAGAAGGGCAGTTCTTGTGGAAGAGCTGGACGGACTGATTTTCCTCAATCCCGACCGCTACAACGAGAACAATCCCGATATCGGCTGGGAGACAGCAGACGAGTATCTTTCCGGAAATGTGAGAGACAAGCTTCGTGTAGCAAAGGCTATGGCAGCGGATACAGACAATCCACAGGCAGAAAGATTTGCAGGCAATGTGGCAGCACTTGAAAAGGTGCAGCCGGAGTGGATTGAAGCCTCAGACATTGATGTAAAGATTGGTACGACATGGATTGAACCGCTTGATTATGAGCAGTTTATCTATGAACTTCTCAATACACCAAGACGTGCAAGAGCAGTCAGAAGCCAGTTTTACAATACAGGCATTCAGGTACACTTAAATAAGATGAGCATGGAATGGTTCATCGAGAATAAGAGCATGGATAAGCATTCAGTGGCAGCTACTAAGACCTATGGTACAAGCCGCATGGATGCTTATTCTATTTTTGAGGATACGCTGAATCTTAAAACTGTAACAGTAAGGGACAGGATTGATGACGGTGATGGCAAATATCATTACGAAGTCAATAAGAACGAGACAATGCTTGCAAGGGAAAAGCAGAACATGATCAAGGAGAAGTTCAAGGAGTGGCTGTTTGCAGAACCGGAGCGAAGACAGAAGTATGTGGAATATTACAACGAGACATTCAATAATATCCGTCTGCGTGAGTATGACGGAAGCCATTTACAGTTTCCGGGAATGAACCCGGCGATTGTGTTAAAGCCTCATCAGAAGAATGCGGTGGCAAGAATCCTTCTCGGAGGAAACACACTGCTTGCACACTGTGTCGGTGCTGGAAAGTCCTTTGAGATGATGGCTGCCTGCATGGAGCAGAAGCGACTTGGACTTGCCAATAAGACAATCATGGTTGTTCCAAAGCCGCTTATCGGGCAGACAGCATCAGAGTTTTTAAGGCTTTATCCGTCAGCAAATATCTTAGTTGCTACAGAGCGTGATTTTGAAAAGAGCCGCAGAAAGCAATTCGTATCAAGGATAGCAACAGGTGACTATGACTGTATCATCATGTCACACTCGCAGTTTGAGAAAATCCCAATCTCCGCAGAGAGAAAGGAGCGAATGCTTAACGAGCAGATTGATGAAATCAGCTATGCGATTGATGAGATGAAGGAGCGTAACGGAGAGCGATGGACTGTAAAGCAGATGGAAAGCCAGAAGAAAAAACTGGAGGAACAGCTGAAATCCTTGTCAGATGAGAGCAGGAAGGATGACCTTATTACCTTTGAGGAACTGGGTGTAGATTCTATTATGGTAGACGAAGCACATAATTTTAAGAACCTTGCGATTTTTTCCAAGATGAATAATGTGTCAGGTATCAGCAGCAGTGGAGCGAAGAAGTCAACGGATATGCAGCTTAAATGCCAATACCTATCAGAGATAAATGATGGCAGGGGCATTGTGTTTGCAACTGGTACACCGATATCCAATACCATGTGTGAGATGTATGTCATGCAGCTTTACTTACAGAAAGCGGCACTTGAAGAGATGGGGATTTATCACTTTGATTCATGGGCGGCAAACTTTGGTGAAGTGACAACAGCACTGGAGCTTACTGTAGAGGGAAGCGGTTTCCGTTTTAAGAGCAGATTCAATAAATTTACAAATCTGCCGGAGCTTATGAATATCTTCCGTGAGGTAGCAGATGTGCAGACCGCAGACATGCTTGACCTTGATGTGCCGGCTCTCCGTGGCGGCAAGCCTATTATAGTGGAGTCAGAGCCTGACTGGTATGTAAAACAGGTCATGGAAGACTTTGTTGTGAGGGCAGAGCGTATCAGAGGTGGTGGAGTTGATCCAAGTGTGGACAACTTCCTAAAGATTACCCATGAGGCAAGATTACTCGGAACAGATGCAAGGCTGATTGATAAGGACGCACCAAATAATCCGGATGGAAAGCTCAATAAGGTAGCAGAGAATGTGTGGAAAGAATATGAGAAAGGAAATGCTGACGGTCATATAGGCTGCCAGCTTATTTTTTCGGATATCGGCACACCGGGACCGGATAAGGACTTTACCATCTATGATTATCTGAAGGAAACACTTATCCAGTATGGTATTCCGGCAGATGAGATAGCTTTTATCCATGATGCCAAGACAGATGCACAGAGGGATGCACTTTTTAAGGAGATGAGGACAGGTAAAAAGAAAGTTCTTATCGGTTCAACAGATAAGTGTGGAACAGGTGTCAATGTGCAGACACACCTTGTTGCAATGCATCATGTGGACTGTCCTTGGAAGCCAAGCTCCATTGAACAGAGGGAAGGACGAGGCATCAGGCAGGGCAACGAAAATGAAGAGGTTGCAATCTATAGATATGTCACCAAAGGAACCTTTGATGCATACAACTGGTCACTCGTCGAAAATAAGCAGCGTTTCATCAGTCAGGTCATGACAAGCAAGGCGGTAAGCCGAAGCTGTGAGGATATCGACGAGGCAACACTTTCCTATGCAGAGATCAAGGCGGTTGCTACAGGCAATCCTCTGATCAAGGAAAAGATGGAGATTGACAATGATGTCCAGAGATTAAAGCTCTTAAAGGCATCCTATGACAATCAGAGATATGGATTGCAGGATAACTTTATGATTAAGTACCCGAAGCTTATTAAGACAGCAACAGAAAAGCTTGCCAATGTAAGAGAAGATGTAAAGGCAAGGGATAAAGAACTGATTGATAATCCGGAATTTGCCATTACCATAGGCAAAGCAACCTACACAGAGCGTGTGGATGGAGGAACGATGATGCTTGAAGCAATCAGCAAATGTAAGACCGGAGAGACAACTGCAATCGGCAAGTTCCATGGATTTGAGCTGCTTGTGGAAAAGAACTTCCTTGGTATCAATTATATGGTGCTTCGTGGAAAGACTGAGTACAAGGCAGAACTTTCCACAAGTCCGGTCGGCAGCATGGTAAAGCTGGAAAACCTGTTCAATGGACTCCATGAGAACATTGATTTCCTGGAAAAGAAGATTGAGCAGTACCAGAATGACCTTGAAGCATCAAAGACAGAGTATGACAAGCCATTTGCATACAGTGAGGAACTAAATGAAAAAATGGCAAGGCAGTGTGAACTGAATGCCCAGCTTGACCTTGAGAACGCAAAGGCTGTGGATGCAGACCTGAGCGGACCGGAGGAAGAAAGAGAGGCAGATGACAGGATGGAAGCTGCAGCAATTGTAGCAGAGGATAAAGGTGCTTATCCAGCCGACAGAGAGGGCAGAACACGATAGGAGAGTGAATAATATGAGCATAAGAAAAGTGGTCGCAGGACTACTGATTACAGCAGGGATTGCCATTATGGCAGTCCCTTTTTTCTGGCGGGCAACCGGAGAAAAACAGACAGAACAGCTCATAAGTGAATTTGAGCAGACATTGGAGGATGATTACGATGAAGAAACAGATGTGGAGGAAGAGCAAACCTCCATTAGTAAAGAGGATGAAGCCATTCTTAAAGAAGGCGGTGTTATCGGCATCATTGAGATACCGGGCTTAGATATCAGGTATCCGGTAATGGAAGGAACCACAAGTAAAGTGCTTAATGCCGGGATTGGTCATATAGAAGAGACTGCAGGAATCGGAGAAAGTGGCAACTGTGTGTTATGCGGTCACAATGGCAGCAGATATGGCACATTTTTTACACCACTAAATCAGATTTCCATAGGAGATGATGTGACAATTATCGACAAAAACGGACAGACTCATATCTATGAAGTAACAGACACAGAGGTGGTAAATCCTTATGACAACAGCATTAAGACACAGGGAGAGGAAAAGGAATTAACTCTTTTTACCTGTTCACAGAAGGGTACTATGCGTTTTGTGGTCAGATGCAGATATAAGGAGGCAGGTGTGGATGAATAAAAGATACCGGTTAGGTGAGATAGAAGAGGCAGTAGCAGAAATGGAAGAGCTAATTGACATCGAGGATGATATTGCTGAGATTGATGATGACTTTCAGATAGTCGTAAGCGGCTGGTCTGTGTATGCCGAAAGCCTGAATCTGACACTCAGACAGGGGATAGCCTGTGTATGGGATGCAGAGGAAGGATTATTTATGCCTGATTTTGATGTGACTATCGTGTATGAGGGGAACATTGAAACACAGGAGTGGCTCTATTACGAGCAGGACGGAATGGTCGTTACACTTGGCAACTGGTTAAATGGCAGATTGTCTTGTGAACAGATAGAACAGCTTTGGTGTGAGCTTATCATACCAAAGCAAAACAAAGAACAAAAAGAAAGCGAGGAATAGCATATGAAGTATTCAATTAAGGTAAACGAAGTAAGAGCAAAAGAGGGCAGCAATATCAAAGGATTTGCAACAGTAGTATTCGGTGATTCATTTAAGATTACCAATATTGCAATCCTTGAGAATAAGGATAAGGGAGAGCTTTTCGTATCAATGCCAAGATACCGTTCCAATGAGCGTGATGAAAGCAATGGAGTGATCTATAAGGATGTGTGCAATCCTATCACAGCAGAGTTTCGAGAGGAACTCTATACCAATATCCTTGATGCCTATGCAAGAATCAAGGAACCGGCGAAAGAGGAGACACAGAAACAGGAGCGTACAAAGGAAATGCCGGAGTTTTCCGTAACTGTGACACCTTATGAGAGGGAAGGCAGTAACATCAAAGGACTTGCCCGCATTTACTTTGAAAACAGTTTCATCGTAAATAACATCAATATCGTGCAGGGCAAAGAGAAAATCTTTGTATCAATGCCTTCTTATAAGACAAAGCAGGTGGACGAGCAGGGCAAGCCAATCTACCAGGATGTCTGCTATCCGGTTACAAAGGATTTCAGGGAAAAACTCTATAATGAGATTATCTCGGAATATGAGAAAGCAAAGGATAAGAGCAACGAAAGGGCGAGGGAGAGTGCAGAGAAACATCATGGCAATCCCGATAAAGAGAAGGATAAAGAGACTACACCCTTTCGATAATTAGTAATTAAGGTACAGGGGCGGCCAAGGCTGCCCCGTTTACAGAATGGAGGAAACAGAATGGATATGGAAGCAGGAAAAACACTTACTAATGAGGAGGTCATAAGAGAACTTCTTGAATTATTAAAGAAAAATGCCATGAAAGAGCAGGCAAATGATGTATTTGAGATATGCAGCTATGTGGATGGACTGGAGAAAAAGATTGATTCCATGACGGAAGAACTCACAAACATGCAGAACCAGATCAAAGAAATGCAGGAAGATACCCTTGTCAATAATGCTAAAAAGGCATTGTCGGAAGCACAGGAACGACTTAATGCCAGATGTGAGCAGATAAAGTCGCAGTTATCTGAAGTGAAAGAACAGGTCAAATCTACTGCTAGGGGCATAGTCGAAGAAGCAAAGGAAAAGGGAAGAGCTACATTATACAGGGTGTCTGAGTTCTTAGGAATTAAGAAAAGACTTCTTGATATCCGGGAAAATGTAAGAGGTGCAATCAAGACAACAGATAAGGATATAGCAAAGACAGCACTTCTTGCAAAAGGATTTCGAGAAGCTGGTCAGACAGCAGCCAATGCATTCCGTACTTTTGCTGACAAACCGGAGGTGGATTACTCACAGAAGGAGCAGAAACATTCCATCACAAAGGCGATTCTTGCACCTATAAAAGCAGTGAAAAAGATACTTGTATCAATGGAGCTACATCTTGATGCTTCGATTGATAAGCTGGATAATCTGGCTATGAATGTGCAGCTTGATAAGGAAAAGCATATGGATAATGCGAAAGAACAGGAACAGACAGAGCCGGAGAGGGCAGAAGCTGAACGAGTGGAAGCAGAGGTTGTATATTCACCGATGGTCGCTGAACCGCAGGAGTATCAGTATAATGCAGATGCATTTGAGGCTAGAGGCGTGGATGAGGTGAAACAGGAATTGGCACATAAGGAAGTAGCGAAGGTAATGGAAGATAAAGCCAGATAGTTGTGAGGGCGTGGGAGAAATCCTGCGTCCTTTTTTAATGCAGATTTGTTGCAATATAAAACATTGCAACGGTGTACAAAGGGAACATAATAAAAAACTTAATAATGGACTGCCAATCTTACACAAAGTACCGCCCAAACGAGACTACGGGCGGTATTTTTGTATCATGGCGGAGAAAGGAGGAACTTCCCACGGGGGCTTGACTGAAAAGTTGAGCCCCTTTTTTCATGCCAAAAAACAGGAGGTAAATGCTTATGGCAGATGATAAAACCACAAAAACGCCGGAACAGCTGGTAACGGATAGCGAGCCGGGCAAGGAAACGCCTCCCGCTCCCCTAGTTTATCCGGAGCCGGAAAAAAAGACGGAACCAGAGGTAAAGAACCCACAGGTTTCTGTCTATAACTTCGCTGAAATTATGAAGGAAAAGAAAGCCGAGGAACGGGCGGCAGCTCCCGGCGGGGAAAAGCCTGACCCGGCAAAAGCGGAGAAACCGGAAAAGCAGCCGGAGGCTCCGAAAAAAGCAGAGGAAAAACCCAAAGAGCCGGAACAGCCGAAGCGCCGGGGCCGTCCCCCGAAAGCAGATAAGGACAAGGCCGCAGCCCCGAAGCCCAAAACTCCCGCACAGAAACCGGAAAATGCGGTCAAAAAGGAACCGGAGAAAAAAACGGCTCCAACGGTACAGACCGCTCCCGCTCCGAAGGGACCCGAAAAACCGAAGGATGCTCCACGCCGGGGCAAGGAACAGATCGTCTATATCAAGCTGAACGAGCTCCACGCCTTCAAGAACCATCCCTTTGAGGTTCGGGATGATGAAGAAATGCGGGCTATGGTGTCCAGCGTCAAGGACAAGGGCGTTACCCAGCCCGCTATCGTCCGTCCCCGTGAGGATGGCGGCTATGAGATCGTGTCCGGCCACCGCCGCCAGAAAGCCAGCGAGCTTGCCGGATATGCGGATATGCCCTGTATCG
>OHBD01000548.1_pt1 | contig 21761 bp, 27 predicted proteins | sample 1577291 | NCBI WGS metagenome assembly OHBD01 (sample SAMEA3879572, study PRJEB24766) | human gut metagenome | biome: human-associated habitat; feature: feces | place: USA | collected 1985/1987
CATTCTGGTCATGACCTATACCGTCGCCGCCACGCAGGAGCTGCGCGCGCGCTTTGCCGCGCTGTTTCCGCAGCTGAGCGGCCGGACGCCGCAGTTCCGCACGATCAACGGCCTGTCGGCCAAGATCATCGAGTCCTGCAGCCGCCTGCGCGGCCCGGCGTTCACGCTTCAGGAGAACGAGGGTGAGCTTGCCGCGCTCGTCGGGCGGATCTGCCTGGAGCTGCACGGCGAATATCCCACCGACGCGACCGTCCGCGAGATCCGCACCGCGATCACCTACTGCAAAAACATGATGCTGGGCGCAGACGAGATCCGCGCCCAGCACTTTGACGTCCCCGGCTTTTTCACGATCTATACCCGCTACTGTCAGGCCCTGCGCGCCGCGCGGCAGATGGACTACGACGACCAGATGACCTACGCGCTGGCCATCCTGCGCAAGCATCCGGACGTGCTGGCGCAGTTTCAGACGCAGTATCCGCACCTGTGCGTCGACGAATCGCAGGATACCTCGCGCGTGCAGCACGCGATCATCCGGCTGCTGGCCGAGAAGACCGGCGATCTGTTTCTGGTCGGCGACGAGGACCAGAGCATCTACGGCTTCCGCGCCGCCTGGCCCGAGGCGCTGCTGCAGTTCCCGCAGACCTACCCCGGCGCGAAGCTGCTGTTCATGGAGGAGAATTACCGCTCCACGCCCCAGATCCTGCAGGCGGCGAACGCCTTCATCGCCAAAAACCGCAGCCGCTACCCCAAGACCATCCGTCCCGTCCGCCCCGCCAGGCAGCCGGTGCAGCCGGTCCACGCCGCTTCGCGGCAGGCGCAGATCCGGTATCTGCTCGCGCTGGCCGCGCAGGTTCAGGAGCCGCCGTTTACCGTCCTCTACCGCAATAACGACAGCGCCCTCCCGCTCATCGACGCGCTGGAGCGCGCGGGTCTTCCCTACCGCTGCCGCGGCGCGGAGGATACGTTCTTCACGCACCGCATCGTCTGCGACGTGTGCGATATCCTGCGCTTTGCCGCCGCGCCGGACGATACGGAGCGGTTTCTGCGCATCTATTATAAATTCGGCGCCATGATCTCCAGGGAGGCGGCGCTGGCCGCCTGCGCCGAAAGCGCGCGGACGCACGCGCCGGTGCTCGCGTGCCTGCTCGCGCAGGGTGGTCTCCCGGACACCTGCCGCGAAGCCGCGGAGCAGCTCCGCGCGCGGCTGGACGCGCTGCCGCAGACGGCGGGCGAGGCGCTCATCCGCACGATCTGGGGTCCGATGGGCTACAGCCGGTTCGTCACCGAGCGGCGGCTCGACCAGGGCAAATTTTCGATCCTCTGCATGCTCGCCGCGCCGCATCCCTCGGCCGCCGCGTTTCTCGCGCGGCTCGATACGCTCCGGCAGCTGATCCGCACCCACCGCGACGCGCCCGACGCGCGCCTGACGCTCTCGACCATCCACGGCAGCAAGGGGCTCGAGTATGACCGCGTCTTCCTGCTCGATGTCCACGACGGCGTCCTGCCTGCCGACCCGAACGGCACGGACGGCACGGAGGACGCCCAGCGCGCCTATGAGGAGGACCGGCGGCTGTTCTACGTCGCCATGACGCGGGCAAAAAACGAATTGTATCTGTTTGACTATCCGGATGTGCCGTCCGCCTTTGTCCGCGAGCTGCGGCAGCAGCTGCCGAGGCCCTTCCGCCCGGCGGAGGACTTCGCCTCCATCCTGCCGGAAAACGCCTGCGGCCTGCGCTACCGCCACGCCGTGCACGGCGAAGGACGGATCCTCGCGCAGTGCGGCGACGCGATGCTCGTCGCGTTCGCAGACGGCGACCGCTGCCTGCAGGCCGGGCAGATGCTCCTCGAGCGCGACCGGACACCGGACGCCCGGACTGCTCCGCCGTCCGCGCAGCCCCTGCCGCCGGAGGCGGCCGCCTGCGTGCCCGGCAGCGAGATCTGGCACTGGAAATACGGCCGCGGTCGCATCGTGTCCCTGCAGGGCACGCTCGCCGCCATCCGCTTCGAAGCCCCCGGCGAGACCGCCCTCCGCACCTTCTGCCTCCCTGCCGCCCTCCAAAACGGCTTTCTTTCCTTCAAAACCGACGCCCCCGGCTGATGCCGGGCGCGTCTCTTTTTCATCAAATTTCATCCAAACGCGGCAGGAGTCTGCTGTGCTGGACGCGGGCTGTATATTTCTCCTTTGCATGCAAACAATAGCTTTGCAACAAAAATACAACAGCATTGGAGGAGCCAACTATGAAAGCTACAGGCATCGTCCGCCGGATCGACGACCTCGGCCGGGTCGTCATCCCCAAGGAGATCCGCCGCACCCTCCGCATCCGCGAGGGCGACCCGCTGGAGATCTATACGGAGAAGGACGGCGAGGTGATCTTTAAGAAGTATTCGCCGATGGGGGATCTGGGGGATTTTGCGGGGCAGATCTGCGAGTCGATCGGGAAAAACACCGGGTATATCGCGGCGGTGTGCGACCGGGACGCGATCATCGCCGTGCATGGCGTGCAGAAGCGCGAGCTGCTCGACAAGCGCTGCTCGCAGGAGCTCGAACAGCTGATGGAGCTGCGGCGCAGCTACCGGTATCAGGACGGCGATCTGCCGGTCCGCCCGACGGACGGCGCGGAGCGCTACCGCGTCGGCGCGGCGGCACCGATCGTGGCCGAGGGCGATCTGATGGGCTGCGTGCTGCTTCTGACCGAGGACGGCGCGCCCGCGCTCGACGAGGCCGAGCAGAAGCTCGTGCAGACCGTCGCCGGATTTCTCGGCCGGCAGATGGAGAGCTAAGGAAGCTCTGATTCAATCGGCAAGAACTGTGCGTGAGAGATTTTTCGTCCAATCGAGGTATCGAAAGCGGAGGAATCCTGTATGTATTTTCCGTTTTCGATACCGAAGAGTGGGCGGAAAAGATCCGCTCACAGCCGCAGACGATTTATTCAGAGGTTCCTTAAAGCAAAACAGGCAGGACCGGCGCGCACGGCCCTGCCTGTTTTTTCTGCGTACGCAAATGTCAAGTATTTAATGCGAAAAAAGTAGAAATATTTTTATGATACCTTTTTACCTCGGCAAAAAGGCGTTGTCAAGGTGCATTTCAGGGGCTATGCAGCGGCGGCGAACGCGGCGCTGAACATCTGCGCGGATGACTGGAAGCCGAGTATTTCGCGTGGGTAGTTGTTTATCCAATCTTCCACACGGGCAACATCTGCGTCCGTGACGGCTTCAAAGTCCGTGCCTTTCGGGAAGCGCCGACGAATCATGCGGTTTATGTTTTCGTTCGTTCCGCGTTCGCAAGAGCAGTACGCATGACAATAATACAACGCCGTGCGTTTTTCTTCGGCGTTGATCGCGCTGCGTGCGATTCCGTCCGCATCCGCAAATTCCGAACCGTTGTCAACCGTGATCGACTTGAATACCGTATAGAACGCCGCGCCGTAAATCCGTTCCAGCCGGTCAAGCGCCTGCACGACGGTTTCCGCTCTGCCGTCTTTTATGCGTATGATGATCTCGCGGCGTGACACCCGCTCAGACAGCACAAGCAAGCGTGCCTTTGTCTTTTTCTTTCCTACAACGGTATCCATTTCCCAATGCCCCGGTTCTTTGCGTTCGTTGATGATCTCCGGGCGTTCGTCAATCGGCGTTCCCCGGCTTTCCCGCTTCTGACGCGGGCGGACTTTCTTGTATTCCTTTTTCCGTTCGCCCTTTTCCGGGAGATCGGCGTTGGTCAGTTCCAGAAATACGCCCTCGTCGATATACTTGTAAAGCGTGGCGCGGCAGAACGTCATACCGAAATGTGCAAATTCTTCCCGATGCAGAAGCGCGCAGACCGCCGCCGGGGAATAATCGTCGTTTATTATTTTATCTTCGATGAATGTGGCGACGGCATGATTCTTGCCGATTTTCAGCGGCGCGCCCTTTGCTGACAGGCTTTCTTGATAACGTGCCTCGGCAATTTCAGGGCTGTACCGAATATCCGTTGTCAGGTCTGAATTCATGTGCGTGTACGTCCCGCGCTTCACTTCCCGATAGATCGTGCTGACGTGTACGCCGAGGTCTGCGGCTATCTGCTTCGGCTTGTATCCGATATTCAGACGCGCTTCAATTTTCAGTCTGTCCCGAAACTGCAACTGCTTGTATTGTTCGCCCATGTCATACCCTCCATATATAGCAAAAAGGGGCGGTTTCCCGCCCCTTGCTTCTTTATTGTTTATCTTTCCGCGAGGTTTAATTCCTGTTTCAGCGCCCGTGCCAATACCGCCGATACGTTTACATTTGCTTCTTTCGCGGCAACGTCCAGCCACGACGGAAGCGATACGTTGCGGCGTACAGTTTTCATGTCATTCTTCCTGCGATACTCCGTAAAGTCAACGTCTACAAGCGTGACAATGCCGTTTTCCGCTCCGCTTTTTGCCTCGTCAATGCTGGACGGCTTCGGCAGCTTCTCGTTATCATCTTCCATGTCGATTCCTACAAGCCCGATTGCATCGCGTGCCATCTCCATAGCGTCAGCGTAGTCCGCGCCCTCCGTATTGATATTAAAATCCGGCACATACACAATGATGTGTTCTTTCCCTTTTGTCATAACGATAGGATACGCCGCTTTCATACTGTAACCTCCTTGAAATTCGCATAGCATATATAATTATAGGCGTTCGGCAGGGGGCTTATTTCAGCCCCCGCCGTTTTATGATTGCCTTTGCTAAATCTTCGTCAATTTCTCTGTGTCTCGGAACGCTTTCCCTTTCACCGCCTTTCGTGTATATGTCGTGATTTGAGCCGTGCCGTTTGAATTTCCATCCGTTTCTTTCTAATAGTTCGATGAAATCTTTTGTTTTCACGTTCGACCCTCCTTACATTGTCTATTATACACATTTGATGTGTATTTGTCAATAGCTATCAGAAAATAATTTACACATTTTTTGTGTATCATAAAACCCCAGCGGGGAAAAATCCCGCCGGGGTTACTCAATGCCCAAAAGCCACAAAACAGATACGCCGAGGACTTTTGCGAATATCGGTATTTCATAGTCAGGAACAAACCGCGTCCCGATCTCAACGCGGCTGATCGAATCGCGCTCCATTATCACGCCCTCGACCTGAACGCGCGCCGCGAGGTCTGATTGTGATAGCCGCTGTTTTAGCCGCGCTTCCCGGATGCGTTCACCGCAGATATTCTTTTTCCCGTTGTAATCGTATATCTTCATGCGCTGCGCGCCGCCCTCCTTGTGCTAATGATCTGCATTATTCTTGACTTTAACACGCAGATGAATGATAATTGTGTTAAAGGTCAGCACGACCGAAAAATATCAGGAGGGCTACTCATACCATGAAAAAACTGAAAACGTGGCAAATCGTTCTTCTTGTGATCTTCTATCCCATCGGCATTTGTGTATGGATTTATCGGGTCTGGAAGAAAAACAAGCTAAAGCGGGACGCGGCTGCGGCTGCTGCCGCCCGCCGGGAAGCAAAAGAACGGGAAGATGCGGCGCGTCTGGAAGCGTGGCGCGCAGAGCGGGCAGCGCGGGAAACGTTGAAATTCAAGGTTGTCGGCGTGACGTTCAAAAACGAGGACGGGAAAAGCCGTCAAACGCTTTTGCGCAAGCTGCATTTCGGGGACGCGCCCTTTAACAGCGACGAGGGCGTTGACATTACGATTGAACGCGGGGCATATCAGGGCGAACCGGCGTTTTCCGTATTTGCCGAAGGTCATCAGGTCGGCAATATCAGCAAAGATGACGTGCCGTTTTTCGTGCGGCGTTGGAGCGATTTTGTCGGCGTGACTTCCGCCGAAGTCTACGGCGGCGGAACGGATGACGATGGGCATTCGATCAACTACGGCATGAAAATCAACTGCGAGTTCCGCAAACAGGCGTAACGAAAACGAAAAGAGCGGGCGGGGAATCAAACCCCGCCCGCTCAAATTATTTTTTGTCCGGGATAGCGTCAAGCATACCCGCGCTTTCAAAAGCGTTGTAAAGAATCTGCGCGACGGCTTCGCGCGTAATGGGCTGCTGCCACCCATAATTGCCCGCGCCGTCGCCGTTGAAAATGCCCTTTCGCTTGCAGAATTCCGCCGCGTCGCGCGCCCATTCGGAGGGCGTGTCGCCCGTGTCGGCGCAAGAGGTCAACTGTTTCCGTGCTTCTTCAATGTTCATGTCCAATTCCTCCCCGGATAACCGTTCCTTGAATTTCTTCCATTGTTCATTGCCGGACGTGCCGTAATAGGTGTTCGTATCGTCGCCCATCCACGGACGCGGACACCATTTCCCCGTAACGTCGTAATGCCGCACGACGTTTTCAAGCGGGACGTTGTATTTCTGCATCAGCATTTGCGTGAATACAACAAGGTTGTCCACGATCTCCGGCGGGAAATACCAATCTGCGGGCGCTGCGGAACGCGCCGTAGATTTGTCCAGCTTATACGGTCGGACTTCAATGCCGATACTGTTTTCATTCCTGCATCGCGGGTGAACGTATGCGCCGGATGTGCCGCAATGCCAAGCAATATTGTTGTCCTCGACGCACTGATATACGGTGCTTCCTTCGTCTAAGCAATAATGCGCGGATGCCTGAATACCCGGCGTATTGAAATAGTTTGCAACTGCTGCCGCCGTACCGAGCGAACCGAAATAATGAATCACGATGTATTCAATTTTCCGCTGCCCCGTGCATCGCCTGAAATTGCGGCTGATAAGCCGCTGTTCAACTGTCAGGGGCATTATTGCGCCCCCTTGCTTTCTACTGCGTCGCTGATCTTCTGCGTCTGCGTGCCGAAGTAGAACGCAATCACGACCGTATAAACGACCATGAATTCCTGACTGATCTGCTTCGTAACGGCTAAGTACGCGAATACCGCCGTCAGCGCAAGCGTCACAATGCTTTTGACGCTCAAAAGCGCGCCGATTCGTTTCAGAATGATTTCGTTCATGTGTTTTCCTCCTTTTAACAGTCCCGTTTCAGTGTGGTTTCGTACACGATACCGCCCGCCGTGTTTTCTGCCTTGCTTTTGTTCAGGGCAAAAGACAGCACCGTAGCAGTAGCCGCCTGCAATAACGCTATCAGCGCAGTCAAATACGGCAAGCTGCCCGTATAGTTGTTTGTGACTGCGATATAGCATAAATCCAGCGTTGTCGATGTCGTTTTATAGTCAATCAACAAAACGCCGTAGCAAAGAAGTTTGCTGAATGACAGATAGCCTTTTACAAACTCCCATGCTGCGGCAAACGCTGCTTTGATCTTCATGCGCCGTAGGGCGCGCTTTCTGGTCATTTGCTGCCCCCGTAATCGTGGGACTCCAGAATTTCAAGCCGCTTGTTCGTGCGGGCGCTGTCGCCCTCCAGCTTCACAACACGTTCTGTCATCTTCACAAGCGTTTCGTCCTGTTTTTCCTGCTTGCGCTTAATGTCATCCGTGTTCGCCTTGATATAGCCGATTTCGGTCAGCACCGTCCCGGACTCCTTGCCCGCATCGGCGCTGTCTTTTTTGCTGTTCCTCGCAAACGCAAGATATGACAGCGCAAACCCCGCAAGCGTTCCAAAAATGCCGATAATCACGCTCCAATTCATAATGCACCCTCCGTTATTGTTCGATGTAGTCAAGCGTCACGGTTTCTTTCCCCGGCAAAATGGGACAACCGCGCACGTGGTAAATCGTTCCGTCAATCAGAACGCCCTCGCCGTCCGCTTCTCCGCAGACGGCATACATACCGGGCGCGGTCAGCCGCACCCATATCAGCGCGTCGCGCTGCGCAATAACCTTGCCGTCCTTTGCGGCGGTGTAGATTGCGCGGGTCATGCCGTGACCTCCTGCCATCCGGCGGGGTATTCTTCGGGAGTCCATGTGTTGCTGTCAAGCAGCGATTCGTAAAGCACGTCGCCCCAATAGCCGCGTTCACCCTTTGAAAACGCAAGCCCCGCCGTAATGGGTGACGGAATAACCCGCACGCCGTTTTTATACAGCACGTCTTCCCACAAGTTCGGCGCGGCTTCCGGCGTGTTTTCCGCCGTGTCCCACAAATCGACTGTTGCGCGCTTCAACGCGCCTTTCCAGTTGATGCGCGTGCCGGACTTCACAAGCGCCCCGCCGCCGGTCAGCGTCGGAAACAGTTCTACGGCGGTCGAACCGTCTTTGTTGTCAAGTCCCGCGCCCGCCGCCTTTTCGATCATTGCGCGCAGTTCCCGCGCCCGCTGGACAGTAATCATTCGTCCGCACCTCCTACCAGAATGTCAACGACTTTATCGGCTTCGGCAATCATCAACGCGCCGCTGAATTGCTCCACGGTCGCCGTCGGTTCGATGCCGAGTAGATCATCGTCAGAAAACTTATACACGAAATCTTCAAGGCGTGTTTTCATTTCCCCGTTTTCTTCTGTGTAGTCAACCGGGACTTTCACACAAAAGCCGCCTGCCTGCGCCCGCTCACACGGGACATAGCACCCGTTTTCATGCAGGCGGACAAAAATAACGTCATCCGAATAACCGATGACGCTGCCGTTCTGTTTGATCTGATACATACGTTATCCCTCCATTTTCGGCGGCTGTCCGAGCCGCGCAGAATAAAACGCCGTCAGCTTCGGCGTTGGCATTGTGCGCAAGAGGTTTTTCCAGTAATAATTATCAGCGTCCGGGAAGCGTTCGGCGGTAAAATCCGCCGCCGCGTCGCCCTTTCCGCTGATATAGAATCGGTACAGCTTGTCAAGCAGCTTTTGCCGGTATGCGCCCTCCGGCGTGTCTGGTCTGAAATGCTCCCAGCCGTCTTCACTGGTCACGGCGCAGATACCGCGCCCGTCCGGGGCGTGAAGGAATCCGCCGTTTTCCGTTACCTTTGTGCCATGGCGAAGGTTGAAATAGCCGCCGATTCCGCTGCCCTTATACCGTTTGTAAGTGATGTAGTCCATACGTACCTCCCGGAAACAGTTGATTGTATTGCCGCAATACCTTTTGTACGGCAAAGTAGGAGTGAAATCTTCTCATGTGACCGAGCCATGATGTGACGGAAGCTGCTACGTCCGCCGCTGCCATCCTGCCCCGGTCTACCCATCTTCGGAAAATCTTCAATTTCTGCTTCATGTGCCGAATGCCCTGATACGTCGCTTTGCGGACGATCTTGCCGGTTCTTCCGTATCGAAAACGGACTTTTACAAAAGAGAATCCGCGCGTCAATTTGATGATCTGCGTTTTCTTTTCGTTCAGGCGGATACCGTGCGCGGCGCAGAGCCGCCGCAAATGATGCAAGCAGTTTTCGAGCCGCTTCTTTGAACGGTCGATAATGCAACCGTCATCCATGTATCGGACGTACTGTTTCATGCGCAGAACGTCTTTTATGAAATGGTCGATCTTGTTCGGCAAGGCAAGCGCGGCAATCTGTGAAACCTGACTGCCAAGCCCTAACCCCACGTCCCCGAAGTTGGAAATAAAATATTCCGACAAGCGGACGAGGTTTCCGTCGATTCCGCTGCGCCGGAATTGTTCAAATATCGGTTCGTGATGCGCTGTGTCGAAATACTTTGAGAAATCGAAAATCAGGGCATAGCCCTCGTTTCCGTACCGGCGGTAATGATCTGCAAGAAACCGCGTCACGCGGGATACGGCGAAGTCATAGCCTTTTCCGGGCAGGCTTGCGCCATTGTCGTAGATAAACGACTTTGATAATGCAGGGACGAGGCAGTAATCGCATAAGCAGCGCTGTACGACACGTTCGGAAATGTGAACGCTTCGGATGTGGCGCGGCTTGCCCCGTTCTACAAGATCAAATTCGTAAAATCCACGCGACCGATATTTTCCGGTCAGTAATTCTTCCTGCGTCTTTGCGATGTGGGCGAGGGCAGACGATTTATAACGCTGTGTGCTTGCTTTCCACCCAACGCCCTTGATAGACGCGCGGTATGATGCGTAAAGATGGTCAAAAGAAAACACCGCGCCGAAATCCCCGAATTCTTTCAACGCTTTTGCTTTCTTCTCTATGCGCGCGGCTTTGCGCCGCTGATACCGCGCTTCGTGCCTTTCTGTGCTGTTCATGGGAAAATGATACCTCGTACATTTCTTTCTTGTCGCGCTGTCTAAAATGCGTAACGGCGTAGCCATGAAAACGCGGGGAACGCGCGCCCCACGTCCATGCAAGTAGCGTCCGGCTTTCCGTATCGTGGTATATGTTTGTCCGGCGGCGGATGCCGTCAGAGGGGTTATATTCCCCTTTTGTATAGGGACTGCTTTTGCCTGTCGGCTAATCGGTCTGCCCTATGTCCATACAAAATCCGGGGGCAAAGCCATTCGAGTAGTTCGCGTTGTTGTTGTTGACCGTGCCGTCAGTATTCACATTCACGAAATTCGTGGAATTGCTGGCATTCGGGGAACGGAGCCACCAATTAACGGCTGTACGGAATATAACCCAAATCATGCAGGGCGGCGCGCTATCGCGCTTTGTCGCTCCGCTTGATCTTTGATATTTGTGCGAGTTCGTCGGTTATCAGCTTGACCCATTCTTTCAGGACGTTCGACGGCAATTTTTCATGGTTGACATTCATATACGCAAGGTCAAGCACGTCCAGCATGGAATTGTAATAGCCTTGCGCCCGTTCGTACAATTCCTTGCGGTTTTGCTTGTCTGCGTCGTTGTGAATGTAAATCAGATTTGCCGTCTTGATAAGCCGGTACGCCTCGCGCGCCGCATTGTAAAGCGGCAGCGAGAAATAGAACGTATAGCTTTTCGGTAAAATTCTGACGCGGTTGTACGTGAAAACGTAGATTTCGCGGGCGAGGTTGATATACTCCGCCGGGCTTTCTCCGCGTCGTGACTTCGGTACTGACATTTCGTGACCTCCTGCCGCCTGTGCGCCCATTGAGGGCGCAAGGCTTGAATTCCGAATTATACACAAAAGCCGGGGGCAAAGCCAATCGAGTAGCCCGCGGTGCCGTAGTTGACCGCGCCGTCAGTATTCACACCCACGAAATACGTGGAATTGCTGGCACGCGGGGAACGGAGCCACCAATAAACGGCTGTGCTTGTCGCGCTGTGATTGTATTTGACCTTGCTGTTTCCGGCGCTGTAATACGAATACTGCGCCTGTTTGCTGGATTCGTTTGTATTCCCTCGGCTGATCGTCCCGAATACTTCGTATTCAGACAGCAAAAAGAAATAGTCCGTTGTCGCTGTCACCGCGCTTGCGGCGCTGCTGTTGCCTGTGTTGTCCGTGTACTTCGTCACGGATTTCAGCACCGCGCGGAGCGCTGCCGGGATGACCGCAATGATCGTGCCGGAATAGCTTGACAGGCTTGTACCACAAATTTTTGTGCGCATCTGCGACGAGTTCCATCCGCCGGAGTTTGTTGCGCTGCTGTTCATGGAAAAATAGCCCGTCGCGGATACTTGCGAATTATATTTGCTGTCGCATAGCGCAACGTCTGTGCCGCCGGACAGCGCCGTTTTGCCTAACTGGAAATGAATGCGGTTTGCGCCCTCGACGCTGGCATTGTGATTGAATCCGATGATGAACGCATACGTCGTGACGTTGGATAATGTCAACGCGCCGACTGTTCCGTTCAGCGTGACCGCCTTGCGGTCGCCAATGCTCCAATAGGACGCGCCCTGTCCTGCATCAGATACGGACTTGATGACGCTCCATTCGTTATTGTTCAGCGTAGACGAAACAAAAGAGAGGGTCAGCGCGTACGTGGTCGTGCTGGATACGACGTTTACCGTGCCGCTGACGCTCTGCCCGCTCTTTGTGGCGATGATTGTATATGTGCCGGTTTCCGTTACGGTAAATACCGCCGTCCCCGTGCTTGTCTTTGTCTGGACTGTCGCGCCGTCCTTTTTCAACGCGACGGATGCGCCGGAATCGACCGTTACCGTGATCGTCGCGCTAAAGAACGTCAGGGACACGGCATAGCTGTCTTTTACGGACACGCTCTGCGTGTTGGAAGTCTGTCCGTTTAGCGTTGCCGACACGCTCCACGTACCCGCCTCCGGCAGTTTCAGAACGCAAGAGCCGCCCGTCGCCGTGCCTGTGACGGTCTTGCCGCTTTTCGTCGCGGTTACTGCCGCGCCGGATGTAACAGAAACGACGAGGGATAATTCCACCCCCGCCGCCGATAATGCGTTTGTTTTTCCGATCATGTTTTACACCGCCTTAATGCACAAAATAGATTGCAGCGTGATCGCCGCCGCCGGTTTCGATGCGGCGTAGATTTTAACCGTACCGCTGCCGGACAGCGCGACGGGCGCGTAGATGCCGGATGCGGCTTCCGTTGCCCCGAACGTAACCTCCGGCACGTGGCTTGCGGTCACGCCCGTCAGCGCCAGTGTCGCCGCGTACGGGTATGCTGCATACGTGCTGTCGCTGCTCCACGCGGACGCTGCAACGCTGACATTCTGGAAAATAAGCGCCTGCGCATACCCGCTGTGCGAATGGCTGGCAGCGGCGAAATCTCCCGGCTTTTTGCCGCTGTCCTTCTGCTTGCCGGTCGTGCCGTCGAACGCGACGAGGTTGCCATCCGTCGGGGATGTGACCTTTTCCGTTTTTCCGTTGTTCAGGGCTGTAATGTTGTCCTGCATTGCTTTCTGATCTGCCGCCGTGAAATATCTGCCGATAACGTCGCCCGCAGACCACGCCCGCGCGGTCGTGCCGTCCTGCCCGCGTACAACGGTCAGCACGTTCCCGCTCTTTTCGGTCATCAGCACAGTTTCCGCCGTAGACCCGTCCGCGCCGATTGTCAGCAAGTTCGGCGCATCCGGCAGCATTGTCCCGTCAACGACGTTTACGGTCGTTCCCGCTGCCGTCAGCGCGCCGGACAGGGACGTTTCCGGCGTGTTCGCCTGTGGCGGGTACATTTTTGCAAGTTCTGCCATTGCGTAACCTCCCGTTTTAGTAATCGCCGCCGCCGCGCGAATTGCAGAACGTCTGCATGAATACCGCGCCGACAATGCGGCTCATGGAATTCGGTAAAATCTGAATCGTATGCCATGCGTTGCGCTGAATCTTGCCGCTGCCGTCCGTTTTCAGGTACTCGACAATATCCAGATTGTCATACGATGCCGGGGCAGGGATTTCCACGCCGTCAACCTTGATCGTTGCCGAAGATGCCCGCGCGCCCTCATAGATGCCGAATTCGATTTTGTGTGTATGATCTTGAACCGTGTGCGTGTGCGCCTTTACCGTGTGCGTATGGGCGCTGACTCTATGCGTATGCGCGCTGACGCTATGCGTGTGCGAACCGACGGTATGCGTATGCCCCGGATGCGTATGCGCGCCGGACGGCACGAAATTCACGCCGCCGATGATATTGTTGTTGTAGTCTATCAGCGCAAGGCGGTCGCCGCGCGCAAGACCGTGATTGTGATTTTCGCCGCCGCTGCCGCCATTATCCGAAGAATTGATTGTGTTGCTGCTTCGCAGACTTGTTGACGATGACGTTGTTCCGCCGCCGGACGAGGTTGTAGACCCGCCGCCGCTGGATGTGGTCGAACCGCCGCCGGATGACGTTGTTTGTCCGCCGCCGCTGGAGGTTGTCTGCCCGCCACCGCCGCCGATTGCTTTTTCATACGCGCGGAATGCTTCAAACTGGATGTTTAACAGCATTTTGTTGATACGCACGACGGAATCAGAAATATACAGTTTCAGCGTCGCCGGATGCGTTGCGTCGGCGTTGTCCGTGAAATTGTAAATCTGCTGATTCGTCGCGCCCTGCGCATACGTTTCGTTGATGAGGGCGCGGTTTTGCAGTTCCGAAATGCTGCCCGCAATGTCCTTTGACTTGTTGGCTATGGTCACGGTCACGCTTCCGGGGTCGCCCTGCGCGTCGCTTTTCTCCACGCTGACAATGCGCGTGCGGAGGTTGATGCCGTCGGCTTCATCCACGACGCGGACGATCTCGCCGGGGCGGAATTTTGAAAACGTGTCGCCGGTCAGCCTGTGAAGGTCGATTGCGCCAATCTCATAGCTGACATATGGGTTTTTCAGTTCTGCAAGCATCTGTTCCGCGTAGCCCTTGAGGTTTTCCGCGACTTCATACCGGCTGTCTACAAGGATGGTCGAACATAGCCCGTACTGCTGAATGCTCATTGCATCCTCGACATACGGCTTGCCGCCGTTCACGCCCGCAATGGTCAACTGATTCACGCCCTCGCCGTAACCGAGGGCATAAATGCGGTTTGCGATGCCGGATGCGTCCACAGTCTTTTTCATCGAGGTCATGTTCTTCGCATATCGGACTTCGCTTTTCATCGTGTCCGACGGCGCTACAAGCGAAATCGTCCACGGGTAAACAGTCGTGTCCCATGTCCACATATATTCGCTGTCAAAGCATTCCGGCACGGCGAACAGCGCCGCAAGCAGCGTTGAATTTTCCCAGTTGTACTCGAAATACCGCTTGAAATCGCAATCGCCCAAAACCCAGTTGCGCGTTGTCTGCCGCGCAAGCACGTAGTTCAGCACGTCGGCGGTCTTGATGCCGCCCCCGCCGTATTGATGGTACTGAAACAGCACGTCGGACAGGAGCGTAGCAAGGACGTGTTCGCAGTCATAGAACCGCGTCGCGCCGTTGCTGCGCTCCAAATCTTCCCCGATGATGCGAAACAGGTCAATTCTTTCGTCGCCGTCAAAGATTTCAACGAAATTCAACGGCTGGCAATAGGCGTTCTTGTCATCGTCCGCCGGAAGCGTAAACGTCGCCGTCCATAACGAATTGATTTCCAGCGAATAGCCGACGGAAACGGCGTTGTCAAGGAACGCAAGGCGCTTCATGTTGCGGTCAAAAATCTGTGGGACTTTCATTATAGCCACCTGTCTTTCCACAAAACTTTAATGTCCGCTGTCGTGCCGCCCTCTACGATAATGTCGTTTTCGCCCGGTTTCAGCTTGAAAAATTCGCTGTCATCGCTCAGAAGGTCAATGACATTCGCACCGTTCAGCGTGATCGTCATGTGTCCTGTGTCAATAATCAGTTCGTCACCGGCTGTCATGGTCAGACCGGGGAATTGCATCGTAATCGAACCGTACGTTGAAACGCCTGTTGCGGTCGCCGTCGCTACAGCTTCCGCCATCGCGTCAAAGAACAGTATGCGGATGTAATCACCCACGCTGGATGATTCTGCTTCTGCAATGGCAGACGGCAGCACGACGCGGATAATCACGCCGCGCGCTTCTGCAACCGCTTCGACCGCTCCGTTCAAATGCCGGATGATCTTGACCGCCGCTGACGCATCCGTTTCCGCGTTCGCCGTCGCAAGCCATTCAAAGACGATGGACGATGAACGGTTAAACGATGTTCTGTTGTATGCAGAGCGGTTAAACATGGTCTTGCCCCCTTATGACAGCGTACAGACGATTGCCCCCGTCGAAACCGTGATTGCGTCGCCGCTCAACACGTTCTTGCTGCGCGAAAACGAGCCGTACCAAAGCAGATTGCCGCTTGACTGTGCATCGTAGATGCCCCAATACGCGACCGTGCCGAGGTCTGCGGTCATCGTGCCGAAATCGACGGCAGCGCTGTTTGTGACCTGTTCTTTGCCGGACACAAGCGACGGCGTGCCGAACGTGATGATCTTGCGGGCGTATCCGCCGCCGCTGACTTCCGTGCCGTTTCCGCTTGCCGTCGGGTCAGTCAGAAACAACGCAAGGTAGTACGTGCCGCTGCGCAAGGATGTGTTCAGTAGACTTGTCGCGTGGACGTTTGATAATGCGCTCATGTTGAAATACCTCCGTTCTTTAATTCACCTTTAACCGCGTAACGGTCAAATTCGTAATTGTGCCGCGCGCTGTAATGTAAATCAGCCCGTCGGTTTCCTGCGTGCCTTTTACGTTAATCGTGACCGTATCCGGCAGGGAAACGGACTGCACGGCTTTCTGGTTGTAGCCGATGGATTCCGCGAACGGCTCACACAAAAACGTAACGCTGCAATGCCCGGTAACGGCAATCTGTTCAATGCCGATGCCGTCAATGACCTTTGCGCTGTACGCCTTTTCTGGTTCGTCATCGAAAATAAGCAGACCGTCGCCGGAGAGCCATTCCGCGACGGCACGCGCCGTCTGCCGAACGCCCGCGTATGCGTTGCCCGCTCCAACAAAAGCGACTGTGCATGAAATCTGCCGGTTGTCGTAGCCGTCTGCAATGTCATACGTGCCGGACTTGCCCGGAATCTTGTATTGCGTGATTCGTTTTGCCGGAAGCAGCGTCCTGTCATCGGACTTGAATACTACGCCCATGTCCCGGCTGTGGACGTTGTTGAATGTAAATCCAATCATTACGTAACGACCCCCTTGCTGCGCGTTTTCGTTTTCTGCATATTGTAGAGTTCCTTTGCAACCTTCTTCACGTCGGCTTCTTCCCGCACTTGCAGCGCCGCAATGTGAAAATGATTTGTAACGGTCGTTTCGCCGCCTGCGGTCGCGCCCGCTCCCATGCGTCCAGCGTTCAGGGATGCCGGAATAGACGCGGCGACTTCCTGAATGGTCGCCCGCGCGGTAAAGCCCGTTTCAATGTCCCCGATGCCATCCGCGAGGGAAGCGTTGACCTTTGCCATTTCGGACTCGACTTCCGCAATCATGCCCGCCGCCATATCGTCAACGGCTGCAACGGCTTTGTCGCCGTCTTTGTCGATTGCGCCCGCCAGACCCTCGACAAGCATTGACCCCACCCATGCCATCTGTTTTGACGGGGATGCGATGCCGAAGAAATCTTTGATTCCGTCCCAAATGCCGGAAATCCAACTACTAACCTGATCCCAAAGCCAACCGGCAAGGGACTGAATGCCGTTCCACAAGCCGCGCACAAGGTTTGCGCCGACTTCCGTGACCTGTGAAATGCCCTCGGACAGCGCATTGACAATGCCGGTAATGATTTCCGGCATTGCCCGCACGATTTCCGCGATGATCTGCGGAAGATTCGTAATCAGGGACGTGAGCAGCTTCACGCCGGTTTCTACGATAAGCGGTATATTGTCTGTCAAAGCCTTTACGATTGCAGAAATGATTTCCGGAAGCGCTTCGACAATGGTCAAAATGATTTCCGGCAGATTGTCAATCAGCGCCGTAAGCAGCTTGAAACCCGCGTCAATGATCTCCGGCAAATGCGTCAAAAGCGTTTGAATGACGCTTGTGATGATCTGCGGCAATACCGCAATGATCGTCTGAATGATCGTCGGAAGGTTTGTGACGAGGGCGGTCAGGAGCGTCACGCCCGTTTCGATGATCTGCGGGACGGCTTCAAGCAACGCCGAAATCAGGCTTTCAATCAGTTCCGGCAGCGCCTCCAGCAATACGGGAATCGCTTCAATGATGCCCTCCGCAAGCCCTGTGACAAGCTGCAACGCCGCTTCAATAAGCAGCGGAATGTTGTCAATCAGGGATTGCACAAGCTGCGTGACGGCTTCCACCGCCGCCGGAATCAGCGTCGGCAGCGCCGCCCCGATACCCTCAACAAGCGCGGTCAATAATTGCGCCGCCGCTTCGACTACAAGCGGCAGCGCCTCCACGATGCCCGTAATCAGCGTCGTAATCAGTTCCGCCGCCGTGCTGCTCAATTCCGGCAGCATATCTATGATACCGTTTAACAGGGCTTCAAACAGATTCACGCCGAGTTCCAGAAATTCAGGAATTAGCGGGCTGATCGCGTCCAGAATCCCCTCCATTGCATTCGGAATCGTCTTTGCAAGATTCTGAATGACGGGAGAAATATTCTTTACGACGGATTTGAACGAATTTACGACGTTATCGCACAGTTGGTCAATATTTGCATCCGCGTCGCCCATGCCGGTAATGAGGTTTTGAAACGACGTTTTCAGCATTCCAATAGAGCCGGAAATCGTTTCTTCCGCTTCTTTCGCCGTCGTTCCCGTAATGCCCATTTCCGTCTGGATGACGTGAATAGCATCTACAATGTCGGCGTAGCTGGAAATATCGTACTTGATGCCAGAAATCTTTTCCGCGTCATCAAGCAACCGTTGCATTTCCTCTTTTGTGCCGCCGTAGCCCAGCTTCAAGTTATCAAGCATTGTGAACGTCTGCTTTGAAAATCCTTTGTAGGCGTTCATAATGCTGTCCATGTCAGACCCCATTTTGTTTGCGTTGTCTGACATATCCGTAATCGCTTTATCCGCGTAGTCTGCGGCTTTTTCCGTGTCCCCGCCGAGGCTGGATAACAAACTTGCGGAAAAGCTGGTCACGGTTTCCATGTATTCATTTGCGGACAGACCCGCCGTTTTGTAGGCGTTGTTCGCATAGTCTAAGACTTTGCCGCTGCTGTCCTGAAAAAGCGTTTCCACGCCGCCGACAAGCTGTTCATAATCCGCATACGCGGTCACAACTTCAACGCCCAGCTTGACCGCCGCCGCGCTGATCGCCGCAAACGCCGCCGCTGCCGCCGTCGCACCGGCGACAAGCCCGGTTTTCAGCTTTTCGGAAAACTTCTCCGTATCTTCGTCGGCTTTCTTGACCTTGCCGCTGTATTTATCGACGGAATCAGCGCATTTGTCGGATGATTTTGCAGCTTCGTCCATGCACTTGTTGTTTTCGTCGATCTCATTGCCGAGTTTATTCAATTCGGCTTCGGCGCTGTTTGCCTGCGTCTGATATTTGTTGACGGCTTCCGTCGCTTTCTGCTGATTCGCTTCGGCGGTCGCAAGTTCCGTCTTGTATTCTTCGAGTTCCGCCGTCAATTTTGCCTGCTGTTCGGAAGTGTCCCCCTCCGCATCCGCAAGCGCATTCAGGGCGGCTTCGGTTTTTGCAATTTTGTCTTTCGCGCTCTGGACTTCGTTCCCGAATTTGCTTTGCGCGTCTTTTGCTTCTGACAGAATTTTGTTGATCGCGGCAAGTTTCTTTTCCTGCTGGTCATACATACCCGCGAGGGTTTCGCCCTTTGCAGACAACGCCGCGTAGCTGTTCAAATGTCCCGCAAACTGCGATTCTGTCAATTTCAGTTCACTTTTCAGCGTGCCGAGTTCGGAATTGATATTTTTTAGCGACGCGCGGTATTCGGCTTCGCCGTCAAGCTGCAATTTCGTTGATATTGTGCGCGTTGCCATCAGTTACCCTCCCCGTTGTTGCCTTTACCGTGTGCGATAAGGTACAGTTCCCACAAGTCAAATACTTCCCCCGGCGGCATAAACAGCGCATCAGCCGGGGAAATGCCGCACAAAACGGCTATTCTGTAATAGTCCGCGCGGCGAATCTTGTTTTTTTTTGATTCAATTCTTCAAGCCCTTCGTCAACTTCATCGTCGCCGGGGGCTGTGATCTCGCGCCCGTAACCGAGTTTGATTGCGTTCGCAATCGCACGTTTCAGCGGGACGATTTCATACGGCTGCGTCAAAAGCGCGAAATCGTCGCGTTCCGGGATGCGCCCCGGCTCATATCCCAACCGGCGGCGGACGAGTTCGCCGCGCTCTGCAAGGATAGCGGCGGCGTTGCACGTTTCAAGGAAACCTTCGCGCGTGTCCTGTTCCATCTTTTCCAGCATCAGGCGCGTGCCGCCGTAAATGTCGCGGATGGTAAACATCGCTTCGCCGTCCATGACGAGGAAATACGTTGTACCCGCAACCGTGATTTTTGCCGCTTTCATTGTCTTTACCTCCATAGCGCCAAAGCGGGCGGCGGAATTGACCCGCGCGCCCGCTCTGCTGATTGTTTAACCGCCGCCACCCGTTGTCGGTTTGCCGAGTTTCGTATCGCACCACGCAATACAATTCGCTTCCGCGCCGTCACCTGTGAATTCCTTCGTAATGCGCCATGCGCCGGAATTGCAACGGAAGATCGTAAACGTCGTGTTGGACGTGCCGAACGTGATAGACGAACCCTTTGTTGCGGCGCTGTCGTTGCCGAGGATTGCCTTTGTTTCGGGATGGAAGATGCCCTTGAAATAGCGGATACCCTTGCGCATGATGACCTTGTAATACACAAGACCGCCGCGCGGGGCTACGTCGCCGTCGGAGTCCGTGACTTCGCCGCTTTCCACGTCCTTCGTCGCACCATGCAGGGCGGTTTGTACTTCGTCGGTCTTGTCATCCGTTTCCAGCGCCAGAGAGCCGGACGCGAACATATCGACTTTTTCCGCAAGCGCATCGTCGCCGTACAGTTCGCCGGAAGCGTTCGTAACGGTCAAATCCGCCTTGACCAGCTTGCCGATTGTGACTTTCTTTTCGTAATCATACGTCGGCAATGCGCCGTCAGGCGCGGTCTTGATGGGCGCAAAAACAGGGCGTTTTGCTCCAAACTGTGCCATAATGTAACCTCCTAAAGATTCTTGGATTTCAAATACTTGTCATAGACACCCGCTGCCGCTTCAACGGCTGCGTCTGCCGATTTTTCGTTTGCTGTGTTGATGAATGGGCGGGCGGGTTGTCCAGCCTTGCCGTATTCGTTGACGAATGCGACCTCGGCGTTGCGGCGCTTGTTTCCGTCGCTGCGCGTCCCTTTCGGTGAAACGTAGATTGCGCGGCTTGCGCCCTTGACCTTCAATTTTTTGTCGTATGAAATACTGCCCGCCGTTTTGCCAGTCGCATATACGCCCATGCTCTGCGCTTCGGACTGCTGCGCGGCGGCGACCACTTCCGCCTCCGCCGTCAGCATTTCCAAAACGGTTTCGTCTGGCAGTTCCATAAGCGCCGTCATATCGTCAATCAGACCGTCAAGCCCCTGTGTCGATAATTCAGCCATCGTCAACGCCCCCGGAAATCTCGCATTCAAAAACGTAATGCTGCCCGGTTTCATCGGAGGCGGGCGTGATCGTCGGGCGCGTAAAGCCCCCGGCGACAAGCCGCCGCGTGATCTCTCGCCGGTACGCAAGCGAATTCTTTTCATGCGGCGCGTATAAATGCACCTGCGTCAGATAGCGCCAGTGTTGCGCATCATCGTCCCCGAAATCTTCCGGGATAGCCGTATAGTTGAAAACGATGTATTCCGTCGCTTTGCCCTTGTAGGTATCAGCGGCGACCGGCAGGAGGTCGGAAAACATCGTTTTCAGCGTTTCGTTGACATTCATGCGCTTGCCTCCTTGAATTCAGAGCATTCCAGCGTGTAGAATTCGCGCGCGTCCGTGTATGCCCGCTCGACCTTGTATTCCTTGCCGCTGAACAGCAAACGTTCCTGATTGCCATAATCGCCGTATCGGACTTTCACGGTTATTGCAAGATCAATGCCGATCTGCTTTGCGGCGTAGAATTCCGTGCGCTTGACGGATTGCACGTCCGCGAAAACGCGCGTTTCCTTCACGACTTCCGCCGGGTATCCGTCCGCGTCCGTGTCCGTGACTACGGCGCGGAGTATCACGACATCGCGCCAATACACGGGCTAACCTCCTTCCGCGACAATGTATTTATCCGATAGCGTCAGACCGTTCCGCTGCTCTTTGTACGATGCGCGGTATCGCTCCGCATCATCGTTGTCAAGCCCGAATTCAGCCTTTACGTACGTTTCGACCGCTTTCAGAATCAGCGGGTCAGTTTCGTCGTTTGCTTTTTCCTCAACAACGCCGCCGAGCGCGAGGTCTGCGCGGGCGGCGTTGATGAGGTCGGTAATTTCATTATCGAAATCGTCGGTTGTCAGCCGCAAACGTTGACGGATAGCCGCGATATATTCGCTGCTAACTGCCATGTTCAGCCCTCCGCGTTACGCCGTTGCTTTTGTGAGATGCACGAATGCGCCGAGTCCGGCGACCGGCTTGCAGTCAAAGACGCACGCGCCGAGGTAGTCAATACTGTTGGTCGCAAGCCCGGAATGTTCAGAGCGAACAACCGTAATGTCCTGCGAATAGTTGCCGATGATGTACTCGAAATCGCCGT
>OHBD01000564.1_pt1 | contig 21401 bp, 17 predicted proteins | sample 1577291 | NCBI WGS metagenome assembly OHBD01 (sample SAMEA3879572, study PRJEB24766) | human gut metagenome | biome: human-associated habitat; feature: feces | place: USA | collected 1985/1987
TGCTAAAGTGGGTCTCCACCAGTCCCGGCTTGATATTGGTCACGCGGATGCGCGTGTGGGCCGTGTCGATGCGCAGTCCGTCGGTGATCATCTTCACCGCCGCCTTCGTGCCGCAATAGACGTTGCCGTTGGCGTAGGCAGCGTCGCCAGCCACCGAACCGATGTTGATGATCTCGCCACGGTTGCGCTCCACCATGCCCGGCACCAGCGCGCGGCTCACGTAGAGCAGGCCCTTGATGTTGGTGTCGATCATCGTGTTCCAGTCGTCGAGGTCGCCACCCTGCAGCGGGTCGAGGCCCAAGGCGAGTCCGGCGTTGTTGATCAGCACGTCGATCTCGGCCCAGTCGGCCTCCAGACTGCCGCAGACGTCAAACACCTGCTGCTGGTCTCTCACGTCGAAGCAGAGCGTCTTCGCACGCACGCCCAGCGCCTCGATGCGCTCGGCCAGCGCCTGGAGCAGGTGGTCTCTGCGGCCCGTGATGATCACGTCGTAGCCCTCTTTGGCAAAGCGCAGCGCGCAAGCCTCACCGATGCCGCTCGTCGCGCCGGTGACCATACAAATCTTTCTCTTTTCCATATCTTTTTTCTGTCAAGGGCGGGAAGGTCGGCCCCTCCCGCCCAAAGGTTATTCTACTCAACTTTCGCATGTAAGCTCCACACGCCCTGAAAGGGCAGTAGCCCCTAGCCCAGGGCATCGCCCTGGGTTATTACGGACGCAAACCTGTCGCCCTGTAAGGGCAAAAGCTTTAAAAATCCAGGCAATATATAAGGCTTTTGCCCTTACAGGGCGCCTTGCTGATTGCTATTATACCCAGGGCGATGCCCTGGGCTAGGAGCTTTTGGGCCTTCAGCCCGTTCTTGAACCACTTGCGAAACTTCGGTTATTCTACATCACGCCGTCCTCGCGCAGTTTCTCCTGCCACTTCCAGGCGCTGCGGAGCACGTCGGCCAGGGGCGTGTCCGCCTTCCAGCCCAACACCTGGTTGGCCTTGGTGCAGTCGCCCCAAATCTTCTCGATGTCGCCCTCGCGGCGCGGACCATACTTCCAGTTGAGTTTCACGCCCGTGGCCTCCTCAAAGGTCGTGACGATCTCCAGCGTGGAGTTGCCCTTGCCCGTGCCGATGTTGAAATACTCGATCGGTTCGGTCTCCTGGTCCAGCACGCGCGCCATGGCGGCCACATGCGCCTTGGCCAGGTCCACGACATAGATGTAGTCGCGGATGCAGGTGCCGTCGGGCGTGTCGTAGTCGTTGCCGAAGATGGTCAGTTGCTCGCGGATGCCCATTGCCGTCTGCGTGACGTAGGGGATGAGGTTGTTGGGCACGCCGTTGGGCAGTTCGCCGATGAGCGCCGAGGGATGGGCACCGATAGGATTGAAGTATCTCAGGACGATGCTCTTGACGGCCGCGCCGCTATGGATGAAGTCGTAGATGATCTGCTCGTTGATCTCCTTGGTGTTGCCATAGGGCGAGGTGGCCTTCTGGTGGGGCGCGTCCTCGGTGACGGGCAGGTTCTCGGGGTTGGGCTGTCCATAGACCGTGCAGCTGCTGGAGAAGATGATGCCCTTGACGCCATAGGCAGGCATGAGCTCCAGGAGGTTGATGAGCGAGACAACATTGTTGCGGTAGTAGAGCAGGGGCAGCTGGACGCTCTCGCCCACGGCCTTGGAGGCGGCGAAGTGGATGATGCCCGCGATGGCCGGATACTTCTGGAACACGGCCTCCGTGGCAGCCTTGTCGCGCAGGTCTACCTGCTCGAAGGCCGGGCGCACACCCGTGATCTTCTCGATGCCGTCGAGCACCTCTATCTTGGAGTTGGAAAGGTTGTCGATGATGACCACGTCGTAGCCAGCCTCGATCAGTTCCACGGTGGTATGGCTACCGATGAAGCCCGTTCCGCCCGTCACTAAAATTGTCTGTTTCATGTCAGTTTTTCTCTTTTAGTTTCTGTAAATGTCGGCTATGGCGAAGCCGCCCCGGGGCAGGTCGTGTCCCGGGTCCGCCATCGCCACGCTATGGAAATAACGCCAAATCGTGTTTTTTATTTCCTCTAAGTGGCAAAAAGAGCCACAAAGGTTTTGCCAAAGCGCGTCCCGTGGCATGGTTTTGCACGGTTGGCGAGCAAAAAACGGGCTGGAAGTCGTGTATCTCGTTTTTTATTGCTACTTTTGCATTTTGAAATTACAATACAAGAATGGACCATATACGGAATTTTTGCATCATAGCCCATATCGATCACGGCAAGAGCACCCTGGCCGACCGTCTGTTGGAGCGCACCAAGACCATCCAAGTCACGGAGGGTCAGATGTTGGACAACATGGATTTGGAGCGCGAGCGCGGCATCACCATCAAGAGCCACGCCATCCAGATGGAGTACACGATGGAGGGAAAGAAATATTTGCTCAACCTGATAGACACGCCGGGCCACGTCGATTTCTCCTACGAGGTGTCGCGAAGCATTGCCGCCTGTGAGGGCGCGCTGCTCATCGTCGATGCCACACAGGGCGTGCAGGCGCAGACCATCAGCAATCTCTATATGGCCATCGACCACGACCTGGAGATCATCCCGGTCATCAACAAGATAGACATGCCCAACGCCATGCCCGAGGAGGTGGAGGACGAGATCGTCGATCTGCTCGGCTGCGAGCCCAGTGAGATCATCCGGGCCTCGGGCAAGACGGGCGAGGGCGTCGATGACATCCTCCGCGCCGTCGTGGACCGCATCCCCGCGCCGACGGGCGACAAGGATGCGCCGCTGCAGGCCCTCATCTTCGACTCGGTCTTCAACTCTTTCCGCGGCATCATCACGCTGGTGAAGATCGATAACGGCGTGGTGCGCAAGGGCGACAAGGTGAAGTTCTTCAACACCGGCCAGGAGTATGACGCCGACGAGGTGGGCGTGCTGAAGATGGACATGGTGCCCAAGGCGCAGCTCACTGCCGGCGAGGTGGGCTATATCATCAGCGGCATCAAGGACGCCAAGGAGGTGAAGGTGGGCGACACCGTCACCCACGTCGAACGGCCCTGCGCCAAGGCCATCGAGGGATTCCAGGAGGTGAAGCCGATGGTCTTTGCCGGCGTCTATCCCATCGACCCCAACGACTACGAGAACCTCCGCGCCTCGCTGGAGAAGCTCCAGCTCAACGACGCCTCGCTGACCTTCCTGCCCGAGAGCTCCCAGGCCCTCGGCTTCGGATTCCGCTGCGGATTCCTCGGACTGCTCCACATGGAGATCATCCAGGAGCGGCTGGACCGCGAGTTCAACATGGACGTGATCACGACCGTCCCCAACGTCAGCTACATGGTCTATGACAAGCAGGGGGAGGTGAAGGAGGTGCACAACCCCTCGGGACTGCCCGACGCGACGATGATAGACCATATCGAGGAACCGTTTATCAAGGCCAGCATCATCACCTCCAGCCAGTTTATCGGCCCGATCATGAAGCTCTGCCTCGACAAGCGTGGCGAGCTCGTGAGCCAAAACTACGTCAGCGGCAACCGACTGGAGCTCGTCTTCATGATCCCGCTGGGCGAGATCGTCATCGATTTCTACGACAAGCTCAAGAGCATCTCCAAGGGCTACGCCTCGTTCGACTACCATATCGACTCGTTCCGCCCCTCGAAGCTGGTCAAGCTCGACATCCTGCTCAACGGCGAGCCCGTCGATGCCCTCTCCACGCTGACCCACGAGAGCAACGCCGTGGCCTTTGGACGCAGAATGTGTGAGAAACTCAAGGAACTGATACCGCGCCAGCAGTTTGACATTGCCATCCAGGCGGCCATCGGAGCGAAGATCATCGCACGCGAGACCGTGAAGCAGGTGCGCAAGGACGTGACGGCGAAGTGTTATGGCGGTGATATCAGCCGCAAGCGCAAGCTGCTCGAAAAGCAGAAGAAGGGCAAGAAGCGCATGAAGCAGGTCGGCAACGTGCAGGTGCCTCAGAAGGCGTTCCTAGCCGTGCTGAAATTGGACTAACCGCCGGAGGAACATCTTTCGGCCAACAAGATATATAAAAGGAGAAAAGAGGAGACACGATGAGAGAACCGATAGCAACCCCCAGGGAGGTGGCCCGCGAGTTGGCCCGCAAGTACAGTACGATGACCCACGAGGAACTCGACGTGCTGGAGAGCGTGCTGGTGCCCATGAAGTTCAGCAAGGGCGAGATAATCCTAAGGGAGGGCGAGGTCTGCCGCAACATCTACTATGTGGAGCGCGGACTGATCCGCCAGTTCTACTTCAAGAACGGCAAGCAGATCACGGAGCACCTGGGGGTGGATCACACCATCTTCATGTGCATCGAGAGCCTGTTTCACGAAGAGCCCACCCATCTGCAGGTAGAGGCCCTGGAGGCCTCCTATATCTATGCGCTCCCCAAGCATCGCCTGGAGCAGGTGGCCCTCCACAACGTGAACATACAGATCCTCTTTCGCAAGATATTGGAGGAGAGCCTCGTGATCTCGCAGGTCATGGCCGACCTCGTGCGCTTCGAGACGGCACAGGAGCGCTACCGCAAGTTTTGCAAACTGGCGCCACAGATCGTCCTCCGCGCCCCCCTGGTCTATGTGGCCAGTTTTCTCCAGATGACGCCGGAGACGCTGAGCCGCGTACGCAGCAGCACCCTGCTCGATTAGTCTCGAGTGGGGGAGGGCGAGCGCCTGGGCGGGCCCCGGAGGATGGGGCGCCGCGCGAGCGCTATATAAATGAGGTAGAGAGAACAAAGTATAATCATGACAAAATCATAAAAAGACATGAAACCGACATTACTTCTTTTGGCTGCCGGCATGGGTAGCCGCTACGGCGGGCTGAAGCAGCTCGACGGACTTGGACCCAATGGTGAGACCATCATGGACTACTCCATATACGACGCCATCCAGGCGGGATTTGGCAAGATCGTCTTCGTCATCAGAAAAGACTTCGAGGAGCAGTTTCGCAAGCAGGTCCTCGCCAAGTATGAGGGCCACATCCCCGCAGAGCTCGTCTTCCAGAGCCTCGACGCCCTCCCCGAGGGATTCACCACGCCCGAGGGCCGCGTGAAACCGTGGGGCACCAACCACGCCGTACTGATGGCCAAGGACGTCATCAAGGAGCCGTTCTGCGTCATCAACTGCGACGACTTCTACAATCGCGACACCTTCATGGTCATCGGCAAGTATCTCTCCGAGCTCCCCGAGGGCAGCAAGAACCGCTATGCGATGGTGGGCTTCCGCGTGGGCAATACGCTCAGCGAGAACGGAACGGTATCGCGTGGCATCTGCACGACCGACGCCGAGGGCAACCTGGCCACCGTCGTGGAGCGCACGAAGATAGAGCGCAGGGACGGCGCCGTGCAGTATAAGGACGACGACGACCAGTGGGTGACGACGCCCGACAACACGCCGGTCTCGATGAACGTATGGGGATTCACGCCCGACTATTTCGACTATAGCGAGGACTACTTCAAGAGCTTCCTCTCCGATCCGGAGAACATGGCCAACCTGAAGGCCGAGTTCTTCATCCCGCTGATGGTCAACAAGCTCATCAACGACGGTACGGCGGCTGTCAAGGTCCTCGATACCACCAGCCATTGGTTTGGCGTCACCTATCCTGCCGATCGTCAGGACGTCGTGGATCGCATCCAGCGCCTCGTCGATGAGGGCGTCTATCCCGCCAAACTGTTCTAATCGTATCACCAACCATTTCTACATGGAAATCAACCTTCTGGACGACAGTCAGCTTGCTCTGTTGCAGCAGCTGACTGCCGATGCCAGCTCCGTGGTAGTCACAGTCCATAAGTCGCCCGACGGAGATGCCGTCGGGTCGATGTTGGCCTGGGCGCAGTATCTGCAGGCCCTGGGCAAGGAGGTCACCTGCGTGATCCCTGATGCCGCTCCCGACTTCCTGATGTGGCTCCCGGGATCGCAGACGCTGCTCCGCTACGACAAGCATCCCGACCGCGCGAAGGAGGCCTTCGACAAGGCCGACCTCGTCTGCTGTCTCGACTACAACGACCTCTCGCGCACGGGGGACATGGCGAACGTCATTGCCCAGTCGAAGGCGCCCCGACTGCTCATCGACCACCATGTGGGCCCGACCGTCGAGGCGGCGCTCTCCGTCTCCCATCCCGCGATGTCGAGCACGTCGGAACTCGTCTTCCGCCTGCTGTGGCAGTTGGGCGCCTACGACGAGATGACGCTGCAGATGGCGCAATGTATCTACTGCGGCATGATGACGGACACGGGGGCCTTCACCTACAATTCCAATGCACCAGCCGTCTATCTCATCATCAGCCACCTGCTGGAGAAGGGCGTGGACAAAGACCGCGTCTATAACCGCGTCTATAACAACTACTCGCCACAGGCCATCAAGTTCAGGTCCTATGTGATCTTCAAGAAACTGCGCGTCCTGCCGGCCTCCCATGCGGCCTACTACACCGTCACGCGCGACGAAATGCGACGTTTCCAGTTTGTCAGGGGCGATCTGGAGGGCGTGGTCAACATCCCGCAGAAGATCAAAAAACTCAAACTCTCCATCTCGCTGCGCGAGGACACCGAGAAGGACCAGGTCATACGCGTCAGCCTCCGTTCGGGCAATGGGTTCCACTGCCGCAAGATGGCGGAGGAGTTCTTCCACGGCGGAGGCCACGAAGACGCGGCAGGCGGACGCCTGGAGTGCTCCATCGAGGAAGCCGAGCAGGTGGTCCTCCGAGCCATCATGGCCTACAAGGAGCAGCTGCGATGACCCCTCGCGGGCCAGGATCATGGTCCGTAGGGCAGTCTTTAATGTCAAAAGTAGCTAAAAAAGAGCGCCGTCTTATGGTGGAACAGACGATTTGCTATAACTTTGCAGTAAGATATTATTGAACGTAAAAGATTCCGATGAAGAAAACGCTTTTTCTCCTCCTCCCGCTCGCAGCTCTGCTCTGGTCGGCGTGCAGCAATGACGAGACCTATGCTGACCAGCGCAAGCGAGAGAACGGAGCCATCCGCCAGTATCTCAACGACAGCAGCGTGACGGTCATCTCCGAACGCCAGTTTTTCGATCAAGACACGATGACCGACGTGAGCAAGAACGAGTTTGTGCTGCTCGAGTCTTCGGGCATCTATCTCCAAATCGTAGAGAAGGGTTGCGGAGAGAAAATCAAGGATGGCGAGACGGCCACCGTGCTCTGCCGATTCACCGAGCGCAACCTCCTCACCGATAGCATCATCGCCACCAACAACATCCTCTATTTCAGCGCGCTGGTCGACAAGATGTCGGTCACGAACACCTCCGGCACCTTCACGGCCTCCTTCGACCCCACGTCGAGTGTGATGTATCAAGTCTATGGAAGAAGTTCCGGCAGCACGCAGGTGCCAAACGGATGGCTTTCCCCGCTGCCTTACATCAAGGTGGGTAGGCCGCTCTCGGCCGACGACCGCATCGCCCGCGTGCGCATCATCGTACCCTCCACCGAGGGCACCTATGCGGCCACGATGTCGGTCTATCCGTGTCTCTACGATATCACCTACGAGCGCGGAAGATAACATGCAATTACAAAACTAAAGAGAAAATATGACACTGATCAAATCCATTTCCGGCATCCGTGGAACCATCGGAGGCCCTACCGGCGATACGCTCAACCCGTTGGACATCGTCAAGTTTACCACGGCGTATGCCAAGTTTATCCGTCAGAGCGACCCGACGGGCAGCAACTGTATCGTGGTAGGCCGCGACGCGCGCATCTCGGGCGACATGGTCCGACTGGTGGTCTGCGGCACACTGATAGGAATGGGCTATGACGTGCTCGATATCGGGCTTGCCACGACGCCGACCACCGAACTGGCCGTCCGCATGAGCCATGCGGCAGGTGGCATCATCGTCACCGCCAGCCACAACCCGCGCCAGTGGAACGCGCTCAAGTTGCTCAACCACGAGGGTGAATTCCTGACCAAGGACGACGGCAACGCCGTGCTCGCCATGGCGGAGAAGGAGGACTTCGACTATGCTGATGTCGATCATATAGGCACTTACCGACAGGACGACAGTTTCGACGACCGCCACATCGAGGCCGTCCTCGCCCTCGACCTGGTCGATACGGAGGCCATTCGCAAGCGTGGATTCCGCGTCGTCGTCGATACTATCAACTCCGTCGGCGGCGTCATCCTGCCGAAGCTCCTCGACCGACTGGGCGTCGGCTACACCATCCTCAATGGCGAGGCCAATGGCGACTTCGCCCACAATCCGGAGCCGCTGGAGAAGAATCTCGGAGGCATCATGGGCGAGGTGGCAGCAGGAGGCTATGACCTCGGCATCGTCGTCGATCCCGACGTCGATCGTCTCGCCTTCATCCAGGAGGACGGCAAGATGTATGGCGAGGAATATACGCTCGTCAGCGTGGCCGACTATATCCTCGACCACGTCAAGGGAGCAACCGTCTCCAACCTCAGTTCTACGCGCGCCCTGCGCGACGTCACCGAGCGCCATGGCTGCCAGTATTTTGCCTCTGCCGTCGGCGAGGTCAATGTCACCACCAAGATGAAGGAGGTGGGTGCAGTCATCGGTGGCGAGGGCAATGGCGGAGTCATCTATCCCGAGAGCCACTACGGTCGCGACGCCCTGGTCGGCATCGCCCTCTTCCTCAGTTCGCTGGCACAGAAGGGACTGACGTGCAGTGAGCTCCGCAAGACGTTCCCGACCTATTATATTGCCAAGAACCGCATCGACCTCACGCCCGACACCGATATGGATGCCATCCTGGGCAAGGTCAAGGAGCGCTTCGGATCGATGGACGACGTGCACGTCACGGATATTGATGGTGTGAAACTCGACTTCCCGACGAAGTGGGTCCACCTCCGCAAGAGCAATACTGAGCCCATCATGCGCGTCTATAGCGAGGCGGCCACGATGGAGGAGGCCGACGCCCTGGGCAAGGAGCTCATGGACGTGGTCTATGAAATGACGAAGTAGGAGAGGGTAGTACCCCCTACAGCCTATATCTTTATGAGGCATCTGTCTGGCGTCAAGCGCCGGACAGGTGCCTTGTCCATAAACCTATTTCCCTATTCTAACGAGATCTTATGCCCTATGGATCATTTGTTTCTGCTGCAGTTTGCATGCTTCCTGTTCATGCTGTTCAATGCGTTCACCCTCGCCGTCACCCGTCTCCAGACGCGATGGCTCAATCCGCGCTATGAGCGCGCACGATGGTTGATCTTTGTCGGCATCATGGGCTTGGCGGCGCACTATCTGATGCAGATGCGCTTTGGGTTCAGGGCCGTTGACGACGCGGTGGGTGCCACGGTCAATGCCCTCGTCTATGCACCCTGTTTTTCGCTCATTTCGATGGGCATCTTCCATATCGAGGCCACCCATGTCCGGCGGAGGAGGGTCTATGTGGTCTGCACGACGATCAACCTGGCGATCTTCGCCTGTTTCTTCATCGGCTTCCTCCAGCATGGCGAAATGCGCATCGGGGCCTGGCTCTATGCTATGCTGGCCCTCTTTGCCGCCAATGTGGTCTATTGCATCGTCGTCATCGTCCGCGAGATCATCAAGCGCCGCCGTCTGCTGGAGACGATGGCGGGCGGCGACATCATGCCCTATGTACGCTACTCCCGCGCCAGCCTCCTTATCCTCTTCTTCCCCGCCTTGGTATCGCCCTTTGCCATCATCTCCACCAAGATGCTTTACTTTTTTGCGCCTCTGGGGCTCATGGCTTTCCTCTTTTTCGTCCTGAGTTTCGTGGCCCTGGGCTACAGCTATCAGCCGAAGGAGTCGCTGCTCGACGAAGAGGCGGAGGAAAAGGTCAGCCCTGCTGCCGTAGTCGCTCAGCAGGAGGAGACGGTAGCACAACAGGCCGTCGCGGCTCATGGTGTCGCTTCTCCTGGTGTCGATTCTCCTGGCGAGGCGGCTCCATGCGATGGGGCTCATGCTGGCGTAACTTCTGCCTATGGGGCTCCTACCAACGCGTCTCGTACCCATACGCCTCATGCTGGCACAACCCCTGATAACGCAACGCCTGATAACGCATTTCATGCCGACGCGGCCCATGCAGCCGACCAGGCGGAGGAGACGCAAACTGCCTCGCTGATGCCTGAGGATCGAAGAAAGCAGATCCAGCAGCGGCTGGACGAATGGTGCGCGGCGATGGGCTATAAGGATGGGGGGGTGAACCTCCTCTCCCTCTCCCATGCGATCCATGTCTCGAAAGACGAACTCACGATATACTTCGACCAGTCTCTGAAGACTACGTTCCGGATATGGCTGAGCGACATCCGCTTCGCTGCGGCCAAGAAAATGATGATTGCCAACCCCGATTACAGCAATGATATCATCTCCTCCGAATGTGGTTTTACTTCCCGCACCCACCTCTACCGCATCTTCAAGGCGCGTGAGGCGTGTACGCCGACCGTTTGGCGGGAGCGCTATTTGGCCGGATCCCACGATTCGGATGCGTCTCTTTCGTAGCAGGGAGACGAGCCCTTTTCTCCGTATCTGAAGATTCCCTTTTCTCCGTATCTGAAGATCCCTTTTCTGATATTTGACGGCTCTTTCCTTGGTTTCTTAAAATATGTAAACGCAACCTATCCTGGCTATGAACCGTTGTCTCTTTGGTAGGAAAGAGACAACTATTTACCACCAAAGAGACACCTGAACAGGACAATGCGACACCCTGTCTCACTACTTTTCCCTACTTTTGCGCTAATGATCGCGTCGGAAAGAGATCCACGCGGCAGAGGCTTAGTCCTCGTCGTGGGCGCCCGACGGACTAATCGTGAAGACAATAATCAAAAACAAGAAATAAAAGTATGAAGAAAAAAAAGTATCTCAAGCCCCAGGTTGACGTCGCGCAGACTGGGCCGTGCATGATGATCAACCCCTCGCAGGTAAGGATTTACAAAGGGCGGTTTCAGAATCGACAGGAACTGGAAGAAGCAGGACTTATCTTAGACGAGGACGGTTTCCTCTGGGGGGAATAAATAGCCTATTGCCCCTTCTTTCTATCACAATCAACGAATGGTGCCTTGGCGCACCCAAACTAAAACAAAAATGACTATCAACATGATCAAGAAAATGACCCAATATCTTTTGCAGCGCCGATGCGCGCTCTCGCTCTTGCTGATGCTGATGCTCCTGCAGCCCGTGATGGCGCAGATACAGGATCGTAGAATGTATGCGAGATTGGACCGAGAGACTCAGACCCTCACGCTCTATTATGACAAGAATAAACAAACATCCGACAACGCAATTTATGCAAGACCCTTGTGGGCCAATTATGTTGAAAGAAAAGCTATACAGACCGTGGTCTTCGACGAGAGTTTCAAGCATGCACGTCCCAAATCATGTGATCAATGGTTTTACCTCTTCGAAGGTCTGACAAAGATAGAGCACTTGGACTATTTAAACACGTCAGAGGTCGAAAATATGGGATCAATGTTTTCCAAATGTACCAGCTTGGAAACACTTGATTTGTCTTCCTTTAATACGGAAAAGGTCACAAACATGTTTGAAATGTTTGTAGGCTCTACGAATCTTCGCACAATCAACTTGCCCAAAGGTTTCATAGGCAGCAACGTGACTGATCTCAATGGAATGTTTAGAGGTTGCGCAAGCCTTACCGAACTCGATTTATCTGGTTCTAATGCTGAAAAAGTGAAAGACATGGGCAATATGTTCAATGGTTGTGTCGCACTTTCCAATCTCAATCTTTCCGGTTTTAAAACTGGATCTTTGACCGATATGCGGTACTTGTTCTCTTTGTGTCAGTCGCTTGAAAGTCTCGACCTCTCTGGTTTCAATACTGAAAATGTGTCGAGTATGGTGTCAATGTTCTCCCAATGTTCGTCGCTTCGGAATCTCGATCTCAGCAGTTTCAATACCAGCAAGGTGATTGATATGAATTTAATGTTTTATATGTGCACCAACCTTGAAAGTATTGATTTAAGCAGTTTTGATACGGAGAATCTGCAGCAGATGGCTCGTATGTTCTACTCATGTACGAAGCTTGAGACGCTTGATCTCTCGTCGTTTGCAACGCCCAATATGACTTCCATGCTTTGTGCGTTTCAATATTGTAAAAACCTCAAGACGATTTATGTCACTTCTGCATTTACTACAGATAAAGTAACCGAGGGTCCTTATGCTTTTGCCGGATGTGTTAATCTGCCCAACTATAACCCTGATAAGACGGGTGTGGAAATGGCGCACACGGGAGCGGGAGGTTATCTCACGGCTGCTACTGCCAGTTGGGTGCGATGGGATGCGCCAACCGGCACGCTCTCCTTCCATCGCGGCGCCACGAAGCCCGTGGGCGACAACATCCTTGATTTGGGCTATGGAAATTATCCGAATTGGGACACCCATGCTGCAGAAATTAAGAAGGTGGTCTTCAAAGCCGGTTTCCGGGATGAAACCCACACGACGTGCTCCAAATGGTTTAGTGGTTGTACGAATCTTACCAGCATAGAGGGTATCGAAAACCTCAACACGTCCAACGTCAAGTATATGAACGAGATGTTTGGCCAGTGTTCGAACCTCGAAACGCTCGACCTGTCCCATTTCAACACAGAGAAAGTAGGAAATATGAGCAATATGTTTAATGGATGCACAAAGCTCCGTGATCTCAACATTTCTAGTTTTAATACGGAGAATGTGACAAACATGTACGGAATGTTCTATGGCTGCTCAAGTTTGGAGACGCTCGATTTGTCTCACTTCAATACGAGGTATGTGCGAAAGGACGGCATGAACTACATGTTCAATGGTTGCAGTAGTCTTAGCTCTCTTGACGTATCCAACTTTATAACTGATAAGAACAGCATGCATCTGGATGGGTTGTTCCAGGGATGCAGTAGCCTTCAAACGCTTGATCTGTCCAGTTTCGACACTCGTGGGGCAGGTTCTGTTAATTACTTGTTTGACGGATGCTCCGCGCTTCAGACCATCTATGTCAGCGATCTTTTCAAAATCTATGGAGTCACAAGTTCAAATATGTTCCGCGACTGCCATTCACTGAAAGGCGCTATCTCCTTCGAACCTACAAAGAAAAATGAGACTTACGCGAACTACAAGTCGGGTTATCTCACCAAGAAGGTTGGCACGAATGGCAATGAGATTATTGGAGCCACAGGTAGTCCACTCACCATCGACGCGCTGCCTTTGGATGACAGCAAGGCATACAAGCTCTACGAAGACTGCGACGTTAACAACGCTTCCTACGAGCGAGAGGTAAAGTCTGAATGGGCAACGCTCTGTCTGCCCTATACCATCCTTCCCAGTTCGGAGGCCAACACCTGCTACTTCTATACCCTGAAGTCGGTAGGAACGAAGAGTGTGGAGCTCGTGCGCGTGGAGGAAGGCGTGATAGGGGCAGGCCAGCCTGTCGTCGTTCGCAAGAAAAACGCGGAACAGACCAGCTTCTGCGTCGTGAGCGGTACGGCTTCTCCCGACGAAAAGGCGAAGGCCGTGAAAGAACCCAAGTCTGAGGAGGGCGCTCCTCGTCTGATTGGTACGTTTGCGCCCATCGAACTCAACGACGACTGCTATTTCATCGCCAAAGACCTGTTCCGCCTGGTCAGAGACTACAAGCCTGCTGCCACCGGCGTGAAGATAGCTGCTTACCGCGCCTATATCCAGCCCGATGCTACGCAGAAGGGTGGATCCGCCCAGCTCACCATCGGCGTGGATGAGGGCACCAGCCAGGTAGATGCCGCTACCCTCGTCGATCTGCTCAACGACACCGAGGCGGAATACTACGACGTGCAGGGCCGCCGCATCCCGCAGTTGCAGCGAGGCATCAACATCGTCAAGGTTGGCTCCAAGGTCATGAAGGTCTTCTGCCCCCGATAACTTCCCGTAGCGACTCGCCCCGCGCTTCGCCTCCCGCGTCTCGCTTTCGCGCTTCGCCTCCCGCGTGTCGCCCACAACCACGCATAAGTAAGCCGCCCGAACCAGTCAAAAGCTGATTCGGGCGGCATCTTTTTTTATGCAGTCTTGATCAGGAGGAAGCGTCCCATTTTTTAGTCTTCGTCCTTCTGCTCAGCCTCATGCTCGGCGATGAGCTTCTGCTGGATGTCGTTGGGCACCAGCTCGTAGCTTGCAAACTTCGTCGAGAAGCTGGCGCGTCCGCCCGTGAGGGAGCTGAGCGCGATGCTGTAGTTGGAGAGCTCCTTCAAAGGAATCTTCGCCTGCAACTTCTGGTAGCCAGCCTCGCTGTCCATGCCCATGATCATGGCGCGGCGGCCCTGCAGGTCGCTCATCACGTCGCCCATGTAGTCGGCCGGCACATAGACCTCCAGGTCGTAGATCGGCTCCAGGATCTTCGGACCAGCCTGCTTGAAGGCGTCGGAGAAGGCGTGGCGCGCGGCGAGCATGAAGGAGAGCTCGTTGCTATCCACCGGGTGCATCTTGCCATCATAGACGATCACGCGCACGTCGCGGGCGTAGCTACCCGTCAGCGGACCGTGCTCCATGCAGTCCATGATACCCTTGAGGATGGCGGGCATGAAGCGTGCGTCGATGGCACCACCGACCACGGAGTTGATGAAGACGAGCTTGCCGCCCCACTCCAGGTCCACTTCTTCGCGGCCCTTGATGTTCATCTTAAACTCCTGACCGTTGATGTTGAACGTCGTCGGATCGGGCATGCCCTCGGCGTATGGCTCCACAATCAGGTGGACCTCGCCAAACTGTCCGGCACCACCCGACTGCTTCTTGTGGCGGTAGTCGGCGCGAGAGAGTTTCGTGATGGTCTCACGATACGGGATGCGCGGCTCCTCAAACTTCACGGCGAGTTTCTCGTTGTTCTCCATACGCCATTTCAGCGTGCGCAGGTGGAATTCTCCCTGTCCGTGGACGATCGTCTGGCCCAGTTCCTTGCTCTGCTCCACCACCCATGTCGGGTCCTCCTGGCGCATCTTGAGCAGGGCTGCCATCATCTTCTCCGTATCGCTCTCGTTGACGGCCTTGATGGCGCGTGAATACTTGGAGTTGGGATATTTGATGAAGTCGAAACGCTCCTCCGTACCCTTGCCGTTGAGCGTGTTGCCCGTCTTGACATCCTTCAGTTTCACGGTGCAGCCCAGGTCGCCCGCGTTGAGCTGATCCACGGGGATGCGGTTGGCACCCGCACAGGCGAAGATCTGTCCGATGCGCTCCTTGCTGCCACGGTCAGCGTTGGTCAGGTCGTCGCCTGACTTGATCGATCCGCTCATCACCTTGAAGTAGCTCACCTCGCCGATATGCGGCTCCATACCCGTCTTGAAGAAGTAGATGCTCTCCGGACCGTTGGAGTCGGGTGTCACCTCCTCACCACGCGTGTTATGGACCTTCGGCATCTCGCTGACGAAGGGCACGACATTGCCCAGGAACTCCATCAGGCGCTGCACACCCATGTCCTTGTGGGCATCGACGCAGAATACGGGGAAGATATTGCGCATCACCAGGCCCTTGCGGATACCCTCGCGCATCTCGTCCTCCGTGAGCGTCTCCTCCTCAAAGAACTTCTCCATCAGTGCCTCGTCATTTTCGGCGGCTGCCTCCACGAGCGCCTTGTGGAGCTCCATGGCTTTCTCCATCTCCTCGGCGGGAATCTCCTCGCGCTTCGGTGCGCCACCGTCCGGACCCCATGAGAGTTTCTTCATGATGAGCACGTCGATGATCTCGTGGAAGTCGGGACCCGTCTGGACGGGATATTGGATCTGCACGCACTTCGGACCATAGATGTCCTTCATGCTTTGGATGAGTTGATCAAAGTCGCATTTGTCGCTGTCAAGCTGGTTGACGAGGAAGATGACCGGCTTGTGCAGCTTTTCGGTATATCGGAAGTTGTTCTGTGTGCCAACCTCCGGGCCATACTGGCCATTGATGAGTATGACGGCTTGGTCGGTGACGTTGAGGGCCGTGATGGCACCCCCCACAAAGTCGTCGCTACCCGGACAATCGATAATATTGAGCTTTTTGCCATTCCACTCTGCATGGAATACGGTGGGGAAGACCGAATAGCCGTACTCCTGCTCCACAGGGAAATAGTCGCTTACCGTGTTCTTGGCTTCTACGGAGCCACGACGCTTGATGATACCAGCTTCGAAAAGCATACTCTCGGCAAGTGTGGTCTTGCCGCTACCCGCACTGCCAATCAAGGCAATGTTTTTAATCTCATTTGTCTGATATACTTTCATATCGGATAGATTTAAGCGATTAATAATATCGTTATTTACTTGTAGGGTAATTGAAAGAGGACAGGCATTTCTGTCATTTCGCCCACTAAATTAGGCATTTTTTTTGTAAAAGCCAAACAACGATGGCAAAAGTGCTCTATTTTTTAAAATTAATTAGTACTTTTGCAAGTGAAATGACAGGATTATACATACATATACCATTTTGTGCCAGTCGTTGCGTCTATTGCGGATTTTATTCGACGACGCTTCCCGCGCTGCGCGATGCCTACGTCGATGCCCTCTGCCAGGAACTGATGTTGCGGGCGGAGGAATTGCCTGCTGACGAGGCGCTGACCACCATTTATCTCGGGGGTGGCACACCGAGCCATCTCACAACGGATCAGCTCGACCGTCTCTTCTCCTATATATATAAGGTATATAGACCGCAGCCTGTCGAGGTGACGATGGAGTGTAATCCTGACGACATTACCCCAGCGTTTGCGGGTTGGATTGCCCAATCGCCCATCGACCGCATCTCGATGGGGGCGCAGACCTTCTCCGACGACCGCCTGCGCCTGCTACGCCGTCGCCATACGGCTGCTGAGGTGCGACGGGCCACGACGCTGCTGCGCCAGGCGGGCATCCGCAATATCTCCATCGACCTGATGTTCGGATTTCCGGGCGAGACCCTCGCCGACTGGGAACAGGACATCGACGAGGCCCTCCGTCTCGGCGTGGAGCATATCTCGGCCTATAGTCTGATGTACGAGGAGGGGACGACGCTCCATCGCTGGCTCAGCGAGGGGCGCATTCAAGAGATCGACGACGACCTCTCGCTCCGCATGTACGACTGCCTGGTGGACCGGCTCACTGCTGCCGGCTACCGCCACTACGAGATCAGCAACTTTGCCTTGCCCCATCGCGAGAGCCGCCACAACAGTAGCTATTGGCGCGACGTGCCCTATATGGGCCTGGGAGCCTCTGCCCACTCCTTCGACGGACGGCAGCGGTCATGGAATGTGGCAGACATCGAAACCTATATTGCTGCCATCGGTCGTGGTGAACGGCCCTGCACGGTGGAGGCCCTCGATCCCGACACCCATTATGAGGACGTAGTGCTGACGTCGCTGCGCACCGCAGAAGGTATTGATCTGGGCAAGATCCGGCGCGACTTCGGTAGCCAGCGCCTCGACTTCCTTTTAGCTGCTGCCGACCAGGACTTGCGCCAGGGCTATCTCGTCCGCGAAGACGACCACCTGCGCCTCACTCGCCGGGGCATCTATCTGAGCGATGGTATCACAGCGCGTCTATTTGTATGATCGTTTTGTCTCACTGAACGATCGTTTTACCGATTTTTTGAATCACCGAACCAAGCAGAAACTTATGATAGAGAAAACATTCGAGAAAAAATGGGCTGACAATCGTCAGCGCCTGTTGCAAGAAGACGAGGAGTATCAGCGCATCCTCCGCAGTTACCGCAAGCACAACTGGGCGGACGCATTGGTGGCGCCTGCCGCCCTCATCGGTAGCATGGAGTTTGTGGCGTGGCTGGGCGTCAAGTCGCAGGTGCTCAATTTTGTGATTTCCCTCGTCCTCGCCATTGTGTTTTTCTTTGTTTTCCTTTATTTCAAGGCTGTCAGGGTCAGTCGCAAGACGCTCGACGAGGTGGAGCAGCGCGTCAAGGAGGAGTATCGTCAGAAAGTAGGAGGGTAGGGCTTTGGCACGATGCGTCCACCAAGCAGCGGACGCATCGTGCCGATGTCTTTTTCCTTAGATGTCGAGATCCGGAGCCTTCTCCGCACCCTGCGCAGCCTCAAACTTCGTCATGCGCTCGAAGCCATACATACCCGCGAGGAGGTTGTTGGGGAAGCGGCGGATGGAGAGGTTGTAGCCCTGCACGCTCTCGTTGTAGCGGCGGCGTGCCTCGTTGATGCGGTTCTCCGTACCTTCTTCCTGCACCATCAGCGACTTGTAGTTTTCGCTGGCCTTCAGGTCGGGGTAGCGCTCCGAGACGGCGATGAGGCGGGAGAGTGCCTGCGTCACCTGGTTCTGTGCCTGCTCGAAGGCCTTGATCTTCTCGGGTGTGAGGTCGGCTGCGTCGAGGTGTATCTGTGTGGCCGCATTGCGTGCCTTCGTCACCTGCTCAAACGTCTCGCGCTCGTGCTTGGCATACGATTTCACGATTTTTGCCAGTTGCGGCATCATGTCGGCACGGCGCTGATAAGCCGCCTCCACATTGCTCCATGCCGTTGTCACCTCTTCTTGGTTGGACACCATGGAGTTGTAGCTGCTCACCAGCCACCCCACAATCATCAGGACTACCACGACGATAGACCCTACTTTCATTAGCTTCTTTGATTCCATATACTAATAGTTTTCTGATTATAATTCTGTTGTTGTTCTCGTTGGCCAGTTCGGCTTTCGCCACCAGTCGGAGCGGGTCCCGCTCTAGGCTTACCAGCCTCCGCCAGCACCACCTCCACCGAAACTGCCGCCTCCGAAGCTGCCGCCGGAGAATCCTCCGCCCCATCCGCTTCCGGAGTCGTTGGTGTGGCCCGGGTTGCCCCAGATGATGAAGGGGCCGCCAGAGCGTCGGCTTCCTCCTCCACCGCCGCCACCCTTGCCGCGGTTGTCCCTGCGGTTGAGGATGACGAGGACGACGACGATGCAGATCACGGTGACGAGGACGATTGCCAGTCCTGCGCCAGCGTCCTCGTCGGTGTTCTCCTGGATCCCTGTCGTCCCGGTCTTCAGTTTCTTATAGACCGCCTGGGCCGTGGCCAGTACGGCCTGTCCGGGCTCTCCGCGCTTCATGTTGGCCACGATGCAAGCCCGCCCGATGTCGTCACACTCTATGTCGGTCAGGTCTTTCTCCAGACCCTCTCCCGGAGCGATGAAGTATCGGCGGTCCTCCACGGCTACCACCACCACCAGTCCGCGGTTGGTCTTCTTGCTTCCCACTCCCTGGCGATTGCCCAGGTCCTGTGCGAAGCGAAACGTGTCGCCGTTGCTCACGCGCTTTACGATGACGAACACCGACTCCACGCCACACTGCTTGTCGAGGCGCAGGAGATAGCTGTCGATAGAGTCGCGCTCCGTCTGCGAGAGGATCTCGTCGGGGTCGCAGACGTAGCGGCGCGCGTCGGTGAGGTGCACCATCGGGATGTCCTCTGCCTCCCACGTCTTTGCGTCCAGTCCCAGCACCGTCGCCAGTAGCATTATCAGCAATATCGCTTTCCTTGTTCTCATATCTATTATCACTGTCAGTCTTTTTGGGTTTCTGTTCCTACCGTTCGTTGCACTTCATCTGCGCATAGCCTACCAGCTGGTCCGTGCGTCCGCCGATCGGTCGGTAATAGACCAGTGCTTGGTAGCTGTTTTCTGTTTGGTAGAAGTTACCTTCTGTGGGGAGCAGGGCAGGGCGTCCTGCCTCGTCGATCATCAATAGTTGATAGTTGTAATAACCCAGTTTTAGCGGCACGTTGCATTCATAGCTCTGTGTCTCGGCATGATATTCCATCCTGTATTGTGGCAGGAAGCGGTCCTGCGTGAAGTTGCCGTTCAGATAGACTGCCTCCTGAACGGGCTTCTCGCAGCGGTAGCGGAAGTGTACCAGCAGGTAGTCGCTCTCCGTATTGGCATGGTAGTTGTCTGAGTTGCGGATTACGAAGGCGCCGTCTGCGTCGGGGTCGTATATGTAGTTGGGGCGTGGCTCTCCCGTCCAGGGGTAGGCATGATACTGCGTGCCGTCCCAGTCGATGCGATCTACTCCCATGGCTGCCACGTCGGTCGAGAGGATCTCAAATTTCCGATATTCGTTGCCCGCCCAGAAGAGGTAGTCGCCGCAGTGGCTCCACCTCAGTCCGTCGGCCATCGTGTATTGCGGGCGAGCATTCCAGCGGGCGTCGTCCCAGCGCTGGTTTTGGAGCACCACGGTGGTGATCTGCCGCTGTGGGTCCGTCACCCTGTAGCCTCCATAGCCCACCTCCATCTCCACCTGCTGGTGGTGCTGGTTGATGGTTGCGTCCGTATTGGTCAGCACCTTTAGCCCCACGCCCATCTGTGCCTCAGCCGGCTCCGTCACCATAAAGGCAATGCGTGCCACCTCGCGGTCGTCGTCGTTCTCGTCGTAGATGGTCAGCAGGTAGTTGCCCGACCGCTTCATCGCACACTGTCCGTTGGGCAGCGTCAGTCGATAGTGGGTGTAGAGCGTGTTGGTGAGGATGCTCTCCTGCACGTCGTCGATGGTGTTGCCCGAGGCGAAGCCGTCGCAGTAGTCGCTCTCGAAGAGTGCTTCCGAGGGCTTCCAGTTGGCCTCGCAATGCGTCAGCCGGTAGGCGTAGCGGTGGTATTCGTGTGTGAGGTCGTCGAAACTGACGGACAGTTGCCCCCCACGGAGGCCGATGATGGGCATCCGTCTCCAGTCGTTGTCGGCAATGACCTGCAGCGACCGAATGTTGGGGTCGAGGATTTCGTGGCGCTGGGCCGTGGCGGCTATGTTGCCGAGGGTCAGCGCGGAAAGCCCGAGGGCCAGTCGCTTAGCAATGTTCATCCATCAACTGGTTGAAGAAATGGTCCAAGTCCTCGTCCAGTCCGTCCATCAGGTCGCCGCCCACGATGATCGTGTCGTCGTCCACGACGTAGAGCTCTGCGATGCTGTCCTTGTCGTCATCTTCGAGCACATAGCTGTAGGGTTTCATCACGCCAAGACCTTCCACCACCTGGCTCATCGCCGTCATCTGCTGGCGGAGCTGACTGGTCACCTTGTCGTAGAAGTCGTCCTCCTTGTTGTCTATCCAAGGCTCAACGACACAACGGGTTATTTCGTTCTCGTCGTCGTCGAACGCCATCACGTCGCCGCTTTCCTGCGACACTCTGACGTGAATGTCGCTCATCAGCGACGGTTCGTCACATGAGGGTAACTTTTGGGCAATCTTGTTGAAAAACCGCTCCAACGACTGTTTTGTCTGCTCTGTAGCTGTCATGGTTTTGCTTTCTTATTCTTGGGTTATGCTGTGTATAGCATATCTTACCGCAAAGATAGCCACAAAATCCGAGATTGAAGCCAATAAAAACATTATTTTTTTGGTATTTCTGTTTTTTAACCCAAAACGGCTTCGTCCGAAATGAACGACCCGCTTGTTATGGTCGTTTCATTGTGCCCTGCTCTAAGGGAAAAGCTTCAATCACACGCTTCACCATGTACCCACCACGTATCGTCCTCCCTTCCTGCATATATCGATCTCATATTGTTTCCGTATTGTTTCCGTATTGTTTCCGCTTCCG
>OHBD01000572.1_pt1 | contig 21205 bp, 20 predicted proteins | sample 1577291 | NCBI WGS metagenome assembly OHBD01 (sample SAMEA3879572, study PRJEB24766) | human gut metagenome | biome: human-associated habitat; feature: feces | place: USA | collected 1985/1987
ATGACCATGGTCGATATTCAGGGCCTTGAGGATTTCTTCGGCGATATGGACTTTAAGGTTGCCGACGGGGGTGAAATCCGGCTCGTAGGCCTCGCCGTAGCCGCCCGCGTCGCTGCACTTCGTCTCAATCAGGCGGAAAAGCGCCATCGCCTTGTCGCACGCGGGGATGTAATCCGGGTCGCTTTCGCCGATGGCGCGCATGTACGCCGCCAAGCCGTAAATCGCGAATGCCTGACAATAGGTGTGCTTTGTCTTGTCCAGCGGCTCACCGTCCGCCGTCACCGACCAGTACACGCCGCCGCGCTCGGTATCCTCAAAATGCGGCAGGAATGCGAACGCATGGCGCGCATAGCGCAGCAGGGACTTATCGCCCGTCACCCGCGCCGCCGTCGAAAATGTCCACAGAATGCGGCTGTTGAGGATGCAGCCCTTGTGTGCCCCGCGCTCCACGGACAGGTCATGATTCACATAGCCGAACCAGCCGCCGCGCTCCCAATCGGTCAGGTTCTCCCAGAAGGGCAGAATGGTCGTAAGCAGATGGTGCGAACAATCCTGACGAAACATGAAGCAGTCCTCTCTTCCTGTTAGCTTAACAGTTAGGTATATGGGTATTATAACCCGGAAAAATGCCCTTGTCAAGCGGCAAAAGAAGAAAAAAGCTGATAAATATGGCGGAATTTTCACCGAAAGGAACAATGAAAGGAAACAATGTAAGGCTAACGTGTAAACTAATCAGCCGGCAGGAAAAAAAGCCGTGCAGGGGCTTGCTTTCACGGCGGAAATGTGGCACAATATAAGGTAGCATCGTATCAAAATTCGGTGCTGCTTTTCAGTTTGAAACAGGGAAAGAAATAGTGGAGGAAATCAATCAATGGCGGAAACACAGAAAATCGTCATTCTGAATTTCGGCGGACAGTACACGCAGCTGATTGCGCGGCGCGTGCGCGAATGCCATGTGTATTCCTGCGTCCTGCCCTATGACGCGAGCCTGGAGACGATTCGCGCGCAGAACCCCGTGGGCGTGATTCTCTCCGGCGGCCCGGCGAGCGTGCTGGAACAGGATGCACCCCGCTGCGACGAGGGCGTGTATCAGCTGGGCGTGCCGGTGCTGGGCATCTGCTACGGAATGCAGCTGACGGCGTATTTGCTGGGCGGCACGGTGGAAAAGGCGGCACAGCGCGAGTATGGCCGAATCACCGTGACGATGGACGATAAGACGAGCCTGCTCTCCGGCATGTCGGATGCTTCCTCCTGCTGGCTGAGCCATACCTATCAGGTGAAGAAGTGCCCGGCTGGTTTCCACCCGATTGCGCACAGCACGAACTGCCCCGTTGCGGCGATGGCGAACGACGACCGGCGCATCTACGGCGTGCAGTTCCATCCGGAAGTGACCCACTCCGACGAGGGACGCGCGGTCATCGAGAACTTCCTGAATATCTGCGGCTGCGTGGGCGACTGGTCGATGGAAACCTACGCGCAGACGGCGATTGCCAACATCCGCGAAATCGTGGGCGACAAGGGCACGGTGCTGCTGGGACTTTCCGGCGGCGTGGACTCCTCCGTCGCGGCGGCGCTGATTTATAAGGCCATCGGCGACCGCCTGACCTGCGTCTACGTTGACCACGGCTTCATGCGCAAGGGCGAAACCGAGCAGGTGGTGAATGTGTTCACGCACACTTTCCCCGTGCGTCTGGTTGCGTCCGACGCCAGCAAAATCTTCTATGAGGATTTGAAGGGCGTTTCCGACCCCGAAACGAAGCGCAAGATTATCGGTCGTGACTTCCTGAAAGTATTCAAGGCGGAATCCGAAAAGCTCGGCAAGCTGGACTACTTCGCGCAGGGCACGATTTACCCGGACGTTATCGAGAGTGGTCAGGCGACGGGCGCGGCGGTCATCAAGAGCCACCACAACGTCGGCGGCCTGCCCAAGGAACTCGGCTTCACACAGCTGATTGAGCCGCTGCGGATGCTGTTCAAGGACGAAGTGCGCGCGCTGGGCGAAACGCTGGGTCTCCCGCACGATCTTGTCTGGCGTCAGCCGTTCCCCGGCCCCGGTCTGGCGATTCGTGTCATCGGCGACCTGACCCCGGAAAAGGTGGAGATTGTCCGCGAGAGCGACGCGGTGCTGCGCGAGGAAATCGCCAAGGCCGGTCTGGACGCCGATATCCACCAGTATTTCACCGTCCTGACGGGCATCCGCTCCGTGGGCGTCATGGGCGACGAGCGGACGTACGACTACACCGTCGCCATCCGCGCGGTCACGACGGACGACTTCATGACCGCCGACTGGGCGCGCATCCCGTACGACGTCGTGCGCACGATTTCCGCAAGGATTGTCAATGAGGTGCCGCATGTGAACCGCGTCGTGCTGGACGTGACGACCAAGCCGCCGGCGAGCATTGAGTGGGAATAATCCCCGAAAGGCTGAAAAGTCTTGAAAATGCCGGACTTTTGCGTTACGGAATTACCTCGTGACAACAAAATGACAACATTTTAAGATTATCCAAGAATAAAGAGCTATCTGATTTCTGTTAAAGAGGTCAGATAGCTCTTTTGCGTTTGTGGGATTAGTCCTTTTTCAAACGATGCTTGAAGGCTTTTACCATAGCGTCACTGAGTTGCTGGGATGGCACTTGCACATAGCCGGAAGTCTTGTCATACCGCGGGTAATTGTAACGCCACTGATCATAGTCCTCCCGGCTGATTTCTCCTTTGCGGAGCTTTTCCGCCTGCTGTGCCCACGCAGCAAGCATTTCGGAAAAAACGGCGGCATCCTTCCCTTTCCGGGGGTCAACACGCAAAGAAATGCCGTTTTCGCCTGTTTCTACTGTCAGACCGTAACGATCCTCTAAGGAGAACAGGGTGTGCATCAGACCGAGATAGCTGTCGATGTCCGGCACGGACAGTGCCAGCGGCGATACCCCCAGTGCAGCTGCGAGGTTCGCCGTCAGCTCTGCCTTGGGCGTTCTGCTGCCGGATTCATACTGCGCCATACGGATGTCGGCAGTTTTTTCCGGAAAGCCGACTACCTGCCCCAAATATTTTTGTGTCATTCCCCGCAACTTGCGGAAGAATCGAATTCTCTCACCGATTGCCATAGCAATTACGCTCCTCATTTTTATACTGTGCAATCAGCATAGCATATGAATTTAGGTCGTGTCAAGATAGCAAAAACAAAAAAGCTAAATATTTTTCCATACACCACTTGACAATAGCAAATTCGCTTAGTATAATAGCAAATAGCGTTAGGCTATTTGCGGACAACAGAATAACCGTCGTGCGTCACGGTAATGGCGTACCCGCTTGGGCAAAGCATAATGTGGTCAAAAAATTTTCCAACAATCAAAACGAAAGGGGGTGATGAAATGGAAAACATAAGCTTTATGAGAGTGGACGAAGTTGCGCAGGAATTGGGCATTTCCAAATCCTATGCCTACAAAATCGTCCAGAAGCTGAATGAGGAGCTGAAAAACAAAGGTTTTCTCACAATTTCGGGGCGAGTCAACAAGCAATATTTTATGGAACGCACCTGTTACGGTGCCGTTCAGAAAGAAAGGTAAAAATGTCAGTTTACAAAGATACCAAGAACAACACTTGGAGAGTCTACTACCGTTTTACGGATTGGCAGGGCAAAGTCCACCAGTCTACGAAGCGAGGCTTTCCAACCAAACGAGAAGCTCTTGCTTGGGAGCGGGAACAGCTCCACAAGGTGGAAGCCGATCTGGATATGACCTTTGAGAGCTTTATCGACACCTACACAGCCGATATGAAGAACCGGCTGAAAGAGAACACTTGGCACACCAAGGAGCATATCATCCGCACCAAACTGCTTCCCTACTTCGCCAAGCGGAAAATGAACTCGATCCAGCCCAAAGACATTATCGCTTGGCAAAATGAGATGATCAAATGTCTGGATAAGAGCGGAGAGACGTATTCGCCAGTATATCTCAAAACCCTGCACAATCAGCTCAGCGCAATTTTCAATCACGCTGTGAAATTCTACGGGCTGAAAGACAATCCCGCCGCTAAGGTCGGCAATATGGGAAAGGCCAAAGCAAGAGAGATGCTTTTCTGGACGCAGGAGGAATACAAGAAATTTTCCGAAGAAATGATGGACAAGCCTGTTTCTTTCTATGCCTTTGAAATGCTGTATTGGTGCGGCATCCGGGAGGGCGAGCTGCTGGCGCTAACCCCAGCGGATTTCGATTTTAACCGGCAGACAGTCACAATCAACAAATCCTATCAGCGCATTGGTGGTCGAGACATCATCACAGACCCGAAAACGCCGAAGAGCAACCGGACAATCAAAATGCCGGAGTTTCTCTGTGAAGAAATGCAGGATTATATGAAACAGCTCTACCGAATCGGCAAGAATGACCGTCTGTTTGAAGTCACAAAAAGCTATCTTCATCACGAAATGGACAGAGGCGCCAAGGCTGCGGGGGTCAAGAGGATCCGAATCCACGATTTGAGACACAGCCATATTTCGCTTCTGATTGAAATGGGATATTCGGCGGTAGCGATTGCTGACCGGGTAGGACACGAAAGCATCAATATCACTTATAACTACGCTCACCTATTCCCCTCTACACAAAGCGATATGGCAGACAAGCTCAATCAATTCAGAAAGGACGGTGTAAACGATGTCATTGAAGAACAGGGACGAGCATAATCGCTGGCGCAGTAAAACGATTGCTTTTCGGGTGTCACCGGAGGAAAATGCTCAAATCGAACGCTATGTGCAGCTCTCCGGGCTGACCAAGCAGGACTATATCACCCGGCGGCTCACCCACAGGGATGTAGTGGTGCAGGGAAACCCCAGAGTATTCAAGACGCTGCGGAATCAGCTTGCGGAGGTATTTGCAGAATTGCAGCGCATCGAGGCTGGTGGCACAGTCAATGATGAACTGCTTGACCTAATTGAAATGATCGCCGATATTCTCGGCGGAATGAAGGAGAAATCCGAATGACCAAAGAAAAAGAAATGACCGCTCCGAATGTATCTGTTGGCGCAGATACGGAGCAGTCATCCCGAAACCTTGCGAACAATAGTTTAACCGATTTTGACACAGATTTCAAGGGGTTTGATGAAATGCAGAGAGAAATTCTGCGAATGATGGACCCGTCCTACCTGAAAACCGTGTCAATGTCTGAACTGCTGGACAATGTGTACCAGAGCAAACCGCCCCTTGTGGACGGTCTGCTCTACCGAGGTACTTACCTTTTTGTCGGCGCTCCGAAGCTTGGTAAGAGCTTTCTGATGACTCAGCTCGCCTATCATATCAGCACCGGCACACCGTTGTGGAATTATCCAGTCCACAAAGGCACTGTGCTGTATCTCGCCCTTGAGGACGATTACCGCCGCTTGCAGGAGCGTTCCTATCGGATGTTCGGCACGGCAGAAAACGAGAGCCTGTTCTTCTCTGTTTCGGCCGGTCAACTTGGCAGCGGTCTGGACGAGCAGCTTACCAATTTTCTGCGGGAACATCCGGACACTGCCCTTATCATCATAGACACACTTCAGAAGGTGCGGGAAGTCGGCGGGGAAAACTATAGCTATGCCAACGACTATCAGATCATCACTCGGTTGAAGGCGCTGGCGGATAGCTATGGTATCTGCCTGCTTCTAGTCCATCACACCAGAAAGCAGCAGTCAGACGATAAGTTTGATATGATTTCTGGCACCAACGGTCTGCTGGGTGCAGCAGACGGAGCGTTTCTGCTCATCAAGGAAAAACGCACCGGCAACGCTGCTTGCCTTGATGTGTCCGGCAGAGACCAGCCGGATCAACGGCTGCACCTTTTCCGCAACGAGGAAACCCTTGCGTGGGAGCTGGAGCGTGTGGAAACGGAACTTTGGAAAGCGCCGCCGGAGCCGCTGCTGGAACAGGTTTCGGCTTTTCTTTCTTCGGGTGGTAAGGAGTGGGCAGGAACGCCCACGGAACTTGCGTCGATTCTCGGCGTGGATATGAAGCCCAATGCTCTGACAAGGCGACTAAATGTCAACGCCGGACGGCTGCTGAATGAATATGGCATCCGATATGAAAGCAGCCGCAATCGGAACGAGCGCACTGTAAAGCTTGCAGCGGCAGAGCGGTCGTGACGATATGTGACGGTGTGACGATATTTCTATGAGTGTGTGCGGTATCAAAAATACCGTCACCATCGTCACACACCGTCACAGAAGTTTCGGCAGGGTGCAGGGTGACCTTTTCAAAGGGCAGCCCTGCTGGGGAGGCAACCGCAGTTGCCGGGGCAACGCCCCATAGCCCCCTCGGAGAGCGCAATAGCATCTTTTGATGGCTGCAGGCTGTCAAAAGTGCTTTTGCGTTACTCTTGACAAGAGTAACAGAACCCCGGCTGCGGCCGGAGGGCGAAAGGAAGTGATATTTTATGAAGAGAACGATCAGCGTCGAGGTTGGCAAAGGATCTGTCAATCACAACAGCCGCAAATTTCGGGCGGAGAATGTGGATGGAAACCGCACACACCTGAATATTGACTACTGCAATGAGCGCATCCAGGCCGTGTACCATCAGCTTTTCGACGAAGCCCTGAAACGCTACAACGAGAAGCAGGCCCGTGCAGATAGACGCATTTCAAATTACTACGAGAAAATCCGTCCCGGCAATCAGGAGAAGCCCTTCCACGAGATCATCCTGCAAATCGGAAACAAGGAGGATATGAGCGCCACCGGCGAGTATGCGGAGCTGGCACTAACCGTACAGGACAAGTATTATCAGGACTTTCAGGAGCGCAATCCTAACCTTCGGGTGTTCTCGGCGCATCTGCATATGGACGAAGCTACACCCCACATCCACATTGATTTTGTCCCCTTTACCACCGGGAGCAAGCGAGGGCTTGACACCCGTGTGTCGCTGAAGCAGGCGCTGGCAGCGCAAGGCTTCAAGGGCGGCACACGAGGTGCGACCGAGTGGGCGCAGTGGGTACAGTCCGAAAAGGAGCGGCTTGCCGCCGTGATGGAGCGGTATGACATTCAGTGGGAGCAGAAAGGCACCCACGAAAAGCACCTTTCTGTTCTGGACTATAAAAAGCAGGAACGGGAGAAAGAGATTGCTGCACTGGATACCGTACTGACCGAAAAGCAGGACGAGCTGGAAACAGTGCAGAAGCGGATCACAAATTTCGATCAGGGCATGCAGTCTATTGAAAAGCTGGAGCAGCGGATTAAAACGGACACGGAGTTTCAACTTCCTGAACCGCCCACGCTGATGACGGCCAAGACCTACAAACAGCGGTTTGCAACCCCGTTAATCAAAAAACTGAAAGGGATTATTCGAGAGGTATTCTATTACTATTACATGGCATTGGACAGCTACCATAGGCTGAACAGCACCAACGATCGGCTATGCCGGGAGAATGAACATCTGACCGCAGGCAATGGTCGACTTGCAGAGGAGAACACTGTTCTACGCTCTGAACTAAAAGATTTCCGCTTTCTGAAGAAAGTCCTCGGTAGTCAGCAGATTGACAACCTGATTGCACAGACCCAGGAAAAGGAGCAGCAGCGAAAGCAAACTCAGCGCACAGGACGAAAAAATATAGATTTTGAAAGGTAGAAACAAACGATGGCTAAGACGATTTTTGAGAAAATGGGCGGTACTTATACACGGGTTGGGGATTATCTTCTCCCTGATCTGAAACTGCCCGAAGAAGAACAGCGGCCCATCGGCGTGTGGGGGCAGCGCCACAGGCGCTATCTGAAGGAGCATCGCCGGGCAAGCTATGCGACCCTTCTTACAAGCGGCAAGTTAAATGGTTATCTTGCCGACATCGACCGACAGGCGGAGGAGATGTTTCTTCGGCTGGTAAAGCAGATGGCCGAGGCGGAAGGTGTCACGGAGCAACTCAAGGCAGACAACCAAATGGAGTGGGTCGGCAGGATGAATAATATCCGAAGCAGGGCTATGGAGATTGTGAATAGCGAACTGATCTACACAGCATAAGCGCAACGGCGGCAGGGAGAAACCCCTGCCGCCGTTTTTTTCTGTGCCATCTAAGTGAGCAGACCATTTTTACTTCCGCGGAGCAAAACGGTAAAATCTTGTTAGGCCCCCCTAAGACCCGTTAGCGCGTTATAGCTACACAGGTTAGTTTCCATAGTAGACAGCAATAGGATGGATTACGCACAGGTTTCTTTCTTTTGTTGGTAGAAGTTGTCGTAAAACTTCATTTACGCTAAATTGTAGTGTAGCAAATATGTTCTGCGAATCATTGGGATCGGTATCTTCGCCGATAATATTTGTAATCATCCCAACGCAAGTGATTTCACCACCATATTTGAATCCTAAGTTCTGTGCATCAATACGGAAATAACGATCATCCAAAGGGATAAGGTACCCATCCGAAGAAATCAGCATTCGGTTATAAGGAATAATCTGGCGAATCATATCGATTATCTCTTTGATTCCATCATACTGTTTCCAGCTGGCAGCAACTGCTTCTTTAATCTTGGCTCGGATTGCGTTGCTATTTGATCTTTGTTGTGAACGATTAAGACTTTCTGTTGCAACGGATGCGGTGGTTTCAATTTTCTCTTTCTCTGTTTTCTTTAAATACTCAATCAGACCGCCTTTTGAAAAAATTCTCTCCAGATAATCAAAATCAACGACATCGAAAACTCTTGTCAGCTCAACATATGCACCATAATCATCTTGATCCTGCCCATTAGAAGTCAAACATACAGGGGTAATACTATCATACGCAATGTCGAATGCTGCATCGTGAAGTATTTTGGTTATAATCTCTCGAGATGCCGAATGTACTTCCTTTTCCGTGCCAATGCCTCCTCGGATATCAAGTTTAAGCTCTGCATTAAAAACTTTTAATAGTTTTCCTCCAGCGTCACCTTCGAGATTGCCGGAGATTGACTTGTTTGTGGATTTCTGCTCGCCATTCTCTTCTTCAGTAGAGAAGCCTGTAATAATGCCTTTTTCACTTTGTGCAATAATTGAGTTAACGATATCTGTATCCAAGTAAAGAAACTGTTTCATAGAAGACACTTCCTTTCTATGTAAGTCTTATTTTACGACAGCTTTAGTTGCCTTAATCTTACGATTGCTATATGCCACAACATCTTTGATAACCAGCTTATGAATAGCAGAATAATCCTTCATCCGACTGGAAAACTCCATCAGGCTGAGGATCGCATCCAGCTTCTCAGCAACAGTCGTTTCCAGCGAATATGTGTTGACCGTCGGCGCTTCAAAACCATCAAGCTGTGTCGGTATCTTCCTCTTTTCCTGCCTGGGCACGATGACATCTCCTACGCCGAAATCAATGCCAAAGGGTGTTTTTGTGTTCTTTATCCTTGCTACGAGGGAGGCACCAATACCGGCGTACTTCTTTGCCACAGCAATGGGAGCCACATTTTTGATTTCAAATGTGATAAAATCGTTGCCTGTTTCGGTTGCAATGATCTCCTCCAATATCGCTTGAAGCTGTTTCGGTGTATTTGGCATCTTTCTGAGCAGGAAATCCACATCAGCCGTAACACGGCTATCAAAATTCGTGAGAGAATAGAGGAACAGTCCGCCTTTAAGAACCAGATTTTCTGCATATTTTGACTTTTCCAGACGGCGCAAGAACTCTTCCTGGCAGAAAAGCTGCAAGCAGAGCTGATAGCTTCTGCCGCTTTGCGCAGCTTTGTTTTTGAGCCGTGCAAGCACGGATGCAGCCACGTCAGCCATTCAGCAGCACCTCCATCACACTCATCATTTTCTTATAAACACCCATTTCCTTTGCGTATTTGGAAAGGTTGGCAAGGTTTTTCTTTTCATCCGCCACATAAGCATTGACTGCTTTGTTGAATATCTCGTTATCCAGCTTCGTGCGGTACTTGAAGCAGTCGCAGACGGTGCGTTCACGGTCATAGACTGGAAGTGTTACGCCATTGAAGGTGCCAGTTGTTTCCCCCAGGTGATACATCGGATTCTGCACATAATACGCTTTCACCGGCACTTCCGTCTGAATCGCCTTCACCGTTCTGGAATAAGAGCGTGGGACGGCAATCGACCATTCTCTGGGCGCAAAGTCGCTATAGCCGTAGTAGAACAGAGCTGATTCAACGCAGATGAGCCCGTGCGTCATCAGTTTCGAAAGGATAAGTTCTTCTTTGGGCTCGTCCCCAACAGCCAACTTGTAATATCCTCTTTTCACGCGCTCGAGATATCCCTGTTTACAAAGCGCATATATATCTTGGCCTTTGAGTCCGGCCGAAATAAAATCCGATTTCTTTGCAATTTCTCCAACGGTATCAAAGACTTCGTTGAGGATATCGTACTTGCCCAAACTGTCACCTACTTTCTGCACGCAATATTTGCAATATGCACGTTGATATTATAATGCCAAAACCTACGAAAATCAATATGTTTTGCACGCTTTTTAAAAATATTGCGTGTAAATTTTGAAAAGCAGTATTGCAATTTAAAGAACGCTGCACTGTAATCTCCATACGGATTGCTTTTGCACCGATCTATCACTCGTGACAACAAAATGACAACAGGAATTATGATACACCGTAATTCTTGGATAATCTAAGCAATCCTGATAATCGGAGCCAAACCATCTATACAAAATCGTTTAGGTCACGGTTTCTGGGAGCGAGTGGGAATAACGAAAAAGTGGATGTGAAGGGCTGCAAAACCTTGAAAACACGCACTTTTTCAAAACAGGATTGCCTGTTTGGTAGCAAGATGATAGCAGCCGCGGCGTTCGTGCTATTCTGATGTGTCGGATGGCGCGAATGGCTTGCGGGTGCTGGAATATAACTTTATAGGATGCAAAAGGCTCTGCTGACTTCCGTGAAGGAAGAACGGCAGAGCCTTTTGCTATTACTCGGATTGATTTGTAGGGAAATTGGTGAATATATCGGGGGGATATGGTGCCAGTGACCGGTACCTCATTTGTGCGGTGTTGCCTTAAAATTTTACCATTGAGAGTATTGACAAAATAGAGGAACTTATGTACACTAAATATGAAGTTCAACCGTTCAAATTTAATATGAAGATGGAGAGATACTATGAAGAAGTGGTACGCAAAGTCAAAGCGTCCCGGACGCAAGCAGGTGGAGGTGAAGGAACATCTTTGCGCGGTGGGAGAATTGAGCAAAGAGTATGGAAGACAACTGGGCATGGAAAAAGAAGCGGAAATGGCCGGAACGGTTCATGATGCTGGCAAGCTCACAGATAAATTCCAAGATGTTTTGGAAGGAAACGCATCCAGAGTAGACCATGCAAGGGTGAGCGCTGCGTTTTTGCGGTGGTTTCTGATTGCTACACATAAATGCACAAGTAAGGAGATTGCAAGTACCAATTACGCGCCCATTTTAGAGGCAATCAATGCACATCATGGAACGCTGCTCTGCTACGACCAGCTGAAGTATTCGCTGCGTGAATGCATGACAGAGCAAAAGTGGTTGGAAGGCAATGATGGAAAGGAGGTTGCATTAACAGGAAAAGAAAATTACCGTGTGCTTGCGGAGATATTTCATGAAGAACTTCCGCAGTGGGAATGTCCTGAACCTAAGATCATGACGCTTGGGGAAGAAGAACGGATGCTTTGGTCGCGAATGCTGCTTTCTTGCTTGGTGGATGCAGATTACACCGCATCAGCGGAAGAGGATGGGGAAATCATCCCGGAGCCGCCGAAATGTGATGCGGAAAACTGGCTGGAGCGCTTAAATGCGCATCGGGCGGAATTAGCAAGAAACTCAACGGCTGATAAAAAACTCAATGCACTGCGGAATGAGTTGTTTGAAACGTGCGGCAGGGCGGGGGATCATGCGCCGGGGATTTACACCCTGACAGCGCCTACTGGCACAGGAAAAACGCTGGCCTTGCTGCATTTTGCGCTGCGCCAATGCCGCAAGAACGGTCAGCAGCGAATCATCATTGTGCTGCCGTTTATTACGCTGACGGAACAGAATGCAATTGAATATCGGAAAATCCTTGGGGATGACGTTTTGCTGGAAGATCATAGCCAACGGCAGCTGACAGAAGAGCAGCGAAAGTTTGCGCAGCGCTGGGATATGCCAGTCATTGTGACCACATCCGTGCGATTTTTCGAGGGGCTGTTTGCGGCAAAAGCCCCGAATCTTCGGAAACTGCATCGGTTGGCAAATTCTGTAATCATTTTCGATGAAGCGCAGAGCTTGTCTGCAGAATTGTTTCCTGCGACGCTCAAAACCATTCAGGCGCTTTGCAATCTGCCGAAGAAAAATGTGACGATGCTCTTTTCTACGGCGACACAGCCGGATTATCAATCAATCCCTAATCTTACTTGGCATGCTACGGAGATTTGTCCGAACCATGCCGATATGTATCAGCAACTTCGCCGTGTTCAGGTGACATGGCGAGTTTTGCCGAATGAGAGAATCTCGTGGGAAGAAATTGCGCAGAAAATGGCGGCACAGCGGAGCAGCTGCACCATTGTGAACATGAAAAAGCACGCGAAGAAGCTGTTCGATGCGCTGAAATTGCTATGTGAGACGGAATCAGTATTCTACATCACGACGGAATTGTGTCCGGCACATCGGCGCGTCGTGATAGAGCAAGTCAAAAAGCGGCTGCGCGACGGCTTGCCTTGCCGTGTGGTTGCGACGCAGTGCATCGAAGCGGGGGTGGATTTGGACTTTGACAGCGTTTTCCGCGCGCTGGCCCCGCTGGAATCAATCATTCAGGCGGCGGGAAGATGCAATCGAAACGGTCGCCATCCCGAAGGCGGGCAAGTGCTTGTGTTCCTTCCGGATGAAGACAATTTGTATCCAGATAATTGGTATAACAAGGCGGCAACGCTGGTTAGTGCATTGCATATTGAGAAACCGATTGACTTGATGAATCCGAGCGACATTCAGCGCTACTATCAGAAGCTCTTTTGGAAGTTGAAAGGGAAGAAGGAACTGAGCGAGGCCGTCCAAAACCAGGATTATGCAGGAGCTGAGAAACACTATCGCATCATCAAGAATGATGGCGTGCAGGTGCTTGTGCCATATGAACCTGAAAACAAGCTGTTTGAGAAGCTGAAGGAAGAAGCCTTGGAAAACGGCGTGACGGCGAAGTGGATGCATGAAGCTGCAAAGCTGTGCGTGACTGCATATGCGAATGATGACTTCAGCCGTTACGCAGAGCAGCTGTATTTTGCGGGAAAGCGGAATGAGAGCAGGCAGCCATCCGGTTATTGGGTGCTTCGCAGGAAGGAGGATTATCATATGGATACGGGGATGCAGTTGAAAAATGATGACTGTATGTGGTGAAAAAATTCTTATATACCAGATTTGCTATTGACAATTCATGCGAATTATATTATATTTGTACTGACAGCTTGAAACACTGATAGGGTAACAAGCTGAGAATTGAAATAGTACAAAGATAATGCTATCCTCTCTGCTGATTTGGCAGAGAGAAGAACATGGAGGTGATGAAAAATCATGGAGATTTCAGTGACCGTTTGGGGTGACTTGGCGTGCTTCACTTCGCCGACAACGAAAGTAGAAAGGCTTTCGCAGGCAGTCCCAACACCATCAGCAGCACGAGGCATACTGTCAAGCATTTACAGCAAAAGGACAGAATTTTTTTGGATGGTGACAAAAATTGAAGTGCTGAAACCTATCCGCTATATCAGCGTCAGGCGCAACGAAGTGAAGTCCATATTGGGAAATAATATGGAACCAATCAGCGCAGAGGATGAGCGGACACAGCGGCAAACGGTTTTCCTGTATGATGTCCGCTACCGCATTACCGCGCAGATTGTGCCGCGGCCGGATTATCATGGTACGGTGGAGCAGCTGTATGCACAGGCTGAACGGCGAATTAAAGGTGGCAAGTGCTTTTGCCAGCCTGCGCTCGGCTTAAGGGAATGCGTCGCGTACTTTTCTGAAAGTGACCCGAACGAAAAGCCGATTCAGCAAGACATGGATTTGGGCTTGATGGTGTACGACATTTTTGACCTGCATGACGCGGAGGTTCGCAAGAAAACGCGGACAAGGCTGTCCCTGTATCATGCGGTGATGAAGCAGGGCGTCATTGAAGTGCCGCCCTATGATAGCCCGGAAGTCCTGAAGGGGGATGCGATATGCTGAGACCGCTGTACGATTATGCCATGCGTTACCAGCTGCTGCCGCCTCCGGGCATGGTGAAAAAGACGGTAAAGGCATGGGTTTGCCTTGGCGCGAATAGCACGTTCCTTGGCGTGAGGCAGGACGGCGAGGATGAATACTTTTGCCCCGACATTGGCAGCTTGGCGAATGGCAAAGACAAGTGCAATGTGCTGGTAGAAAAATACGAGGTTGTTTTCTGGAAAGATACGCCGGAAAGCAAAGTTGAGCAAAGAGAGGAAGGCAAAAAGCCGAAAGACAACACGCTCAAGCATCGATACTTTCTTGCTTCTCTTCAGCAGGCAGCGCAGAAAGTACCGGAATTGTCAGTTTGCGTGCATTTGCTGGAGGACGAAACCTCCTGCGAACAGGTACGGCAGGAACTGCTGCGGCTGAAGCTGAAGCCATCAGACCGCGTTTCATTTGAAATTGCAGGAACACCTATTGTCGAAATTCCGGAGGTGCAGGAATGGTGGCGGGAGTTTCGTCAGCAGTTCGCGCAGCATGGCGCGGCAGAAAGCTTGTGCCTGATTACTGGAGAAAAAACGATGCCGGTTGCTACCCTGCCGCCAATTAAGGGACTTTTGCAAGTTGGCGGACATGGACGCGGTGATGCGCTGTTTTGCTTTGACAAGCCAGCATTTTGCTCGTACGGGCTAAAGCAATCGGCGAATGCGCCTGTTTCTGCGGAATCAATTGACGCGGTGAAAGCGGCACTTGACCATCTCATGTCAAGCGAAACGCTTTCGCCAACGTTGGCGGGAATGCGCTTTGTCCATTGGTTTGACTGCTATGTTCCTGCGGAATGCGACCCGATGCAGCAAGCACTGGATGGCGATCCTAAGAATCAGGAAACAGAACAGCAGACGGAAGATGATGATGGATACGACGACGATGAAGAATTTGATGAAACGGTAGAAGCACCGTCAAATCCTGATGCTAAACGCGATATTGCAGCCAAACGCATCGAGAGCATTGAAAGCGGAGCAGCGACAACCGCGATTCCAGCCAGCACGCAGTATTACATTCTCCTGCTGTCCGGCGTTACAGGGCGTGTCATGGTTCGCAGCTACGACCACGGGAATTACGGCGAACTGGAGGAGAGCATCCAGCAATGGCGAAATGACTTGCAAATGGTCGATCTCGGTGGAACGGGATTCACAAAAATTAATTCGCTGAAAGCAATGATGATTCGTCTGATGCCGCGGCAAAAGAGCGAAAAGAACGTTTTCAAGCGGATGGACAAGGAACTTTCAGGAATTACGCCAGCGGTGCTGCACGCAATCTTGACGGACAGTATGCTGCCGGATTCCGTGGCGGTTCGTGCGCTGCGATACATTCGCAATCAAATGGCCAGTGCCAGCGAAGAAGATAAACATGCGCCCGTGCCCGATGCAATGTGCTGCCAATGGCTGAAAGTATGGCTGATTCGGAAAAACAATCGAAAGGAAGGCGTGATAGAAGCTATGTATCAGGCGGAAAATACGAATGTTGCGTACCGCTGCGGCGCGTGGGTCGCCGTGTATGCGAGTATGCAGCAGTTTGCAATGAGAGATGTTCAGGCAGGTATTGTACAGCGCTACTATGCATCTGCTTGTCAGATGCCGGCACTGGTGCTGGGGCAGCTGTCAATTCTCTCCGTACCGCACCAGGACAAAATCAAGGGCGACTATCTGAAGATGTATCTGGAAATGCTGGATAAGGTGACTTGTGACATTGGGGAAATCCCCACCATGCTGAACTTGGAGCAGCAGGCTTACTTTGCGCTGGGGTATCGCCAGATGACGGCGGAATTGAACCGGAAACGCAATGAACTGTGGAAATTGAAGAAAGAACAGAAAGCTGCGGCAGAAACGGACGAGGAGGAATAAGAAAATGGCACTGCAGAACCGTTACGAATTTATGTACTATGTTGCTTGCACCAATGCCAACCCGAACGGCGACCCGGATATGGGCAACATGCCCCGGATTGACCCGCAGACCATGCAGGGATTTATCACCGACGTGGCCACAAAACGCCGCATTCGCAACTATATTGAGATTGCTTATCCGGGCGTGCCGGGCATGGGGATTTTCGTGCAGAAGGCGGTGAATCTGAATAAGCAGATTGCGCTGGCAAAGCGCGAAGCAGGGATTGAAGGTGCGAAAGAAAAAAATCCGGTTTATGCGGCGCGCAGAAAGGCGTGCGAACTCTTCTATGATGTGCGCACCTTTGGGGCTGTGATGTCTACTGGCCCCAATGCGGGGCAAGTCCGCGGTCCTGTTCAACTTGCTTTCGGCAAGAGTTTGGATTCGGTACTGCCGCTGGACATATCCATCACGCGCATGGCGGCGGCATTGGGCGGAAATGACAAATCCTACGAGGAATATGAGAAAGCGGAACAGGAAGCGTCTGAAGATAAGCTGCGCACGATGGGACGCAAGCAGATTATCCCCTTTGGTCTGTATGAGGTGCGTGGCTTCATCAGCGCGAATCTTGCAGCGGAAACGGGATTCGATGAAGCTGATATGAAGGCGCTGTTTGAGGCGATTCTCAACATGTATGAGCATGACCGTTCGGCGAGCAAGGGCGAAATGGAGGTTGTTTCTCCGCTCATCATCTTCAAGCACGAAGGAACGGATACGAATCCTGAACAGCGCGCACGTCAAGCCAAATTGGGCTGTGCACCGGCGCATAAACTCTTTGAACTGGTGACGGTGCAGAAGAAGATGGATTTCCCCCGCAATTATCGTGACTATGAAGCAAAGGTGGCGCTGGATAAGGTGCCTGCGGGGGTACGGATGGGCTTTTTGAGCAATCCTTATGGGGAAATTGTCTGGGATGAACTGCCGCAGGGAGAAAGCTGGTTTACCCGTGGATGACGAGCAGGAGTATCTTCCGTTATCGTGGCTGTCGCAGGCAGATTACTGTCTGCGGCGCGCCGCGCTGCTGCTGAATGAACGTGTATGGGTAGAAAATGTCGAGACGGCGAAAGGTCGCGCCGAGCATGAACGGGTTCATACACAGCGCGTGGAGCGGCGCGGCGATTTCGTGAAGCTCTACGAGAACAGTGTCTTTTCGGACAAAATGCAAATCAGCGGAAAATGCGACTGCATTGAAGCGGTGCGGGATGAAAACGGCTGCACGATTCCCGCAGTGGATTTCCCGGTGCGGCTGCTGCCGGTGGAGTACAAGCATGGGAAGATACGCGATGAATCAGAATACAAGATTCAGCTTTGCGCGGAGGCGATGTGCTTAGAGGAAATGTATCACACGACGATCCCGGCAGGTGCGCTGTTCTACATTACCGCGCATCGCAGAGTGGATGTGGAACTTGATGAAGCGCTGCGTGAACAGGTACGGCAGACTGTGCAGAAACTCTGGAAAGTCCGCCGCGAAATGCTGATTCCGTCGGCAGTTTACGGCCCGAAATGCAAACGTTGCTCGATGCAGGAATACTGTATGCCGAAGGTAAAAACATCCGCGAAGGAATATTGCAAGGCGCTTCTTCTTGAAGCAGAGAGGGTGGAGACGGAATGAAAAAATTACTGGAAACCCTCTATGTGACAACGCCAGACAGCTACCTTTTCTGCCGCAACGAGAATATCTGCGTGAAAATTGGCGGCGAAGAGAAAGCAAGTGTACCGGCTGTGATGCTGGACGGAATCGTGTGCTTTGGGGAAATGACAGTCTCCACACCGCTGATTGGTTTCTGCGCTGAGCACGGGATTACGCTGACGTTCCTATCGTCGAATGGACGCTTTTACAGCCGCATTTGCGGGCCGGTCAGCGGCAATGTGCTGCTGAGAAAAAAGCAGTATCAAGCGCTGGATGATGATGACTTCCGCATGAAATTCGTGCAGAACCTCCTGGTGGGCAAGCTGCTCAACGAGAAAAATGTATTGATGCGCACGGCACGGACGCAGGATGCGGCAACAGCAGAGCGTCTTCGAGCAGCCTGCCAGTCTATTAGCCAGTATGCAGCACAGCTGGAGACATGCGCAGGTGTTGACCAAATGCGCGGCATCGAAGGAGCCGCCGCAAAATGCTACTTTGCGCATTTTGACGACATGATTTCCCCACAATGCCCCTTCCAGTTTGTGGAGCGCAGCAGACGACCGCCGCGCAATGAAGTGAATGCAGTCCTGTCGTTTATGTACACGCTGCAAACGCGGGACATTCAAGCGGCCCTTGAAACGGTAGGCTTAGATCCAGCGGCTGGATGGCTGCACACGCTTCGACCGGGACGGCCGTCGCTGGCGCTGGACTTGCTGGAAGAGTTCCGAGCGCCGCTGTGCGACCGGCTGGCGCTGTCGCTGTTCAACAAACGTCAGCTGACGGATAAGGACTTTGAGTACGATTCGCTGGCTGTTATGCTGAACGAGCGCGGGCGCAAAACGGTACTTACCGCATGGCGTGACCGAAAGCAGGAAGAAATCACGCATCCGTATCTCGGAGAAAAAATCCAAGTTGGGCTGATTGCTTATGTACAGGCCATGATGCTGGCGCGTGTCTTGCGCGGGGATCTTGATTGCTATCCGCCGTTTGTCTGGAGGTGAAAAAATGTTGGTTGTTGTTACTTATGATGTGAATACAGCAACCGAAGCGGGAGCAGCGCGGCTTAGGTGTGTAGCGAAACTCTGCGAACGCTATGGACGGCGTGTTCAGAACTCTGTATTTGAAGTCCTGCTTGATGCAGCACAGCTGACGGCACTCAAGGCGCAATTGGCAGCGACAATTGATGCAGAACATGACTCCGTTCGCTTCTATCGCCTTGGCAACAGTTACAAGGAGCGCATTGATGTTCTTGGTTGCACTGCGCGCATTGAAGCTGGAGAACTGCTGATGTTATAGCGGAAGCTGAAAACACTCTTTTCAGTGCATGTGAATCATACATGAATGGCCGACCGTCTCGCGCGGCGTGATGTCAAAATTCAAACGATGATTCTATGAAATATCACCAAAATAATCTCGACAAATTGCGTGGCACTATTGTTAAGCCATGCTGATTTGTAAGGGTTGAACAAAAGATTTGCAGAAATTGCATATCTTTTGCCGTCGCCCCTCGCGGAGGGGCGTGAATTGAAATCGATGAAGAAGAACTGATTATCAGGTCGCGGGCGTCGCCCCTCGCGGAGGGGCGTGAATTGAAATCCTCGCGCTCTACGCTGATGTAGGTTGCTACCTCGTCGCCCCTCGCGGAGGGGCGTGAATTGAAATAAAGTGCATCAGGGTTAAATCCACCCCCGTGCGGTCGCCCCTCGCGGAGGGGCGTGAATTGAAATGCTCCGCCTTGATGTCGTTGATTGCGTCGCTGTGGTCGCCCCTCGCGGAGGGGCGTGAATTGAAATTGTTTGGCGAGAACGACATCGCCGAAATTGAGACGTCGCCCCTCGCGGAGGGGCGTGAATTGAAATATCTTGCCGGTTGCCAGAACCTCGTTCTTCGCAAGTCGCCCCTCGCGGAGGGGCGTGAATTGAAATACTATATGCTCTTTTTTTTCCCCATCCCTTTTCGCGTCGCCCCTCGCGGAGGGGCGTGAATTGAAATTTCGAGATGCCCGCCTTTTCGGACAGCGCGGCGACGTCGCCCCTCGCGGAGGGGCGTGAATTGAAATATTTTCCAGCTCCACGCCATTGCCCAGCAGATAAGTCGCCCCTCGCGGAGGGGCGTGAATTGAAATAGGCGTTTTTCTGCGAGATAATCTGCGCCCACTTCGTCGCCCCTCGCGGAGGGGCGTGAATTGAAATGTTCCGCGCCTCATAGTAGCGTTGCGCGATGCCGTCGCCCCTCGCGGAGGGGCGTGAATTGAAATTACAACGTCATCGCAAACAATCAAATCTGCGTGCGTCGCCCCTCGCGGAGGGGCGTGAATTGAAATAGAGAGTAGAGCTGCTGTGCCATGAACGCCGGATAGTCGCCCCTCGCGGAGGGGCGTGAATTGAAATGAAGAACCAGTTCTGCCCCGTGAAACCGAGGTTTCGTCGCCCCTCGCGGAGGGGCGTGAATTGAAATATCATCGCTTGAGCCGTCCGCGCTGGATAGCCTGTCGCCCCTCGCGGAGGGGCGTGAATTGAAATTGGTATGCGCTGGAATACTCTTCCAACATATCGTCGCCCCTCGCGGAGGGGCGTGAATTGAAATAGCAATCTGCTGGAAAACCTTGTCAAACTGCGCCGTCGCCCCTCGCGGAGGGGCGTGAATTGAAATCGAATCGCCTATACTATAATCAGTAGGAGGTGGTGTCGCCCCTCGCGGAGGGGCGTGAATTGAAATCCCGGCAGGGCGCGCATAATCGCCATGTCCTCCGGTCGCCCCTCGCGGAGGGGCGTGAATTGAAATTTGTCCCCCGGCAGGTAGAGCAGCGAATCGTCGTCGCCCCTCGCGGAGGGGCGTGAATTGAAATACAAAGGACACAACCGCCGCCCAGAACTTGCGGGTCGCCCCTCACGGAGGGGCGTGAATTGAAATGCAGGACATGATGTGACACGTTGGAAAGTATGTGGTCGCCCCTCGCGGAGGGGCGTGAATTGAAATGGTGTGCACTGTGCCCCACGCCTGAAATGAGAGCGTCGCCCCTCCGGAGGGGCGTGAATTGAAATATAGAACGACGCCATATCCGCCGCCAGACCAGCGTTGCCCCTCGCGGAGGGGCGTGAATTGAAATCGTGTACGCACGCAAAATCTCAACGTGGTCGAGGTCACCCCTCGCGGAGGGGCGTGAATTGAAATGCTCCTCGGCTGCGCCTCGGTGCGGGTTTGTGCGGTCGCCCCTCGCGGAGGGGCGTGAATTGAAATTTTCTCACCTTGATTCGCCCCGCTTTCTGTATTTCGTGTCGCCCCTCGCGGAGGGGCGTGAATTGAAAAAATCTTGAAACTTGCGTACAACTCAAATGCTTCCGCCGTCGCCCCTCGCGGAGGGGCGTGAATTGAAAAGCCCCCAAGCTGCTCTATCCAACTTGCCGCATATTGTCGCCCCTCGCGGAGGGGCGTGAATTGAAATGCTTTGTATGCTTTTTTAGGGCAATCCCGCACAAAGAAAGAACAGCAAAAAGGTTAGGAAAGAGGTATAATAAAGAGGTGAAGAAGCAATTGACGATGAGCCTGATCAGCG
>OHBD01000595.1_pt1 | contig 20698 bp, 18 predicted proteins | sample 1577291 | NCBI WGS metagenome assembly OHBD01 (sample SAMEA3879572, study PRJEB24766) | human gut metagenome | biome: human-associated habitat; feature: feces | place: USA | collected 1985/1987
ACGTATTCGAACCCACGGCCGACCGCTCGCAGATCGGGAAGGCCGTCGCAGGGTGGGAAGACGCCGTACGCAGGGTACTGCGCAACAGCAAAGACTAAAATACCGGGATTATGGAAATCACACTGTTTACCAAGTGCCTGTTCGAATTCATCGGGACACTGGTGCTCGTACTGCTGGGCGACGGGGTCGTCGCATCGACGGTACTGAAACAATCGAAAGGTTTTAACGGCGGATGGGCCGTAATCACAATCGCGTGGGGCCTGGCCGTGATGTGCGGCGTGCTGATCGCGGGCCCCTATTCGGGGGCACATCTCAACCCCGCGGTCTCGGTCGGGCTGGCCGTGGCGGGGTCGTTCCCGTGGGCGTTCGTGCCCGGGTACATCGCGGCACAGCTGCTGGGCGGCTTCTGCGGGGCCGTACTGGTCTATGTCTATTACAAAGACCACTTCGACGCCACGGACGACCCGGCGACCAAGCTCGGCGTATTCTGCACCATGCCCGCGATCATGGACAAGCCGCGCAACCTCTTCTGCGAATTCCTCGGCACGTTCCTGCTGGTGTTCGTGATCCTGGCCATCGGCAACGAACAGAACACCCCTGAAATCGGGATGGGAAGCCTCGGAAGCCTGCCCGTGACGATGCTCATCATGGCCATCGGCATGTCGCTGGGCGGCACGACGGGCTATGCCATCAACCCGGCGCGCGACCTGCCTCCGCGTGTGGCCCACAGCATCCTGCCCATCAGGGGGAAGGGCACGAGCGGGTGGGGTTACAGCTGGGTACCCGTAACGGGGCCCGTACTGGGCGCACTCGCCGCAGGGCTGATTTACGGATGCGTCTATATGTGCGGCTGACGGCAGCAGCCCCCATACCTCCTCCATGGCCGCTCCTGACAGGGGAGCGGCTTTTTCGTATCCGGCAGGAAGCGGGGAGGGGAGGCCGAAAGCGAATAATCATCATAAACCGTTACCGTGCCGGACATGACCGCGACGGAAACCGGTTTCCGGGGTGAATATTTCATTTAGTCCGCTAAATTTCAGATAAATAAAACAGGAGATGGATCCGGAGGCAAATCCGGGCATTAAATATTGCATTATCAGTATATTATATATAAATGACAGTCCCTGCAAATACGCTTCAAAGGCCACTAAAGCACACAATATCATCGACATAAATGCGGATAATTGGCTATAATTTTGTATCTTTGCACCCAGTGACCAACTCTTCTTATTAAATTTACTTGATTATGTATTCGCCAGATTCCGCCTTTACGGGGCGGCATCCGGTTGTCGGGCCATACCCGGCCAGGATGACACGCACCCGTAATTATGAATTCGACTTCATGTCGTGTTTCTCGAAACACATCTCCGACTACGAGAAAGCCGGGCGCAAAGGCTCGGCTGCGAACTACCGGTCGTCATACAGGCTGCTGCTGAGTTTCCTCGACGGCCAGCACCTGACGTCGCAACACCTCTCGGCCCGCTGGGCAGAGCGTTACGAACGCTGGCTCAGGGCACGGGGCGTGACAACCAACACGGTGACGTTCCACCTGCGCAACCTGAGGGCAGTCTACAACCGATCCGTAAAAAAACGGCTCATACCGGCCTCATTTCCCAATCCCTTCACCCATCTGACCGTCAGGCAGACCGTAACGCGCAAACGGGCGCTCTCACGCGAAACCATCAAACGGATATGCACGGCCGACCTCTCGGCGCTGCATCCCAAGTACTCCCTCGCACGCGACATCTTCATGTTCAGTTTCTTCACCCGCGGCATGTCGTTCGTAGATATGGTCTACCTGCGCAACAGCGACATCCATGACGGCGTATTGACCTATGCACGCCACAAAACGGGGCAGATGCTCTCGATGCGCATCGAGCCGCAGCTGCAGCACATCATCGACCGTTATAGCAATGCTTCGCCCTATATACTCCCCGTACTGGCAAAAGACGACAGCTATGACAATTACCGCCAGCAGCAGCGCGAGCTGAATAAATTTATCCGAAAAATCGGAGTCCTGCTCAATATCCCGGAACCGCTGACATTCTATGTCGCACGACACTCATGGGCAACTCTGGCCCGAGATTGCGGCACACCGCTCACGGTGATCAGCGCCGGGATGGGACACACGTCCGAAAGGACGACGCGCATCTATCTCGCACAACTCGACCACAACATCATCGACAAAGCCAATCGAAAAATCATCGACCTGCAGTAAAAGGCGGTTTCGTATAATATCCGGATTTTTCGGTTAGAAGGAATAGAAACAGGCAACAAAAAAATCAAGACCCATTATTACCAATAATGTATCTTGAAATCGTAATAAGTTGTATTATAGACGTTTCAATTCATCCGCAAAAATAGAATTAATTATATTCATAACCAAATTTTTCAGAAGGAAAAAACGCATACCTCAGCGTAATAAACTGAAAATAAGAATATTGTATCGTTTTATTTATCTTTTTCATCCGGACAGACCGAAAATGTCCTGAAAGCCCCCACCATGCCTTCGGGAAAGTGTCCAAACAGCGTATTTACCGACTGGTAACCAAGCACATACGCCAAAAGAGACCCATTATTGGTAATAATGGGTCACGAACAATGCACACAAGCCACTGGTTACTAACAATTTACATTCGATGTTTTCCGCAAGAATCCTGTGGGCGGTAAAGATACTGCTCGTACTGCACAAGGCGTCGGAAGCAGGGACTCCCCTGATGAAAGGACGCGAGTTGCAGGCTGCATGTGTAGGCCCCGATACGGACACCTATATGTACCGCCGTACTTTACGGGAACTTGCGGCCAAGACGGACTACCTGATTTGCGTATTCCAGTCGGGAAGAACCTTCTACCAATGGAACCCGAACCACCGCCCGACGCTGCACGACCTGATCCGCAGGCTGGACGGAGGCATGCATGAAGTCTCGCACACCTTCTGGACATACGAAAATACACGCACGATGCAGCCCCTCCAGAAAGTGTGCAAGGAGTACGACAACCTCATTCAAACCTATCTATCAAAGATATACATAGAAGAATTGGAATCACCAGCCCTGTCCAGGCAAAGCCGGTTCCGGTTGCCGCAGGCAACGCCCCAGGTCACAGGGGAGACAGGAACAGGCTTGCTTTAGCCCCCTCACGTCAGCGAACAAAAACACATTCATGGAAAAACAAACAACCACCGACCATTTTCATCCTGTCGCTACCGGCAATCGCCGCCCCGGCATTGGCGGTAGCCGTAGCCTGCCACATGTACCGGACACGGCAAATAACACGAATAACGGACTCGCAACGAGACCATAGATACCGGGAAATTTCTAATCACTAAAACATTCAAACATGAAACGCCTCTACCTTATTGCCCTCTTTATCATCGTCAGCCTTACCGCCACGGCACAGGAAAACGGCAATCGCGATGCGCAGAACCGCATCGTGCGCGGCCCCTATGAAACGAACCGCTTTTTCGACAACATCTTCGTCGGCGTCGCCGGCGGTGTAAATATCTATTTCGGCGAACACGATTCCTACGGCAAATTCGGCAAACGCATGGCCCCGGCACTGGACATCCATGTCGGAAAATGGTTCACGCCCTCGGTCGGCGCACGCGTCGGATACTCCGGCCTGCAGGCCAAGGGGTGGACGACCGCAGGCACTAAATACGCAAAGGGTGCCGACGGAAGCATGTTCAAGGAGAAATTCGGCGTGTCATACCTGCATGCCGATGCAATGTGGAACTTCTCGAACGCCGTGAGCGGCTACAAGCAGACCCGCACCTGGAATTTCGTACCCTTCGTCGGAGTGGGTTGGGCGCGTTCCTACGGCAACGACACCCACGACAACGAAATCGGCTTCGACGCAGGTCTGCTGAATGTAGTGCGCCTCTGCGATCTGCTCGACCTGACGCTCGAAGCTCGCTGCCTGCTGGTTAACCAGCGTTTCGACGGCGTGGGCGGCGGCCGCATCGGCGAAGGTATGCTCTCGGTAACGGCAGGGCTGTCGTTCAACCTGAACCGCCGCGGCTTCAAGCGTGCGTCGCAGGCCCAGCCCGTGGACTACACGTCGTACCTGGATCGTATCAAGCGGCTCGAAAACACCAACAACGAACTCGCATCGCAGAATTCGGAACTGAGCGACGAGAACGAGAAGCTGCGCAACATGCCGCCCAAGGTGGTTGCCGAGCAGAAGGTATCCGCATCGCCCGTGGCGCTCTTCTTCAAGATCGGCAAGGCCACGCTCGACAAGAAAGAACTGACCAACCTCGAATTCTACGTAAGGAACGCCATGAAGGCCGACAAGGACAAGACCTTCACGCTGATCGGCTCGGCAGACAAGGATACCGGCACGAAGGAGATCAACCAGCGGCTGAGCGAACAGCGCATGGAGTACGTCTACAACCTCTTGAAGGACAAGTACGGCATCGACCCGTCCCGTTTGGTCAAGAAAGCCGAAGGCGACACCAACAACCGGTTCGCAGAGCCGGAACTGAACCGCGCCGTAATCGTGGAATAAGCAAGACAAATGGAGATTGGCAAACCCTAACGGACTTTACCGCATGCCCCGGACAGAGACATCGACCGCAGCGGACACAACCGCCGGATCCGGCCGGGCGCCGCACTACCTGCTCGCATATCTGGAAGAAGGACGGGTTCGCGTATACGCCCCCGACAAATCCGACATATGGATCGGGGTGCAGCTTCCCGAAGCGGAAGAGACGCGCGTCGAAGCGGAGCTGCAGCGGATCCACCGAACGGGACAAAGGACAGGCATCGTCGAAATATGCCTGTCCGCGGCGGGGGTGCAGCGCGGCATGCGCGTGCTCTGCGTAAGGGCGTAGCGCCAACCCGAAACGGACATGGAATAAAAGCAACTACACATAATAAAAAAGACCATGAAAAAACAAACTATGACTTACGAAGCACCGGAGCTGTACCTGATCTCCGTATGCGTGGAAAAAGGATTCGCGGCAAGCAGCAGCATCGAACCGGGAACCGACGGCGGTGAGCTGGGCGGAACCAGGTCGCTCTCTTACGATGACTACGAATAGCGACGCATCCATTGGGAATTAACGACAAAAACAGAAAACGCACCATGAAAAAATTATTCGTTATAGCAATGCTCGCAACGGTCGGCATGGCCGCGTGCAGCAAGGACGACACGGCTCCGGCCGGCGGCCCGAAAAAGTATGTCCAGGTAACCATCCCCGAGGAGATGGTTTCCGGGGAGACCCGTACTTCCATCGACGGCACCACGACCAACTGGGTGGCCGGCGACAAAGTCGCCGTGCTCCTCTACGACGGAGCCGCGACGATGACATGCGAGTTCACGGCCGACAAGTCGGGCCCGACCACGACGTTCTCGGGCGACGTGCCCATCGGCTCCTACTCGCTGGCGGCGGCTTATTATCCGTACGACTGCAACGCCACGTTCGACGCCGTGAACAAGACCTTCAAGCACACCTGGGGATCGGAATACTGCACGGACAACCTGGCTGCCTATGACTTCATGTATACGAACATCTGGGAGGAGCCGTTCGAAATCAACGAGGCGACGACCCAACTGCCCGTACACTTCACGTTCAAACCGCTGATGGCCCGCATCAAGATCTCGCTCGGACTGGGTGCGAACGAAACGCCCAAGAAAGTCATCCTGGAGACCGACAGCAACGTATTGCCGACCTCCGGTACGATCGACGCCCAGGAGAACTTCACGGCATCGTCCGTAACCAATTCGATCGCTGTTCCCACGAACCGGAAAGAGTTCGTAGTGGGTCTGCTCCCCGTGGGCATCTACTCGACCATGACCGTGAAGGTGATGACCACCGACGGGCTGACCTACTCGGACAAGTCGTTCACGCTGGCCGGCCTGAAGCGCAACCACCACTACACGATGAGCGTACCCTGCAACAAGAAAACGGTGACGATCACCGTACCCGATGCCATCGACCAGAAGTACGGTACGCATACCTATCAGGACAACGGATTCTACACGGTCGATTCCCAATACGACCCGGAAGGAATTTTCAATGACTGGTATTTTTACCAGGCAGAGATCAAGAGCGACAAGAACGGCGACGACAAACTCAAGAAGAACCGCATCCAGCTGCAGGTTCCTGCGGGCTTCAACAACGCAAACAACGGCGCTTTCGTCACGGCTCCGATCCAGTGCGAGGGTTCGAAAACCGTGAAGGTATCCTTCGAGGTAGCGACCAACCGTATACGCAATATTGAGTACAGGATCGGCGTAACGGGCAACGGCCCGATCACCGAATCGTGGCTCCGCGACAGGAACAACATCCTGAACGGCAACGACCAAAAGTGCAAATCCGGTACGCAGACCCATACGTTTACGGTCACCAACGGACAGCGTATCATGATCAAGATACTATCTACCGCAGGATCTTACCACGTAGAGTTCGCGGACTTCACCTATACGGTCGAATAATTTCGATAAAATAATTTTTCAGATCGGGACGGAGCAGGATACCGTCCCGATTTATCTATAAACCGAATCTGATGAAAGCAGCATACATAAAGCCGGAATTGGAGATACTCGTAATTGCGGCCGAAGCAGGATTCGCGATTTCACAGCCGCACGGCGGCGAACTCGGGCCGGGCCCGGTGGATTATGCGGACGACGAGTATTGAATTACAAACAGCCAATTCGAACCTGACGTTATGAAACACAAACCTATTTTCCGACTCGCGCTGCTCGCGCTCCTGCTGGCCGGTTGCGGAAAGGATACGACAGAACTGCCCGAAGGGCCCGAAACTCCCGCGACAGGAGGCGATGCCATCGTCTGCCGGTTGTCGATCGGCAACGAAGCGCCCGACCCCACGGACGAAACCCGTACGGCTTACGGCCCGCTACAGGACGGTTATTACCCGATCTATTGGCGCAATGCCGACCGCGTGGGAATCATCTGTCCGCAGACGACCCCGCAATGGGCGGAGGTCGAAGTCAGCGTCTCCGGGGCGACCGAAAGCGAAGCCGACCTGAGCGACACGGGAATGCAGTGGGGGAGCAGTCCCAGCTACGATTTTTACGCCTTCTATCCGGCAGACGCCGTCCAGGCCAACAGCGGCTCGATCGTCGCGACGGCAATCCCGGCCGTACAGACCTACCACAACGGCGAATGCAACATGCAGTACGCCTATATGGCGGCATGCACCCAAGGGGTGGAACGCGGAGGGGAGGTGCCCTTCAGGTTCCGCCCGCTGATGACCACGGTTACGATCCAGGTGGGATTCTCGGAGGCCGCGGAGGTACAGAAGCTCGTGCTGTCGAGCGAGAACGGCCCCATAGCGGGCGGCTTCACGTTCGACATCGAAACCGACCGGTGCTCGGTTATCCCGGGCAAGGGATCGAACGTGCTGGCCCTGCACCTGATGTCGGGGGACGTCCCCTATATCCAGCTCAGCGCAGGGTCGAAGGTCGCGGTCACGGCGTTCATGCTGCCGCAGGACATCGAAGGGCTTACGCTCTCCGCCGTCACGACGCAGGGGAAGACCTACAGCTACACGACCCCGGCAACGCTCAAGGCCGGACACCGTTATTCGTTCACGATCGGCGACATGCAGGCGCAGGCGCAACAGACCTCGGAAGGTTATTCCGACTGGATGGCCTACCTGCCCGACAACACCTACCTGTCGCAGGTTTCCATCCCCGGGTCGCACGACGCCTGCACGATCTACGGTTCGCATTACGAGTACAAAGACGGGATGCCCGACGATAGGTACCATTTCAAATGGTTGCAGAACGTCGTATTCGGCTATATGAACACGACCAAGATCATCAAGGCACAGGAGCTATCCATCGAAGAGCAGCTTGCGGCCGGGGTTCGCATGTTCGACCTGCGCCCCTCCTCGTCGAGCTCCTCGGTGCGCGACCTCCCGATCCATCACGGCATAGCCCCGCTGGGCGACCCGACGCTGGGCGGCTACGCCCCGGGCAGCTCCGGCCGCCAGGAGCTTTCGCCCTTCATGCTTTCGCACCTGCTCGACCGTTTCGTGGGATTCCTCGACGAACATCCGGGCGAGACGGTGCTCGTGCACATGAAATACGAGAACACCAGCACCAGCGCCAATAAGACGGGGTGGGACAAAAGCGTGGTCAGCCTGATCAAATCGCATTGCAGCGGCTATGTGGCCGACTTCCACCCCCTGATGACGCTGGCCGACGCCCGCGGCAAGATACTCTTCGTGATCCGCGAGGATTACAAATCGTCGAACAACGGCCGGTATTTCGGCGCCTACCTGAACTGGACGCACGACAAGGTGGTCTTCGACACGACGCTCAGCGGCAACGGCGTGGGGAAGGCCCCGATCCGCGTGAACGACCTCTACAACATCAAGAACGGGGCATCGGACGGCAAGACCAAGTATGCGGCCATCGACGAGTGCATCGCCTATACCTATAATACGGACGACCCGACGCGGTGGTGCATGAATTATGTGAGCTGCTACGACACGGCCCATTGCAGCGTGTCGGGGATCAGCCTGTTCGGCGCAGTGGGCGACTACGACTACTGCGCGAACAAATACAACAGGTATACGGCCGACAAGATCGACAGGTACGATTTCCGCGGGAACGTCGGCATCGTGCTGATGGACTTCGCGGCGGCATCGCACGCCACGATGACCTACGGGCAGACCTACTCGAACATGCAGGTCTACGGCGACGACCTGGTCAGGGCCGTGATCTGCAACAACAACAAGTGGAACCTGCGGCGCAACGAATAACCCCCGGAGGCTCCCGCCGCCGGCACGCGCCCCGGCAGGACGCCGGAACGACACCGAAGAAAAACCTCCCGGGCTTCCCGGGAGGTTTTTGCACACACAAACATTAACAATACAAACAACGCAATGGCTGAATAGATCTGTTGTTCCGGATACAAAGGTGGGGGTAATTTCCGGGTCGTACAATCGCCATAAATGAGTATTTTACGTCCGGGCACTCCCAATTTATGGTGAAAGCCCCGGCGGAAGGGCGTGATCTGCAATTTTTTATTTTGAATTTCGAAATAATGCACTATCTTTGCAAGCAAATTCCAATGTCCCGGCGCCCGCCGGGGTTCTGAAAATCACTTTGAAATAGAAATATATGCAGGATTTGAAAGCGCTCGAAGGGAAAAGCCTCGTCGAACTGCGTGAAATAGCAAAAGCTATCGGTATCGGGGACACCACATTGAAGAAGCGCGAACTGATCGAGAAAATCGCCGGGTTCTCCGCTTCCGAAGGCGCCCCCGCAGAAAATAAAGAGAAAAGAGGACGAGGCCGGAAAAAGGAGGTTCCCGCAACGGAAATGCAGCAGACGGCAGCCATAGCCGAACCCGCCGCCGTAAAGGCGGAAGCCGCTCCCGAAACCGTTCCCCAGGCCCCGCGAGGCCGTCGGCCGCGCATCACCAATACGAAGACCGAAAACACCGCACCAGCACAGCGTCCGCCCATCACGGTCGCCGGCCCCCCTGCCGAGCCGGAGCTCCCGATGGAAAGCGTCCCGGCACCTGCACCAGCGGCAGCGGCAGAAACCGTACAGGCACCCCGCGAGGAGAAGGCCGAGCCCAAGGCACAAGCACAAGCACAAGCACAGGAAGAGGCAGCAGAACCCGCCGCCGCAACACCCCCGGCTGCCCAAGCTGCCCAGGCTACCCAGGCTACCCAGGCAGCAGCCGATGCGCAATCCTTCGACGGCGAGGTGATCACCAAGGACGATTTCGCCGGGGAGATCGAGGGCGAAGGCGTGCTGGAGATCATGCCCGACGGATACGGGTTCCTGCGTTCGGCCGACTACAACTACCTGAACTCGCCCGACGACATTTACGTTTCGCCGTCGCAGATCAAACTCTTCGGGCTGAAGCCCGGCGACACGGTGAACGGCGCCATACGCCCGCCGAAGGAGGGGGAGAAATATTTTCCGCTGGTACGCGTGAACGAGATCAACGGCCTGGCGCCGGAGTTCATCCGCGACCGCGTACAGTTCGAATTCATGACGCCGCTCTTCCCGAGCGAGAAATTCTGCCTTACGGGCAACGGACACAACAACATGTCGACGCGCGTGGTCGACCTCTTTTCGCCCATCGGCAAGGGACAGCGCGCGCTGATCGTAGCACAGCCCAAGACGGGTAAGACGGTGCTCATGCAGTCGATCATCAACGCCATCGCCGACAACCATCCCGAAGTATACATCATCGTGCTGCTGATCGACGAGCGCCCGGAGGAGGTGACCGAGATGGCCCGCAACTCCAAGGCCGAGGTCGTGGCATCGACCTTCGACGAACAGGCGTCGCGCCATGTGAAAGTCGCGGAAATGGTACTCGACAAGGCCAAGCGCATGGTCGAATGCGGACACGACGTGGTGATCTTCCTCGACTCCATCACCCGCCTGGCACGTGCCTACAACTCCGTCCAGCCCGCATCGGGCAAGGTGCTCTCGGGCGGTGTGGATGCCAACGCGCTCCACAAACCCAAGCGTTTCTTCGGTGCAGCCCGCAACACGGAGGAGAAAGGGTCGCTGACGATCATCGCCACGGCGCTGATCGACACCGGTTCGAAGATGGACGAGGTGATTTTCGAAGAGTTCAAGGGCACGGGCAACATGGAGCTCCAGCTCGACCGCAAGCTCGCCAACAAACGTGTCTACCCGGCGGTCGACGTCATCGCATCGGGTACGCGCCGCGAAGACCTGCTCCTGCCGCGCGACGTGATGAACCGCACGTGGGTGCTGCGCAAATACCTTTCGGACATGACGCCCGTCGAGGCCATAGAGTTCCTCCAGAAGCAGATGGGAATGACCAACACCAACGAGGAGTTCCTCGCCACGATGAACCATTAAACAACCACAAAACCCACTGATAGAATGAAAAACCTGATTATCCTGCTGTCATGCCTGCTGTTCGCCGGCAGCGTATACGGATGGGGACAAAAGGGGCACGACGTCACGGCCTACATCGCAGAGTGCCACCTCACGCCCGAAGCCGCCCAAAAGATCGACAAGGTGCTCAACGGCCATTCGCCCGTGTACTACTGCAACTGGATGGACATTGCCAGCCACACCCCCGAATACAATTACACCAAGACGTGGCACTACCTGAACATCGACGAGGGCCAAACCCTCGAAACGATGCCCCGGAACCCCAAAGGCGACGTGCTGACGGCCGTCACGACGCTCGTCGCCGAGCTCAAGGCCGGCGGGCTGGCACCCGAGGCGGAGACCGAGAAGCTCAAGATGCTGATCCACCTGGTCGGCGACATGCACTGCCCGATGCACACGGGGCGCCTGTCGGATATCGGTGGCAATCAGCGCCCGGTGCTGATGTTCGGACGCAGAACGAACCTCCACTCGGCCTGGGACTCGGCGATCCTCGAAGCCGGGCACAAGTGGAGCTACACCGAGTGGCAGGAACAGATCGACCGCCTGACGGATGACGAGGCGGCACTGGTACAGGCCGGGGAGCCGCAGGACTGGCTGAAGGAGACCCATGCGATCTGCGTCGGCATCTACGAGGACAGCCCCGAAGGGACGAAAATATCCTACGATTACGTGGACAAATACACGCCCGTCATCGAGCAGCAGTTCGTCCGGGGCGGCTACCGGCTGGCACGCCTGCTGAACGAGATTTACCGCTGACCGTAGGTGCAAAATAAAAGGGAACGGGCTTGCAGTCGCTGCAAGCCCGTTTTCCGTCCTGCGGCAGTGCGGCAAAGATGTATTTCGGCCGTTTCGGCCGCACAAAAATCCGGGCTAAACGCTAAGGGACAAGGCCGGGGTCTGCAGGGGAGCACTGCGTGCGGCGCAGGGGCACGACAACCGATCGGGCCGGATAATTTTATCCGGCAAAATACCCGAGGAAATAAAAGTTATATTAATTTTGCAGGCATGAGATACCTAACCGCCATACTCTTCGGCCTGCTTGCTGCCGGATGCGGCGACAAGGCCGCGGACAACCTGATGACCCAGGCTTCGGTGCTGATAGAGGAGCATCCCGACAGCGCCTTGCTGGCTCTCCGGCAGATAGACCCCTCGGCCATTTCACCGGCGGCCGACGCCCGGCGGCGCCTGCTGCTCGCGCAAACCTACTCCCGCACAGGTGCCGAGGCTGACAACGATTCGCTGACCGCCCCCGCACTGGATTATTACGAGCGCCACGGCTCCGGGGCCGAGCGTGCCTATGCCTGGTATTTCGACGCAAAGGTACACCACAATGCCGGCGACCTGGGACGGGCGATCAAAGGCTACACACAGGCGATGCTCTACGCCGAACGCAACCGCGACAAGGCGGGAACCACAAAACTGCTCATGGCACTGTACCACACGCTGGGGCTGCTGTACCTCGAACAGGGATACGACACCGAGGCCGAAGATGCATTCTCGAAAGCCGTCGCCGCGGCGCAGGAGACCGGCAGTGCGGAACTGGAGGGATACAGCCGCTACATGCTCTCGTCGGCACAGTATGCCAACGGCCGCTATGCCGAGGCCATCGAAACACTCTCCCCGCTGGTCGGGGCACGCGACACGATGGCATTCCGTTTCTTCGCCCAGCAGATCACCCTGCAAAACCTGATATACCACACCTTCGCCGAAGACTGGAGCACCGGGCAGTTGCTCGAGGAGCGGGCGCGCATCGACATGCACGAACTATGGACAGCCCCGCTGACGCACGGCCCCGCATCGGCCGACGACGATGACCGCACGCTTTACGACATCGCTTCGGCCATCATTTTTTACCGGGCGGAGCAGCCCGATTCGGCACAATACTACATAGACCGCTCGCTGGCGCACATCAAACGCTTCAACCAGAACAACATAGGGCTCTACACGATCGCCTCGGCCATACACCACCGCCGCGGGGAGGACGGCAAAGCCTATGCCTGTGCCATGCAGTACATCGGCAAGCGCGATTCGCTCGACAAGGCACGGCAGGGGGTATCGGTGGCCGAGCTGGAAAAGAGATACCGCACGGCCAACGAAACGGCGCTCCGCGAGGCGGGGCTGCGTTACCGAATCTGGATCGCCACGCTGGCATGCCTGTTGCTGGCCGCGGCCGTTACAGGGGCGGTGGTGGGCTACCGGCGCAAACTCCGGCACCGGGACGCGCAGCTGAGCGAATACCTCACGCTGCTGGAATCCTACCGGGAATCGCACGACAGCCTCACCTCGCGGCTCGATGCCTCGAACGAGCGCGAGGCCGCCGTCAAGGCTTCGCTCGAGGGGCGGTTCGCCCTGCTGCGCGACATCGCCGCAACCTACTACACCTATGGCGAAGGGGAACGGCTGGCGAGGAAGGTGAAGGAGCTGGCACTGAGCCCGGCGATGCTCGCGGACATCGTCCGCATGGCAGACCTCTACAACGACCGGGCGGTCACGCGCCTGCGCCGCCAACTGCCGGGGTGGACGCCGCGCAACTACGATTTCGCAGCGCTGGTCGTCGCCGGGTTCTCGGCGCAGGAGATCAGCGTGATGCTCGACATGACGCTGAACGGGGTCTACACGCTCAAATCGAAACTCAAACGCCGGATCGCCGAATCGGGGGCTGCGGACAGGGAGTTTTTCACCCGTTTTTTCGCATAGCAAGGGCGCCCGGCGCGCCGGCAAGAATCCGCGGGATCGCACCCTCTGTAAATCAACATTTTACACACAAACAAGCAAGAATTATTCCGTACCGGCAAGCCGCATCGGGGCTTAACTTTGCAGGGAAACCAAATGAAAAAACCAAGCAAAGTTATGAGACGGACATTTCTTTTACTCGTATGCGCCCTGGCGCTTTTTTCCGTGAAACAGACCTGCGGGCAAATTGTGCGGGGGAGGGTGGTCGACCAGGAGCGGCAACCCGTGGTCGGGGTCGCGGTAGTGATGCTCGACACCGACTCGACCTACCTCGCGGCCGCGGCATCGGATGCCGACGGGCGTTTCGCCATCGCATCGGAGGTACGCCCCTACCGGCTGCTGTTCCAGCACCTCGCCTATGAGATGCAAACGCTTACGTCGGAGCACGACGAAGCCGGCGAGGTCGTCCTGCATGAATATACGAATGCGCTCGACGCTGTGGTCGTAGAGGGCGAAAAACCCATCGTGCGGGTCGAAGAGGGGCGGCTGGCCTATGACCTGGAAGCCGTATCGAAAGGCAAGGCGGTGAACAATGCCTACGAAGCCCTCACCCAGCTGCCGGGCGTCAGCGAACAGGACGGCGGGCTGACGCTTGCCGGCGCCGGGGGTGTCACGGTGATCCTGAACGGGAAGCCCTCGACGATGAGCGCCGAGCAGTTGGCGTCGCTGCTGCGCTCGACACCCGTCGAACGGATCGAGAAGGCCGAAGTGATGTACAGCACGCCGCCGCAGTACCATGTGCGCGGCGCGGCGATCAACCTCGTCCTGCGGCGCAGCCACGACTACTCGTTTTCGGGGGAGGTACACGCCAACTATACCAACCGGTTTTACAGCAACTGGGATGCCGGGGGCAACTTCGCCTTCTCCTCGCCCGAGTGGTCGGCCGAGGTAACCTATTCGGCCGGGCAGGCCAAGACCAAACGGATCATCGACCTCTACTCGCGGCATACGCTCGCGGACGGGGAGCATGAAATCGCCCAGAGGCAGAATATCACCAGCAAAGGGACATGGCACCGGCTGAGGGCCGCCGCAGAATACGCCCCGCAGGGCAAAGGACGCCTGAGCATTGCCTATACGGGCGCATACACCCCGCATACGAGCGGCCTCGTACGTGCCGACGGCAACCTGGTCAACTCGGTCAGCTCGCCCGGGGGCGACAACACGATGCACAACGCTGCGCTGCGCTACACGTCGGCCTCCGGGCTCGACCTCTCGGCGGACTACACGCATTACAGCTCGTGGCAGCTGGCCGCCATGCGGAACAGGTACGCCGACGGCAGCCGGACAGCGTTCGACGTGGTTTCGGGGCAGTCCGTCGACCGGGTAAATGTCAGCGCCGACCAGTCGCACGACCTGGGCAATGGCTGGGGCATGACCTACGGGGGCATCTTCAGCTGGGCGGGCGACCACGACTACCAGCGATACACGCTCTGCGAGGGCGACATCGCCACCGTCGATACCGATTCGCACCTCGACGAATACACGGGCAACCTCTACGCCGGGGTGAGCAAAGAGTTCGCCAAGGGGAGTTTCTCGCTGTCGCTGGCCGGGGAATACTACCGCGCGGGGGACTACGACAACTGGTCGCTCTACCCGCAGGCGACCCTGCTCCTGACACCCGCAGAGAAACATCTCGTACAGATTTCGCTCTCGTCGGACAAGACCTATCCCTCGTACTGGGAGATGCAGCAGTCGACCTCCTACATCGACGGCTATTCGGAGATCCGGGGCACGCCCGGACTGCGGCCGTCGAAAAGCTACAACGGCCAGGCAATGTACATGTATAAGCAGAAGTATATCTTCATGCTGTTCTGGAACGAGATGCCCGACTACTTCGACCAAACCGCATGGCAGGCCCCTGATCGCCTGGCATTGGTCTACCAGACGCTCAACTGGAACACCAACCGCCAGTGGGGCGCCAACGTCATCGTACCGCTGCGCCCGGGCAAATGGCTCGATTCCCGGCTGACGCTGACCGGGATGCGGATGACCCAGCGCTGCGACGCCTTTCACGACCTGGCGTTCGACCGCTCCAAATGGCTGGGGGTGGTGCGCATGGACAACACGATCCGTCTGAGCCGCAAACCCGACCTGACGCTCGACCTCTCGGGCTACTATCAGAGCGCGGCCATCCAGGGGACTTACGACGTCGCCCCTTCGTGGAGCGTCAACGCGGGTGTCAAGTGGACGTTCGACAAGAGCCGGGCGAGCCTCTCGGTGCGCTGCAACGACATTTTCGAAAGTTCGCTCCCGTTCGCCAAAGTCCGTTACAAGGGACAGTACCTCGACATGGATTCCGGCACGTACACCCGTTCGGTGACGGTGCATTTCTCCTACCGTTTCGGCACATACAAGGAGAAGCGGCACAAGACGGTCGACACGTCGAGGTTCGGGCATTGACCGGATCCCGCAGGGCACGAAAAAAGGCCGTCGCAAAGACGGCCCTGTACTCGGAGCGGGAATCGAACCCGCACGACCATTGCTGGTCACAGGATTTTAAGTCCGGCGTGTCTACCTATTCCACCATCCGAGCCACTGCCTTTCGGCGAAAGGCGTCGGCAAAAGTACGAAAATTTTACGATTCGCCAAAATCTATATAATTTATAATCGCCCCCGTCTGGTCGGGGCCGAACCAGCGGATTTCCGCGTCGCGGCGGAACCAGGTAAGCTGCCGTTTGGCATATCGGCGCGAATTGCGCTTGATAAGTTCCACGGCCTGGTCGTAGGAGATGCGGCCGTCGAAATAGTCCCGGTAGCCGACCGTCTGCAAGGCATTCAGACCGCGGTAGGGATACACCGCACGCGCCTCGGCTTCGAGGCCGTCGGCAAGCATCTGCCCGACACGGTGGTCGATGCGTCCGTACAACTCCTCGCGCGGCATGTCAATGCCGACCTTCACGATGTCGAAATCGCGCTTGCGACGCCGCCCAGTCCGCAGGCGGGAGTAGGGCAGTCCGGTTTGCAGGCAGACCTCCAGTGCCCGAACGACGCGCGCCGGGTTGCTGCGGTCGACCACCGCGTAATAATCCGGATCGAGCGTCCGCAACTGTCCGGCGAGGGCTTCGAGCCCCTCCGTGCGGAGTCGCGCCGCCAATTCGCGGCGCAGGTTTTCATCGGCCTGCGGCAGGTCGTCCATGCCTTCGCACAACGCCTTGACATAAAGCCCCGAGCCCCCGACGGCAACGACGCAGTCATGCCCGGCGAACAGTCTTTCGAGGCAGGCGAGGGCCTGCGTTTCGTACTCGCCGCAACTCAGGTTATCCGCGAGGTCGTGCGATGCTATAAAATGGTGTTCGACGGCTTGCAATTGGTCTGCCGTAGGCTGAGCCGTACCGATCGGCAAGCCGCGGTACATCTGGCGGGAGTCGGTGGAAAGGATGGGTGCACCGTAGTGCAGGGCGATGCGGATGCTCAGATCCGTCTTGCCCGAACCGGTCGGGCCGACAATGACGACGAGCCGCTTAGTACTCGTCGTCATAATTGTCGTCGCCCTCGAAATCGTTGAATTCCCCCATCACCTCGTCGAAAATCGAGCCTTCGCCCGCGGTGGCCGTCTTCGACGGGTCGTACTGGTCGGGGGCATCGGCCTGGGCATATATCTCGCGCGGATAGGAGCCGTCTTTGGGCATCTCGTACGCTCCGGTCAGTTCGAGGAAGTAGGCCCGGTCGCCGAACATGTCGAAAAGGTAGATCAGCCGGTCGCGGTTGTTGTGGATGATCTGCCCCAGGGTCACGCTCTCCATCGCCGCAGGAGCCCCTTCCGAGCCGTCGTCCATATCCATGAGGGTGAACTCGCGCAGTTTTTCCCAGCGCTCGTCCGCCGTGAAGAACGACGCCATGCACTCCTCGTATTCGAGCGAACGCAGAATGAAATCATGAAATTCGAGCAACGTCGTGTCGTACAACACTTCGTAATCGCGCACGAAGTTGTCGTTCTCATCGCTCAGCATCCGGAATCGGAAAACCATTGACATAGCTTGTAATTTTTGCATTTCCTACTACAAAGATAGTACAAAAAGGGAAAATGCAAAACCACAGGCTGCGTCACTTCCGACCGAGGTACCGGGTAACAATGTCGATCAGGTAGTGGCTGCCCTGCGGGTTCTCCGCCCCGGGAGCTACGTAGTCGTGGTGGAATTCCCACCAGAAAGCCCCCAGGTAGCCGCCGGCCTTGATCCATTCGATCTTGCTGCGTATCGAAGAGGGGTTGTCGATGGTCACGAACTCCGTTCTGTCCGGCGAGAAATAGTAGGACACCTCGGCTGCCGGGTCGTACTCCTCCGTCCAGCCGTTTGCGAGCCGGGGCAGGAACTCCTTGTAGGTGATATACGAACCGTAGTCACGCAGCGGCCCGTCGGCTTTCTGCCCGGGCTTCAACCCTTTGTAATAGAACCCGTAGTTGGCCAGCCCGAGGCAGAGCTTCCGCTTGTCGAAGACTTTCCAGTGTTCCAGCTTCGACCGCATACGCTCCATCGAGGTGTTGTGCGAAGGGGTGCTGCCCCATACGCCGTCGCACATGTCATAGGACATGATATTTATCCAGTCGACCGCCCCGGCCAGCCTGTCGGCCAGCGCCCGATCGTACTCGTGGTCGATGCTGAGGGCCGTGGTCAGGTAGTAATAACGCCCGGTGCGTTCCGAGAGTTCGTCGAACCGTTCGCGCAGCAGGGCCATCATGCGGGCATGCAACTCCTTGTCCAGCGTGATCTCCCAGTCCATGTCGATGCCGTCGTAACCGTTCTTTTCGACCAGGCGCACCATATACCCGACAAACCTGGGGATCCGATCCGGATTCTCCAGCAGGGGAAGGAACTCCTGCTGCCCGCCGAAGCACAACAGTATCCTGGCCCCGGCGGCATGCGCCTTTTCGATCATGGAGGGCGCGAGCGCCATCTTGCCTCCCTGCTTCAGGTAGTCGAACTGCGTGGCATAGGCGTCAACGGCATCCTGCGGCCGGTCGAAATCCAGCCCGGCCCACTCAGGCGTAGCCATCAGGTAGATGAACTGGAAGGCATCGTACCCCGGGTTCGTGAGTTCCGCCTCGCTCAGGAGGCTCTCCACCGAATAGGCGGCATGTATGAAGTCGGGGATTACGGGGGCCGGTTTGCGGGCATACAGCGCAGAGCCGGCGGCAAATAACGAAACGACTAATAAGGCGAACTTTTTCATGATAAACCATTTGTTTTATATTCAGCCTCAAATATAATATTATTTATTATAAACACAGCCAAATATAATATTATTTATCAATAAAAAGCACACAGCATGACCTAATTTACAAACAAGATGTCGTAAGGAATTCGATGACATCCCTGTCGTCGGGGTAATCCGTCAGCCCAGGGGACTGTGCATGGCCGAAATCCACGCGGCGGCGGCAGGCAATGCACTCCGAAACGACGCATTGCAGTCCGGCATCGTGTGCTGCGAGCCAGGCCCCGACCTCGGCGGGTGATTTGTAAAACGAATAATTGATCCGGCTCAACGCCGCGGGAAAGGCCCGCTCTTCGACGGCCACGGCAGCTCCCAGGTCGCGGAACGGCTGTCCGCCCATCGTCAGGAGGGCTTTCTGCTGGCGGTAAGAGTTCCTGTATTTCACGTTCACCTCCGGCATCCGCAGCTGCAGGTCATAGCCCTCGGGCAGGAAAAGCAGCGACACGCTGCGGCAGCCCAGTCCGGAATAAGCCCAGATGTCGTCGGCCAATGCAGTGAGCTGCGCGGGGGTTTCCCGGCCGCCGAGTACGGCGACCGACTGGCGGTTACCGCGCAGCAGGGCGGGAATGCCCGCATACTGCGCCCGGAAATAGCGGTTGGCATTGTCGCTGCCCGTAGCGATCACGGCATCGGGCGATGTGCTGCCGTCGTAAAATTCCACCGGAACCTGCGGGTCGATTCCGCGCAGCAACCCGATGACATATTCCATCAGGACGGTATCTTTGGCCGATGGTTTTACGAGGCACCTGTGCCCTGCGGCGAGCACGCACAGCATATCGAAAAATCCGACCAGCGGGATATTCCCGGCCATGACGACCAGCACGCGCCGGGGTTCGGCGACAGGAACGGGGTAGGGCGCCAGCCACTCCGCCAGCGCATCGCGCCGGAGCATCCCGTCTGCGACGGCTGCAACGGCGCGGCAAATGTCTGCGGGCGTAAACCAGCCGTTTTCCCGGCACGCACGCCCGATTACCTCCCGCGTGCGGGCGTCGTCGCCGAAACCGCGCAGACGGCACCCAAGCCGGGAAAAGAGTCCGATGGCATTTTCCATGGTGCAAAGATAGCGTTTCGCAATGGAATATGCACATTTTATCCGAAGTTGTGCTATATTTGCATAGACGGATCTTAAACCGGTAAAGACTATGGAAAGAACATTCAGAGAGGCACTCCGCCACCGCCGCAGCTACTACGCCTTAGCTCCGGAATCGCCCATCGACGACGCACGGATCGAGGAAATCGTGCGTTTTGCCATAAAACACGTACCCTCGGCCTTCAATTCGCAATCGACACGTGCCGTATTGCTGCTTCACGAGCATCACGACGAATTATGGAAAATCGTAAAGCGCACCCTGCGGGCAATCGTCCCCGAAGGGGCATTCGCACGCACCGAGGAGAAGATCGAGCACAGCTTCGCAGCCGGGTACGGCACCGTACTTTTCTTCGAAGACACGGATGTCGTCCGCGGCCTGCAACAGCAGTTTCCGGCCTATGCGGGGAATTTCCCGGTATGGTCGGAGCAGACATCGGCCATGCACCAGCTGGCAGTCTGGACGATGCTGGAAGACGCAGGGTTGGGGGCATCGCTCCAACATTACAACCCGCTCATCGATGACGAGGTGCGCAAGCGCTGGAGCCTGCCCGGGGAGTGGAAACTCGTCGCGCAAATGCCGTTCGGGACACCCGCAGGCGAACCGGGCGAAAAGACGTTCAAACCGCTGGACGAACGCATCAGGGTGTTCAGATAAAGGGGGCGGAGCCCGGCTTCAGGACAAAAATTCCGCAGAATAGCCCTGAAAAATTTGGAGATTCGGATTTTTTATATACCTTTGCACTCGCAATTGAGAAACATGCCATGCGGAAATAGCTCAGTTGGTAGAGCACAACC
>OHBD01000604.1_pt1 | contig 20450 bp, 16 predicted proteins | sample 1577291 | NCBI WGS metagenome assembly OHBD01 (sample SAMEA3879572, study PRJEB24766) | human gut metagenome | biome: human-associated habitat; feature: feces | place: USA | collected 1985/1987
CCCGGACGAGTTGGTGTTCGGCAGGCCCGTTCCGCTCATCAACACCCCCGCCGACCGCGAATGGCTGATGCACACGTATTACGGCATTGACCGCGTCTTCTCCCTGCACTTCGACCGCGAAACCATGCACCAGCCGTGGCGCGAATTTGTGCTACAGCGCGTGCTGGGAGAATATCATGCGGCGCACGTGGTCTGCGGCCACGATTTCCGCTTCGGCGACCGCGGCGCAGGAGACCCGGAAAAGCTGGCGGAGCTCTGCCGCACAGAGAGCGTGAGCTGCGACTGCATCCCGGAGATCCGTGTGGACGGGCAGACGGTGTCCTCCACCCTCATCCGCCGGCTGCTCGCCGAGGGCGAGATGGCCCGCGCGGTGCGCTTTCTCGGCCATCCGCACGTACTCAGCGGCACGGTCGTGAGCGGGCGCAAGCTGGGGCGGATGATCGGCATCCCGACGGCGAATTTGCAGCTTCCTCCCGGCTTGCTCACGCCGCGCTTCGGCGTCTATGCGGCGAAGGCCTGCTTTGACGGGCAGCGCCTCCCGGCGGTCGTGAACATCGGCGTCCGCCCGACCGTGGGCGGCGGCAGCGTCACGGTGGAGCCTTGGATCCTCGACTATGAGGGCGACCTGTACGGCAAGCGCCTGCGGTTGGAGTTTTACACCTTCCTGCGCCCGGAGCGAAAATTCTCCTCTCTGGAGGAACTGCGGCAGGAGATTCTGCACAATGCCGCGCAGACGCGGGCATTTTTTGACAATTCCGAGCAATCCTGTTAACGTAAAATTCCTCCGCCGGCTTGAGCCGGCGGAGGAATTTTACGATTATTGTGCTTTTACAAAGCCGAGGTATTGCGTTCCCTGGAAGGTCAGGCTGCCGGTAATGCCCTCGGTCAGCAGCGCATACTGCTGCGGGTCGACGGCAAACTCTACATAATTCCCGTCACTCTTCAAAAAGGTCACATAGTAGCCCAGAACCGCCTGCCCCTGCTGCACGCTCTGCTGGATCAGGGTTCTGCGGGCGGCGACCTGCGCCGGAACCGTCTGCGGCTCCGCCGCCTGCTGCTCTTCCTTTCTGCGCGCCAGCGAGGTGATCAAAAGCGCCACGCCGACGATCACGCCGCTGACGACCAGAATTGCGAGCACGATCAAAAGCCCGCTTCCCATTACATTCATTTTATTTCTCCTTTTCTTTCTAAAATATCTGCTAACTCGTCAATTGTGACGAAGGTATAGCCGCAGCTTTTCAGCATCCGGATAATCGCCTCGACCTTCAGCCGGTAGGTGTGCAGGCCGGAATTGAGATAATACCGGTCGTAGAGCTTCAGGCCGTGCATCGCAGGCGGCCGCTCCCGCGACAGCTCAAAGGGATGCAGATAGAAAACATAATAATCGTTTTCGCGCAGATAGCTGCCGATGAGCGGCAGGATAAAGCCCCAGTGACCCAGCCGGACATAGCCCCCGCCGGAGATGGGGTAGTTTTTGCCAAACAGCTTCTGGCAGGTCATGCCGAATTCATAGAAGCCGTTTTTGCGGAACACGCCCTTCAACAGTTCCCGGAAATCGCTCATGTCGAGCTTTTCTACATGACGCGCAGGTGCAAAATCCATGCGGCTGGAATCGTAGCGGAAACCGAGGCCGCGCAGAATATTCAGCTTGCTCCTGTCCAGACTGAAGCAAGGCGCACGGTAGCCGGTCACCTTTGTCTGAAATTCCTCTTCGAGAAGCGCTTTGGCCTCGCGCGTTTCGCGCAGAAAGCGTGCGTCGTCCATGCAGTCCGGCGGCGTGTGCTGCAAGCCGTGCAGCGCAAGGCGGTGGCCGCGCCGCAGGTAGCGCTGCAAACGTTCCTTTTCGCGCTGCGCCGTCCGGCAAACCGCGAACATTGTCGCGCGGATCTGGTGCTTTTCCAGCAGGCGGATGTATTCGTCCAGCCCGTCCAGCATATCCCGCGTCACCGTCTCGCCGGAATTCGCAAGACATTCCGTGTCCGTGAATTCCTCGACGTCCATGGTGAACACGGCATACTTTTTTCTGTGCTCCATGATTCTCTCTCTGTTTTTTACTCGGCGGGAACCGCCTTGTCTATTTTATTGCATCCGCACAGGAAAGTCAACCGAAAGGCGCCTCTCGTAACTGTCAAAAAACTGTCTGACCGAAAGTTTCGGAGGGAAGAAAAGAGTAATCCTTCATTTTTTGATTTTGCAATTTTGCAGGCAGCTTGTCAAAAAGTCCAAAAGGACTTTTTTGACAAGCTGAAAAGGGGGCTTACGCCCCCTGTGTTATGCGTTTCCATGCAGCCGGTAAAGGACGCGCATGAGCTGCGCGCCCGTAACTGCGCCGTTTTCGTCCAATCCATCCAGCAGGCCCTTTTCGCGCGCCCAGCGAAGCGCCGCATCCTCCGCGCCGCCCGGCGCGGCGTAGGCAACGCCAAAATGATCGCAGATCCCCTGGCAAATTGCCTCGCCGATCTCCGTCGGATGCGAGATCAGCCACTTTGCCGCCTCGACATTGTCGTGGAAGTCCACCTCGATATACACGCAAGGCGCATTGGAAACCTTGATTTCGTAAAGTCCCGGCCGCGCCGTGAGGTTTTCGCTGCTGCCCGGCGTGATGGGCGCCAACCGCCGGAAAATCGCCTGCGCCGCCTTGTAGCCGCTGCCCGTCGTGTTGAAGGCAAACATCCGCGTTCCGGACACCGTCCCGTCAAATGCATTGGTGTGGATGCAGACATGCAGATCGGAATTCCAGCGGTTGGACTCTGCCACGCGCGCATACATATCGAAAGTCTGGTTGTTTTTGACCTCAAAACCGCAGCGCTCCAGCGCGCGCTGCGCCGCATCGGCAAAGCGGCGGCACTGTGCCGCCTCGTTCGTCCCGCCATAGGCGTAGAGGTTGCCGGTCTGGTCGCTTGGACTGAGATAAATCTTCACAACTCTCCTCCTCCCTTTTCATGCTGTACGCCGAAATAAAAACTGATGACCGACGTGACAATGATCATAATATTGTCCGGGCTGATCTCTCCCCGCAGCGCGAGGATGATGAACACGGCAATCACGGAAAGCGTCACGATGGTCTTGACCTTCAGGCAAGATTCTGCAAAATGTTCCTCATTTGCTTCGCGTCCCTCCCTTTTCGCGCCCTTTCAGTCTATGCGGGCTTGATGATTTTGGCAACAAAAAATGGCAGGCGCTGCTAAGAAGCAAGCGCCTGCCTATTCCTCTTTTTACATTTTTACACATCCTCGCAGTGATCAATATGCCGCTGAATACGGTCAATGATCATTTCCAGCGCGACGAGGTTCTTGCCGCCCTCCAGAACGACCAGATCGGCGTTCTTCTTGCTTGGCTCAACGAACTGTTCGTGCATCGGCTTGACCGTGGAAAGGTACTGCGACAGCACCGAATCCAGGCTTCTGCCGCGTTTGGCGACGTCGCGCTTGATGCGGCGGATCAACCGGACATCTGCGTCCGTATCCACGAAGATCTTAATATCCATCTGCTCACACAGCGCCTTGTTCTCAAAGATCAGAATTCCCTCGACCAGAATGACCTTCCGCGGCTCGACCAGCGTCGTTTCCTTGCTTCTGGAGTAGGTCGTGTAGTCATAGATAGGGCAGTGGATGGCTTTGCCTGCCTTGAGCTGCTTGAGATGCTCGTTCATCATCTCCGTGTCAAAGGCATCCGGGTGGTCGTAGTTGACCTTGCGGCGTTCTTCAATCGTCAGCTCGTCATAGGGGCGATAATAGTTATCGTGGCTCAGAACCGTCACGTCGTCCTGAAAGCGCGCGATCAGATTCTTCATCAGGGTCGTTTTTCCGCTGCCGCTGCCGCCGGCGATCCCGATTACAATAATATTTGACATTTCTTTTTCTCCTTTGTAAACCGTCCGGGCACAAAAAAACAGCACTGTCCTACCCCGATAAGGGGGTAGGACAGGGTGTTTTGATGGATTACCGTTGACCCTTGTCGTAGGGGATGCCCTCTGCCTTGGGGGCTCTGGACTTCTTGGAAGTCAGCGCCAAGACGATCAGAGAAACAATGTACGGCAGCATGTTATAGACATAGCTGGGCAGGTTCAGCGCCTTCATGAAGTCGAAGCCGGAATAGACATTGCCCAGTGCGCGGAAGAAGCCGAACAGGAGTGCGGCCAGCGCGATCTTGACCGGGTGCCATGCACCGAAGATCATGACGGCCAGTGCGAGGAAACCGAAACCGGACACGCCATACTCAAACTTCCAGACGCTGACGCCGGCGGTGATGAAGACGATGCCGCCGAGGCCGCCGAGCAGGCCGGAGATCAGGGTGCCGGCGTAGCGCATTTTATAGACATTGATGCCAACGGAGTCCGCTGCCTGCGGATGCTCGCCGCAGGCGCGCATTCTCAGGCCGAAGCGGGTCTTGTAGAGCAGGATGTAGCCCACGATCAGCGCGACGACCGCAACGACCATGAACCAGTTGAACTCAAACTGACCCATACGGACGATGAAGAAATCCTTCTGCTGAATGTAGGAGATCTCGGAGGAGACGTTGCTGCCGCCGGAGGAGGCAGTGTTCATCGCCTTGACCGCGACGGTAGCGGCGGCAGTGGCCAGAATGTTCATGGCCGTGCCGGTGATCGTCTGGTCAGCGTTGAAGTTGATTGCCGGGATCGCCAAAAACAGGGAATAGATCATGCCCGACAGAGCGCTGGCCAAAATGGTCGCAAAGATCATGACCGGGCCGCCGACGGAAACAGGGATAAACTTCATCGCCAGAGCGCCGCCGAGGGCGCCGATGACCATGATGCCTTCCAGGCCGATGTTCACGATGCCGGAACGTTCCGCAAAGCAGCCGCCGAGGGCCACCAGCAGCAGAACAGAGGCAAAAATCAGGGTGTACTGAAGCAGTAATGCCATTATTCAGCGCCTCCTTCCTTGTTCTCAAGTGCTCTTGCACGCACGGCCTTCTTTTCGTCGCTCTTGCGGATCCAGCGCTTGAGCACGGACTTGAAATACGGAGCGAATGCGCACAGGTAGATGATCAGGGCGGAGATCAGGCTGGAGATCTGCGAGCAGTAGACCTGCAGGTTGACATTGCCGCCGCCGCTGGTGATATGCTGGATGAAATAGGCCGACAGGATGCAGCCGAGCGGATTGAGATTGCCGAGGAAGGCGACCGCAATACCGTTGAAGCCCATGTCCGGGACGGAGGAGATCGTCGTTTCCCATTCCTCGATGCCGGTCAGGTAATACAGAGCTGCGCCCATACCTGCCAGGCCGCCCGCGATGACCATCGTGAGGATGATGTTGCGGTTTTCCTTCATGCCGCAGTACTTCGCGGCGTTGGGGTTGTAGCCGGTCGCCTTCAGCTCATAGCCGAACTTGGTCTTGCTCAGCAGGACCCAGATGACCACGGCCATGATAATGGCAAGCGGAATGGCGATGGTAACGGTCTTTTCGTTGTTGAACAGCTTGTCAAGGCCGAGCTTCGGCAGAAGCGCATCGGTATTGACGGTGCTCAACGACTTGGTGTAGGGACTGGAGGGGTTCTTGATGGCGAGCGCCTCGGAGCTGAGAACCATGTTCGTGATATACAGCATGACCCAGTTGAGCATAATGCCGGAAATAACGATATTGACGTTGCAGGTCGTCTTGAGCGTACCGGAGATTCCGCCGAGCAGCGCGCCGGCCAGAATGGCGGCGAGCAGGCAGAGGTACCAGGGAAGGTGCAGGTAAATGGCGCAGAACAGCGAGGCGCAGGCGCCCGCGACGTACTGGCCGGCCGCACCGATGTTGAACATACCGACCTTATAGGCAAACAGGACGGACAGTGCGCACATCAGAAGCGGCATGGTCTTGACGATGGTCTGTCCAAAGTACTGCATCCGCTTGGCGGCCTTGCCGTACTTGAAGAAGTTCTTCATGACGGCGAGGATGGCCTCGAACGCGCCCTTGGGCTCAATGATGAGCAGAACAAGGTAGCCGATCAGCAGGCCGACGAGAATACACAGCAGCGAGGCCAGCAGGCTCTGGAAGCCGTCGTTGCGGATCAGGGATCTTTTTTGCTTCATCGTTTACTGCACCTCCATTCTCTTGGCGCCGGCCATGTACAGGCCCAGCTCCTCGACGGTGGTCTTCTTCGGGTCGAATTCGCCGACGATCTCGCCCTCGTACATGACGAGGATGCGGTCGGAGAGGCTCATAACTTCGTCCAGTTCCAGAGAAACCAGAAGGACGCCCTTGTTCTTATCGCGCTGCGCGACGATCTGCTTGTGGATGTACTCGATCGCACCGACGTCCAGACCACGGGTCGGCTGCACGGCGATCAGGAGCTGCGGATCCTTGTCGATCTCGCGGGCGATGATGGCCTTCTGCTGGTTGCCGCCGGACATGGAGCGTGCTAGGGTGATGGGGCCCTGGCCGGAGCGGACGTCGTACTGCTCGATCAGCTTGTTGGCGTAGTCGCGGATGCTCTTGCGCTTCAGGAAGCCAGCCTTCACGAACTGCGGCTCAAAGTAGCGCTGCAAAACGAGGTTATCCTCGAGCGTATAGTCCAGAACGAGACCGTGCTTGTGGCGGTCTTCGGGGATGTGGCTCATGCCGTCCTTGGAGCGCTGGCGGATGGAAGCGTGGGTGATGTCCTGTCCATCCAGCGTGATCGTACCGCCGGAGATTTTTTCCAAACCGGTCAGGCCGTACACCAGCTCGGTCTGACCGTTGCCCTCAATACCGGCAAGGCAGACGATCTCACCCGCGCGAACGTCAAAACTGACATTCTTGACCGCGTTGTTCTTATGCACCTTGGAGGCGACCGTCAGACCCTCGACCTCAAGGATGACGTCGTTGGGCTTGGCCTCTTCCTTGTGCACGACGAATTCGACATCGCGGCCGACCATCATGCGGGAAAGCTCCGCCTTGTCGGTCTTGGCGACGTCGACGGTGCCGATGTACTTGCCCTTGCGCAGGACGGAGCAGCGGTCAGCAACCGCCATGATCTCGTTGAGCTTATGGGAAATGAAGAGGATGGACTTTCCCTCGGCCGCCAGATTCTTCATGATCTGGAGGAGCTCTTCGATCTCCTGCGGCGTCAGAACGGCCGTCGGCTCGTCGAAGATGAGGATCTCATTGTCGCGATAGAGCATCTTGAGGATTTCGGTGCGCTGCTGCATACCGACCGAGATGTCCTCGATCAGTGCATCGGGGTCAACGTGCAGGCCGTAGCGCTCGGAGAGCTCCAGCACCTTCTTGCGCGCGTCCACCTTCTGCAAAAAGCCGCACTTGTTCGGCTCGACGCCGAGGATGATATTGTCGAGAACCGTAAAGCACTCGACGAGCTTGAAATGCTGGTGCACCATGCCGATGCCCAGTGCATTTGCATCGTTGGGGTTGTTGATCTTGACCTCAACGCCGTCTTTCTTGATGGTGCCTTCCTCCGGCTGATACAGGCCGAAGAGCACACTCATGAGCGTGGATTTTCCCGCGCCGTTTTCGCCGAGCAGGGCGTGAATCTCACCGTGCTTCAGCTGGAGCGTGATGTTATCATTTGCGACGATGCCGGGGAAGCGTTTGGTGATATTCAGCATCTCAATCGCATAAGGCTCGTTGCTCAATCTAATTCCTCCTCCTATAGGTTACTATATAATAGTATACACTATCCCACCTGCAATTTCAAATGTAAAAGCAAGAAATGCATACTTCCTGTCCATTTTTTGTGCGTATTCACCAAAAATCGCATCAAATAACTGTGAAAGGTGTCGACGAGGTTTGGAAATTTTCGGGAGAAATATACATTTCTTGCCTGCCGTAGGCCGTCACCCACGGGAATACAGAAGGGATGTGGCGTTCTGGTAAAAAAGAGGACGGGGCAAGCCCGTCCTCTATTTTATTCGTTGCGGTTCGGATCAGGGGAAATTAGCCCTTGATCTTGCCCTGGTCGTCGATGGTCACGTTGGTGACATCGGGCAGCTTGGAGGTGTCGTTGGAGACGGTGATCTTGCCGTCGAACATATCCTTAACAAGCGCCTTGTAGTCATCCTTCGTGAACTTGCCGTCTTCCCACTGCGTGGATTCCATCGGGATCTGGACGTAGTTGAGCTCGGGATCGTCGCCGGACACGAGGCCCAGGGTAGCGATCTTGCCAACGTACTTGCTCCAGTTGCCGTTCTTGACAATGTCGGTCAGGGTGTCGATGGTAGCGGGTGCAAGACCCTTCATCGCAGAGGTGAGCGTCATGCCTTCGCCGTAGCCGCCGTCGATGATGCCGGCCTGGTCAACGTCAACACCGATGACCTTCGCATTAACCTTCTTCGCAGCTTCCGCAGCGGAGGTGAAGATGCCGCCGCCGCAAGCGAAGACGACCTCAGTGCCGCCTGCATACCAGGTGTCCATAACAGCAGTGATGTCGGCGTCGCCGTTGAACTGGCCGCCGTAGACGTACTTCAGTTCGACCTTGATGTCGGAGTCCTTCGCAGCAGCGTCAACGCCCTGCACGAAGCCGTGGCCGTAACGCTGAACGGCGGGGACAGCCATGCCGCCCAGGAAGCCGAGCTTGGTGTAGCCGAGCTTGACAGCCGCGTAGCCGGCCATGTAGCCGCAGAGCTCTTCCTGATAGACGACGCAGTAAACGTTGCTCATGTCAACGTACTTGTCGAGCTCATAGGAGTCGGGATCCCAGTTGTACTCCTCGCCCTTGTTGGCAACGGCGGTCTCAAGCAGGTCGCCCTTTGCAACGTCCAGTGCGAAGAACTTAACCTCGGGGTTCTGGGGAGCGGCCTCAACGATCGCAGCGCCGAACGCATAGCCCGGCATAACGATGAGGTTGTAGCCCTCTTCGATGGCCTGGTCGATGGAAGCGACACGGGCAGCGGTGGTGTTGTCGGTCGGCTTGTAGTACTTGAACTCAACGCCGTTCTCGTCGGAGAACTTCTTGCAGGCTTCATAAGTAGTCTGGTTGAAGGACTGGTCGGTGATGTCGCCGTAGTCGGTGATCATCGCGATCTTGTAGGTTTCGCCGGTGGGCTCTTCAGAGCTGGGCTCTTCGGGCTTGGATTCGTCGGAAGAGGAAGCGGGTTCCTTGCTGTCGTCGCTGGGCTTCTCGGTGTCGCCAGCGCAGCCAACAAACAGGCAGGCGATCATGGCGAGAGCCAGGAGAAGCGCTAAGAGTTTCTTCATTTTCTTAACCTCCAAAATATTTTCGCGGCTATGCCGCTAACATATTGTGGCACAAATCACGGGAAAAATCAAGTGGTTCCTAAAGATTTGTGCATAATGCTGAAAAATATTGGTTTAAGTCCTCTTTTGAGAAACTGAAAGGCAGCATATCTGACAGTGATGAGGCAAAATACGTCCTGTCACCTTTACTCAAATAGATCTTAAATTCCAAATTGCAGAATTCGCGCATGACCTGCCGGCAGATGCCGCAGGGAGCGCAAAGCTCATGCACGGGCTTGCCCTCCGGGCCGCCGACGATGGCGATGGCCTCGAATTCCCGCTCGCCCGCGTACACCGCGGAGAAGAAAGCCGTCCGCTCGGCGCAGTTGGTCGCACCGAAGGAGGAATTTTCAATATTGCAGCCGGGATAGACCTTACCGTCCTTCGTCAGCAGCGCTGCGCCGACGGCGAAATGGGAGTAGGGCACATAAGCGTGTTCCCGCGCCTCGATCGCACGGTTGACCAGTTCCAGCGGTGTCATATGCCTTTCCTCCTTACAGGATCTCGGAAGCGAAGCTGGTGCCCGGCGTTTCATAGGGCACGCCCAGCAGCTCCGTTACGGTCGCAGCGATGTCGGCGAAGGTTTTTCTCGTGCCGAGATTGACGGGCCTCACGCGCTTGCCCGCGATGAGCAAGGGTACATACTCGCGGGTGTGGTCGGTGGTGGCGGTGTAGGCCGGGTCGCAGCCGTGGTCGGCGGTGATCATCACGATGTCATCCTCGCCCAGCTTTTCCAGAAGCTGCGGCAGCCAGCCGTCGAATTCCGTCAGCGCGGCAGCGTAGCCGTCGATGTTGCGGCGATGGCCGTAGAGCATATCGAAGTCGACCAGATTGGTGAAGCACAGGCCGTGGAAATCGCGCGCTGCAGCTTCCAGCGTCTTGGCCATGCCGTCGGTGTTGCCCTTGGTGTAGACGTGGTCGGTGATGCCCTCTCCGGCGAAGATGTCGAAGATCTTGCCGATGGCGAGGCTGTCCAGCCCGGCGGCCTTGATGGCGTCGAGCATGGTGGGTGCCGGCGGCTCCAGGGAAAAGTCGTGGCGGTTGGAGGTGCGGGTGAAGCCGTGCTCCGGATCGCCGATGAAGGGGCGCGCGATCACGCGGCCCACGCCGTGCTTGCCGCGCAGGATCTTGCGCGCGATGCGGCAGTATTCATAGAGCTGCTCCAGCGGGACGACGTCCTCGTGCGCCGCGATCTGGAACACGGAGTCGGCGGAGGTGTAGACGATCAGGTCGCCGGTTTTCATGTGCTCTGCGCCGTACTTCTGAATGACCTCCGTGCCGGACCAGGGGGCGTTGGCCAGCACGCCACGGCCGGTCGCCTCGCGGAAGGGCTTGAGGACCTCTTCGGGGAAGCCGTTGGGATAAGTAGGCAGGGGGTTCGGAGAGATCAGGCCGGCGATCTCCCAGTGGCCGATGGTGGTGTCCTTGCCGGCGGAGGATTCGTGCAGACGCGCGCAGGCGCCGGTCTGGGGATCGGCCTTTGCCAGATAGTCCACGCCGTCGATGTTGCCGAGGCCGCAGGAGATCATGTGCGGGACATGGAACTTTGCAGAGGTCGAGCAGCTTTTCAGGGTGTTGACGCCGTGGTCGCCGAACTTGGCGGCATCCGGCGCTTCGCCGCAGCCGCAGGAATCCAGTACGATCAGAAAGACTCGTTTCATATTGTTTTCGCACTCCTTATGTTACTTTCATCAGGGGATAAATCAGGAAACGGCAGCGCCGTTTCCTGAAATGGGTTTCACTTATTTTTCCAGCTTGACCGCCGTCTCCAGCGCGACCTGCATCATCTCGCGGAAGGAGGTCTGGCGCTCCTCGGCGGGCAGAGCCTCGCCTGTGAGCATATGGTCGGAGATCGTGCAGATCGCCAGCGCACGCTTGCCCCAGCGCGCCGCCTGCATATACAGGCCCGCCGCTTCCATCTCGCAGGCCATCACGCCGAACTTGCGCCATGCGTTGACGGTCTGGAGCACCTCGGGCATTCCCTCGTCGTCGTTGTAGAAGTTGTCCGTGGACAGGATGTTGCCGACATGGTAGGTCGCGCCGGCTTCCTCGCAGGAAGCGACCGCCGCGCGGAGCATATCATACGATGCGATGGGCGCAAAGTGGCCGTCCACATGGTACTGATGCCAGAAATTGGAATCCGTGCAGGCGCCCTGCGCGATGACGATGTCGCGGACATGGATGTCGGGGTTGATGGAACCGGCAGAGCCGATGCGCATGATGTTCTGCACGCCGTAGGCATTGTACAGCTCATAGGAATAAATGCCGATGGACGGAATGCCCATACCGGAGGCCATGACGGAAACCTTCACGCCCTTGTAGTAGCCGGTGTAGCCCTGGACGCCGCGGACATTATTGACGAGCCTTGCCTTTTCAAGGAAATTCTCGGCGATGTACTGCGAACGCAGAGGATCGCCGGGCATCAGCACGGTCTGGCCGAAGTCCTCCGGAGTCGCCTTGATGTGGGGAGTCGGATAATTCATAATGGTTCTCCTTTATTATAATAGTTGGGTCGCTTTGACCGTCCGCCGGGGACGCCGGGCGGGTCATTTCACCTTGCGATGCTCGCGGATATTGCGGATCCAGCACTTGTGGCACATGGCGATGTAGCGGTCGTTGCCGCCCAGCAGGAGCTGTGCGCCCTCGGTGACGACGTAGCCGTCCGCGTCCAGGCGGGCGTTGGTCGTGGCCTTCGCGCCGCAGTCGCAGATCGCCTTGATCTCCGTGATGGTGTCGGCCACCTCGAACAGGCGGCGGCTGCCGTCAAAGAGCTTACTCTGGAAGTCCGTCCGCAGACCAAAGCACAGGACCGGAATGTTCTCCACGTCCACGATGTCGCGGAGCTGGTCGATCTGCGCCGCCGTCATGAACTGGCATTCGTCGACGATGATGACGTCCGTGTGCTCTCTTTCGCGGAACAGCTCGCAGATATCCGCCTCCGGCGGTACGACCTCGGCAATCGCTTCCAGCCCGACGCGGCTGCGCAGCACGATCTCTCCGTCGCGGCTGTCCGCCGCCGGCTTGACCAGCCACACGCGCATCCCGTTTTCCTCATAGTTGTACTTGGTGATGAGCGCCTGCGCGGTCTTGGAGGAACCCATCGAGCCGTATTTGAAGTATAACTTTGCCATTGCCTTCCCTCCGGTGTGCAAGGATTGTCTTTTCATTATACAGTATCGTTTCGATTTATGCAAGGAAAACTCTGAATTGCGTTCCGCATCGCCGGATTTTAGGCGTTTTGTCAGAGAATTGCCGTTCGTTTTTGTGGAAAAAGACAGGCGGTATTCATTTTTCATCACCGGCATACAAAAAAAGAAGCCCCAAGGGCTTCTTTTTCAGCTTGTCAAAAAAGTCCTTTTGGACTTTTTTGACAAGCTGCCTACAAAATTGCAAAATCAATATTTGTAGTATTATTTTGCAATTTTGATCGCTGCGGCGGGTTATTGAACGCGAAAGGGAACCCATCTCCGCGCTAAGTGCCGCCGCTTTGCGGCGGTTGCGCTCCGAAACGCCTCGCTGCGGCTCGGTGTGACGGTTCCCTTTCACACTATTCTTCCCTCCGAAACTTTCGGCTGGATAGGTTTTTTGACAGTCTGAAAAGAAGCCCCAAGGGCTTCTTTTTCAGGTTTTGCGTGTGAACTTCTCGCCGCACTTGGGGCAGCGGATGCAGATCTTGCCGCGCCCGCGCGGGACACGCACCGTCTGCTTACAGTTCGGGCAGCGGAAATAGCGGTTATTGCGGTCCTTCAGGCGCATCCAGAGTTGTGTAAACCGGCGGTTTTCCCGCTGGCGCTTGTAAATATTGCGCGAAAACATCCGGAAAAAGCTGTAGATCAGCAGGCCGTAGACGATCACGGACAGGATGGGTGCGACAATGCCGCTGTACACCGTGGACTCCCGCAGGAACACCGTCAGGACGCTGTTGGTCAAGCTCACCAGCACCGCAGCCACGAGGATCGCCATATTCAGTTGATCCGAGCCGTAGCGCCCGTACATGAACCGCCGCAGCGCCGCTCCGATTCTTCGAAACATATCAATCACCTACGACCCATTATAGTCTGCGCCTTTTTATTTACAAGTCTTAGTGGAAAGAATTCACGATTTGTTTACGTTTTTCCGCTTCTGAGGATCATAATGGGGACATGAGGACGGTTGAAGAGGCGAAAATGCACGTTGGTGTAGCCCAGCCCCCGGCTGACGAATAGGGTCGTGCCGTCCTGCCGGTACACGCCCGCGTCATATTCCGGGAACAGCTCCCGCCGCGTGCCGAACACGCCGCCCACAAAGGGTAGCCGCACCACCCCGCCGTGGCAGTGACCGGACAGGACCAGCTGCACGCCAAGCTGACTCCACATGGCAAGCTCGTCATTGCGGTGCGAGAGCATGAGGATGAAGTCATTTCCCTGCGCGCTCCGCAGCTCGCGCACCAGCGCCGCCGGGGTTTTCATGTCATAGGGACCGCAGGGGTCGTGCACCCCGGCGACGACCATCTCCGCGCCGCCGCGGGAGAGCACACGCCCTTCGTTTTCCAGCACCGTCACGCCCCACGCGCGCATTTTTTGCAGGATCTCCCGCAGGTTTTTCACCTGCCATTCGTGATTTCCCGTGACATAATACACCGGCGCGATGTCCGTCAGGCCGGTCAGAAGCGGCTCCAGCATGGTCAGGTCGGTCTTTTCGTCAAAGAGATCGCCGCAGATGCAGATCATATCCGGTCGGGCTTTTTGCAGTGTGCGCAGCAGGCGGACATTGTTTTTCCCGAAGCTGCGGCCGTGCAGGTCGGACAGCTCCGCCACGCGCAGGCCGTCAAACTGCGGCGGCAGCGATTCAAAAAACAGCTTCACCGGCTCGACCTGGAGCGTGAAGTTCTGCCAGTAGACAAACCCCGCCGCCAGCGCAAAAAGCGCCAGCAGCGCGAGCAGGCGGCGAATCTTTTTCAATGGCGTACCTCCTTACTTTCCTCTATTTTCCCCGTTTTTGGAGAAACTTTGCGTCGAGCCGCCGCATATTTTCCCTCTCTGTGGTTGTGCTCCGTATAAAAAAATGCTATAATAGAAAGAAAAAATCAGGATGTGTATTTGGAGTGAAGTACGGAATCTGGAACATTGCAAGGCCGCAGGAATCGGAAATACAGGGCTTGGAGCGGGCGGGCTTTTCCCCGCTGACGGCCCGCGTGCTGTGCGGCCGGGGGTGCGTTTCCCCGGAAGACGCAAAAAAGCAACTTGACGCGTCGGCGCCGCTGTGCGATCCGCTGGCCATGAAGGAACTCGGCGCGGCTGCCGCGCTGCTGCAAAAGGCTGTCGCGGACGGCACGAAGATCGCCGTATTCGGCGACTACGACGTCGACGGCATCACCGCCACCTGCCTGCTGGTCGAGTGCCTGCGCTCGCTGGGCGCGGACTGCACGGCCCATATCCCCGGCCGTCTGGAGGAGGGCTACGGCCTGAACAAGACCGCCATCCGGCAGCTTGCCGCCGAGGGCGTGCGGCTGATCGTCACCGTCGACTGCGGCATCACCGCGCTGGACGAGGCCGAATACTGCAAGCAGCTCGGCGTGACGCTCATCGTCACCGACCACCACGAATGTAAGGAGCGCCTGCCCGACTGCGCCGCGGTCGTCGACCCCCACCGGCCCGACCGCACCTACCCGCACACCGACCTTTCCGGCGTGGGCGTGGCCTTCAAGCTGGCCTCCGTCCTGCTGGGCAGTCAGGAGGAAGCCGCGCGCCGCTGGTGCGACCTCTACTGCCTCGGCACCATCGCGGACGTCATGCCCCTGCGCGGGGAAAACCGCCGTCTGGTGGTCATGGGTCTTACGGCGATGCAGCACCCGGCGCGTCTGGGTCTGCGCGCGCTGATCGAGGCCTGCGGCTGCGGCACGCAGGCCGTCACCGCCAGCACGATTGGCTATGTGCTCGCGCCGCGCATCAACGCCGCCGGGCGCATGGAGCACGCGGAGCTTGCCGTGCAGCTGTTTCTCTCGCACGACCCGGAGCAGGCCGCACAGCTTGCGCAGACGCTCTGCCGCCTCAACCGCGAACGGCAGAGCACGGAATCCGTCATCTACCGCGAGGCGCTGGCGCTATTGCAGCAGCAGGAGCCGGGCAGCGCCATCGTGCTGGCCGGAGAGGGCTGGCATCAGGGCGTGGTCGGCATCGTCGCTTCGCGTCTGAGCGAGGAATTCTGCCGCCCGACGTTTCTGATCTGTCTGGACGGCGATCACGGCAAGGCCTCCTCCCGCTCCTACGGCGGCTTTAATCTGTTTGCCGCGCTGCGGGAGCTTTCCCCGTTGCTGGAAGGCTTCGGCGGCCACGAGCTGGCCGCGGGCTTCACCATCCGGCGGGAGAACATTCCCGAATTCCGCCGCCGCATCTGTGAGCTGGCCGCGGCCTACGCTGCCACCGGCGCCGCCGTCCCCACGCTGGAGATCGACTGCGAGGTGCCCGGCCGCCTGCTGACGGAGCGCAATGTGCAGGGACTGTCCCAATTGGAGCCCTGCGGCACCGGCTGTCCCAAGCCCATGCTCTGCCTGACCGAGGCCATCGTGGAGCAGGCCGCCGCCGTCGGCGGCGGCAAGCACCTGCGTCTGAAGCTGCGCAGCCGCGACGGCGCGGCATTGCAGGCCATCTATTTTTCTGCGGGCAGCCTGAAGCTGCTGCCCGGCGAGCGTGTGGACGTTGCCTTCACGCCCCAGATCAACGAATTCCGCAGCGCACGCAGCGTGCAGCTCAATCTGACCGACCTGCGCCGCGTGTCGCCCTGCGAATACTATGACCGCTTCCGCCGCCATGAAGCGCTGCTTCCGTGCGAGGCAGACGCCCTGACGCCGGAGCGCGCAGACGTTGCGGACGTCTGGAACTATCTGCGCGCAAACGCGCAGGAGGCCCCGCTGCAATTTGACCTTTCCGCCTTCTGCGCCGCTGTCGCCAGCGCCTCGCGCGAGCGCCACAGTGTCCGCAGGACCATGGCGTGCCTGGATATTCTCGCGGAGCTGCGCTTCATCGAGGTGCGGCGCAGCGACCCTGTGCTTCTCATCCGGCTTCTGCCGGTCAGCGGCAAAAATCCCTTGGAAAACAGCAGGCTCTACCGCGCGCTGCGCGGGGAAAGCCTTTGACATTCGGAGGTCCTTATGGAAACCTTTCAGGAACATTACGACAGTCTGATGCGCACCATCGCGCGGCGGAACATGAACGTGGATATGCAGGCCATCGAGCGTGCCATCCGCTACGCCGAGAAAAAGCACGCCTCGCAGAAGCGCAAGGACGGTTCGCCCTACATCATCCATCCGCTGGCTGTGGCGGAGATCGTCGCAGAGATCGGTCTGGACACGGACGCCATTTTGGGCGCGCTGCTGCACGACTGCATTGAAGATACCGACTCCACCTATGACGACATTTCCCGTCAGTTTGGCTCCACGGTCGCCGCGCTGGTCGAGGGCGTCACCAAGCTGACCCGCGTGGAGTATTCCACGCTGGAAGAGCAGCAGATGGAAAATCTGCGCAAGATGTTCATGGCCATGAGCCGGGACATTCGCGTCATTCTCATCAAGATCGCCGACCGCCTGCACAACACGCGCACCATGCAATATCAGTCGCCGGAAAAGCAGATTCTGAAATCCCGCGAGACCATGGACATCTACGCACCGCTGGCGCACCGTCTCGGTATGCAGAAGATCAAATGGGAGCTGGAGGATACCAGCCTGAAGTACCTCGACCCTGCCGGATATAATGAAATCATGCAGTATCTCGATGCCCATCAGGCTGAGGCCGACGAGTTTATGAAGGCCATCCAGAGCAAGATCACCACGCGCCTGTCCGCCGTCGGCATCCACGGCTCCATCTACGGCCGCATCAAGCACGTCTATTCCATTTACCGCAAGATGAAGGCGCAGGGCAAGGGCATCAACGAACTGTATGATATGTATGCGTTCCGGGTGATCGTTGATACCATCCCGGACTGCTATAATGTGCTGGGTCACATCCACGACCTGTTCAATCTGGTGCCCGGCCGCTTCAAGGACTATATCTCCACCCCCAAGCCCAACGGCTACCAGAGCCTGCACACCACCGTCATCGGCCACGAGGGCATCCCCTTTGAGGTGCAGATACGCACCCGCACCATGGACGAGCAGGCCGAGTACGGCGTTGCCGCCCACTGGAAGTACAAGGAGGGCCTGGGCGGCCACGACAAGCTGGACGAGCGTCTGGCCTGGGTGAGCCAGCTGCTGGAAAACCAGCGCGTCAGCGAGGATTCCGGCAATCTGCTCCACGATTTGAAGAGCGATCTGCTGCCGGAGGAGGTCTTTGCCTTCACCCCGAAGGGCGACCTGCTGAAGTTTCCCAAGGGAGCCACCGTGCTCGACTTCGCCTACCATATCCACTCGCGCGTCGGCGACACCTGCGTCGGCGGCAAGGTCAACGGCAAGAATGTCTCCTTCCGCACGCCCCTCCACAGTGGCGACACGGTCGAGATCCTGACGGCCAGCAACCAGACTCCGAAGCCGGAGTGGCTGCGCATCCTCGTCACCTCCCGTGCCCGCGCCAAGCTGCGCCTCTCGCTCAAGGAGACACGTCAGAAGCAGGGCCTCTACGCCAAGGAGCTGCTGGAGCGCCGCCTCAAGAACAAGAAGCTCGACTACGACGAGGCCACCGTCGCCCACCTCATCCGCAAGATGGGCTTCAAGGAGCAGAGCGACTTCTACCACCAGATCGCCGAAGGCCGCCTCGACCCCACCCGCGTCCTCGACGAATACCAGGCCCTGGTCGACCAGAGCCAGGTCAAGGAGCGCGAGGCCGAGAGCGCGGAAAACTTCGAGTATGCCCACCCCGCCACCACCGAGGCCAAGAAGAACGACGATGTGCTCATCATCGACAAGAGCCTCAAGGGCATCGACTTCTCGCTCGCCCGCTGCTGCCACCCCATCTATGGCGACAAGGTGTTTGGCTTCGTCACCGTCAATGGCGGCATCAAGATCCACCGTGCCGATTGCCCCAACGCCGCCGAGATGCAGCGCCGCTTCGGCTACCGCATCGTCCGTGCGCAGTGGAGCGGCAAGGGCAGTTCCCACTACGACATCACGCTGCGCGTCATCGGCAACGACGACATCGGCATCGTCAGCAACATCACCAACATCATCAGCAAGGACGAGAAGATCGTGATGCGATCCATCAATATCGACTCCCATGACGGCCTGTTCTCGGGCAATCTTGTCGTGCAGCTCGACGACAAGTCGAAGCTCAACCTGCTGATCAAGAAGCTGCGCACGGTCAAGGGCGTGAAGCAGGTGATCAGACTTTAGTCTGAGCCCATCGCCTGCCTTGTGGATCCTATCGCGTGCGGCCAGCCTGTCGCCCGCGCTTGCAGCCACCCCATTGCCTGCCTTGCGGCCAACCTAATGCCGCATTGTGCGGGCAAAGTCAAGGTTTCGCACGGATTTTTCCATGAAATAGGAATTTTCTTTGTACCTTTGCACGCCAAAACACAGAAGACAATAAGATAATGAAGCAAAATACAACGATACGGATGATGTTGTCGGACTACGACGGCGACCCCTCGGCGCTGGCCAAGGAGGTCGGTTCCGTGGATGGTCCCATCCCCGTCCTCATCACCCGCAATCTGATCCCCTTCCCCGGCGTCATGACCCCGATTCTCATTGGGCGCCAGCCGAGTTTGAAGCTGCTGGATTACCTCCGCGATCATCCCGACCAGACCTTTGCCGTGTTCGCACAGAAAGACGCCAGCGTGGACTACCCCATCCAGGAGGACCTCTTCGAAGTGGGCGTCTATGCCAAGCTCGTCAAGGAGTTTGAGGTGCCCGGATCCAACAATGAGCATTCGGCCATCGTGATCGCCTCGGCGCGCTGCCGTCTCAAGTCGCTCGACGACGCCAACAACTTCTTCACCGCCGAGACGGAGATGATCCCTGAGGTCTTCCCCGCAGAAGACGACAAGGAGTTTGCCGCGGCCGTGGAAGGCCTGCGCCAGGGCGTCGAGATCTATGTGAAGATGAACGACGACATCCCCAACGAGGCGATGGTCGCCCTGCAGAACATCAGCAACCACCTCTCCATCGTCAATTTCGTCGCCTCCAACATCGTCAGCAACATTTACGACAAGATCATGCTGCTGGAGGAGGACAACATGAAGCTGCGACTGTTCAAGTTGTTGAAGGTTCTCAACCGCGAAACCCAGTTCTTGCACATCAAGAAGAACATCCAGAACAAGACGCGCGCCGACATCGACGAGCAGCAGAAGGAGTACTTCCTCCACCAGCAGATCAAGAACATCCGCGAGGAGCTGGGCGACAGCGGCGAGTCTGAGGACAAGAGGGAACTCAAGAAGAAGGCCTTCCTCAAGCCCTGGCCCGATGAGGTGAGCAAGCTCTTTGCCAAGGAGCTCGCCAAGCTCGACAATATCAATCCCCAGTCGCCCGACTACAGTGTCCTGCTCAACTACCTGCAGACGCTCGTCTCGCTGCCGTGGGGCGTATATACCAAGGACCGCCTTGACCTGAAGCGTGCGCAGCGCGTCCTCGACCGCAACCACTACGGCATGGAGAAGGTGAAGGAGCGCATCCTGGAGTACATGGCCGTGCTCCGCCTCCGTGGCGACCTGAAGTCCCCCATCCTCTGCCTCTACGGTCCTCCGGGCGTCGGCAAGACCTCGCTGGGCAAGAGCGTTGCCGAGGCCATGGGCAGAAAATACGTCCGCGTCTCGCTGGGCGGCCTCCACGACGAGGCTGAGGTGCGCGGCCACCGCCGCACCTATATTGGCGCCATGCCCGGACGCATCATCAAGAGCATCCTCAAGGCTGGCTCCTCCAACCCCGTCTTCATCCTCGACGAGATCGACAAGGTGACGCAGAACACCGTCAATGGCGACCCCGCGTCGGCCCTCCTGGAGGTGCTCGACCCGGAGCAGAACAACGCCTTCCACGACAACTACCTCGACACCGACTACGACCTCTCCAAGGTGCTCTTCATCGCCACGGCCAACGACCTCAACACCATCCCCCGTCCGCTGCTGGACCGTATGGAGGTGATTCCCGTCAGCGGCTACATCACCGAGGAGAAGATAGAGATCGCCAAGCGCCACCTCGTCCCCCGCGAACTGGAGAACACGGGTCTCGACCAGGTGGAGCCCAAGCTGAAGTTTACGAAGGCCTCCCTGGAGAAGGTCATCGAAAACTACACCCGCGAGAGCGGTGTGCGCCAGCTGGAGAAGCAGATCAACAAGGCGCTGCGCAAGCTCGCCTTCCGCCAGGCCACCGAT
>OHBD01000622.1_pt1 | contig 20036 bp, 7 predicted proteins | sample 1577291 | NCBI WGS metagenome assembly OHBD01 (sample SAMEA3879572, study PRJEB24766) | human gut metagenome | biome: human-associated habitat; feature: feces | place: USA | collected 1985/1987
AGCCCCACCCGCTGGAGAAAGTCGAGGCGCTGCGTGATTTCCGCCACGACGTCACGGGCAATGAGAGCTTCCTCCCGTTCAAATCGCCACCCTTTGACCAGTTCCGCGGCGGCCACGGCAGGCAGGGAGGCAATGTCACCGGGAGTCACGCCCTGAAGCCGCACGGCGCGAGCAAATTCATTCAACCGCACGCCCCGGCAGGCAGGGCAGGTTGTTATTCCCTTGTCATCGTCCGCCTGCCGCGCCAGTTCCCTGTCATATTTCAGTTCAGCCTCCAGCAGGGATTGCGCCTGGTCTTCCTTTACTTTCCCCCTGCCGACGATTCCATGCCCGCGGCATACGGGGCACCACCCGCGCGGAGAGTTGAAGGAAAACGTGTACGGTTCCAGTTCCGGGAAAGATTGCCCGCAGGAGGCGCATGCCAGCCTGGTGCCCATCAGTTCCGGACGGCCGGAACCAGGCGGGAGCACTTGCAGGAACCCTTCCCCCATCTCCAGCGCGGCATGAACCGCCCCGGCAAGCTTTTCCAGCGGCCAGGAGGCCTCCGGACGTGCAACGACCAGGTCCAGGTCATGGCTGGAATAGCGGTCCAGCGGCTGGAATCCGCTCAGGGGAACCAGTTTGCCGTCCACCCACATTTCCTCATATCCCTTTCCTTCCGCCCAGCGGGCCAGGTCGGCGTAATGCCCCTTGCGCCCCCTGACGAGGGGGGCCAGCAACGCGAGCCCGCCATGTTTTTTCAGCTCCCTCGCCACCAGCTCCACCACTTCGGATTCCGACCTTTTACCCACCGGAACGCCGCACTGCGGGCAATAGGCCTGCCCCAGTTTGGCATACAGCAGACGCATGAATTGCCAGATTTCCGTAACGGTTCCCACGGTGGATTTGGTGCCTCCGCGGGACATGTTCTGTTCAATAGCCACCGTGGGTGGCAATCCGGTCAGGCGGTCAATGTCCGGACTTTCCAGTTGTTCCGTGAATTGCCGGGCGTACGGGGACATGACGTCCATGAAACGCCGCTGCCCTTCCGCGAAAAAGATATCAAAGGCCAGGGAGCTCTTCCCGGAGCCGGAAAGCCCGGTCAGCACGGTCATTTCTCCCCGCGGCACGTCCAGGTCCACGTTTTTCAGGTTGTGGTGGCGCGCTCCCCGCAGGGCCATGACGCCTTCCGGTATATCCATGTCCGCGGATTCCGGGACGGCGGCGTCCGCAGGGTCGTAAACGGAAGGGTTGCCTTCCAGCACATCCCTGAGGTATTTGCCCGTATATCCCTTTCCGGCGGCTACAATTTCCTCCGGCGTGCCCGTGGCCACCACATGGCCGCCTCCGGCGCCGCCCTCCGGCCCCAGGTCAATCACGTAGTCCGCGGATTTGATGAACTCCGGGTTGTGTTCGATGACCAGCAGGGTATGCCCCTGCTCCACCAGTTCCCGGAACACGGCCAGCAAAACTTCAATGTCCGCAAAGTGAAGCCCCGTTCCCGGTTCGTCCAGAATCAGCATCTTGGGGCTGTTCGCGCCGGAACCGATCTGGTCCAGCAGGATTTTAGCCAGCTTCAGGCGCTGGTTTTCCCCGCCGGAAAGGGTATTCAGAGGCTGCCCCAGGGTCAGGTGCCCCAGCCCTACGCACTGAAGCACGCCCAGCTTGGAAGCGATGCGGGAGGCTTTGGCCCCTTTTTCCGCGCTGAAGCATTCCAGCGCAGCCGCTACCGTCATGCCGAGCACGTCCGCAATATTCCTGCCGTCACGGTACACGCTCAGCACTTCACTCCCGTACCGGGAGCCGCGGCACAGCGGACACTGCACGAAAATGTCGGAAAGAAACTGCATTTCCACCTTCTCACTCCCCATGCCCATGCAGCGCGGACACCGGCCGTCCCCGCTGTTGAAGGAGAAGAAACCGGGTTTCATGCCGCGCGCGCGGGCCGTCTCCGTTTCTGCGAAGAGGGAGCGTATTTCTTCAAAAACTCCGGCATAAACGGCAGGAGTGGAGCGCGGGGTGCGGACGATGGGGCTCTGGTCCACCATCACCACCTCATCCAGATGTTCCCAGCCCTTGATGGACTTGACGCGGGCAGGTTCTTCCTCACATACGGCTCCTTTCTCCACCAGCGCGTTCAGGTAAAGAACATCGTGGGCCAGGGTGCTTTTCCCGGACCCGCTGACGCCTGTCAGGCAAGTAAAGACGCCCAGGGGCACTTTCACGTCCAGTTTGCGCAGGTTATGGCGCGTGGCTCCGGATACGGTCAGAAACCGGCGCGGCTTGCGCCTCTTTTTGGGCACCGCGATGCGTCGCCTGCCGGAAAGAAAAGCCCCCGTCAGGGATTCCTCAATTTCTCCAATCCGGGCAGGCACCCCGGAATAAACCAGCCTTCCCCCTTCCCGTCCGGAACCGGGGCCCATGTCCACCAGGCAGTCCGCGGCGCGCATGACCGCTTCCTCATGCTCCACCACCACCAGGGTGTTCCCGCGCTTTTTGAGCCGGTTCATGGCGGAAATCAAACGGGACGTATCGCGGGGATGAAGTCCAACGGTAGGTTCATCCAGAACAAAGAGCGTATCCGTCAGGGAAGCGCCCAGACAGGTGGTCAGGCTCACGCGTTCAATTTCCCCTCCGGACAGGGACCGCGTGGAGCGGTCGGACGTCAGGTAGCCCAATCCCACTTCATTCAGATATTCCAGGCGGCTCCTGAGTTCCGCCACGGCATGTTTCAAGCCGGGGTCTTCATCCGCCCGCGGCGTCACATACCTATCCACCCAGGCCAGCAGTTCATCCATGGGCATGCCGGAAAGTTCCGGCATGCTTTTGCCGCCCACCTTGAATTGAAGGGCTTCCGGCCTCAGGCGCAGACCATGGCAGGAGGGGCATTCCTGATACGTGCGGAAACGGCTCAGGTACACCCGCACGTGCATCTTATGCGTACGGCTTTCCAAATATTTGAAAAAGCCCGCAATGCCGTACCACAGCCCCTGTTCATACATTTCATCCGGGTCATCGCCATCGCCGTACAGCAGCCAGTCCCGCTCCCATTGCTTCAAATCCTTCCACGGCACATCCAGACGGACTTTGCGGGCGTTTTTGCGCCAGCCGCGCATCAGGTCCCGCTTGCATTCGGAAAAGACTTTCCCGTCCCCCTCAAAAATATGGATGGCCCCGTCATGAACGCTGAGTTCCGGCTTGATGCACCGGTTGTAGTCAATCGTGATGACGCGCCCGTAGCCGCGGCATTCCGGGCACGCCCCCAGGGGGGAATTGAAAGAAAACAGGCCCGGCCGCGGCTCCATCAGCGGATGCCAGTCCCCGCGGAATTTCAAAGCGGACAGCCAGACGCCGTCCACACGGGGAATCACATGGGCCACGCCGCCGCCCAGGCGCATGGCCGTTTCCAGCGCTTCCAGCCTGCGTTCCCTCTGGTCTTCCGTCAGCCTCACGCGGTCCTGAACCACCAGCAGCGGTTCTCCTTCCTCCAGCGTCCAATCCTCATCCTCCAGCCGGAGGGTCTCTCCATGCGCAAAAGCGCGCAAATACCCCTGTGCCACCAGATTCCTTTTCAACGCGGGAAGATCCACAGATTCGGGCCGCGCCACCTCCAGGCAAACCATCACTTCCGTTCCGGCGGGGAAGTCCGCATGCAGTTTTTCATCAATGGTGCCCGGCGTTTCCGGCTTGATTTCCCGTCCTGTTTCCGGGTCAATGCCCACGGCCAGACGGGCGAAAACAAACTTCCAGTAATCATTCAGCCCCGTCATGGTCCCCACCGTGGAGCGGGATGTCCTGACGGAGTTGCGCTGATGCAGGGCGATGGCCGGAAGAATATTCTCTACGGCGTCCACGTCCGGCTTGTCCATGCGGTCCATGAACTGGCGCACGTACGGGGAAAAAGTTTCCATATAACGCCGCTGGCCTTCCGCGTACAGCGTGTGCATGGCCAGACTTGTTTTCCCCGAGCCGGAAGGTCCCGTCACCACCGTCAGCCGCCCCAGGGGAATATCCACATCCACATTCTGCAAATTATGCTCACGGGCGCCGCGGATGCGGATGCGCCCATCCTCGCAATGACTCATGGAGAAAGAATATTATTAATTTGGAATCATTCCAAGAGAAGCGCCTGTCATGAATCCGGGTTTCCGGCGGCGTCCAGCCAGGTCCAGCCTATTACGTCATCATCGGCACAAATGGAGGGCCGTGCTTGCATTTCTTCCGGCAGCCGCTAGTATTTTTCGATTCTTAGACCGCTGAAAGCGACTCTACCTCGTCAATTTTCAACAAGACAAAGATGATTAAGTGGATTCTAACCAAGATTGTCGGCACCAAAAACCAGCGTGAAGTGCGCCGTCTGCGCCCCATTGTGGAACAAATCGTTTCCATTGAAGAATCATGGAACGGCAAGGGACAGGAATTCCTGCTTGAGAAAACGAGGGAATGGCAGGGGTACCTCCATCGCTTCCTCCCCATGGATCTGCCCCCCGTGCGCATTGTGGAAGCCGCGCCCAGGGAAGAGCTGGAGGAAATAGCCGCCAAACTGAACGCCCGTTTTGAATCCCTGAAAGAAGAATTCGCTTCCCTCCCCACGGTGGAAGCCACCCCCGCCTCCATTGAAGAAGGGAAAGCCGCCTGGAACAACATCACGCCTCAGTTTGACAAGCTGCGCGAACGTTATCTGAACCAGATACTGCCGGAGGCCTTTGCCGCCGTCAAACACGGCGCCCGCCTGCTCTGCGGGGAAGAACGCGATATCTGCGGACAAAAACAGGTTTGGGACATGGTCCACTTTGACGTGCAGCTGCTGGGCGGCATTGCCCTGCACCGTGGCTACATTGCGGAAATGGCCACGGGGGAAGGGAAAACGCTTGTCGCCACCCTCCCCGTTTACCTGAACGCCCTGACCGGCATGGGCGTGCATGTGGTGACCGTGAACGATTACCTGGCGCGCCGCGACTCCGAATGGATGGGCATGCTCTTCCAGTTCCTGGGGCTGACTGTCGGCTGCATCCAGAGCATGATGCCCTCCCAGCTCCGCCGGGAGCAATACGCCTGCGACATCACTTACGGCACCAACGCCGAATTCGGCTTCGACTACCTGCGCGACAACGGCATGGCAACCTCCAAGTCCGAACAGGTGCAGCGCGGGCACTACTTCTCCATTGTGGACGAAGTGGACTCCATCCTTATTGACGAAGCCCGCACCCCCCTCATCATTTCCGGCCCCGCGGTCGTCACCCGGGAACAGCAGTATGATACCCTGCGCCCCGCCATTGAGCGCGTGGTGAAGGCCCAGACGGACCTTTGCAACGAACTGATGGCGCAGGCCCTGAAAGCCCAGGAGGAAGGCCGCACGGAAGAAGTGGGCCGCTGCCTGTTCAAGGTAAAAATGGGCCAGCCCCGCCACCGCGCCTTCCTGCGCGCCATGCAGGACCCCGAGCTGCGCCGCATCGTGGAAAAATATGAACTGACCCTTTACCAGGATACCCGCAAGAAGGAACTCTACAAGCTGAAGGAGGAAATGTTCTTCACCGTGGATGAAAAAACCCACGACGCCGACCTGATGGAAAAAGGCCGGGAAGTCATCTCCCCCGGCCATCCGGAAGATTTCGTGCTGCCGGATCTGGGAACCGCCTTCGCGGAAATGGACGAAGACCCGCGCCTGACGGAAAAAGACAAACTGCGCCGCAAAAATGAACTGACCAAACAGCTTGACGAAACGGGAGCGCGCCTGCACACCACCTCCCAGCTGCTGAAGGCCTACTGCATTTACGAAAAAGACGTGGAATACGTCGTCAAGGAAGGCAAGGTCATCATCATCGACCAGAATACGGGCCGCGAAATGCCGGGACGCCGCTGGAGCGACGGTCTGCACCAGGCGGTGGAAGCCAAGGAAGGCGTGGAAGTGGAACGTGAAAACCAGACGTACGCGACCATCACCATCCAGAACTACTTCCGCCTGTACAAAAAACTGGCGGGCATGACCGGCACGGCGGAAACGGAAGCCGCGGAATTCCATGATATTTACAAGCTGGACGTTCTTCCCATTCCGACCAACCGCCCCTGCATCCGCAAGGACCAGAATGACCTCATCTTCAAATCCCGCCGTGAAAAATTCAATGCGGTGGTCAACAAAATCCAGGAACTTCACGACAAAGGCCAGCCCATCCTGATTGGCACGGCCAGCGTGGACGCCTCCGAAACGCTCTCCCGCATGCTCAAGAGGGCCAAAATCCCCCATGAAGTGCTGAACGCCAAAAACCACCAGCGCGAAGCGGAAATCGTGGCGCAGGCCGGCAAGCGCGGAGCCGTCACCGTCTCCACCAACATGGCGGGCCGTGGAACGGACATCAAGCTGGGCGAAGGCGTAGCCGACCTCGGCGGCCTCTTCGTCCTGGGTACGGAACGCCATGAATCCCGCCGCATTGACCGCCAGCTGCGCGGCCGCTGCTCCCGCCAGGGGGACCCCGGCGCCTCACAGTTCTTCATCTCCTTTGAAGACGACCTGATGCGCAACTTCGGCGCGGCGGAACGCATGACCAAGATGATGGAACGCCTGGGCGTGGCCGACGGCGAAGCCCTGGAACACAGTTTCCTGAACAAATCCGTGGAATCCGCCCAGAAACGGGTGGAACAGCGCAACTACATGTGGCGCAAGCACGTGCTGGACTATGACGACGTGATGAACAAGCAGCGCGAAATCGTTTACGGATACCGGAATGAAGTGCTCTCCACGGAAAACCCGCGTGAAATGATTTACGATATTCTGGAAGAAGTAATCGCTACGCGCGCCCATGAATTCCTGGACCCGGATGCGGAAGGCGTCACCCACCCGGACGAATTGCTCGCCTGGATGAACGCATCCTTCCCGCTGGGACTCACGGCGGAGGCCGCCAAACTGGAAGAACGGCCCATAGACGACACCATCGCCTTCCTCACTGACAAGGTCAAGGCCACTTACGAAGACAAGGCCTCCCGCGAACGCCCGGAATACCTGGACCACATGGAACGCCAGATCATCCTGGGGGCCATTGACAAAATGTGGCAGGAACACCTGTACAACATGGACTCCCTGCGGGAAGGCGTGCGCCTCCGCGCCCAGGGGCAGAAAGACCCCCTGGTGGAATACAAATCGGAAGCCTACGATCTCTTCATCACCCTGATGGAAAGCATCAAGGGAGAAGCCATCAGCAACCTCTTCAAGAGCACCACCAACCTGGACGCCTTTGAGGACTTCCTGGCCAGCCTGCCCCAGTTCGAATCTTCCGACGAAAACCAGGAAGGCGGAACCAGCCTGCCTGAAATCGGTTTTGACGGCATGCCTTCGGACCTGCTCTCAGCCCTGAGGGAACAAGTCTCCCGGGCACGGGAACAACAAGCCGCCCAGCAGGCGGAACCGGAACAGGCCCCGGCCGTCATTTCCGACGCCACTACCATTGGGGAAGGTTACAAACCCGCCGTGGCGGAACCCAAACTGGTCATGCCCAAGCGCAAGGTCAGCGTTGTCCTCCGCAGGGAGGAAGCACCCCAGGCGCCGGCGGAAACGCCCTCCTCCGGAGACGGGGAAAAAACTGCCGTTACTCTGGACTCCCAGGACTTCGCGGAAACCATGGACAACCGGGATTCCGCGGATACCCGCACATTCTAAAAACGCCACGCATCATTTACAGGCCGGGGGAAGCGGATATTCCCGTTCCCCCGGCCCCAAACTTCCGGTCCGCCTTGGCTACGCTCCCGCCCAACAAATCCGCCAATGTCCGTTCCGTGCTGGAGTATGTTCCGTACTTCAGGGATAAAATCTTTGCCGTGCACGTGGAACGCCCCCTGGTGGATTCCAGGGAATTGGTGGACGCTTTGCTGGACCTGGACGTACTGCAGGAAATAGGCGTCAGGCCCGTCCTGATTGTGGAAGGGGAGGACGCCTCCGCGCTGTACGAACACACGCGCGTCTGTGAAATGCGTTCCGCCCTGGTGGAAGCGCCGTTGAAAGGCGGCCAGCTTGTCCGGGAAAGAGTCCGGGAAATCCTGGGGCGTCACCAGATTCCCGTGGTGGCTTCCGGCCGTTCCGGCTCCTTTGACCCGGAATCCGTCCATATGGCCTTCAGCCTGGGGGCCTCCAAATACATCGCCCTGCTCAATGACCACAAGGTTCCGTCTCTGGACGGCCGCCCCATTGCCGCCATTCTGGAATCGGAAGTAGCGGGGCTGGCAGGAAACGTGACCCACCGCGAACTGCTTGACCAGGCGGCGGAAGCCTGCCGGGCGGGAATCCCCCGCGTGCATCTGCTGGACGGAAAAATGCGCGGCGTGCTGGTGGAGGAACTCTTCTCTGAAGAAGGCGTAGGCACCATGGTCCACACGGACTCCTACCGGGAAATACGCCCGCTGAAGGAAGAAGACATTCCGGAACTCCTCTCCATGATCGCCCGTTCCGTGGTGGACTCCAAACTGGTCAACCGGAATTACGAAGACATCGCCGCCAGGATGGACAGTTACTACGTGCTGACCCTGGACGACAGCATCGTAGGCTGCGTTGCCGTTTATCCCTACCCGGAACACCACAGCGCGGAACTGGGCTGCCTGTATATCAAGCACCGCCATGAAGGCCGCGGCTACGGCCGCGCATTATGTGAATTCGCCAAAAGGAAAGCGGAGGAAATGGGCATGGACTTCATCTTCGCCCTCTCCCAAAGCGCCGTCCATTACTTCCGGGACCGCATGCATTACGCGGAATTTTCCCGCGACAGCCTGCCTCCGGAACGTCTGCGCACCCTGGAACTCAGCGGCCGCAAATCCGGGGTTTTTGGGTTAAGGCTGAAATAGTTTTCTATTGACCAATCTTGCCCCGTTCCTGCTTATGGGCGGAATTCACTGGTCCAAACGGGCGGACAACAGTTCCCGGCTGCGGCTTCTCCGGGCCTTTTTGGTTTAACTGCTCTGATGATACGCCGCAGCATCTAAAACCCATTCCCCCCTGTCTCCTCCGCCGCATGGCCAAAAACAATGATTTTTTTATTTTCCCGCATCCGCCAGGCGCCGGAGCTTTAACTTCATGCGGTGTGCTAAACGGCAAAATCTTGAGAAAAGAAAGCGCAGCTTCTCACAAGAGGAACTCCAATCCAACATTCATATCCCCGCGTGGGATATGCCTCAGGGATGACAACCCGCCACGGTTTTCCAGGGCGGGAAGTGCAGGGGCGCGGCTTCCAATCGTCAACCAAGCTGTGCATAATTGTGCATACTTTTTTGACTACATTATACCCTTTTTCACTGTTTTCCAGCATGGAATGTAAACTATGCTCTAAAAGTAACAAGCCCCTTAAACCGTTGGATTTAAGGGGCTTTGAAGATGGTAGCAGGGAGGTGATTTGAACACCCGACCAAAGGCTTATGAGTCCTCTGCTCTACCACTGAGCTACCCTGCCGTTAAGTGGTTGATGCCGTAAGGCGGGGAAATATTTAGCCCGGATTGGAAAGAATGTCCAGATTTTTTTATGGATCAGGAGCATTTTATCACGGAAACCCGCTTTTCCCTTCAGGTAAATTATTACTGATGAATCATTTTTTCCACTCATCCGTTTCACACGGCCTGTGTCCCAGGCCGTTTCCCGCATACGGACCATTTACGGCGCGGGACATTATGATGCCTCCAGCCCCATGCCACTGACAGAGCAGGACAGGAAATAGAGGCCCATAAAGATTTTCGGGTCCACCACTTTTCCCTGTTCCATCTGCTCCATCAGCCAGCCATGCACCAGAGGAAGCGGAATGCGGTGCACCGTGATATTTTCGTTAGCCACACCTCCTCCTTCCGATATTCGATGCAGGCCTTCCGCCAGATAGAAAGATACCATTTCCGTAGTCAATCCTGGAGAGGAAGGCCCCGCAAGAAGATACGTCCAGGAGTCCGCACGGTATCCGGTTTCCTCTTCCAATTCACGCCGGGCGGATTGCAGCGTGCTTTCCTCCCCTTCATCCCCGGAAATCCCCGCGGGCAGTCCGACAGTCCGGGCATGCAGGGGAACGCGGTATTCTTCCACCAGCAGCAGTTCTCCTTCTTTCGTCACGGCCACAATCATGACGGCTCCAGTGGCATTAACCCGGCGCACGTATTCCCACCTTCCTTCTTTCAGGAGTTCCAGAAATTTCCCCCGGCAAAGAGACAGGCATGCTTCCTCTGGCTGTTCCATGTGTTCCATGATGCAACCCACGTTAGGTTCCCGGCCGGCCGTTGTCAACCATGCGGACCGCCTCCCTTCCGCATCTTCCCGGGCAATTCCGCTCCGGTTCCTGTAAGTGGTTGATTTCCGGCGGCGTAATCATGCCCTTTTCGTCACCCGGGCCGGTAACAACATAATAACATATTGATAATAAGTAATTCACAACGTCATACAGAAAATATACTCAGGAGTACTAAATTATCGGAGGAAGCAAGAACAAAATATTTTTTCATGTGGAACCCCCGTGGAACGTAGAGCCGCGGAACGATGACTCGCGCTGTTTCAAAAAGATATTTTTTCCTCAGACGCAAATCAGTAATTTGGCGCTCCCGTCAACCGGGGTGTCGGACTGAAAGCGGATGAGTTCGCCTTCTCCACCCCGATGAACGCCATGAGCTGTCACGGCTGCGGAGGAACCTGATACGGTTCCATCCGCAGGACGGCCTCGTAGCGGGACGGAACGCCTTACGGCTATTTCTAACCAGCAACATCTTTTATTTCCAATAACAATGACGCCGCCATCAGAACTGTCTGCCGCCTGGTCCAGAATCACGGGAGCCCTGCAAACAATCATGTCCCCGGAGGTGTATGGATTGTGGTTTCCCAAGTTTTCCCTGCTGGAGGATTCAGGGAAGGCTTTGACGCTGGTGTGCGACGATCCTATGGCCGCCCTCTGGGTGGAAAACAGCTATACGCCGGAGCTGAAGCAGGCCGCCATGCTGGCTCTGGGCACGGAACGCCAGATCAAGTTCGTCTGCACGGATGAAGTGGCTTCCATGCCCGCTGCAGAAGGCCAGCCGCAAAAGGCCTCCTCCCGGGCCAAAACGCCGCAGGCGGCGGATTCCCCGGCCGCACCGGTCAAAAAACAGCGCACCCCGGCAGCCAGGGCATGCCTGAATGATTTATATACGTTTGATTCGTTCGTGGTTTATGAGGACAGCCGCTTCGCGTATCAGGCCGGGCTGTCCGCCGCCCAGTCGGAACGGCCCCTGTTCAATCCGCTTTTCCTGTACGGAAAATCCGGCGTAGGTAAAACCCATCTGCTCCAGGCCATCGGCCATGAAGTGCTCCATCAGGATTCATCCACCAATGTGGTGTACGTCACGGGCGAACAGTTCGCCAATGAATTTATTGACGCTTCCCGGACCCAGAACGGACAAAGCTTCACCAAACTGCGCCGCAAGTACCGCAAGGCTGACGTCCTGCTGGTGGACGACGTGCAGTTTATTTCCGGCAAGGAAAAAACGGTGGAGGAATTTCTGCATACGTTTGACGAACTGTTCCATGCCCACAAAACCATCGTGATTTGCGCAGACGCCGCCGCATGCGATATTTCCAATCTGGATCCCCGGCTGGCGGCGCGCCTGGAATCCGGACTTACGGTAGAATTGAACCTTCCGGACGACAACGCACGGCTGGAAATCCTGCGCAGCAAGCGCGACCGGGCTGGCATGAACGTATCCGACGAAATTCTGGAGTTTCTGGCCAGCCGCATCCAGAAGAGCGTGCGCCGTCTGGAAGGCGCGCTGCTCCGTGTAGCCACCTTTACTTCCCTGTCCGGAGACATGCCTGACATCGCCAAAATTGAGCAGCTTCTACGCGACATCCTGCGGGAAGAAACAAGCCGCATCCTGACCGTGGATTCCATCCAGAAGCGCGTGGCGGATTTTTACGAACTCAAGGTCAGCGATCTGACCGGCAAGCGCCGCCCCAACAGCATCGCCTTTCCGCGCCAGATCGCCATGTACTTGAGCCGCCGCCTGACGGAACGCTCCCTGAAAGATATCGGCCAGGCATTCGGCGGCCGGGACCACGGCACCGTCATCCATGCGAATAAGCTGGTCGCCTCCCGTATGGAAGAAGATGTACGCGTGAGGGACATCGTCCAGAGGCTGGAAGAAGAGTTGAGGGATTGATTTCCTTATCTTCATTCCCTCCCGGCCAGACAGGAAAAGCATCGGTCCCGTTAGCCCCCATGGCTTTTCAGGCGGAAGAAGCGCTTCCGCGGCGCAGGGGAGAATAAGCTTGAGGCGAAAGCGGTTTGGATTAGAATCACCCTGTTCCCATTGATTCCATGATCCACGCCGACCAGCTTTCCAAAGAGTTTGGCCGCTTTCAAGCGGTAAAGAATGCCTCCTTCCAGATTGAAAAGGGGGAAATCGTAGGGTTCCTGGGGCCGAACGGCGCAGGCAAGACCACGACTTTGCGCATGCTGACCGGCTATCTGCCCCCCACTTCCGGCACAGCCACGATTGCGGGGTTTGACATTGTGAAAAATCCCCTGGAGGCTCGCAAACATCTGGGCTACCTGCCGGAACACGTGCCCCTTTACGACGACCAGCGCGTCACGGAATACCTGAAATTCCGCGCCAGGCTTAAAGGCATCTCTTCCAAGCAGATCTGGCCTGCCGTCTCCAAGGTTGTAGAACAATGCGGCCTGGATCCCGTGCGCCGCAAGATGATCCGCACCCTTTCCAAAGGCTACCGCCAGCGCGTAGGCCTGGCGGACGCCCTGCTGGGGGAACCGGACCTGCTGATCCTTGACGAACCTACCAACGGTCTCGACCCCAACCAGATACGCCAGATACGAGAGCTAATCAAAGGTCTGGCGGCCAACCACACCATTATTCTTTCCACCCACATTCTCAGTGAGGTGGAAATGATTTGCAACAAGGTCATCATCATTGACCAGGGAACTATCAAGGCGGCGGATACCCCCTCCAACCTGACGGCCAATCTCCGGGCCGCCGGCAAGATTACGCTGGAATTCCGGGGAGACCTGGCCCTGATTACGCAGAAACTGGAAAATCTGGAACATGTGAAGAAGGTCATCCATGAAGGAACGGACGCCGACGGCTGGCATACGCTGACCGTACGCGCGGAGGCCGGGACGGATACCCGTGAAAAGGCCGCGCGCCTCCTTGCGGAACAGGGATGCCCCCTGCGCCATATTTACCGCCACACCCCCACGCTGGAAGAAGTGTTCGTGGAAATGACCCGTAAAGATTAACCCCCATTTTCCATCCCCGCCCATCCACCACCTCCCATTTCCCTTTTCTCCCCATGTCTCCAGTACTTACCATTTTCAGAAAAGAACTCAGAAGCTACGTAATGACTCCGTACGGATGGGTTATCCTGGCTTTCGTCATGGCCCTTCAGAGCGTCTCCCTGTCCGGCACGCTGAAGGCTTTTCAACTGGCCCCGCAGAAGGAAGGCATCCTGTTCTTCATCCTGCATTCCCCCATGTTCTGGTTTTACTTCCTGTTCATCTTCCCACTGCTCACCATGCGCTCCCTGGCGGAGGAGGAAAAGACGGGAACGCTGGAATCCCTGCTTACCACGCCCATCAAGACATGGCAGGTGGTCCTGGGAAAATACTTCTCCGCGTACGCTTTTTACATCATCTTGTGGCTGCCCATGCTGCTATACCCCCTCCTGGCGGACTGGTCCAACCTGATTGTACAGTGGATTTACGGGTATGATGCGGGCATGGTTCTTCCCTACCGCCTTGCGGACTGGGCCGGGGCATACGCTATTCTGCTGCTGATCGGCGCCTGGTTCACGGCCATTGGCATTTTCGCCTCTTCCATGACGGGCAGCCAGATTATTTCCGGCATCATCACCATCGGCCTGCTGGTTCTGATTTTCTTCATGGGGCTGATTCCCGTGGTGTGGGGGGAATTTCCCGCAGCGGGAATTTTCCACTACATGTCCTGCTCGGAACATCTGGACCGCTTTTCCGCCGGGCTGGTTGACACGCGTCCCGTCGTGTTTTACCTGACCATGACGGTCCTGACGCTGGCCGTCACCATCCGCATCATTGACCACCGCCGCTGGAAACACTGATTCATCCCGCCTTCACCCCTTTTCATTTTTATCTATGAGCGAAACACCAGACACCCCCGCCGCGGCCGCGGAAGCCTCCCAGCCCGCCGCCCGCAAGGTCAAACGCCCCTGGATGACCTGGATCAAGCTTTTCCTGCTGTTCCTTATCGTCGTATGCCTGAATTACGTGGGCTGCCACGAGTATTACCGCCGGGATCTGACGGAAGACCAGCGTTATGAAATTTCCCGCCAGAGCATCAACATGCTCCAGTCTCCGGAAATCCAGAAGCGCAAAACACCCGTCAAAATCACGTTCGCTTTCCTGCGCACCACGCAAAACTACACCCGCATGCGTTCTCTGCTTGAGGAGTACGAACGTTATTCCAACGGCAAAGTGAAGGTGGAGTACGTGGATCCCCTCCGCCAGCCGAACAAGGCACGTGAAATCTCCAATATCTACGGAATTGAATTCAAGAAGAACCTGGTCATCATTGATGCCCGGGAAGATACGGAAAAAGCGCTCAAAACGTTTGAAGGCACCCAGGCGGACGCCGCCCATGTGCGCATCCTGCCCGGAGACGCCTTCGTAGTGTACGCCCCCGGACCGGACGGCAAAAGCATGAAGGCGGTGGCCCTCCAGATTGAAGACATGATGACTGCCGGCATTTACGGGGCGGCCAACGGCGAACCGCGTAAAATCTATATCGCGGCGGACAAGAGCAACTTCAACGAGACCCTGAGCAACAACCAGGAGGAAAGCATTTTCACGACGCTGGGCAAAATCTGCCGCTCCGTCAACCTGCAGCTTGTGCCCATCCGCATGAGCGGTCTGGAAGAGATTCCGGAAGATGCCGCAGGATTCATGATTATCGGTTCCAAATATGATCTGTCCCCGCAGGAGGCGGAAGTGCTCCAGCGGTACTGGGCGCGACCGAACGCCGCCATTCTGATCATGCTGGAACCTCAGAATGACACACCCAAACAGCTTTACCGCTTTCTCCGCGAACAGGGGCTGCGGCCCCAGAATGACCGCGTGATGCTCCGCAACAGGGGCAACCGTTCCGTTTTTGAAATTAACTCCATTTTCGCCCCCTCCCTGAATTGCACCCGTGAATTCTGGAATTCCAGCACCGGACTGGAAGGGGAGAGCATCTCCCTCATTCTGGATTCCGACAACGCGGCCATGGAACAAAAGCGCATTACGCCGTATCCCCTTCTGGTGACTACGGAGGATTATTACGGAGAAACCAAATACAACCAGTTCCCAGCCAAGTTTGACGCAAGGGAAGACAATCCGGGGCCTCTGATGATCGGCGCGGCCCTCATCCGGGGAAATGCCGGGGACGTGAACCAGAACAAGACTACCGGACGCCTGGTTCTGCTTGGCAATACGGACCTGCTTCAGCCCAGGCAAATCAAACCGGAACAAAGGGATTTCATGCGCACGCTGATCGGCTGGATGACAGACCGTGAAGAATTGCGCGGCCTCGGCTCCCGCCATGACCTGACCGTCAAGCTGAATCTGGACCGCAACGCCCTGGGCGTTTTGGAACTCCTGACGAATATCGGCCTCCCCCTGCTGGCGCTGCTGATCGCCCTGATTATCTGGAACACGCGACGTCATTAACCCCATCCACGCCCATTACCGGAAGCACATGCGCACATTCCGCTTTATCCTTCTCATCCTCATCGCCCTCGCTTCTGTCGGCGCGGCGGTGCTCCTCACCATTGACGGCAACCTGTCCCGCATCATCGGGCGCACCGCTTTCAGTTCCGGAGAACGGCTTTTCCCGTACACCCGGGAAGAAATGAACGAGGTTTCCTGGATGCGCATCAATTGCGTGGGAGATGTCGCGGAATTCCGCCGCAAACCCAACGGCGTCTGGTGGTGCGAAAAGCCCTGGAACGACCGTATGGATCCTCGCGCGGCGGCGGCCATTCTCCAGTACACGTACTCCACCAGCATCGTGGACGCATTGCCCCTGCACAAGATTGATTCCGCATCTCTGAAGGAATTCGGCGTGAAGACCACTCCCGTTACCATCACTCTCAAGGAAATGAGCGACGACGGAAAGCGTTCCTCCACTGTGGCGCGCTATACGCTGGGTTCCCCGGCGCCCTGGCTGGTGGACGATCCGGAGAACAAGACCACGGATGACACCACCTATATGCAGACGGATTTTTACGGCCGGGACACCCGCATTCTGGTGGGCACCGGCAACATTCTTCCTCTGTTCAAATCCGGCATCCGCCAGCTTCGGGACCACCGTCCCCTGCTCCTGCATCCGGCCATGCCCGCCTCCATTGAAATCAACAATCGGGGCCAGCGCATCGCCCTGGAGCGCAAGACTCCCGGCTCCCCCTGGAAAATCACGTATCCCCTCTCCCTGGATACGGACCCGGCCATGATGGATGTGCTGCTGGGCACGCTCCAGAAGCTGACCGCCGTGCGCGTGTACAACCCGGAGGAAACAAGCGTACCGGACATGACGGATGATCAAATCACCTCCGTCTCCATCAGGAATTTCACAGGCCGCCTCTCAGGGGACGGCAAATCCCTGCAAATGGAGGAACAGCCCGTCACGCTCCGGATTTACCCTCCCTCGGACAACGGCAGCCTGTCCGAACTGGTCAAGGCCACCGTTTCCGACCGCAAGGCCGTCTTTGAACTGGCGCAAACGACGGAAACCAACAAGGAAATCCCCGGCGTACGCAATATTCCGCTGGATCTGGGCCTTCTGCGTTCCAAGCAATTGACGGACATCGGGGATTACAAGATTACCGGCCTTTCCATCCGTAAAAGTTTGCAGGATTACCCTACCATCGCCCGCTTCATTCAGGGGGATGAGAAAAAAGGCATCAAGCCCACCTGGCTGTACACGGCAGAGGGCGCCCGTTACCAGGAAGCTAATCCGGAGCATCTCATTTCCCTGCTGAAAACCGTTAAACAGGGGAAAGTGGCCGGCTTCGCTTCGGACAAAGTTACGGACCTTTCCGTGTATGGGCTGGATAATCCCAGAATGACGCTCACCATGTCCCTTCTGCCCAAGCCCGGTGAAGAGCCCCGCCCCCCCGTGACGGTATTTTTCTCCAAGGGGGCGGACGGTTCCTGGTATGCCCGCCAGGCCGGAAAACCCACCGTCGCCATACTGGACAACGCCTACATGAAGGATTTGCTGACGGATGCACTGGCCTGGAAAAAAAAGAGGCTTTTTTCTTTCAGCAGGTTTGACCTCAGAGAAATGCATCTGGAACGCATCGGTTCCGGAGGCCCTCTGGTCCTGAAATTCGACCGTCTGGACGATTCATGGACAGCTTCCAAAGACGGAAAGGATGAAACCTTGAATATCAACCCGAACCGCGCCAACCGCTATCTGGACGAACTGGAAAAAATGGAGGTAAGCGCCTGGCTCCCCTATACGGACGCCACAGCGCACGAAGCCCTGAAAAATCCCGTTTTCCGCCTGAAACTCATCCTCCAGTCTTACAAGGAGGCGGCCCCCGTGCAGGCCCAATCCGGTTCCAGCGACATTACCTTTGCCCCGGAACCGGAAACGGAGGACAAAGCCATCACGCTGGAAATCGCCCCGGCAGGGGAGGCCGGATACAGCAGATTTTATTACGGCAGAGTCAATACAACTCCGAATTATTTTATCCTGAACATGGACGCCGTACGTTTGCTCGGCGCCAGCCTTTCGGAAGACAACTAACCATTCCTCCCGCATGAGCAAGATTGAGCTGCACACCGCCATCTCCTTTCTGGACGGAATCCTTTCCGTGGATTCCATTCCGGACGCTCCCCGCGCCCTGAACGGCCTTCAACTGGAAAACGAGGGCACCGTTTCCAAGGTGGCCGCCGCCGTGGACGGCTCAGAAAAGGCCATTCATGCAGCCTTGGAAACAGGGGCGGATCTTCTCCTTCTTCACCACGGCATTTTCTGGCAGCCCATGCAGCCCATTACCGGCATCGCCTACCGGAAACTGAAAGCCGCCATGGCCGGGAACCTGGCGATTTACGCCGCCCACCTTCCTCTGGACGTCCATCCCGCATACGGCAACAATGCCCTGCTGGCGAAGGCCTGCGGCCTCCGGCCATGCTCCCATGATGGGCTGGACTACCACGGCGTTTCCCTCGGTACGCACGGAGAATTTTCAGGTACATGCGCGGAATTGGAGCAAAAACTGGAAACCGTCCTCGGCACGCCCGTGCAGGCCTTCTGGAAAGATTCCCCGGAGGCTCCGGCCGGAGATGTCTTCATCTGTACCGGAGGCGCGGGAGATGATCTTGCCCAGGCAGCGGCCCTCGGCTGCCGCACCTACGTGACCGGGGAAGGCTCCCACTGGAACATCCCCCTTGCCCAGGAACTGGGAGTCAATCTGGTCTTCGGCTGCCACTACTTTACGGAGACGTTCGGCGTAAAGGCCCTGGGGCTTCTTCTCAAGGATGTTTACGGGCTGGACTACACTTTTATTGACCTGCCGCCCTCCGCCTACAGCCATTGACCAAACTCCACGGAACATGAATCTTACTACGGACGACGCCGACGGGAAAATCCGCCTGGACCAATACCTTGCCGCCCACCTTCCGGAGCTTTCCCGCTCCAGGATTCAGAACCTGATCAAAAGCGGGGACGTGTTGGTCAACGGCTCTCCCGCCAAGCCTAAAAACCCCGTCTCCCGCGGTGATTCCATCACCGTCCGCATTCCGGAGCCGGAACCGGCGGAAGCCCAGCCTCAGGATATCCCCCTGGACATCCTGTATGAAGATGAAGACGTGGTCGTCATCAACAAGGAAAGCGGCATGGTCGTGCATCCCGCGGCCGGCAACCCGGACGGCACCATCGTAAACGCCCTGCTCCACCACTGCGGCGACAGTCTCTCCGGCATCGGCGGCGAAAAGCGCCCCGGCATCGTCCACCGCATCGACCGCGACACGAGCGGTCTCATCATCGCGGCGAAGAACGACGCGGCGCACCAGTACCTCTCCGCACAGCTCGCCGACCACACGCTCGCGCGCACCTATGAGTGCATCGTTGTGGGCGCTCTGCGTGAGGACCGCGGCACGGTGGACGCGCCCATCGCGCGCCATCCGACCGACCGCAAGCGTATGGCAGTGGTCGCCGGTGGACGCGAGGCGGTCACGCATTGGGAGGTCATCGCCCGCTATCCGGGCTATACCCACGTCCGCTGCCGGCTCGAAACGGGACGCACGCACCAGATCCGCGTCCACATGGCCTACATCGGGCATCCCATTCTCGGCGACACGGTATACGGTGCAAAGAAGGAGGTCCCCGGCCTGACGGGGCAATGCCTGCACGCGGTCGGCCTGCGCTTTCTCCATCCGCGCACGCACGAGGTCGTGGAGCTTTCCTGTCCCCTGCCGGAGGAATTTACAAGGATGCTGCAAAAAATCAGGAAATAAATTGCACGCGATACGGCACCAAACACGGGGAGCGTTCTCTATGACAGAGAACGCTCCCCTTTTGCTATGCTGTTATTTGCACAAATATGAGAACCAGCCCTCGCTCTCGCGGGCCTCCATGATCGCCCAGCCCGCAAGACGCAGCGCGTCCGCGACCTCGACCGCGCGGTCGTCGATGATGCCCGAGCAGAGGAACAGCCCGCCCTTTTTCAGCAGCGGCCGCACCTGCGGTGCGAGCGCGATGATGACGTCCGCCACGATGTTCGCCACGACGATATCATAGTCTCCGCCGAACTCGCGCGCGAGCCTTTTGTCGCTGAGCACGTCGCCCGCGCGGACGGTGTAGTGCTCCCGCCCGATGCCGTTGAGCGCGGCATTCTCGTAGGCGACGCCCACGCACTTGTCGTCGATGTCGCAGGCAAAGGCGTCCTCCGCGCCCAGCAGCAGCGCCGCGATGGAGAGGATGCCGCTGCCGCAGCCGAGGTCGAGCACCTTTTCGCCGCCGCGGATGTGCTTTTCGAGTGCCTGAAGGCACAGGCGTGTGGTCGCGTGGCTGCCCGTGCCGAAGGTCAGCCCGGGATTCAGGA
>OHBD01000630.1_pt1 | contig 19865 bp, 10 predicted proteins | sample 1577291 | NCBI WGS metagenome assembly OHBD01 (sample SAMEA3879572, study PRJEB24766) | human gut metagenome | biome: human-associated habitat; feature: feces | place: USA | collected 1985/1987
TCAATTATCACACGATATTGTCAATCGCCCGGAATACCGTATACAGGAAATGCAAGTGGAATTGAAGGATTTGGAGATAAAAAATACCCGTGCCGATTTTTTCCCTACAGTGGGGATTAGTGCTGGTTATCAATATATGGGGGGCATGAAATTAGCCGGTTCATCTCTCGATATGAAAATACCGATGGTAATGGCCAGTATAAGCATTCCTATATTCAATTTCGGGGAAGGACGTAAAAAAATAAGGAGCGCACGACTGGCACACGAAATCAGCACAGTGGAACTCAACAAAAATCGTTCATTGATGGATATAGAAGCACAGCAATCCAAATCCGCTTATGAAAGTGCATTGCTACTTATTCGTACAGCAGAGCATGGCCTTGAAGAATCAGAACATAATCTTTCTCAGACCCAAAACAATTATGAAATGGGAATGGCCACGATCCTTGATGTTATGGAAGCGCAGACACAATGGCAGGAGGCTTACAGCAACAATATTGAAGCCCGTACAAATTACAAAATACGAGAAATAGAATACCTTAGGGCGATTGGACAGTTGGAGTGATTTTTAATGACAGAAAACCTTAGATGCCCCCTTCTTATTAAGTACATCCCCAATCATCGCTTTCGCCTCCAGCCCAACCTCCACAAAGTTCCTGTAGAGAATCTGTTCCCGCTCTTCTTTCGAATTGAAAGTATAAAACCGTGGCAGCGGATAGTTTTACAGTCCGCTTCCTCTTTCTTTTCTTGTAATAGGACAGATAAAATGCCGCAACATCCGTATATTTGTTACGGGGAAGCCTTATGCCGAGCTTCCTGCAATGCATGCAGATGTGCCGGTAGAGCCTATTCGATGCTCTCCCAAAGGAGCTTCATGTCCGTAGGAAAACGCATATGACTTTCATAGCATGTGGTAAGAATCATCATTCTCCTTTCCGTTCTGTTCTCCGGCGAGACTACAAAAAAGGAGGAAATCCATTTCGGATTTCCTCCTTTTTTAGTTTATAGTTTTTTGTCTAAATTCTTATTTGGCTACTTCTACAACTGGCTCGGTACCTTTCTTGTTCTTCATCAGCAGATATGCGATAGGAGATGCAACGAACAGAGAAGATAATGTACCGATTACAACACCGAGAATCATTGCAAATGCGAAACTGCGGATAGAGTCACCACCAAGGATGAAGATACACAGCAGCACGATTAATGTACTCAATGAAGTATTTATAGTACGTGCCAGAGTCGTATTCAACGAATCATTGAACAATTGCTTTCTGTCACGTTTCGGGTACAGGCCGAAGAATTCACGTACACGGTCGAAGATTACCACTTTGTCATTGATAGAGTAACCGATAGCCGTAAGGATAGCACCGATAAATGTCTGGTCAATTTCAAGAGAGAACGGCATCCAACCCCAGCACAATGAATAAGCGCCAAGAATCATTAATGTATCACTGGTCAGTGCAACTACGGAACCCACACTATATGCAATGTTGCGGAAACGGATCAAGATGTAGAGACCGATGGCGATAAGAGCGAGAACTACAGACCACATGGCCGAAGTCTTGATATCATCTGCGATACTCGGACCTACTTTCTGTGAGCTGACGATACTGCCACCTGTGTGATTTTCGCGGTCGATGAATGTCTCCAGCGTGATGTTCTGCGTCAATACCGGTTTCAGCGTTTCATACAGATATGCTTCGATTTCTGAATCGACATTATTACCTTCTTCTTCGATACGGTAGTTTGTACTGATACGTACAGTCTTCTTATCGGTACCGATAGCAATTACACTTACATTAGAATCACCGAACTTGCTGGCGATTAACTCACGTACTTGTTCCGGTTCTACGGCGTTTTCAAACTGTACCTTGAAGTTGCGTCCACCGGTGAAGTCGATACTCTGGCTCAAGCCACGTACGAACAGTGAACCGATACAGATAACAAGGATAATGCCTGTAATTGTAAACCATTGCTTATTTCTACCCATGAAGTCGAAATGTACATTCGTCATCAGGTTCTTAGAGATCTTAGAAGAGAAAGTCAGGTTCAGCCATTTATCTTTATTCATGAAGTATTCATATACCAGACGTGTCATGAACACAGCGGTAAAGAATGAAATCAAGATACCGATAATCAAGGTCGTGGCAAAGCCACGGATAGGACCTGTACCGAAATTAAACAGGATAACACCCGTGATGATAGACGTTAAATTTGAGTCGAAGATAGCGGAGAATGCATTAGAATAACCGTCTGCGAGGGCTTTTTTCACACCCTTACCTGCGCGTAACTCTTCTTTTGTACGTTCATAGATCAACACGTTCGCATCCACAGCCATACCCAGGGCTAACACCATACCGGCAATACCGGACATTGTCAGAGCCGCCTGGAAGGATGAAAGGATACCCATTGTAAAGAACATGTTCAGTACCAATGCGCCGTTGGCAACCATACCCGGAATGAAACCGTACATGGAGCACATATAAACCATCAATAGTATCAATGCTACGATGAATGAGAATACACCGGCATTGATAGAAGCCTGTCCCAAAGACGGACCTACGATATCTTCCTGAACGATACGTGCGGGAGCCGGCATCTTACCGGATTTCAGTACGTTTGCTAAGTCCTTTGCCTGTTCGGGAGTAAAGTGACCCGTGATTTGTGAGTTACCACCTGTAATTTCAGTATTTACATTCGGTGCAGAATATACATAGCCGTCCAATACGATAGCGATGCTCTTACCGATGTTTTGTTTAGTCAACTGTGCCCAGCGGCGTGAACCGTCTGTATTCATTGACATACTTACGGCAGGTTTACCAAACTGATCGTATTCGTCTTTAGCGCTTACAACAACATCACCTTCCAGCGGAGCGCGTCCGTTACGTTCGGTTGAGCGGATAGCGTAAAGTTCGAAAGTTTGTCCTTTCGGATCATATTCGTAAGCGGAAACACCCCATTTCAGACGAAGGTCTTTCGGGAGTTCGGCTTGAATTTCTTTCATGGAAAGATATTTGTTGATGTCAGCAGTATCCTTGTAATTAGCATAAGCTACAACAGGACCTTGTCCGCTGGAGTTAACCTGCAGTACAGCCAGCAACGGATGTTCTTTCTTGATTTGTGCAAGATCGATGGATTGTGCTTTGTTTTCACCTTTCAATGCAGCGGCAAGACTGTCGGCGGTACTGGTAGCTTGCGCTACAACCGGAGCAGCGGTGCTGTCAACAGCTGCACTGTCAGCAGGTGCTTCATTGGCTAAAATGCTACGCAGTTTGTTATCAGCAGCTTGCAGATAAGGTGCAACATCCTTTGCGTTGTATGTTTCCCAAAACTCCAGATTAGCGGAACCTTGAAGTAATTTTCTTACACGTTCCGGTTCCTTGATACCCGGAAGTTCCACCATGATACGTCCCATCTTGTCTTCCAGACTTTGGATGTTGGGCTGAACCACACCAAAACGGTCGATACGAGTACGGAGTACGTTGTATGAGTTGTCAACAGCGGCTTTTACTTCCGTGCGCAGTACCTTTTCTACTTCCGCGTCGGAGGTCTTTTGGTTAACTTTGTCTTTTAACTGTTGAGTGGCGAAAAGCTCGGAAAGACGTGCGTCCGGAGCAATTTTGTGATACTCTCTCACAAACAACGTAATGACGTCGTCCTGGCTGCTAATAGCCTGTTTTGCAGCATTTGCCAATGCTTGATTGAATGCTTCGTCGGGTTTGTTGTCCGCCAATGCTTTGATTACATCGGGAACGGAAACTTCGAGGATGACGTTCATACCACCCTTTAAGTCCAAACCTAAACTGATCTCCATCTCTCGGCACTGTTTCAGTGTCCAATTGCCGAAGAATACTTTCTCATTAGCCAGAGAATCCAGGTAGTCCTGCTCTACTTTCACATCGCCTTTTGCAAACTCTTTAGCCTTATTGGTATAATGGCGAGTCACAAAAGAAAAGGAGAGATAGAACACACACACCAGTGTGAGCAATACCGCAAAAACCTTTACAAATCCTTTGTTTTGCATGTTACTTTTAGTTTATTATGATTACTTTTTTAATTAATTTCTGTTGCGTACAAGGCTGCAAATATAGTTTTTTTTTCACATTCGGAAGTAAAAGGAACTCAAATATTTGCACATGATAAAGAATTAACTCCCTCCGTATAGCAATGTTTTTATTTCATTCCGCGATTTTTTAACATCGGTTCCAGTTGTGGCTCCGTTCCGCGGAAGTTCTTGTAAAGAGTCATCGGATCTTCGCTGTTACCCTTTTCCAAAACGTTATTCCGGAAGAGGTCGGCTGTCTTTTTGTCAAAGATGCCGTGTTCCTTGAAAGCTTCGAAAGCATCGTTGTCCAATACATTTGCCCACAAATAGCTGTAATAGCCGGCAGCATAACCGCCAATGATATGGTTGAAGTAGGTGGTACGATAGCGTGGAGCTATTTCCGGAATAAGCCCCAGTTTGTCCATGGCCTCTTTCTCATATGCCAATACGTCCAGGTTCTGGGTGTCTGTCAGGTTGTGCAGATTCATATCCAGAATGGCAGCAGCCAGTAATTCGGTGGTCATGAAGCCTTGGTTGAAGGTTTTCTGATTCAGAATCTTTTCAATAAGGCTGTCGGGGATAGTTTCACCGGTTTGATAATGTTTGGCATACATTTTCAATACTTCAGGTTCGGTAGCCCAATGCTCATTGATTTGTGAAGGCAACTCAACGAAGTCGCGTACTACGTTTGTGCCGGAAATACCTTTATAGTTGCATTTTGTCAGCAATCCATGCAGGGCATGACCAAATTCATGGAACAGTGTTTCCACTTCGTCAATAGTCAGCAATGAAGGCATATCGCCTACGGGCTGTGTGAAACTGCATACATTGCATACCAACGGGCGGATAGCGCCTTGTTGTTCGCGATAGTTGCTCATCCATGCACCGCCGCTCTTACCCGGACGGGGGAAATAATCTACGTAGAAAACACCCAAGTGTGAGCCATCTGCATCTTTCACTTCGAATACTTCTACATCGGGGTGGTATACGGGGATACCTTCCAATTTCGTTAAAGTGATGCCATAAAGCTTATTAGCTACAGCGAAAGCGCCTTCGCGTACATTTTCTAACTTAAAGTAAGGTTTGATTTCGTCTTCTTCCAGATTGTATTTCTCTTTGCGGAGTTTTTCTGTATAGAACCACCAGTCCCACGCTTCCAGTTTTTCACCTTTGCCTTCTTTATCCATTATGTTCTGCAATTCAACAGCTTCGGCTTTTGCTTTTGGCAATGAATAGCTCCACAGGTTGTTTAAGAAGTCCATAACGGTTGTGGAGTTTTTAGCCATCGTATTATCCAAAACAAAATTAGAATAACAGTCGAAGCCCAGTAATTGCGCTTTTTCAAGACGCAGTTTTATGATGTCTGTAATAATCTTCTTGTTGTCATTCTTGTCATTGTTGTTGCCGCGGTTGATGTAGGCCTTGTACATTTGTTCGCGTAACGGACGATTTTCTGAGTATTGCAGGAATGGAAGACGACTGGCATTCCCCAATGTAAACAGCCACTTGCCTTCTTGTCCGTCTTCTTTGGCTTTTTCAGCAGCGCTTTGACGGAACCAGTCGGGCAGTCCGGCAAGGTCTTCTTCCTTGTCTATATAAAGTTTGAAGGCGTTGTTTTCATTCAGAACATTATCACTGAATTTGATACCTAATGTAGAAAGTTCTTTGTTGACTTCGCGCAAACGTGCCTGTTTCTCAGGGGATAAGTTTGCACCGGAACGGACAAAGCCTTTGTAGGTCTCTTCCAGCAGGCGTTGTTGTTCGGTAGTCAGTCCTAATGCATCTTTCTGTTGGTATACAGCATCAACCTTCTTGAAAAGATCCTGATTCAGTGAGATATTGTCACTGTGTTCGGACAATGTCGGGGCGAGTTTAATAGATAATTCTTTCAGATCATCTGTTGTTTCTGCTTCCGTCATATTATAGAAGATGGCACTAACCCGGTCCAGTGTCGGGGAACTATTATCGAGAGCAACGATTACATTTTCAAAGGTTGGCGCTTCGGAGTTGTTCACTATTGCATCTATATTTGCATTTTGCTCTTCAATGCCTTTCAGAAAGGCAGGTTCATAGTGTTCCAATCTGATTTTATCGAAAGGCGGTACGCCATGTTCGGTTTGGAACTCAGTCAGGAACGGATTGGTTTCCGTTTGCGTGGTACAGGAGTACATCATACAGCTTGTAGCTAAAATAAAAATACACTTCTTAAACATAAGTTTTAAGTATTAGGTATAAAGTATTAATTATTAATTCGTTTTTCAGTCTTTTCTCTTCAGATAACACCAGATTGGATAATGGTCGGATTCTTTTATAGAACGGTCCACCGTACAGTTATAAGGTTTAAGGTTTTTGCTTGCCAGGATATTGTCTATCCTGAAATAGAATTTATTCTGATTATAAGAAATACCCAGCCCGCGGCCGGACTTGGTAAAAGCATCATTTAATCCTTTTTCAATGACCCGGTGTGCATAGGAAATGGGAGTATCGTTAAAGTCGCCGCAGACAATGATATAAGGGTATCGTGACGCTGCGATTTCCTGGGCGATACTGTCTGCTTGTGGGGCGCGAATGGCGGATGCTTCTGCCAGTTTGCGGATGAGCAGGCGTGCGCCGCTTTTAACTTTTTCCGTTTCAGGAGATTTGAGCATACTTTCGTAGACTACTTTGTCTTCTTTAGTCAGCTTGTTAGATTCCAGATGATTATTGATGAGCATTACGGTATCTTCTCCCATTTTCAGTTCATAAACCACTGAGCCATTGTATTCACTGGCATAATCCAGTTTACGGGATGAAAGAATAGGGAATTTAGAGTAGCAGGCTATCCGGTTGGTGTGGCCTTTTCCACTTCCTCTTCCCACTATCTGGATGTTATGATAGGGATAATCTTTTAAAGCCTTTTCCACATCTTTCTGGCTGAGATAACGGGGAGATTCTATCGTTTGGTATTCTTGCAGGCATAAGATATCTGCTCCGCTATTCTTCAGATAATTCAGAATGAGATTCTCACCATCCTTTTTGACCGCTCCGTCGAAGCCCATGATGTTATATGACAAAACCTTGAAACTGTCTTCGGGTAATTTGCTTGTGTGGAAATTGAGCGGGAAATAAGTCCGTATTTGTGAATAGCATAAAAGAAATGCTACCAGTGGAAAAAGTGCAAACTTATACTTTTGGATAATAAGCCAAAAGATGAAAAAGCAGATGTTTATCACCAGGAAAATAGGAAATGTCAGCCCGAAGCAGGACTCTACGGGGTGAGCAACCGGCTTGATGTGCGGGCTGTAAGCGGTGAGAAGCAGCAAGCTTATAAAGAAAATATTAACCGCTAAAATCAGATAGGCTACGAATTTACCAATATGCTTTATTCCCATTTTCTGTACTATCGTTTGCTCGCATCGAAAAGACTTTTCTTTTCTTCTGTGGTCAGGCTTTCATATCCTGATTTTTTCAATTTATCGAGGATACGGTCTATTTCTTCGGATTGAGATTTCTTGCGGGCGTTGTAGTCATAGTCTTTCTGACGGCTGTTACCATAGTGAACTTTCATCTTCGGTTTGCGGGGCTTGAAACTGAACAGTGAAACGATAGCATCTAGAATTTTGTTAATCCAGGCAGTGATATCTTTTCCTTTACTGAGTCCGGCAGCAAACCAGAGTCCCGCCAATGCACCGCCCAGATGGGCAATATGTCCGCCTGCATTGCTGGATGTAATGAACAGTAAATCCGTACCGATGACAATCAGTGCCAGATATTTCAACCGTATCGTACCAAAGAGGAACAGCCGGATGGGGTAGTTAGGTTCGCGGTACGCTGTAGCAGCTACGATGGCAAGCACGGAAGCGGATGCCCCCAACATGAATGAATAATCGACCATCGGGCGGAAATACGGGAAGATATTATAGGCTGCCATGTACAATAATCCACCGCAAATACCTCCTAGGATATACGCTCCGCGCAGATGTTTGGCCGAGAAGAACATCAGGAATAGTGCTCCGAACCAGTATAGCCACAACATGTTGAACAAGATATGTAAAAATCCTGCATGCATAAACATATATGTGAACAGTGACCATGGCTGTATGATGAACTGTGTGAGTGAAGCGGGCAATTCCAGCCATTCAAACGCACCGCCGAGGCTGCGATTGAATAATTGCAGAATTACTTCCGTCAGCGTAGTGACTACAAAAACAGCTACGTTGATATAAATCAGCTGGATATAAATATTCCCTCTGCGAAAAGCTTCTTTAAGGTCAGTTATAATAGTACCCATTTCCTCTGTCTTTTTTTCTCCAGTACATTATCAGTATAAAACCGAATATCATACCACCCAAGTGTGCGAAGTGCGCTACATTGTCGTTAGGATTGTTGGCAAAACCAGCGTACAGTTCAATCAGTGCATATCCGATAACAAAGTATTTGGCTTTTATCGGAAACGGCAACGGAAATATGAATAGCGGCTGGTTGGGGAACAACATTCCGAAACCCAGCAAAATGGCATACACGGCTCCTGAAGCTCCTACGGTAACTCCGTTTAAGAGAGCATTCAGATTTGCCATGGGCGGATAGGTGTAATTCATATTATCCCGTATGATTTGAGCGCCTTCCTGATATACGGTATTAATCATCTCCGGACTCATTCCGGTCTTTGCAGCCTGAATGCGTATGTAAGTTACCAGCATGCTGATTAAGCCTGCGCCTATACCACATATCATGTAGTAAGATAAAAAGCGTTTGGGTCCCCATACTTGTTCGAGTATGCGACCAAACATCCATACGGCAAACATGTTAAAGAAAAGGTGCGTAAAACCTCCATGCATGAACATGTATGTGATAAGTTGCGCTATGTTAAAGTCATCGGCAAGAAAGAAATGAAGTCCCAGATAACGGGCTAAATCAAGATGATAACTTTGGGCAACAATGGTCGCAAGAAAGACCAGTACATTAATGATTAATAGGTTCTTAGTAACTGTTGGTATAGCATTCATAATTTATTATTTCGTTCAATAAGTCGCAAAAATACGAATAAATTCTGTTCTATAACAGAAAAACGCCTTTCTATTCTTTATTTTTCGCCAAAATCCAATCTTTTTTTAATGTTTTTATTTGATATTCAGAAATATTGCTCTATTTTTGTAGAGGTTTGTGAACGACTAATGCGGATATCTTTTGTGTAACATATTAATTCTTTAATTTTAGTATTATGAATAAGTCAGAACTTATCAACGCTATGGCAGCAGAGTCCGGTTTGACAAAAACGGATTCTAAGAAAGCATTAGATGCTTTCATGGCAGCAATCACGAAAGCCCTAAAGGCTGGTGACAAAGTATCATTGGTTGGCTTCGGTACGTTCTCTGTATCAGAGAGAGCAGCACGTCAGGGCATTAATCCTTCTACCAAACAGAGTATTACGATTCCTGCAAAGAAAGTTGCTAAGTTTAAACCTGGTATGGAGTTGACTTTGGTCGTCGAATAAAGGAAGGCTATGAATGAAAAATAGAAAAGGAGGCGCTACGAGGTGTCTCCTTTTTTATTATCCGTACAGATGGAGCGCGTAATTCACCAAAATATAGTATCTTTGCGCCCGGAAAATACTTTTAAATCATGAATATAGAAGATAAACTGGTAGCGTCCGTCATCAACGGACTGAAAGCGCTGTATGGACAGGACGTGCCTGCCGCACAGGTGCAACTGCAAAAAACCAAGAAAGAATTTGAGGGACACCTCACGCTGGTAGTTTTTCCTTTCCTGCGCATGTCGAAGAAAGGACCGGAGCAGACAGCACAGGAGATTGGCGAATACCTGAAAGCTAACGAGCCTTCGATAGCCGCATTCAATGTGATCAAAGGTTTCCTGAACCTGACTATCGCTTCTTCCGCCTGGATTGAATTGTTGAATGACATTCATGTTGATAAGCAATACGGTATTGTTGCTGCCACGGATAATTCTCCGTTGGTGATGATCGAATATTCTTCACCCAATACCAACAAGCCACTTCACCTGGGACATGTACGCAATAATCTTCTGGGTAATGCTTTAGCCAACATTGTGATGGCAAATGGCAATAAAGTGGTAAAAACAAATATTGTCAACGATCGTGGTATTCATATTTGTAAGTCCATGCTGGCCTGGTCCAAATATGGTGACGGTGAAACACCCGAATCATCCGGAAAGAAGGGGGACCATTTGGTAGGCGATTATTACGTAGCTTTTGATAAGCACTATAAAGCTGAAGTGAAGGAATTGACGGCTAAATTTCAGTCTGAAGGTGCGACGGAAGAAGAAGCTAAAGCAAAGGCTGAAGCCGCTTCTCCTCTAATGAATGAAGCCCGCGAAATGCTGGTGAAGTGGGAAGCTAATGATCCGGAAGTGCGTGCACTTTGGACTAAAATGAATAACTGGGTGTATGAAGGATTTGATGAAACTTACCGTAAAATGGGTGTAAGTTTTGACAAAATATATTACGAGTCAAATACCTATCTTGAAGGGAAAGAGAAGGTGATAGAGGGCCTTGAAAAGGGGTTCTTCTATAAAAAAGAAGATGGTTCCGTATGGGCTGACCTTACTGCTGAAGGTTTGGATCATAAGTTGCTACTACGTGCTGATGGGACTTCTGTTTATATGACTCAGGATATAGGTACAGCTAAATTACGTTTTGCTGATTATCCTATTGACAAGATGATTTATGTAGTAGGCAACGAACAGAACTATCATTTCCAGGTACTTTCCATCCTGCTTGACAAGCTTGGATTTGAGTGGGGAAAGAGTCTCGTACATTTCTCTTATGGTATGGTGGAATTGCCCGAAGGTAAGATGAAAAGCCGCGAAGGCACAGTGGTAGATGCTGATGATTTGATGGAAGAAATGATTAGTACTGCCAAAGAAACTTCTAATGAATTGGGCAAGCTGGATGGTCTGTCTCAGGAAGAAGCTGACAATATCGCTCGTATTGTTGGTTTGGGCGCCTTGAAATATTTCATCCTCAAGGTAGATGCCCGTAAGAATATGACGTTCAATCCGAAAGAGTCAATTGACTTTAATGGAAATACAGGTCCGTTCATTCAATATACGTATGCGCGTATTCAATCTGTAATGCGTAAGGCTGCTGAAGCCGGTATTGTAATTCCGGCTGAAATTCCTGTTGGTATTGAGTTGAGTGAGAAAGAAGAAGGCCTTATTCAGATGGTAGCCGACTTTGCTGCTGTAGTGAAGCAGGCAGGTGCGGATTACAGTCCCTCTATTATTGCCAACTATACTTATGACCTGGTGAAAGAATACAATCAGTTCTATCATGATTTTAGCATTCTGCGTGAAGAGAATGAGGCTGTGAAAGTTTTCCGTCTCGCTTTGTCGGAAAATATAGCGAAGGTAGTTCGCATCAGCATGGGCTTGCTGGGTATTGAAGTGCCGGATAGAATGTAAAAACAGCTATCTATAAAAATAATCAGCCCCGGAATGTATTGGTCATTCCGGGGCTGATTGCTTTATAATCCTTTTATGCTTTCTTCTTGGTATATTTCCCTCGTTTCGGCTTAGCTGGAGCTGATGCAGCTTTCTCGCTCTGCAATTTGATGATTTCCATGCAGGCGTCCAAGTTTAAATCTTCCGGAACGATATCCTTTGGGATTTTGTAATTACTGCCTTTATAAGCAATGTAAGGGCCATATCTTCCGTTCATGATTTCCAGCTCAGGTTCTTCGTCGAACTTCTTGAGGTGCTTCTTTGCTTCTGCTTCCGCTTTTTCTTTTATTAGTTCCAAAGCCTCTCCCAATTCTATTTCCATCGGATCTACGCCTTTGGGAAGTGAAGTATAAGTCCCGCCGTAGTAGATGTACGGTCCGAAACGTCCGGCATTGACAGTAACCGTTTTACCTTCATGCTCACCAAGGATACGAGGTAACTTAAACAGATCCATTGCTTCCTCTAAAGTGATTGTTTCGATGGATTGACCTTTCTTTAAAGGAGAGAAGCGGGGTTTTTCTTCATCTTCAGCACTTCCAATTTGTACTACAGGGCCAAAACGTCCGATTTTGACGCTTACAGGCTTGCCGCTAACAGGATCATCTCCCAATACGCGTTCTCCTGTTTTGTGTGCATTCTTGGCGGCGAGAGTACTTTCTACAGACGGATGGAAGGTTTTATAGAACGTCTTCATGATAGTCGTCCATTTTGTATCTCCCTCGGCAATCTCGTCAAATTGTTTTTCTACGTTGGCTGTGAAGTTATAATCCATAATGCTGGGGAAATACTGCGTCAGGAAGTCAGTCACTACTGTACCTGTATCTGTAGGTAGCAGTTTTGCTTTTTCTGCTCCGGTGATCTCAGTACGGGTGGCGTCTGTAATCTTATTTTTATTCAGGGTAATTACATTGTACGAACGTTCCTCACCAGTTTTATCTCCTTTTTCTACATACTCACGTTGTTGAACGGTAGAGATCGTAGGCGCATAAGTAGAAGGACGGCCAATGCCTAATTCCTCCAGTTTGCGCACCAAGCTTGCTTCTGTATAGCGGGGTGGATGTTGTGTAAAGCGTTCGGTGGCAGTAATGTTTTGGTACTCTAACTTCTGGCCTTTCTTTAGCGGTGGCAGCAGATGAGTTTCATCTTCCTGTTCCACATCGTCATCATAAGATTCTCTGTATACACGCAGGAAACCGTCGAATTTCACAACTTCTCCCGTGGCACTGAAAGCCTCGGATGTATTGCTTATACTGATGGTTGCTGTTGTCTTTTCCAGTTCGGCATCTGCCATTTGAGAAGCAATGGTACGTTTCCAGATCAGATCGTAGAGTTTCTTTTCTTGTGCACTGCCTTCTATCTGTGCATTCTCCATATATGTGGGACGGATAGCCTCATGCGCTTCTTGTGCTCCTTTGGTCTTGGTGCTGAAGTGGCGTGGATGTACGTATTTGTCTCCCATCATATTGGCAATGGCTTCTTTGCTGCCGTTGATGGCGAGTTCCGATAAGTTTACGGAGTCGGTACGCATATAAGTAATACGTCCTGATTCATACAGCCGTTGGGCTACCATCATCGTTTGTGCTACAGTGAAGCCAAGTTTGCGTGCGGCTTCCTGTTGCAAAGTAGAAGTAGTGAACGGTGCAGCCGGGCTCTTCTTTACCGGACGTGTCGTAATATCTTCAATGGTAAATATTGCCGATTGGCAGCTTTCCAAGAGCTTCTGCGCCTCAGCTTTGGTCTTAAGGCGGCGTGCAAGTTCCGCCTTCATCTCAACGAGTTTTCCGTCTGTGTCGGGAACAAGGAAAACAGCAGTGACTTTATAAGATGCTTCACTTTGGAAAGCATGTATTTCACGTTCGCGCTCTACAATGAGTCGTACGGCTACGGATTGTACACGTCCGGCAGAGAGTGCAGGTTTCACTTTTTTCCATAATACGGGAGAAAGTTCAAAACCTACAATACGGTCAAGAATGCGGCGTGCCTGCTGGGCATTGACAAGATTGATATCAATATTGCGTGGTTGCTCGATAGCTTTCAGTATAGCGGTTTTGGTGATTTCATGGAATACGATACGTTTGGTATGTTCCGGTTCCAGTTTTAATACTTCATACAAGTGCCAGGCGATGGCTTCTCCCTCGCGGTCCTCATCGGAAGCCAACCATACGGTATCAGCGTCTTTTGCTTCAGCTTTCAGTGTCTTAACCAGTGCTTTCTTATCTTCCGGAATTTCATAGTCCGGTTCAAAGTTTTTTTCAACGTCAATGCTGAATTCTTTCTTCTTCAAGTCGCGTATATGACCATAGCTGGAAAGAACCTTAAAATCTTTTCCCAGGAACTTTTCAATTGTTTTTGCTTTTGCCGGTGATTCGACAATGACAAGGTTTTTTGGCATAAATTTCTGTTTTATAGTGGCTCCTGCCACTGAATTTGCCCGCAAAAGTAGAAAAAAACAATTGTTTCCACCTTATAATATGTGGAGAATATATTCTTTTTTAGCAAAAATGACTTTTTTTGCCACGCAATTTGTTAAAAACGAAAACTCACTCCACCCATGAAATTGATACCTTCTGTGGGATATCCCCAATAATATTGGTAGTCTTTGTTCAATAAATTGTTTGCACGCACATAGATTGATATGCCTTCAAAGACTTCGTAGCTACCGCCAAGGTATAGATTCCCAACCGGATCTACACGCTCGTTGCCTATCTTCTCACGAGTGATGTGCTGATAACCGAGGTTGATCAGGACAGAAGAAATCGGACGAATGTCTACCTTGAAATTTGCTTCGAAAGAAGGCATGTAATAGAGTAGCTGGTCTCCGCTGTTATTTTCTGTTTTAGCAGTTTTCCAGTCACGGTAAACGCCCGAAGCGGTGAAGGAAATAATATCCTTATAGCTGTAGCTGGCTTCGGCGCCTGCATATATGTTATGCATATTTCCTTGGAGCAATTGAAGGTATGAACCGCTATAGTTCGCAATTGCGGCAGAAGCAAGATTATTCTTTAAATCCTGATATCCACCATAAATATTAAACCATAAACCTGTTACTGGACTGGTCTTGAAGCCGAGAGCGGCATTCAGCTGTTCGTAGGTGGCATCCAGTTGTGTACTACTCTGGCCATAAGGTGAAACCATTTCCAGCCTGTGGAAATCATTAGCCTGTCGTCCGCCTGTAGCCTGGGCGTAGAGAATGTAACTGTCAGAGAAGATATATTGGGCTGTCACGTCCGGTGCTACCCGGAATTTCTTGCCAAATCCGAATGCGAAATCCACGTGAGCGCCGAGACGGATTTTCCAGTCTTCGCTTTGATACAGATAATAGGGATTTAATTCCACAGAGGTATAATCTTCAAAAAGATTGTTCTTGTAGAATGTATTGTCCATGGAGAGATCTACTCCAACAAACTGCTCTTCAGAGATCGTTCCCATTGCACCGGCTTTTGTCCGTACCATAACTTCCTGTGCGTCCTGATATTGTATATCGTGTTGGCGTTCGTAGAACATCAGGTTGGTTTCGGCATGAAATTGAAGCGGTAATTCTTCGCTGGTTGATTTTATTCCGAAATGTACATCACCCGACAGGAATTTCTGCTTATTATTTGTGCTGCCGGGCATGAAGTTGAAGTTGCTTAGCCCGAAGTTTCCGGCTACATTTAAGTCCATTTCCCGGAAAGCATGTACATAATCCATGCCCGCATGTGTACGGTAATAACGTGCATCCCATTTATCCTTGGAATCAGGCAGATCTAACTTGCCATCCATGCCGTTCATGTGGAAATTCAGGTTCAGTTTGTCACTGTTAGGCAGGATGAACAGATAATTGGCACGAGCGTCCAGGTTGCCGTAATTGCCATATCCCAGACGGGCGTAGCCGCGTTTGGCTTTATCCTGGCTTTCAGCTCCTGTATACGCCTCCATGGTAGTTGCAGGGATATTTCCCGCAGGTGCGAGTGTGGCATCATATTCCACAGTCTTTTTGCTGACTGTTGGCGGCATTACCTTGGGCAGTACGTTTACTTTGGAAGCATCTATGATGTCCGGATTATATTCTTGTTCTACCACGACCGTGCGGCTCAGGGTAGTATCTTTAGCTTGCGTTTGGGCTTGCACCCAGTTCGGTATGGTTATAAGTGCCAATGCCCCGAATATATATTGTACCTTTTTCATATTTATAATTGACGAGGTTTTTACTTCAGTTTTTCTAATCTTTCATTAATCATCTGTTCGATGTCATCGTCGGCATGGTAATTCTGTTGCAGGCTCAGCAAGTATTGGCGTGCATCCAGTTTTTTATCCATTGCTACATATACATCCGACAGCAGAACGAAACTTCTTGCCAGCCAGTAAGCGTGTGGTGTGCTCTGATCAATGAAGTTGAGTATTTCCTTTTCAGCAGCAGCGTATTCACCTGCCTTATACAGTTGTTGAGCAACCAGATATTTGGCTTCGGCCCCATAAAGTGTGCGTGTATCCTTAGCCAGTGTCTGAAGGTCGTTCATGGCTTTCTTGTCGGCGCGTTGGTTCAGATAAGCCTTGGCACGGAAATATAGGGCTTCGTTGCGTAGCTCCGGTGTCAATTTGGTTTCGGCAAGCAGGTCGGTGGCAGCAGCGATTGTTTCCACGTCATCCTGCATCAGGGCGGCACTGCGCAGCATTCCTGTTTCTGCAAGCTGTCGGCGTTCGGGAGTGGTAGCTTTTGCTTTCAACTGTCTGTAGTCATTCAATGCCTGGTCAAACTGCTTACGGTTGAACAGGATTTCCGCACGTGCAATGAGTGCTTCCTGTGAATAAGGATTATCTGGATATTCCAGCAGTTTGCCGGCATGTTCCAATACGGCGGCTTCATCCTTCTGTTCTTTGCCAATCACACAAAGATAGTAATGGGCGTTCAGACTGAATGCACCGTTGGGGAAGCTTTGCAGGTAACGGGTAAAGCTTGATTTGGCAGGAGCGATTTCTCTCTTCATATATACCTTTTCTGCGGCGATATAAGTCAGAGAATCCTGCTCACTGGCATCAAAGCGGATTTCTCCCGGCATCTTGGCTGCCAGGGCGGCAAATTCATCTACGCGGTTAGCGTCTACATAGATCGATTTCAGGTCACGCATGGCGAGACGTGCTTCTTCACTACCCGGATACTGGGTTACTACATGCTTGTAAGCATCTATCGCGCGATCATATTCATCGTTTTGGTAATAAAGCAGGCCGATTTCAGCAGCGGCTTTGCGGCTGACCGGGCTTTCGGGATATTTATCCAGCAATTCTTTAAATGCTGCGATAGCCTGGCGACTGTTGCTTGTCTGTACATACGAACGGCCTTTTTCGTAAAGAGCATTTACGGTATAGGGTGAAGACGGATATTTGTTTGCCATGCGGTTGAGCAATGCAACCTTACCGTCATAATCTTTCTGCAAGCCGGCAACCAAAGCCAGCTGATAGAAAGAATAATCACCTGCAGGAGTTCCCATGTTTTCTGCTTTGGTATAATACTGCTTGGCTTCATCGAAACGGCGTACGTGCAGATAACAGTCACCTATGCGATTGTAAGCATCTGCGAGTGCAGTGGGATTTTCTCCTTTTTCCAGTTGCGTGAATTTCAGGAAACGGTTCTGGGCAAGTGTGTAATCTTTCTCATGAAAAGCTATGTAGGCCAGATTATAGTATGCCAGTGCATAAGTTTCTGTATTTCTGTCCGGAGTAAGATTCAGATATTCACTGAAGTTACTTGCTGCTTCCTGCATCCGGTTCAGACGATAATAAGCTTCTCCTCTCCAATAAATAGCATCCGCCTTGTTTTGCAGATTATATTGTCCCAAGGCTACAGATTGGTTAAAGTAACCGATAGCTTCCTGGAATTGTGCATTGGCAAAAGACTGTGTACCGAGATGGAACAAGATTTTCTGTTTCGCCTCCAGAATTGCAGTGCTCGGGTGAGTGATTCGTTCGATGGATTTCAAGGCGGCTTCGTAACTGCGGGTATTCATGTATACCTCTACCAGATAACTGCTGACTTTGTCTACATATTGGGAGTTCGGGAATTCATTAAGGAATTTCTCGAAAACAGTAACAGATTCACCGAAAGCGGAATAGGAGGTTTCGTGAATACAAAGGGCGTAATTGTAAGCAGCCTGCTCTTTGACTTGCATATCTGCATTGGAGGCAGCAGCTTGCTCAAATGCCATGCGTGCCTTGTTCTTATCTGACATTTGCAGATAAGCCAACCCCATGTGCAGATAGGCATTTTGTGCCAGTGCGTCATTTTCAGCGGTTACTTCACCGAGGGTATTGGCCGCTTTGGAGTATACACCGCAGTTGTAGTACGAAAGTCCCAGCATATAGAGTGCATCCCGACGGGGGGCAGCCTCTTTATTGTTTTCCAGATACTTTTCAAATGCCTCCATGGCTTCGTGATACTTTCCGAAGTGATAGTCGGCATCACCGAGAACGCGGTACATTTCAGCTGTATATTCATTATTCGGGTAGGCGGACAGATAATTCTGCGCTACTATTTCCGCTTTATCATAATTCTTTTTAATCAGGTAAATCTCTGCAATATAATAAGGTGCAAGCGCTTTGTATTTGGCGTTATCCTGTAAAGACAGGAAGCCGGTCATTGCTTCGTCATAACGTTGCTGGGTGTAGCGGATATAAGAAATGTAGTATGTGCAATCGGCTGCATACTTTTTACTGGTGCTACGGAGAGTTTCGAACCATATGGCAGCTTCTTTCACATTACCTGTTTTCAAATAACAGGTTGCCAGACGGTACGTCATATCGTCGCGTTCTTCATTTCCCAACAGATCGAGACGGGCAGAATTGAACATAGCCATGGCTTCATCATATTTTCCTTCGAAGAAATATACGGATGCCATAAGTGCATAAATGCGATTGGCATAGGGGGTATCGGGATATTCATCCAGATAGGCCTGCAATTTGTCTAAACTTTTAAGGTCTTTTAGTTCGTAGGCAGCACATACCAGCATATACTCGGCTTCCATCCGTTCGCCTGCGACAGGCAGGGGCTTGCCTTCTGCATCTATCTGGCGTACGAATGCTTGCAACGGTGGGATGGCAGCTGCATACGCTTTTTGTTGGAACAGTGACTGTCCTTCCTGGTAAAGTCGTTGAGGGGAAGTGATATTCTCGCTGGTCTGTGCCGTAGCGAGCAAAGGTGCACAGCAGAGTGCCGTGCATAGTATTCGGGAGAGTTTATTCTTCATAATGCAACGCGTTTTTACAAAAGTACGGGTTTTAAGTCGAATTTGTTACACTTGTTTGGCTTTTTTAGGAATGGTGAGAAATAAATAGCATCTTTTCATTCTCCTATTGGGGAAATATTTTTTGCCAATAGGAGAAAAAAAACTTCTTATTTGAGTCATTTTTCCTTTTCTTTCAGGAATATTTCTAATCCTTTCCGGATTGAACCTAGTCCGAAATCTTCTGTATGTATATCTTTTAGCGGCAGGAAAAAAACATCTGCCGCGTCATCCATGGCTTTGTAATGCAATGTATCGGTGACTGAGCACCGGAAAAACTGATCCAGTGTGTGGACAGTAAAATCGGAATACACATATATATTAGGCAAGGAAAAGAGATATTCCGCCTTTTCCACTTTCATTCCTGTCTCTTCTTTTACTTCACGCGTAACTCCTTCTTCTCCGGTTTCCGCCATGTCGATGAAACCACCAGGCAAATCCAGTGTTCCTTTGGCGGGGTCTTTGGCACGGCGGCATACCAACAGTTCGTTCCGTTCATTCATTATCAGTGCCACGGTGGCAGCGGATGGGTTGAAATAATAGACGAATCCACAGTCGGCACAGCGTTTGGACTTTTCATTGTTGATATCAAAATGTGCGGAGCCACACTTGGGGCAGTATTTGAATTGGGATAGGGGATGTTCCATAAATGGTTAAATATTAGGTTTAGAATGATGTATTACTGAACTACTGATTTTTAATTGATACCTTTATCGAGTATACTTGATACGCCACTCAATCAGATTTACAATCCGTTGGGACGGGGCTCTATCTTAAGGTTCTGGAAATTAATTTGATCTTCCATCTAATAATAAGAGAATTCGCTCACCTGGCCCAGATATTTTATACGTTTGTTTAGGACTTGTTCTTCTATTTGGGAATTCCATTTCTACCCAGCCCAGTGCAAGTAGCGGATCTAAGTATCTGGCTCTATTATCAGAATGGTTTTTTAATCCCATTTTTTCGAAAAGCTCGGTTCGGGGAATTCTTTGCTGCAGGAGCACTAACATTTCTTTAACTCTACCATGAATTTCTTTATTTAGTATGTCGCTAACTTGGTCGCTAACTTGGTCGCTAACTTGGTCGCTAACTTGGTCGCTAACTTG
>OHBD01000631.1_pt1 | contig 19857 bp, 18 predicted proteins | sample 1577291 | NCBI WGS metagenome assembly OHBD01 (sample SAMEA3879572, study PRJEB24766) | human gut metagenome | biome: human-associated habitat; feature: feces | place: USA | collected 1985/1987
TCTCGCTGTATTGGAGAAGATACAGATCGCGCATTTTAAGTAGGGAAGGGCAAGACTGAACTGATGCACCAAATGATGTGGGGGCTTCCTTGGCGTACACACTGACACGGCGTAGCTCATCAATGATTTGATCTACAGACGAGCCGCCTTGCGGCTTTAGCAGATTCCGTAAGCGAGTCCATTCCAGAGCAATAGCATCCCGAAACAATCGCGCTTGGCGTACATCGCGTGTCCCTGTGCTTTTCATAAAGTAGCGCTTCCCTTGGAACAGGTGGCGCATGTAGTTGGGGATAGCTATCCGCACGAGGTAATTCCCGCAGGGATCTAAAACTAGATAACGATCTCTCTTGAAACTCATACAAACCCCGGTTATGTTGTCGGGGCTTTTTCATGGCTAAACAGTCTGTGAAATGTGCCGGGGTCATGAGCTTTAGTCTAACTAGTTCAACAAGTTAACGATGATTGTTGAAGCAAGCTAAGTCGCTATAACCCGTGCCGGTTCGAGTCCGGCCTTCGGCACCACATCGTATGCAAATCGAGCCGCTCAAGAGCGGCTTTTTTTGTGTCTGAAATCCGTTAGTTACCTATCTTTCTCGCTATTTTAACTCTCTCAGGGCTAACCAATTCCAACCCATCGCAAACGAAAAATGTTGGTACAGGCGTTGGTATTTTCGGTTCGATATTAATTTGTATTAGCTCAGTCCTGATCTGACAGCTATCTGCCAGATCAGGTTCGGATTAATACATTATATCTGCCCGCCTACACCTTTAAACTTCTCAATAAACGCGACGATCTTCTGGAAAACCGTCTGTTTTTTCGTCTTATATTGCGGATTTAACGGACTGAGTTTTGGCAATGTCTCGTTTAATTCCGTGCCATTTTCGGTGGCGTATTCGCGTTTTAAAGACGTGCGAATATAGCGTTTCGCCGCCTCTTCATTGAGATTTTCTTCTTTGATCAATGCTTCTGCTTCACGTTGCTGTTCGCGTTGAGCAAAGGTAAAAAACGCGTCAATGATGCTGGCTTTATCCGGCAAATCATCCAGGTTTGTTTGTTGAATAAAATCGACCACCAGACCTTCTTTGGCACGGTTCCCAAGGCTCGAACGAATTAAGCGCTTGACCTCTTCGGTCATTTCGCCCTTACCTTTGTTTTGTCTGTTGTGTTCGAAAATCAGTCCAAGGATATAATCCAGGTTTATTTCCTGAGACTTCAGCAAATCGATTTCAAAAACCACGTCATCCCAGTCAGTAGTTAACTTTTCTTTTTTGCCAGCCTCTTTCTCGCGGCGCTGCCAGTCACGAATATCGTTATAGGCAGAACGATAATCCTGAATCTTGCGTTCAGCAGGGAGACGAATCGTTTGTAATTCAGCGAACTTTTCATCATCCACATAATGTTCTTCTTTGAATTTTTCTACCGCAACAGGATCGCTAAGATCGATTTGTTGCAGGGCTTTCAGCGTGGCAAATTCATCATAGTTTTGCAGGATGTTCTCGGCACGCAGGTATTCACCAAACAGTTTAACGAAGTCTTTCTTCTCTTTTTCACTTTCAATACTGGCAGGGTCAGGGAACCGTTGTTCCAGTTCTGAAACTACTGCCATAAAGCCGCGTTTAGCTTCACCAGTGGCAGCATCAGTAAAGCCTTCCATATACTCTGCATAACTCTTTTCTAACACTACATTTTTGGTATTTTTATCACCAAACAGCGTTATGGCATCAATGGTTGAGCGTTCCAGATCCCGGAAAGTGACGATGTTACCGAAGGTTTTAGTGGCGTTATAAATGCGGTTGGTGCGGGAGAATGCCTGCATCAGGCCGTGAAAACGCAAGTTTTTATCGACGAATAGCGTGTTCAATGTTGGAGCGTCGAAGCCGGTTAAAAACATCCCAACGACAATTAACAGATCGATATCCTGATTTTTAACCCGTTGGGCTAAATCACGATAGTAGTTCTGAAAACCGTTACTGTCGGTGCTGAAGTTAGTTTTAAAATAGCTGTTATACTCACGAATTGCAGCGTCAAGAAACTCTTTAGCACTGCTGTCCATTGCGCTGGTATCAAAAGTTTCATCGGAAATTTCACCAATGGCATTTTGTTCTTCATTGGCGGCAAAGGAGAAGATTGTCGCAACACGCAGCGGTTTATAGGTAGCCGATTTATTAGCTGCTTCCTCTTGTAACCGTTTAAACGTCGCGTAATAGGCTTTCGCGGCATCCACGCTACTCACTGCCAGCATGGCATTAAAGCCTTTGGAACCTGGGAAAGTACGGTGGGTCTTCTGGCGGAAGTTATTCAGAATATATTGCGTAATTTCCTGTATACGCATGGGATGAAGAAACGCCTGCTGATTTTCAGCCGCACTCAGTTTTTTCTCGTCGGTTTCTGTCTCTAAAGATTTAAACTGGGGCCGCACATCGTTATAGTCCACCTTGAATTTGAGCACTTTTTCATCACGAATCGCATCGGTAATCACATATGAATGCAATTCACGACCAAATACGCTGGCGGTCGTTTCTGAGCCTAAAGCGTTTTCCGGGAAAATAGGTGTGCCGGTAAAACCAAACTGATAATAGCGTTTGAATTTCTTCTTCAGATTTTTCTGCGCTTCTCCAAACTGGCTGCGGTGACATTCATCAAATATAAACACCACTTGCTGATTGTATACAGGCAGGTCGCTTTCTGCTTTCATCAGGTTATTAAGTTTCTGAATAGTGGTGACGATAATTTTGTTATCGTCCTTATCCAGATTTCGTTTAAGGCCTGCGGTATTTTCCGAGCCGTTGACGCTGTCTGGGGAAAAACGCTGATATTCCTTCATCGTCTGGTAATCGAGGTCTTTCCTGTCGACCACAAAGAAGACTTTATCAATAAAGTCCAGTTCTGTTGCCAGGCGCGCGGCTTTAAAGCTGGTCAGTGTTTTACCGGAACCGGTAGTGTGCCAGATAAAGCCACCGCTTTCGGGGTTAGACCAGTTTTTCGCTTTATAGGAACTGTTGATTTTCCATAAGATCCGTTCGGTAGCGGCAATCTGGTACGGTCGCATCACCAGTAGCGTCTGGCTAATATCGAACACGCTGTAGTTCACCAGAACATTAAGCAGAGTATGTTTCTGGAAAAAGGTAGCGGTAAAATCTTTGAGGTCTTTAATCAGCGTGTTGTCTGATTTCGCCCAGTTCATGGTGAAGTCAAAACTGTTTTTATCGCGCTTTGTGGTGTTGGCAAAGTAACGGGTATCGGTGCCGTTAGAAATGACAAACAGTTGCAGATACTTAAACAGGGAATTTTCGCTGTTAAAACTCTCTTTACTGTAACGATGTATCTGGTTGAAAGCCTCACGAATCGCCACGCCGCGCTTTTTCAGTTCGATTTGTACCAGTGGTAAGCCATTAACCAGGATCGTGACGTCATAACGGTTAGCATGAGAACCCGCCTGCTCAAACTGCTGGATAATCTGCACCTTATTGCGCATGAGATTCTTTTTATCTATCAAATAGATGTTCTCAAGACGCTCGTCATCAAAAATAAAGTCGCAAATATAGTCGATATGGATTTTACGGGTCTTATCCAGAATGCCATCGCTCGGGTTATCCAGATACTGCTCCGTGAAACGCCGCCACTCGCTGTCATTAAACACCACACCATTGAGGCTCTGAAGCTGTTCCCGAACGTTGGCCTGCATCGCTGACTGTGATTTTACCGAAATAAATTCATAACCCTGATTCCGCAGGTCCTGAATCAGTTCACGTTCCAGGTCCGATTCGCTCTGGTAGCTGTCGCTTGTTTGCTCAGCTTTGATGTACTTATCAAGGACGATAAAGTTATTGGATTCAGCAATGGTGTGTGTTTGATGAGTCATAGCGCATCCTTTGTGCCGCCTGGCAAGAGCCGGAAGGGCGTTAAGAGTGACTTCCGGCGCGTAAAAAAATAGTCTATATACTGACCGGGTGTTAAGGTGGCCCGATCGGTAGCAATGGTCAATTAATTACTGACAGTTTCAGGTTTCGGGAAACTGAACAGTAAATCACGGTAGTATTCGTATTGTTTCTGGCGCAACTCGATTTCACGCGGGAGACCTTCGGTGATGGAGTTTGTCAGGTTGTAAAATTTATCCATCGTGGCGACGATATAAAGTTGTTCATCGTATGATGGGATAGGTATTTCAAATGCTCTCAACGATTTTAAACCTAAGTTTTTAATAGTTGAACCTGTTTTTTGATTTTCAAAATACTGTTTTGCGTAATTGGTCTGCAGGAAATAGAAAAGATATCTAGTGTGGAGTTCAGGTGATTTAATTTTAAAATAGGCCACAGACTTACCGAGTACGATCTTCTCATTATTGTAAAAGGAAACATTTCCAATTGTGCCATTAATTGACAGGAAAACAGTATTTATTGGGTCAAAATGAATTCCGTGTTTTTTAAACATAGAATCATTAACCTTTTTTGTGTTATCGTTAAATGATATTTTTTGATAGCCTAAATTGTTTCCATTGATAAAGAAATAATCACCGTTGGCGTCATATTCTGGAGTACCATGCAAACCGTCTCCAATTACACATAGCTCTCCTAATTTCAGACGTTTAACATCGTGGGCACCAAAACTAAATAACTGGTCGCGATAGTAGTTGTATTGTTTTTTACGCATGTTAAGCTCAGCGGTAAGCTCAGCGGTAAGCTCAGCGGTAAGTGCAGTAAATTTATCCAGAATTCGAACGATTTCAGACTGGATGGCAAGGGATTTTTCCGGGTTTTCTGGGCAGGGGATGGGGATAAGTAGTTTATTAACTACGATAGCATCAAGTGTTGGAATGCCCGCAACTCTCACCTTTGATTTCAGCAAACTTTGATAACCAATCAGTGCGAAATATAAAAACCTATTATTTAATAGCTCATTGTGCTCTAAGCAAAAGCATCCATCAGAGGACCAGAAGTCAACGGTGCTATAGCCAACAGTACCTGCTGAAGCGCCAACATTGATAATCATAACGGTATTAGCCGGACGATTCGACTTATTGTAATATCCTAACGGTTCTAAGCCGCCATGAAATACCGGGAATTTTTCTTCTGCTGAAAGCAGATTTTTAGTTAGCCTTTTTCCCCGCAAGACACTCGTGACATCTCCAAGGGCTTTCCATTCCACCTCTGTCCCATCTAGCAGTTTTTCCAGATAATTTAACTCGCTCATCCCTGCACCTCGTCACCTTCAATCTCTGCCACAATTGAGTCGATATCTTTACGCAACTGGTCGATTTTGCTGACCGTAGTTTTCAGTTCTGCATTCAGCTCAGCAATATCGATAATTTCGCGGTTATCTTTCGATTCTACACACCGACAGGTTATAGTCATTCGCTACAACGGCTTCAAACGCGACAGATTTTGCCAGATGAGCAACATCTTCCTTGCTGGTGAATACCTGCATAATTTGTTCGATATGGGCATCGGTCAGGATATTGTTGTTGGTCTCTTTTTTGAACAGTTCGCTGGCATCAATAAACTGAACGTTGGTATCCGTTTTATGTTTGGACAGAACCAGAATGTTTACGGCAATGGTGGTGCCAAAGAACAGGTTCGGAGCCAGTGAAATTACGGTTTCGACATAGTTATTATCGACCAGATACTGACGGATTTTCTGCTCTGCGCCGCCACGGTAAAAAATACCCGGGAAGCAGACAATCGCAGCACGACCTTTGGCCGAAAGATAGTTCAGCGCATGTAATACAAACGCAAAGTCAGCTTTGGATTTGGGGGCCAGAACGCCAGCCGGGGCAAAACGCTCATCGTTAATCAGCGTCGGGTCATCGCTGCCAATCCATTTCACCGAATACGGCGGGTTAGAAACGATGGCATCAAACGGTTTTTCATCTCTGAAGTGCGGTTCAGTCAGCGTATTGCCAAGCTTGATATCAAACTTGTCGTAGTTGATGTTGTGCAAAAACATGTTCATACGCGCCAGGTTATAGGTCGTATGGTTGATTTCCTGACCGAAAAAGCCTTCTTCGATGATATGGTTATCAAACTGTTTTTTCGCCTGCAACAACAGTGAGCCGGAACCCGCTGCCGGGTCGTAGATTTTGTTAACGTGGGTCTGCCCGTGCATAGCCAGTTGTGCAATCAGCTTGGAGACGTGCTGCGGTGTAAAGAACTCACCGCCTGACTTACCGGCATTTGCCGCATAGTTAGGAACTCATAGGCATCACCGAACAGGTCAATCTGATGTTCGTTGAAGTCACCAAGTTTTAACCCTTCAACCCCTTTCAGAACCGCAGCCAGGCGGGCATTTTTATCTTTAACGGTGTTACCCAGGCGGTTACTGGTGGTATCGAAATCAGCAAACAAACCTTTGATGTCAGCTTCTGAAGGATAACCGTAAGCAGAACTTTCGATAGCAACGAAGATGCTGTTTAAATCTGCATTCAGTCTGTCATTAGTATTTGCTTTCGCAGCTACGTTGCAGAAAAGCTGACTGGGGTAGATGAAGTAGCCTTTAGTTTTGATGGCATCGTCTTTAATGTCATCAGTAATTACGCTGTCATCCAGTTTCGCATAACAGATACTGTCATCACCGGCTTCAATATAGCTGGAAAAATTTTCGCTGATAAAACGGTAGAAAAGCGCGCCCAGAACGTATTGCTTAAAATCCCATCCATCGACCGAACCTCTGACATCGTTAGCAATTTGCCAGATTTGGCGATGAAGCTCCGCGCGCTGCTGAAGACTGGTCATTTTTTATCCTTTGAATGTGTTTTTAACGTCGGCTTTTGCCGGGATTTTACCGGAAGTTGTTTGGTTTTTCAGATTTGTATGACGGTGAGGAGGGGATTCAGTACCAGATTGTTAGTGCATCTTACTCAGCATTCACCGCTTGAGTCAGGAGGCTACTTTATATGCCCATCGCCCATCCGTAGGTGATCAGATAATTTATTGCGAGTCACCTTCCCGATTTTCAATCTCATTATTTACCCAATCTTTCACCAGTGGATAATTCGTCTGCTACTAACGGCGAGTGTATTTTTTACGGATGAAAGATTATGCAGACAGAAGCTGAAGTCTTAACCGATCATAACGAACTAATTTGCTCGACCAGTATCGAGCGTATCGTCACAGGACGTGATAGTGCACTGAACCAGATAGCGGCGTTAATCCAAAAACTTGATGATATCTCCAGCCTGACATCCAGTATTGGCGGTGATGTGGCTGGAACCTGGGCAATGCGAAATGGATATGCCTTTGACTGCTGGCTGATGCAGCCAACCGACAAAGCGATGCCGGTGATCACCCGAAATATCGATCGCAGCATCTGGCGCGATCTCATGCTGAAGTCTGGGATGTTGACTCTGATGGATGCCGAAGCCCGCAGTCAGTGGGCAAAGAACCTGGAAGAGGGCGATCTCCCGGCGATTAGCGAAGCCAACATTCTGAGTACCTTTGAACAACTTCACCACAATAAGCAGGACGTTTTCGAACGTGGGGTTATCAATGTATTTAAGGGATTGAGCTGGGACTACAAAACCAATAATCCCTGTTATTTCGGTAAGAAGATTATCGTTAACAATCTGGTGAAGCATGACAGATGGGGCTACAGCCTGAACTGGGGCTGGCGGCGAGATCAGCTTGCCGATCTGGAGCGTATGTTCTATCTGCTGGATGGGAAGGCCATTCCCGATAACCGGCATGATGTTGCGATTCGGTTTATGGACTTCGTTAGTGCTCACCCGCATGAACAGGTATTTGATGACGATTTATTTGTCATCCGCTATTACCAGAAAGGCAGTGGGCATATCACTTTCAAGCGACTGGATCTGGTGGATAAGATGAATGATATCGTGGCGAAGCACTTTCCGTCAGCGTTATCAGCAAAATGAATGTCGTATGTTTGCTATCTAAAATGTCGTATTTTTGCTACTCTTTATGCAATGACTCTGGAGGCGAATATGACGATAAAAGCACGCATTCAGTCACGACTGAAACGTTCTAAACGTTACGTATTCACTCGTGACGACTTTAAAGATATTGCAGGCTACGATCAGGTTGGTCGGGTATTGCGCGAGCTTGTCAGGGAAGGGCAACTGTTGAAGGTTGGTTATGGCGTGTATACCAAAGCACGGCGGAACGGTATTACAGGCAAGGTAATGCCAGCGGCTCCCGGAGGCTCTTCAGCGGTGATTGTCGAAACGCTGGAACGCCTGAAAGTACGCTATCGTTTTGCTGGCGCAACGCAGGCATACAATAGCGGTACTTCTACGCAGATCCCAGCTTCACCCGAGATAAAAACCCCCCGGCGTTTTAAACGCGTATTATCTGTAGGGAACAGCAGATTAAATGGATGATTTAACCACTCTTTTTTCTGAAGTGGCTGACGCGCTTGGTATTGAGTCTGTCGCAATTGTGGAAAAAGATCACTATATCGTTGAGCTTTTGCAATTGCTTAAACCTCTGGTGTTCGATACTCATCAATTGGTGTTTGCCGGAGGAACCGCTCTGGCAAAATCAGGTGTCGCACTTAATCGCATGTCGGAAGATGTGGATATCAAACTGGTGCCTAAGGATGCATTTCAGGCACTTTCCCGCACTCAGCGAAAAAATACCCGTAAAGAAATTGTTCAGGCAGTTTCCAGTGCAATAGCTTCATCGGGTGTGTTCAATTTTGATGATGATTACCCAAAAGTGACGCGGGATGAATATCGTTATAATGACATACCTGTTCGTTATCCACAGCGAGTAGTGCAGGCACCTTGTTTGCGTCCTTTTATCCGGCTGGAATTGATGGAAGCGAAGTTACTGGAGCCTTCTGAATTACGGGATATTCATTCACTGGTAACAGGGATCACGGGAAAAGCGGCTATTGTTTCAGCGTTTCCATGCGCAACTATCATTAGCACACAGGCAGAAAAGCTGGTGGCGATGTTACGTCGTACTGCGGCAGTTGTGCGAGATGTTGAGCGATTTGATGATGCATCGCTGGTACGTCATATCTACGATACAAACTGTATTGTTGAGACGAGTCATGTTGATATGAGTCTGCTCGTTGATTTTGTTCAACAAACTATTGAGCAGGACATTCAGCGTTACGGCAACCAGTACCCGCAGTTTTGCGCGTCTCCAGTTGATGAGCTAAAAATGGGACTGGATGAGTTGGCGAACAATCCTCTCTACGAGATGCGCTATCAGCAGTTTGTTTCGCCAATGGTGTATGGAGAGCGAAAGATCACATGGGATGAGGCTTAATCCAGGTTTAGGAGCTTAGCGCTAGCCATCCTGAATGCTTGATATGCAGCATTGTCTTTACTTGAAATTCTGAAATTCTCTAAACCATAGAGATGATTTTTATGATCCAGTCTTTCTCTTGTTGAGATAGTTCCAGTTTGCTCACTCGTGTTAAGAAGGTATTGATCACCTGAACATCCGAATTGGTGAGCCTATTTAATAGAGCGGGTGGTATACCTTTACTAACAATCGCTTTGCGGTGACTTTCGTAGTTTTTATTACTCATTGTTGATCCTCAAATATCATTGTATGGCGGCATTGATCGTTTCCAGCAACCTTTACTTACTCACTTCAAACTGCATCCTCGTAGACTGTTCCACTACAATAATCGAAAAGGCGTGGATGTCCATTCAGGTATCCCGCTAATACGTATAGCAATAACAATGGTTTATGCGGTGCGCGCTGTTCACCCTTATGCCAGATTTTTATATTGGCAATTGCCTGCTGTAGCGATTTACTGGAAGCCATTGATATCCCTGGCAGTGAAATAATTGCGATCATGCTCGCAAATTTTCTGCTGTTCAAGCCTGCAAGTGAAGATATATTACTTTGATCTCATTTGTTTTTTTGCTGCTTGTTCTGAGAACGTATAAGGACATTCTCTATGAATAAACTCCCCGATCATCTTCCGCGGCGGTATATCATCGAAGCTATTCATTTATGGGATGCGGGAGAAACTCATCAGTTCCAGCCTGCACGGTTGTATGAAATTGAATATCATGGCCGACGTTACCCCTCGAAGGCGATTGCTGGCATCGCAGCGACATTGATGACGGGGACGCAATTTACCCCTGCGGATTTCACCGGCGGAATAAAATCTAAATGTGTCAAGCTACTCATAGAGCAGGGATTTCATATTCATCAGGATAAAGCCGCTGCGGCTCCCATAGCCGACGTTCTGTTCCCGGATGAGCTGCCGTCGCAGGGGACCTACGTTGAAGGTGCGGCGATAAAGGTGACAGTAAACCGCTATGAACGCGATAAAAAGGCCCGAGATAAAGCGGTCGAACATCATGGATGCCAATGCAACGTATGCGGCGTTGATCTGGTGAAGATCTATGGTGATATCGCTGAAGGCTTTATCCATGTGCATCACCTGGTGCCGCTTTCAGCCATTAAAGAGGATTACCAGCTGGATCCAGTTAATGATTTGCTTCCTGTGTGCCCTAATTGCCATGCGATGCTGCACCGACGCAAACCACCGTTTACGCCGGAGGAGTTAAAAGCGTTGATGGATGCGAATAAATCAAATTAATGAACGCTCACTTTTCGCGCCAAAACTGCAAAATTGCTTCTACAAACCTGTCAGAAATAATCCCCCGACGGGCTGCCGTGTTGAAATGACTGCTTCGCAGTGCCGTCGTCCAGTTCTCCGGTGACCGGTACGCTGAACCGTAATATCCCGTGCTTAAATCGTCCGGATCTTCATCAGGCGCGTTCGTCAGTCCTCTTTCACCTTGTTGCTGGAAGTAGACGAAAATAATATTGGCTAAAACATTATTTTGATAATTGCCATAAATAACTTCATACGCATGAGGGAAATTTTCTTTCCAGTACCAGGTGGTATCGCCGCAAAACCACGGTGCGTCAGTAATATTATTAAGCTGAGAATGGTATTGTTTTAGATCCCTACGAAAGGCTTCAACCATATGATTAAAGTGTTGAGGGTGTGACGCGTAGTCACTGGTCATTAAGTCAAATTCGCCTTGCATCCAGCATACGCCGAGGAATTTGTTCTGCGGATTTTTTGCCAGTGCGGCTCGCGTTCTGCTGACTAAATCCTGGTACAGCGGAGTATCCGTTCCCCAACGACAAGCATCATGGCTGGCTCCGTGCCGTTCTGAATATGTCCCTTCGCTGCCCGCGGTAAAAGCCGATCCGCCACGGCAACATGGAACGATGAGAACCCCTGCATTATCAGGAATAAAGGGTAGTAATTTCCGTGCAATATGCAGTGCCTGGCCAACGGTGCCGTACTGTGTTTGATGATTCGTTGCCAGAGGATGGTGATAACCCTGCATATCCTGAACATCGTGTGGGCAGTGAGTCAGTGGAATAATGTCGTTAAAGTGACATGACGGGCCTCCGGGATGCGTATGCGCAAATCTCGCTAATTGTTTAATTCTGGGATGAGGCGCATCTTCCCTGTCCGGTAATGGCAGTCCTTCGCCATACGCCATGGCATTAGACTGACCAGCAACGGTAAGAACATAGTAATAATCGGGCGATATTATTGCGTTCATATAAATTTCGCGTAATTGAAATGACAAATTGATAGCAGGGCCCCTTTACCGGGGCCCTGAAGCGTTAATTTTGTACTGTGACTTTATTATCCTTCACAGAGATCAAAACTGAATCCGTCACCGCTTTGCCGCCTGCAGTTTCACCGCCAATAATCAATAGACTATTATTCCAGGGCAATGATACTCCGTAGGCCCGACCTTGCGATAATTCACCCGATTTATCCCATTTCCCGTTATGCCAAAGATGAATATCAGTGCTATATGATTTTTTTAGGCCTTCATGCGCATAGTTCTTACCGTTCTGGTAATTTTCTCGTGAACCTTTGAATCCGGCCCCTCCGGCAAATATAAGAGAATCATTGCTTATCCCCGCAAAACCGCCAGCGACGCCATCTGGTGATGAGACGGGAGCAAGCTTATTCCATTTTAAATTATTACCGGTGAAATCAAGTTCAAATACGGCATCCGTTCGCAATCCTGGTTTGGCTTCGCCATTAATAAGCCAGGTTTTATCACCTTTATTCACAACCGCCGCACCAGCCGTTCCGTACCAGGGAGATTCGCCAGCGTAACTCCATTGCTGTGTTGAGGGATCAAAAGACAACAGAAACTTATTGAAGAAATAATCTTCTGCTTTTTTGTCAAAATAATGGGCATTGATCTTGTCTATAGTTGCTGAATCTTTTCCAGCCTCGTTGAGATCTTCAAAATAGCCATTGAAGATATTCTGGTTAACACCGCCAGTAACATAAGCCTTGCCGTTGTGTACAAAAGTCACATGACCCGCCATGCCCATCGGTGCATGCGACATCAATTTAACCCAACTATTGGTTTTGGGGTTGTATTTGTGTACGTCATTAAATACCTGAGTCAAGCCCTTGCTATTTTTGCCAATGCCGCCAAACACATACAGATTGCCATCAATAAATGCCGAGGTTGCTTGATCTCTTGGTCCACCAGGGAATGCAGCTAACGCTGTCCATTTTTTATCTTTGGCCTGTGTATCCAGCTTGTACCATGCCGTACCTGCGCTACCTAAACCAATGTAGACAGTGTCGTTATCAATTGCTCCGGTACCACTTTTAAATGGCACAGGAGTTTCAGGTAATACAGACGCGTTTGCGGCAAATGAAGCCATCATGATAGCAAGCGCCGTTATTGTTTTATTCATTGTGACTGTCTCCTGTCTACTACAGTTTAAATGACACACCAATGCGATAACTGTTTTCCGATAAATTATCTCTGCCGTTGTAAACACCCTGACGGTCCAGGTAGTCATATTCTATGTATGGCGTAATATCGGGCGTCATATGGTATTGTAGAACAAATGCATTTTCCGTCGCCCATTTCTTATGGTTTGCATAGCGATAATCGTTCTGTTTGCTGTATAGCGTCGTTTGCCATGCGAAGGTGAAATCACTATTAATATGGTAAGTGACATATCCATCCCAACGATGAACGTTATCACGAGACATATCACCGGATAAGTCTTGTTGTCGGTAAGCTTTCCAGTCGTAACGATAGCGAATGCCAAAATTAAGATCTTTTGTCGCGTCCCAGGACAGTTTTACGTAGGGTCCGTAGCGTGTGCCGTTGCTGCTAAAATGCGTTAACATTCCCGGGCGCACCGTCCATTGATCATCAAGTTTAATCGCGTAATTAACTTCAACCTGAACATCATTGAGTGCGGCATTTTCCTTTTTATTATCATGAATGGTATTCCAGGTATTACTTTCCATGCTTGCCCACCATCCATTTTGCCATCCCTCACTGACTTTGAGTCGAGTCTCATAGGCGTGGCTTCCACTACGATATCCACCACGTACGTCCAGTGTCGCAGCCTGAGAAATTAATGGGGACGAAAAGCACAGTAATAATACGCCAGAAAGTATTTTAGCCTTTTTCATAAATTTCACTCATTTGTAGGATACAGAAAGCAATACAAAGCCCGCATAAACAATTAGCATTTATGTTGTGTAATATTTTTTTGCCAGGCTTATAGTGTCTTTGGCAACCGGTAGCTGTATTTTATATTTTTTTGTATAATGTCTCCTGTGAAAAATCTCTTTTCACATTATTTAAATAAACAGAGATCCAGATTAAATACCTGAGTATAAAATCTCTTCTGATGTTTAATTGATTTGAATGTTCGTAAGCTATATCACTTACTCAATCCATTTTACCCAGAGTCATAAAATAGAATGTCTGTTGATCTCATTTTCATATTCCTTTCAGACTGAAGTGCGTTTTCATCACCCGATGAGAAAGAACTGAAGTGATGTTTGCCATAGATTGCGAGATGCCCTGTCTCATTGACTATCTTGGTGCACCTTTATACCTGTTATACCAGATCAAAAATCACGCAATCCATACAACAAAACCAGATTTGCAATTCGTGTCACAAAATATGTCGATATTTTTCTAAGAAGAAGATGCCATGTGAAGCCAGACGAACACTTGCGGAGGCCTTCACAAACCAAAGATTGTTGTTTAATTATCTGTTTTATAAGTAATTTATTTAAAGTATAAACAAGGAAAGATTTGCAAGCTAACTCAGTGAGCGTGGTGAAAATCAGTGTTTACCCGCCATCAGGCTGAGCATAATTCTCATCATGAAATATGTTTCCTGGTTTGTGGCTTGTAACTGGTCACTTCTGAAGTCGATCTGGAGAGGCTTGTTGATGTTGGTGTTTTCAGGATGATGTTTCACTTAGTTTGTTTGCCGTATCGCCCGGCGAATGGCTGTGATTGAGGAAGGTTTAAGTCGTAGTGACCAAAGCTATATTTACCAACGAATGTAGATGAAAAAATCATCTCCTGCGTTCCCCATATCTCCAGGATAAAAAGGAATGTAACAATCTCATGGCGTAAGCTGACGAATCAGCCAGGAATAATCGCTAGGGACCTAAGAATTAGCATGATAATAGCCACTAAGAAATTACTGCGCTCCATGAAATAGCCATTTTGTGGCAAATGGAGTTGACTAATAATGTCATATGTGAGACGGCTAGTTGAACGAATATTAAATTTTGCTGAATTTTTTATGTTGATTTTACTTGTTACAGAACATATCACATGATATATAGATAAGATTAGTTGCATTAATGATGAGGGTTATTATTAGATTCGTATCCGATTGATAAATATATAAAGGTACATAGCATGCAAGAGCATGGCGTTTGTATGGCAACGTTATTATAATTAACTGTTGCTACTCCATTTAAGTTCACTCAGAAGAACTGGTCCACTTACGTTAGTTATTAAGCAAACGTTCGCTTTTATAAACATAATCAGGATAAAAATGTTGGATTATTGCTAACCCAGCACAGCTAGTGCGCGTCTGTAATTATAAGGGAAAAACGATGAAGAATAAGGCTGATAACAAAAAAAGGAACTTCCTGACCCATAGTGAAATCGAATCACTCCTTAAAGCAGCAAATACCGGGCCTCATGCAGCACGTAATTATTGTCTGACTTTGCTTTGTTTTATTCATGGTTTCCGGGCGAGTGAAATTTGTCGATTGAGGATTTCGGATATTGATCTTAAGGCAAAGTGTATATATATCCATCGATTAAAAAAAGGCTTTTCAACAACGCATCCGCTATTGAACAAAGAAGTTCAGGCTTTAAAAAACTGGTTGAGTATCCGTACTTCGTACCCGCATGCTGAGAGCGAGTGGGTATTTTTATCTCGTAAGGGAAATCCGCTTTCTCGGCAACAGTTTTACCATATTATCTCGACTTCCGGTGGTAATGCCGGGTTGTCACTGGAGATTCATCCGCACATGTTACGCCATTCGTGTGGTTTTGCTTTGGCGAATATGGGAATAGATACGCGACTTATCCAGGATTATCTTGGGCATCGCAATATTCGTCATACTGTCTGGTATACCGCCAGCAATGCAGGGCGTTTTTACGGCATCTGGGATAGAGCCAGAGGACGACAGCGTCACGCTGTTTTATAGAGATAGTTGAGATACCAGGGATGGTGTTAAAAACTACATTATTCTTACGATATATCAAAAATGATTAACCATTTATTAATTGATGTTATTGTAAGTGTGATTATTAATTTTCATAATAAACATTAAGTTAACCATATCCATACAAAATACAATGGTTTATGTTCTTCAAAATAAATAAACAAAATCATTCATAAATTTACACATCACTTAAATTCTCCTGTTTCCGCACTTTTTTCTTTATTTTTTAAGCAACTGGAAGTTAATCCACTGCAATCTATTGTTATATTGAATCAAATCAATGAAAATAGATGTTGTCACATCAGTGATATTTTATTTTTGTATGATATTTAATGTAATTGACTGATAGCCACATCACTTCGTGTGTGGTTATCTTTTTATCTATTGGGCTAATTTTGACCGATTGAGGTTTCCTATAGGTATTCATTTAAATATATCTCAGTTAGGAGTACTACTATTGTGAGTAAACGTCGTTATCTTACCGGTAAAGAAGTTCAGGCCATGATGCAGGCGGTTTGTTACGGGGCAACGGGAGCCAGAGATTATTGTCTTATTCTGTTGGCATATCGGCATGGGATGCGTATTAGTGAACTGCTTGATCTGCATTATCAGGACCTTGACCTTAATGAAGGTAGAATAAATATTCGCCGACTGAAGAACGGATTTTCTACCGTTCACCCGTTACGTTTTGATGAGCGTGAAGCCGTGGAACGCTGGACCCAGGAACGTGCTAACTGGAAAGGCGCTGACCGGACTGACGCTATATTTATTTCTCGCCGCGGGAGTCGGCTTTCTCGCCAGCAGGCCTATCGCATTATTCGCGATGCCGGTATTGAAGCTGGAACCGTAACGCAGACTCATCCTCATATGTTAAGGCATGCTTGCGGTTATGAACTGGCGGAGCGTGGTGCAGATACTCGTTTAATTCAGGATTATCTCGGGCATCGAAATATTCGCCATACTGTGCGTTATACCGCCAGTAATGCTGCTCGTTTTGCCGGATTATGGGAAAGAAATAATCTCATAAACGAAAAATTAAAAAGAGAAGAGGTTTGATTTAACTTATTGATAATAAAGTTAAAAAACAAATAAATACAAGACAATTGGGGCCAAACTGTCCATATCATAAATAAGTTACGTATTTTTTCTCAAGCATAAAAATATTAAAAAACGACAAAAAGCATCTAACTGTTTGATATGTAAATTATTTCTATTGTAAATTAATTTCACATCACCTCCGCTATATGTAAAGCTAACGTTTCTGTGGCTCGACGCATCTTTCTACATCCTGGTCTTTTTTTATTAAAACTCGTATGAGCTGTCTAAATACTTTTACATCTTTTGCTTTTTTGCAGAAAATATTAAGCCAACAAATAAACTGAAAAAGTTTGTCCGCGATGCTTTCCTCTATGAGTCAAAATGGCCCCAAATGTTTCATCTTTTGGGGGAAAACTGTGCAGTGTTGGCAGTCAAACTCGTTGACAAAACAAAGTGTACAGAACGACTGCCCATGTCGATTTAGAAATAGTTTTTTGAAAGGAAAGCAGCATGAAAATTAAAACTCTGGCAATCGTTGTTCTGTCGGCTCTGTCCCTCAGTTCTACAGCGGCTTTGGCCGCTGCCACGACGGTAAATGGTGGGACCGTTCACTTTAAAGGGGAAGTTGTTAACGCCGCTTGCGCAGTTGATGCAGGCTCTGTTGATCAAACCGTTCAGTTAGGACAGGTTCGTACCGCATCGCTGGCACAGGAAGGAGCGACCAGTTCTGCTGTCGGTTTTAACATTCAGCTGAATGATTGCGATACCAATGTTGCATCTAAAGCCGCTGTTGCCTTTTTAGGTACGGCGATTGATGCGGGTCATACCAACGTTCTGGCTCTGCAGAGTTCAGCTGCGGGTAGCGCAACAAACGTTGGTGTGCAGATCCTGGACAGAACGGGTGCTGCGCTGGCGCTGGACGGTGCGACATTTAGTTCAGAAACAACCCTGAATAACGGAACCAACACCATTCCGTTCCAGGCGCGTTATTTTGCAACCGGTGCCGCAACCCCGGGTGCTGCTAATGCGGATGCGACCTTCAAGGTTCAGTATCAATAACCTACCCAGGTTCAGGGACGTCATTACGGGCAGGGATGCCCACCCTTGTGCGATAAAAATAACGATGAAAAGGAAGAGATTATTTCTATTAGCGTCGTTGCTGCCAATGTTTGCTCTGGCCGGAAATAAATGGAATACCACGCTGCCCGGCGGAAATATGCAATTTCAGGGCGTCATTATTGCGGAAACTTGCCGGATTGAAGCCGGTGATAAACAAATGACGGTCAATATGGGGCAAATCAGCAGTAACCGGTTTCATGCGGTAGGGGAAGATAGCGCACCGGTGCCTTTTGTTATTCATTTACGGGAATGTAGCACGGTGGTGAGTGAACGTGTGGGTGTGGCGTTTCACGGTGTCGCGGATGGTAAAAATCCGGATGTGCTTTCCGTGGGAGAGGGGCCAGGGATAGCCACCAATATTGGCGTAGCGTTGTTTGATGATGAAGGAAACCTCGTACCGATTAATCGTCCTCCAGCAAACTGGAAACGGCTTTACTCAGGCTCTACTTCGCTACATTTCATCGCCAAATATCGTGCTACCGGGCGTCGGGTTACTGGCGGCATCGCCAATGCCCAGGCCTGGTTCTCTTTAACCTATCAGTAATTGTTCAGCAGATAATGTGATAACAGGAACAGGACAGTGAGTAATAAAAACGTCAATGTAAGGAAATCGCAGGAAATAACATTCTGCTTGCTGGCAGGTATCCTGATGTTCATGGCAATGATGGTTGCCGGACGCGCTGAAGCGGGAGTGGCCTTAGGTGCGACTCGCGTAATTTATCCGGCAGGGCAAAAACAAGTGCAACTTGCCGTGACAAATAATGATGAAAATAGTACCTATTTAATTCAATCATGGGTGGAAAATGCCGATGGTGTAAAGGATGGTCGTTTTATCGTGACGCCTCCTCTGTTTGCGATGAAGGGAAAAAAAGAGAATACCTTGCGTATTCTTGATGCAACAAATAACCAATTGCCACAGGACCGGGAAAGTTTATTCTGGATGAACGTTAAAGCGATTCCGTCAATGGATAAATCAAAATTGACTGAGAATACGCTACAGCTCGCAATTATCAGCCGCATTAAACTGTACTATCGCCCGGCTAAATTAGCGTTGCCACCCGATCAGGCCGCAGAAAAATTAAGATTTCGTCGTAGCGCGAATTCTCTGACGCTGATTAACCCGACACCCTATTACCTGACGGTAACAGAGTTGAATGCCGGAGCCCGGGTTCTTGAAAATGCCTTGGTGCCTCCAATGGGCGAAAGCACGGTTAAATTGCCTTCTGATGCGGGAAGCAATATTACTTACCGAACAATAAATGATTATGGTGCACTTACCCCAAAAATGACGGGCGTAATGGAATAACGCAGGGGGAATTTTTCGCCTGAATAAAAAGAATTGACTGCCGGGTGATTTTAAACCGGAGGAATAATGTCATATCTGAATTTAAGACTTTACCAGCGAAACACACAATGCTTGCATATTCGTAAGCATCGTTTGGCTGGTTTTTTTGTCCGGCTCGTTGTCGCCTGTGCTTTTGCCGCACAGGCACCTTTGTCATCTGCCGAACTCTATTTTAATCCGCGCTTTTTAGCGGATGATCCCCAGGCTGTGGCCGATTTATCGCGTTTTGAAAATGGGCAAGAATTACCGCCAGGGACGTATCGTGTCGATATCTATTTGAATAATGGTTATATGGCAACGCGTGATGTCACATTTAATACGGGCGACAGCGAACAAGGGATTGTTCCCTGCCTGACACGCGCGCAACTTGCCAGTATGGGGCTGAATACGGCTTCTGTCTCCGGTATGAATCTGCTGGCGGATGATGCCTGCGTGCCATTAACCTCAATGATCCATGACGCTACTGCGCATTTAGATGTTGGTCAGCAGCGACTCAACCTGACGATCCCTCAGGCATTTATGAGTAATCGCGCGCGTGGTTATATTCCTCCTGAGTTATGGGATCCCGGTATTAATGCCGGATTGCTCAATTATAATTTCAGCGGAAATAGTGTACAGAATCGGATTGGGGGTAACAGCCATTATGCATATTTAAACCTACAGAGTGGGTTAAATATTGGTGCGTGGCGTTTACGCGACAATACCACCTGGAGTTATAACAGTAGCGACAGTTCATCAGGTAGCAAAAATAAATGGCAGCATATCAATACCTGGCTTGAGCGAGACATAATTCCTTTACGTTCCCGGCTGACGCTGGGTGATGGTTATACCCAGGGCGATATTTTCGATGGTATTAACT
>OHBD01000640.1_pt1 | contig 19701 bp, 17 predicted proteins | sample 1577291 | NCBI WGS metagenome assembly OHBD01 (sample SAMEA3879572, study PRJEB24766) | human gut metagenome | biome: human-associated habitat; feature: feces | place: USA | collected 1985/1987
CCGTTAAATGCACTAGAAACCCGGTTTCCGCAGCCGGGTTTCTCGACAGACTGAAGTGCCCGACAAATTGTCGGGCACTTTTTCACAGAGTTTGTGATTTTGCAAGCTGCTTATTCTTATATTCGGCTTTGCCGGTCACGTCGCTGATGATCTCAAGCTCCGGCGGAGCGCTGCACTCCGGCTTTTCGGAATAACAAAACAGCACTGCGCGCTCGGCCGAGAACGGGTAAACGTCGATCTCAAACCGGCAGCTGTCATACACAAAGCGGTACTTCACCTTGCTCACGCTGCTGAGCGTTGGGTCAGCCTCGAGCATATAGCGGCCGTATTCCTTTTCGGTGATCGGCCTTTCGGTGTCCCACTTCGTGCCGTCGGGGCGAAAATGCTTCTCGGTGTAGAAATACAGCTCCTCTTCGCCGTTTTTCTGCCGCCGGACGCGGCGTTCGATGGCCGGGTTCGTCATTGCGAGGTATGTCTGCACCATGTCGATGCCGACGGCGCGGTAGCGCGACTTCAGCAGCTCGATATCCGGCATGGCAATGAGGTACTTGCGCTTTTTGACCATAGGCTCGGGTTCGCCGATGACGCGATAGATCTCGCGTATCGCACGGTTGATCTTATCCTCGAAATTGACCGAATTATCAATAATGCGCAGGTTCTGATACGCGCTCCAGGCATTCAGCGTTCGATCGTCGATCTCGCGCGCGTACTCTATCGACTCGCTGCGCGCGGTGTTGCCGAGGTTGTACGCAAACTCCGCGCCCTTGGCACAGGTGACGAGATACAGCACCGCGTCGTAGCCTGCGAGCACCTCGGCCTCGGTCTTGCCGCCGACGCGATAAAGCGTGTCGGCAAACTCCTCGTCGGTGATGTATGCCTTGTCGTCCAAAAGCGCGCGGTCGTAAACGATGAGCACCTTTTCCTCTGGCACGACTTCTGCCGCTTGGAGGGCAAGCTTTTCCTTGTGGATCTGGTCGGCAATGACAAAGTCCTGAAACTTCAGCATCGACATGCAAACACCGAATGGGTTTATTCCGAAGCCCGATATAAGCTCGGTCGCCGTTTCGGGAATGGTTATAACGCGCCAGCCGTCATCCTGCTTGAATTCCTTGAGAATGCGGCTTATAAGCGTCGTTTTGCCCGAGGCGGGGCCTCCGGTGAGCACGACTCGGTAGATCTTTTTACCCATTTTCATTGTCAAATCTCCTCAAGGAAGTCGGAAAATCCGGCAACCGTTTTGAAGTATTTATCGCAATTTGAGCGCATGAAGCTCTCGATCTCCGGGATGTCATTCGACCAGCCGGCGGCGGCGAAATCCACGCCGCAGCTTTTGGCCATATCGTAGCCGGGCTTGAGGTCGTCGAGCATCAGAAGCTCCGAGCGTGAAAAGCCGAAGCTCTTCATTATCTGCTCAAGCGGATAGGGGCTGGGCTTACGCTCGCTCGCCGGACTTTCCCAGCCGAACACCAGGTCAGGCTCGGGCAGGCCGTTTTCGCGGTAATCGCGCAGAATGTTCTGAGTGTAGGAATGCGATACGACGCACAGCACGCCGCCCTGCTCCTTATGCCGCCAAAGCAGCTCGCGCATGCCGTCGTAGGCCTGCGGAACGTGGTGCTGGACATAGTCGTTCCAATATATCTGCTCGCGCTCGGTCTCGGCGCGGCTCATGCCGATGATATCGCAGAAAAACGCGACCACGCCGGGGTCAAAGTTGTATTTTATATACTCCTCGAGCGTGTAATGCACCTCGGGATGATAAATGCCCGTGTACTCGACAAAGCAGGGGTAGTGGACCGTGGCGGTGCTGTTGACAACGGTGTCGTCATGATCGACCACCAGACAGGGATATCTCATGTTTTCCTCCGGGACCTGATAATTACTTATATATATTATACCTTGTTTTTTTCATTCACGCAATACGCCCCTGCGCCGATGTGACGCAGGGGCGATTTTTTGTTTTGAGCTTATTTCTTTGCCGTCTGCGCGTTCTTTACGCGGTATCTTTCAAACAGATAACCGATGAACATGACGACCGCGAAGAAGATCAGGAAGCCGACGCACTGCTTCCAGCCGTAGCCCGTCCAGATCGCGTAGCAGAAGAACAGGCAGCAGGCAACGCCCAGAATGGGAAGCACAAAGCGCTTGACAGGGCCAAGCTCCTTTGCCTTGACCATGAGTCCGATCATCATGGGGATGTACATCAGATACAGACAGATGATGCCGATCTCGTCCGGCTCCCAGGCAAACCACTCGCTTGAGTGCACCGCGCCGAACAGGCCGGGGCCGCCCATCCACATCATGACCGTCCAGGCATACCAGAAGCCTGCGAGCATCATGCCGACGATGGAGGACTTGATGGCGAAGTTATTCTGATCGTCGATGTGGCCGAAGAAGCTCGGCTGAGGGCCCATGCCGCGCGCGGAAACTGAGTACATGCTGCGGCAGGAGGCCATAATGAGGCCGTTCATCGTGCCGAGGCAGGAGATGGTGATGAACACATACACGATAGTGCCGATGACGTTGCCGAACAGCTTCGAGAACGCAAGGCGCGGCAGGCTCTCGCCGAACGGCCAGGTGGAAATGATGGTGTTAACATCGCCCACGATGCTCATCGCCCAGATATACAGAGCGTAGAGAACGATCGTCACCAGCGCGCCGATGACCAGTGCGCGAGGCAGGTTCTTCTTTGAATCCTTAAGCTCGGCGTTGATGCTCGTTGCGAGTATCCATCCCTCGTAGGCGAAGGCAAATCCGACGATCGCCTTGAAAAATCCCGTGCCGTCAACGGCGACATAGTCGGCGGAATTTACATAGTCGAGCACCTCGAGCGTCGTGCCGTTGACAAGTCCGGCAATGGTTCCGGCAACACCCATGAGAATGAGCGGAATGAGCTTGATGACCGTCATTCCGACCTGGAGCTTGCCGGCGATCTTCGGGCTGAGCGCGTTGATGCCGTAGCCGATCATCAAAAATCCCGCGCCGACACCGATCGCAACGGCGTTTACCTGGCCGTTTGCAAAGTCGATCGACGATATGCCGAACAGCTGCAAGAACATCATTGCCGAGAAAAACGCCAGCATCGACGCAAGCGCCGGAGTGTAGATCGTTGTCATGAACCAACCTACATAGTAAGCGTACTTGGAGCCGAGCGCAAGCTCGGCGTAGTCAACGACGCCGTTGACTTTCTCATACTTGCTGCCAAGCGTTGCAAAAACCAGCGAGCAGATGATGCATATCAAGCCAACTATGCCGACGACCGCAATACCCTGCAAAAGGTTGCCGCCGGTGAGCGACAGGACCTTGCCGCCTTTGATAAAGACACCGGAACCGATAACGATTCCGATGACCATGGAAATCGCTGTAGGCAGTCCGTACCTTTTTTCCATTTTGTTTTCCATTACTTTCTCTCCATTAATTCTTTCTCTTGCTTTTTTAATTTAAAGCAGTATATAAATAATACGCCGTTTTAGTAAATTTGTCAATATAATCATGAACAAAGTGTAAATATCTTTCATCCTTAACGGTTTACTTGCACGCAAACGTACAAGCCGGGCTCGAAAACAGCCTATGGGTAGAGGGAGCTGAGGCATCAGCATAGAATAAATTGCCGAAAGGAATGATCAATTTGAAAATATATCTCTCACCCTCGGATCAGCTGAGCAATCCTTATGCTTACGGCGGCACGAACGAGGCTCTTCAGTGCCGGAAGATCGCCGCTGCGTGCAAGACGGCGCTCGAGCGAAACGGCTTTGAGGTAAAAACAAACTTCGCCGACGGCTCGAACGCCATGTACGAGCGCGTGCGCGAGTCCAACGCCTGGGGCGCGGACGTTCACGTCTGCATCCACACAAACGCCGGCCGCGGCCGCGGCTGCGTCGTGTTCGTCGCGTCAAAAAGTCCCGAGCGCATGAAATACGCGCAGCCGGTTTTTGACGAGATCGACGCGATCACGCCCTATCGCTCGGTCTACGGCATACGCGAGAAGCAGTTTTACGAGATCCGCAACACGACCGGAACATGCATCTACTGCGAGTGCGAGTTCCACGACTCGCCCGACACCGCGCGCTGGATAGTCGAGCACACGGACGATATCGGCGAGGCGATATGCCGCGGCATATGCCGTGCCGCCGGGCGAAATTATATTGAGAAAGGAAGCGAAAACGACATGACAAGATGGGAAAGGCTTGAGGATATACCGGCCAGCTACCGCGAGATGGCGCAGCGCTTTGTTGACGCCGGCGCCCTGCGCGGCAAGGATGGCGGCAAGCTTGATATAACGGAAGATATGCTCCGCACGATGGAGATCATGCGCCGCTATTTTGAAAGGGAGGCTTAGGAAAATGGACACACCGGATAAAGCCGCCGAGATTAAGGCCGCGGCGGCAGCGCTTATCGCCTTCGGAACCGCGCTGTTCGGCTGGGTCGGCTGGATGGTGGTATTGTGGCTTATCGCGATGGCGCTGGACTATCTTACCGGCACGTTCGCGGCACTGTATAACAAAACCTGGAGCAGCGCGGCCGCACGGCGCGGCCTGTGGCACAAGCTGGGCAGCATCTTCGGCGTGCTGGTTGCCGCAATGTGCGATCTTGTGCTCAGGCTCGTGGGCGATAACTTCGGCTTTGAGCTGCCGATGATCGGCCAAAGCTGCCTGATAACGCCCATAGTCGCGGCGTGGTATTTCTTCACGGAGCTTGGCAGTATCGTGGAAAACGCCGCCGCAATGGGTGCTCCCGTCCCGGATCTCCTCAAAAAGCTCATCGCGCGCGGAAAAAAGACCATTGACGATAAAACCGGCGACGGCGATAATGAGGAATAAAACCAAAACAGCAGGTGCGGACTTTTCTGCACCTGCTGTTTGCACATGGGAGATATTATGAATATTTACGGTTACGCGCGCGTATCGAGCACCGACCAGAACGAGGAGCGGCAGCTGCTCGCGCTTCGCGCAAGAAACGTCCCGGAGCGGAACATTTTCGTTGACAAGCAGTCGGGCAAGGACTTCCTTCGTCCGCAGTACAAACAGCTCGCGCGCCGCCTGCGCGAGGGTGATCTGCTGTATGTGCTCAGCATCGACCGCCTCGGCCGAAACTATGAGGAGATCCAGCAGCAGTGGCGTTATCTCACGAAGGAGATAGGCATTGACATCGTCGTTATCGACATGCCGCTTCTGGACACGCGGCAGGGCAAGGACCTCATGGGCACGTTCATCGCCGACCTCGTGCTGCAAATTCTGTCCTTCGTCGCGCAGTCCGAGCGCGAGAACATCAAAAAGCGGCAGGCAGAGGGCATAGCGGCGGCAATGGAGCGCGGCGTGCGCTTCGGAAGGCCCGAAAAGCCGCTGCCGGATGATTTCTCAAAGCTTGTTTACAGATGGGAGATCGGCGCGCTGCCCTTTGGCGAGCTTATCGCGCGCTGCGGCATGAGCGAAGCCACATTCTATCGCCGCCTGCGCTCAGAACGCGGCAAGGGGAAATAAAAAACTATCAAAAGGTGTACCTTTTGATAGTAGCTGTCATTACATGCTATGATAACAGATTGTTCACAAAAATGCAATACTTTACCTCTAATTTTGTCTAAAACCGCTTGTACAAATTTGTTTTGCGGACAACTCTTGCCATTTTTGGGTGCAAAAACTTTACTATCAAAAGGTACACTATTTGATAGAAAAGGCTGAATGATAAGGAGATGGAAAAATGAATGAAATGCCCCGTGCGAGTTTAAAGTCGGCCTTTATAGCAGCATTACGCATTACAGCAGTCGGTGTTGTTCTGGCTCTCATGATTTCTCTGCTTTCCGGCTGTAGTGCAAAAGCCGGAGATAACTATGCCTTTTATATAAAAAGCGAAAGCGGCTCGCTTGTAGATGGTGAGATTCTCTTTACTGATTTGAAAAAAGACAGCAAAGCCCGGCAGATTACTTCAAACTATATCAACTTTGATGATGACGAGAGTTTAATAGACGTAGGTGGGGGAGAGCTGATTGGTGAGAACGAATTCATCAGCCGGTTTGTTTATGTCAGCAAGGATGGCAAGTATGTCTTCTACCCGGATAAGTGCGGCGAGAATGAAGCTGGATTTAATCTTTACTACAAGGAACTTGCAGACCCTGATGCAGAGCCAATCAAGATCGACTCCGGAATAAGAGGATATGCTGTAAACGATTCCGCAACTTTGGTTACCTATGTCAAGTGCGCTGACAAAACGTCCAACCGAAGTATATACCAGTACAGTGTAACCGATGATTCCAAGGAAAAAATTGCGAGTGAGATTTCTTCTGTGGAATATATAACCGAAGATTTGTCCACGGTGTATTATGTCAAAAACGACGGCCTTTATAAGCAAGTGGTTGGCAACGATAAGGAAAAAATCGCAAACAACGTTCATTCCGTTATCAATGTCTACGCTTCAGGGGAGATATATTATTGGACCAGCGAAACCAAAGAGGTCAACGCTATGGATTACATAGTCGATGATGTTAAGGAAGAAGATGCGTCCGCCATCGAACCTGAAATTCCCGATTACCGTGAATCGCCCAGTCGCCCCTCTCGGTGGGTCTATGACACATCAGAAGAATATGATATTGCTTATTCGGCCTATAAAACCGCTTATGAAGAATGGGAGGCGGAATGCGACAATTTAACAGAAAATTACAAGGCTGCGCTTGAAGAGTACAAAGCAAAGCAGTCTCGCGATGAGATGAGAGCGGAACTTGATGGGGAAACTCTCAATGCAACCTGCTTTTCGCTGTGCTTCTATAACGGCACAGAAGAGACAGTGATCGCCAAGGATGCCTATATCGGAATTGGTGAATATATTTATAACATTACTTATTCAACTGATTTTGCATTTAATGTGCCGGTTATCGCTTATCCGGTTGAAGATCCATCCACCCGTGAAAAAGTAAAACTATCCGAAATGGAACCATTCGATGGCATTGAGGAACTTGAACGTATGATCGGCTCAGCTTCGTCACCATCTTCTACAAGATATGTTGCAGTAAAGGGTACTACAACGGTTGTTGAACAGGCTAACGATGCGGTTGGATTCAGTATCAATCCTTCCGGCACTGTTGCTTACTTTATAAAAGATGTTCAGGAAGAAGAGATGTGTGGCGAACTATATCGTATTCCTATTACAAAAGGCAGCGTCGGAAAGGCTGAATTGTATGATAGCGATGTTTATACAGGTTATTGCAGCTTTATAAGTGACGAAGATTTCCTGTATTTCAAGGATTGCAATTACGAAGGAGATATGTATATAAACAAGACTCGTATCGACTATGATGTTGTGCTCTATGATGGAAACAATAACGACTATCTTAATATGCAAAGGTCACACTATTATGCCGATGATTGGGAACTCTTCTACTACACCGACTGGAACGAAAACGGTTATGGAACTTTAAAGTTTTATGACGGCAAAAAAGCGGAGAAGATAGCAGACGATGTGCAAAGCGCTGCATTTACTCCGGCCGGCAGTATTGTTTACCTGTGCGATTATAGCAATAACAGTTCCACCGGCGAGCTGCGCGAGTGGGCAGATGGCGAAACAAGGCGGATCGACGATGACGTATTCAGCATACTTCCTTTTTGTAGCACCAACGACAGAGCTCTTACGCTTAACTGGTGATACATTCTGAAAATCGCCCAAAACAAAATGACCCGGATCTTATGTACGGGTCATTTTCTGTGTGATGATATGGTGCGGACGGAAGATTCGGGCGAGCAATGCTGCCCCTACTATCGGTGCAGCCTTACTTTTCCTCTGTCTCTTTAATAAACATCATAAAAAAGCTTATTGTCAGCAGAGCGCAGGAAAACCAGATCGCGCGGACGGCAAAAACGTTTGTCAGCAGCGCGCCAAGCCCGGCGCCGAGCGCGAACAGGCCGATCACGCCGAAATACGTCAGCGCCTTGTGCAGGATCGCGATATCGCGCGTGTGGAAATATGCGCAAAGCGCCTCGGTGCCGCTGCGCATGTTGCCGATGCACATGGTGCTCGCGTAGGCATGGCCGCGCACCTTTCGGAAGGTCTGCACCTGCATGGCGCACACAAAGGAAACGACGGCGTTGGCGAAAGTATTAATCGTCTGCGGCAGAAAGCCGACGGCAAAAAGCAGGACTATCTCGGACAAAATTATGAGCTGCCGCCAGTGTACACGCTCCATGTATTTATAATGCCGGTGGACGCACTCGGCAACGAAAATACCGAGCATAAAGGCCAGCACAGGGACAAGATATCGAGTGCAGTGCGACCATTCTCCGTCGAAGAGATATGCGCTCAGCAGCACGATGTTTCCCGTCTGCGCGTTTGCGAAAACCTTACCGCGGCAAAGATAGGTGTAAGAATCCTGCAAACCGCCGGACAGGATTATAAACACGGCCGTGAGCATGGATTCGGACATCTGGCCGCGTATGCGCTTGGCGTACATGAAGCAAATTCCCCCTCGCCCGAAAAAACAGCCTCGATTATACGCCCCGCCTTTCCCTTTGTCAACTTTTTAGTGGCGATTTTTTAGAGGCGTATTGGTGACTGCGTCAATGCTCCTCCAAAGAGCTGTCGTAGAGGGTTTTGGAGGACAGACCGGTTTCGGCGGAAGCCTTTTTGCAGGCGGCCTTGCGCGACAGGCCTTCGGAGCGATAGTGCTCGACGAGGGTGAGCGCGTCGGCGAGCGTAAACTCCGGCTCGGAATCCGGCGCTCCGTCGATGACCAGCACGAACTCGCCCTTGGGCGGCGTTGCGGAAAAATACTCGACCGCCTCGCCGAGCGTTGTGCGTATCGTCTGCTCATGGAGCTTTGTCAGCTCGCGGCACAGCGCAATGCGGCGATCCGCGCCGAAGGTGGCTTTCATGTCCTCGAGCGTGCGCATGAGCTTGTGCGGCGCTTCGTAAAAAATCATGGTGCGCTTCTCGCCGCGCAGACTTTCCAGGTGCTCGCGGCGGCTTTTGTTCGCGGTAGACAGAAATCCCTCAAAGCAGAACCTGCCCGACGGCAGCGCGGACAGCGCAACGGCCGAAACCAGGGCGGCCGGGCCGGGCACGACAAGCACCTCAACTCCACTGCCGGCGCACATGCGCACAAGCTCCTCGCCGGGGTCGGATATGGCCGGCATGCCGGCGTCGGTCACGAGCGCGCAGTTTTCTCCGGCGATGATGCGCTCGAGAATTTTTGCGCCGGACGCATATTTGTTGTGCTCGAAATAGCTCACGAGCGGCTTGCGTATGTCGAAGTGGTTGAGCAGCTTCATCGTAACGCGCGTGTCTTCTGCGGCGATGAAGTCGGCGTCGCGCAGCGCCTGTTCGCCGCGCGGCGAAAGGTCGCCGAGGTTGCCGATCGGCGTTCCAACCAAGAATAATTTACCGCTCATGTCAGTCCTCCCTGTGATAGATGCGTTTTATCTCGGCGCTCTCGCGCCCGTCGTCGCCGCAGATATGCAGCGGCGGCATTATTTTAAGTCCCGAGCCTGCGCCGCGACGCGCCTCGATGAGCACGAGCGATGGCTCCTTGCCGGGCTTGTGTGCGACCGTGCGCAGCCGCTTTGCCTCAAAGCCCGTGTCGCGCAGCAGGCATATCACATCCGCAAGGCGCTCGGCGCGATGCACAAGGCAGAACGCGCCGCCCGTTCGGCACAGGAACGCTGCCGCGCGGCAGACATCCTCCAGCGTGCACAGCACCTCGCCGCGCGCCGCGGCCTTGTCCGCGTTCGGGCTGAGCTTGCCGCTTCCGGCGGCAAAGTACGGCGGGTTCGACACTACGAGGTCAAACTGCCCGGTCTTGAACTCATCCCGGCAGCGGCGGATATCGCCGACGACGATATCGCAGCGCGCATCCAGCGCGTTCGCGGCAATGTTCTCGCGCGCAACGCGCGCAGCCTCGGGGTTCAGCTCAAGCCCCGTCATATGCAGTGCCGTGCTCCTTGTCAGAAGCAGCAGCGGCAGTATGCCCGAGCCGCAGCCGAGGTCGATGCCCCTGCGCCGTGCGCCTATATTCACAAAATCGGCCAGCAGCACGGAGTCCGTGCCCAGCCGGAAATGCTCCGACTGCTCAAACTGCGGCCCGTCTTTCCACAATTCCATTTTTTCAGAGGCGCTTTTTTAGAGGCGAATTAGCGCCGCTCCTATACATTTATATTAGTGCCCGGTTCGGAACATTGGCGGAAACCGTAACGTTTCGCCATACATTAGTGCATTGCTGAGTTTTGCGGCGCACCCCATTGGCTCACCTGTCAAGGGGAGCAGGCAGCTTTGCTGCCGAGGGGTTGACAGCTATTAACTATCAGCTATTAGCTCTCCGCTGCGGCCAAAGGTCGCTTGTAGGGAACGGGCTTTTTTAGTGGCGATTCGCCGCACCTGCTGATACATATATCTCTGGCTGCCCGGTTCGGAACGCTGGCGGAAACCATGACGTCTCGCACCCCGGAAGATTGTGCTATATTAGTGCAAAACTTTGTCTGCACCCGATTGTCTTCCCCTTGCGGAGCTTGAGGGGAAGATGCCGCTTGCGGCAAATGAGGTGTTATTATATCCGCGCCGTAGGCGCTACATTGTTGCTATATGTAACGGTTTTGCCTGCACCAAAATCCATAGCTGTAGGGAACGGATTTATCCGTTCCGCATATACCGGTTTCGTCGGCAGTTTCCGGTCGGGCTGACGCAAAAACCGTATCGGTATAATGTGAATTCGCATCTAAAAATGTGGCGGTTAGCACCGCAGATTTAATAACACCTCATCCGTCACCAAAGGTGACACCTTCCCCTCAAGCTCCGCAAGGGGAAGGCATTTTAGTAGCGCCTTTACGCTGATGCCAATACATTTTTTGCGTCAGCCCGACCGGGAACTACCGACTAAACCATGGCAAGCGGAACGGATAAATCCGTTCCCTACGAGGTGCAGGGGAAGGCAAGCGCCGCCAATGAATAATGAATGATGAATAATTAATAGTGAATAGTGAACAGGTGCGATGGGGGTACGGGCAAGAACTTTTGTAAAAAATGATAAAACGCAAAAAAAGCGCTTGACAAATGGCCGAAACGGCGCTACTATGCCCACGTCAAAACAAACTGACAAATCTCGAGGAAAGGCAGAAAGCATCGATGAAGAAGCTGAGCAACGCAATGATGATGATGTACATGTGCATGTGCCGCATGTGCATGTTTCGTCGCGCTCACTTCGGTCAGAAACTTTCTGAAACCTGTTTAACGGCTTAAAGCCGAACCTCTTTGGATAGTAAACAGCGGAAGGTCGATGACCTCCCGCTGTTTTTTGTTTATCCGAAACGATTTCGATTTGAAAGGAGATGTGCCGTATGAAATGGCAGGTCATGCGAATGTGTCCCCGGGACACAGAGGATATTAATTACTGACAGACTACACGGCCCATTAATTTCTAAAACTTTTAAGGAGAAAACGAAAATGAAGAAGTTCACCAAGATAATCGCACTTGCTCTCGCGGTAGTGCTCGCATTCAGCCTCGCGGCATGCTCCAACTCCGGCAACGGCGGCGACAGCGCCTCCGACAAGGTCATCAAGATCGCAGTTCCCAACGACACAACCAACGAAGCCCGCGCACTGCTCCTCCTCCAGGAGGCCGGCATCATCAAGCTCAAGGACGGCGCAGGCATCACCGCAACCAAGAACGACATCGCAGAGAACCCGTACAATGTTGAGATCGTTGAGGCCGAGGCCGCAGCGATCCCCCAGCTTCTTCCCGACGTTGACTACGCAGTCATCAACAGCAACTATGCAATAAACGCAGGCCTCAACCCCGTTAAGGACTCCCTGTTCAAGGAAGGCTCCTCCTCGGCATACGGCAACATCCTCGCAGTCAAGGAAGGCAACGAAAACACCGACGCAGTCAAGGCGCTCAAGGCAGCTCTCGAAAGCAAGCAGGTAGCAGACTTCATCAGTGAGAAGTACAACGGCAGCGTAGTTTCCACCGTAGACAACCTCACCGACGGCTTCGACAGCAGCGTTGACTACGCAGCTCTCGCAGGCACCACCATCTCCGTTGCAGCATCCCCCACTCCGCACGCAGAGATCCTTGAGGTCGCAAAGCAGATCCTCGCAGAGAAGGACATCACCCTCGACATCCAGACCTACAACGATTACGTCGTTCCCAACAACGTCGTTGAAGACGGCACCGTTCTGGCAAACTACTTCCAGCACTCTCCCTACCTCGATGACTTCAACGCCGAGCAGGGCACCCACATCGTCTCCGTGGCTTCCATCCACGTCGAGCCCATGGGTCTGTACGGCGGCACCCAGACCACTCTGGACGCAGTCTCCGGCAAGTAATTAATATTAAATAGCAGCCGGCAGGGTCAAGCTCCCTGTCGGCTACATCAGAGAGAGGGAAACGACAGTGATCGAACTAAAAAACGTCAGCAAGACCTTTGACTCCGGAACAGGCGAGGTAGACGCGCTCAAAAACGTCACGCTCACCATAAACGACGGAGACATATACGGAATAATAGGCATGTCCGGCGCAGGAAAGAGCACGCTCGTGCGATGCATAAACCTGCTCGAAAAGCCCTCGAGCGGCGAGATAATCGTAAACGGCGAGAGGCTTGACACAATGAGCCCGGCTCAGCTTCGCGCGGCAAGACGCAACATAACGATGATCTTCCAGCACTTCAATCTGCTCATGCAGCGCACATGCCTGAAGAATATCTGCTTCCCGATGGAGCTTGCAGGCGTCAAAAAGGCCGAGGCCGAAAAACGCGCAAGAGAGCTTCTTGAGCTTGTCGGTCTTCCCGACAAGGCAAACGCCTATCCCGCTCAGCTCTCCGGCGGCCAGCAGCAGCGCATAGCAATAGCCCGTGCGCTTGCCACCGACCCCAAGGTCTTGCTGTGCGACGAGGCCACCAGCGCCCTCGACCCGAAAACGACACGTCAGATCCTTGAACTGATAAAGGACATAAACCGGAAGCTCGGCATAACGGTCGTCATCATCACCCACCAGATGAGCGTTGTCAAAGAGGTGTGCAACCACGTTGCCATCCTCGATGACGGCGAGGTTGCCGAGGAGGGTCTTGTCGCTGCGGTGTTCGCCGCGCCCAAGTCCCCTGCCGGACGCAGGCTCGTGTTCCCCGGCGGAGTTGACGAAATGGTCTCCGACCCCAAAACCGAGCGCCGCGTAAGGCTCATTTTCCGCGACAGTCAGACCACGGCTATTCCCCTTGTCGCGCGCCTTGCATCCGAGGAGAACATCTTCTGCAACATCATTTCCGCATCGACGCAGAAGCTCTCCGAGGAGGTCTACGGCAGCCTGCTGATAGGCATTCCCAGCGCCCATTTTGACAGAGCGCTGAAATTCATTTCATCCGTTGCAAACGTCACGGCAGAGGAGGTGGACGGCAATGTACAGTAATCTGTTTTCCGAAAAGTCCGTTCAGGACCTTATCTCGATACTGCCCAGCCTGCCGACCGCTCTGTGGGAGACGTTTTACGTCACCGTTCTGAGCACCGTGCTTTCCCTCGTGATCGGACTTCCGCTCGGCGTTCTGCTCGTCACCGGCGAAAAGGACGGCGTTCTGCCGCTGCCGGGCTGGCTGATGCACCTGCTGAACATCATAATAAACCTTCTGCGCTCGATCCCCTTCCTTATATTAATGATCATGGTTCTTCCTCTCTCCAGAGCGCTCATAGGCACCGCCGTCGGCACGACGGCGACGATCGTTCCGCTGGTCGCCGCGGCATTCCCCTTCGTCGCGCGCCTTGTTGAGAGCAGCCTGCGCGAGCTTGACGGCAACATCATCGAGGCCGCACAGAGCATGGGCGCATCGCCTTTGCAGATCATCTGCAAGGTCATGATCCCCGAAAGCGTCCCCTCGCTTATCCAGAACGTCACCATCGCACTGACGACCATCCTCAGCTACTCGGCAATGAGCGGCATCATCGGCGGCGGCGGCCTCGGCAAGATCGCCATCGACTACGGCTACTATCGCTACAAGTACCTCATCATGGTCGTTGCGGTTATCATCCTCATCCTGCTCGTCCAGTTCTTCCAGAGCCTCGGAACATATCTGGCAAAGAAGAGCGACAAGCGGCTTAAATAAAAATTCTCTCTTATTATATAATGTATAATGAACAGTCCCGAAAGGACTGTTCATTTTTTAGGCAAATCGCGTCTAATGCTTGATTTTAGGACTGACAACTGATATTGTCTATGTTAAATAAAGTTACTTTATTGTAAGTTTAGTTTGAGTAAAAGTCGATGCAAGGGTGGTTATATGAAGAATACATTCAAAATATTCTTTTCCGACATCAAAAGCCTCTCCAGGCACTTCTTTGCAGTCCTCGTCGTGATCGCCATAATGATCATACCGGCACTGTATGCGTGGGTAAACATCTACGCAAACTCCGATCCTTACGGAAACACGGGCAACATAAGCGTTGCCGTCGCTTCCGACGATCAGGGCTATGAAGGCCAGAACATGGGTGAGAGCGTACTCGAAGGCCTGAAGGACAACAAGTCGATAAACTGGGTGTTTACCGGCAGCACCGATAAGGCCATCAAGGGTGTTGAAAGCGGCAAATACTATGCCGCCATCGTCATAGGCGAAAATTTCAGCCGCAACATGTATGATCTCAAAAGCGCGCTGACCGATGACGAGAGCACCGTTACATATTACAAAAACGCGAAAACAAACGCCATCGCGGTGAAGATTACCGACACAGCGGCAGAGACTGTTCAGAATAACGTTAAGGTGCAGTACCTCAAGGTGCTGTTCCAGACCGTTTTCACCAAGGGTCAGGAGCTTGGCGAGGACATCGACGAGGAGCAGGCGGTGAACGCCGTTATCGCGCAGCTGACCGATCTGAGCAAGAGCCTGCGCCATTACAGCGACTCGGTCGGCCGCTTCGTCAGCGACAGCTCGTCGATATCCTATGTTCTCTCAGGCATAGGCAGCGGCTCGGCAAACGCCTCTGCTGCGCTCTCGGGCAGCCAGGCAACGCTAAGCTCCGCGCAGGCGGCAGTTACCAATGCGCAGACGTCGATAGATCAGCTCGCCAACGGACTTGACGGCAAGCTCGCAGAGCTTGAGGCGGATCTTGACGCGGTCACGGACGCATTGAACAAGCTTGCCTCCAGCGAGGTGCTAAACGGCAGCATCGAGCTGCACAATCAGATGGTCGATAACGCAAAAAACGCGGCGGCCAATCTCCAGACGCATCTTGAAGCGCTGCGCGCCATCCTTCCGGAAAACAGCGCGCTGAGCGGAACGGCCTACGTTGCCAACACCCTCGACGCGCTCATCGAGCGCACAAAGCAGATGCAGAACCAGCTCGACCTGCTTTATAACGACGCAAGCTTCGTCGAGGACGCGGCGAACATCACCGGCGCATGCGCCGACACGGTGTCGCTCATGCGCTCGATGATAACAAATCAGCTCAAAACCGGCATCGACATGATGCTCACGAACCTCTCAAGCACGCTGAGCATGATGAGCCCACTTATCTCGAGCCTCGGCATCACGCTTGACGATATCGCGCCCGTCGTCGAGTCGGCCGGCGATACGCTTTCGTATGTCTCCTCGGCAATGACAAGACTCCAGTCGCTTATGAACCGCGTTGCGGATGCCTGCGACGATCTTCTTGTCAAGATAAACGAGGGTACGGCCGACGAAAGGCTCCAGACGCTCATAACCGTTCTCAACGGCAACGCGGAAAAATACGCGGAGTTTCTCTCCTCGCCGGTGAGCGTGACGGAGGAGACCATCTATCCCGTCGCAAGCTACGGCGACGCAATGACGCCGTTCTATTCCGCACTGGCAATCTGGGTCGGCGGCGTTGTCCTTACCGCGATACTCAAGGTTGAGGCCGAGCCTAAGGGTCTGCGCAATGTGACCGAAGGCCAGAAATACTGGGGCAAGTTCCTCCTGTTCTTCATCCTTGGGCAGATACAGACCGCGGTCATCGTTCTGGGCGATATATATCTGCTCGGCTGCCAGTGTCAGGAGCCGGTCATGTTCTGGGTGGCGTCGGCAATAACGAGCTTTGCCTTCACGGCGGTGATCTATTCGCTGGCTCTGGCGTTCGGCGATATCGGCAAGGCGATAGTAATCGTCATCGTCGTCATGCAGGTCGCAGGCTCCTCCGGCTCCTACCCGATCGAGATCCTGCCGGATATATTCAGCAAGATCTATCTCTTCTTCCCCTTCCCCTACGCCATAAACGCAATGCGCGAGGCGATATGCGGCATGTATCAATGGGACTACTGGATCTATCTCGGCGAGCTTATGATATTCGCCGTCGGCGGCATACTCATCGGCCTTGTGCTGAGAAAGCCGTTTATAAAACTCAACCGCTTCGTCGAGCACGAAGTGGAGAAATCGGGGGTGCTGTGATATGGCAAAGAAACTCAATGTCCGCGTCCGCGAAAACAGCACCGATGTGCTTTACGGCAAGCTGCTTATGTACGCCGAGCAGGTGCACCAGGGCAATAAGCGCCGCATAAGGCACGGCCTTGTGAGCCTTATAGTCATTCCGATCGTTCTCATAGTTGTTCTTCTTCTGACAGAAAGCTCTCGCATCGTGTTCCTGCTTATCTGGATCGCGTGTATGTTCGTAGTTGCGGCATTTTTGCTGTACGTCGCTTATTCCGACTGGATGCTGCAATCTACGATAAATGAGTTGTCGCGCGATGAGCTGGGCGAGCTGGACAGCCTCATAACCGTCAAGCAGCCGCGCAGCCTCAAGCTGCTGAAAAAGCTTGAAGAGGAGGTGACGAAGTGAAAAATATCCTGACTATATGCAGAAACGATCTGCGCAGAATATCTTCAAACGTCGTCGCCATAGTCCTCATCCTCGGACTTGCCGTTGTTCCGTGCCTGTATGCATGGTTCAACATCTTCTCAAACTGGGATCCCTACGGTCCGGACGCTACCTCTCGCATAAAGGTTGCCGTCGCATCGGAGGACTCCGGCGCCTCGGTGCTGGGACTTAAAATCAACATCGGCTCGCAGGTCATATCCGCGCTCGAGGCAAACGACACCATCGGCTGGCAGTTTGTTGACACGAAGCAGGAAGCACTCGACCTTGTTTACAGCGGCGACTGCTACGCAGCTCTCGTCGTGCCCGATGATTTTACCGCAAACGTCACAAGCTTTCTAAGCGGAGACATCACCAATCCCGATATCATTTTCTATCAGAACGACAAGAAAAACGCCATCGCGCCGAAGATAACCGGCAAGGCCAAGACCGCCGTTCAGGAGCAGGTAAACGCCACCTTCGTTCAGACGATATCCGACGATATCGCGTCGCTGATCTCCGTTGCCAACGCAAACGGCATCTCGGCCGAGGATCTTCTCAACGATCTGAGCAAGGACATAAACGACCTGAGCACCAAGCTTTCCGACTGCTGCGCGGCTTTGAGCGCGGCAAACGGACTGACAAACTCCGCGCGAAACCTTATAAACGTTTCGGTGAAGCTGTGCAACAGCACCTCGGCAAGCCTTGAGCAGTCAAAGGCTCTGCTGGACAAAACCGGCGACGACGCTGCAACGATAAATAACCGCATCGACACGACGGTGCAGAGCGTGACCACCGCGCTCGCGCAGGCAGACTCCAACCTCGCTGCCATTCAGGCAAGCCTCGAGGACGCCTTTTCCGACATAAACCGCTATAACGACTACGTTTCCACCGGCCTTGCGGCCGACGTCGCCATGCTCGATGCGTTCAGCACCAATTGCAGCGATATGGCGCAGTCGTTCACGTCCATCGGCTTTGACGCCGCGGCAGCCCAGATGAACGCGCTTGCCGCAAAGCTCAAAGCCCTCAGCTCCGCTCTGTCGAGCCTCAAGGAGGCAAACGATGACAGCTGGGCCGGCATCCGCGAGCAGCAGGCCGCGCTCATCGACCAGATCACCTCCGCACGCGAGACGATCAGCAATCTCTCGGCAAGCGTCAACAGCGAGCTTTCGCCGAAGCTGCACGAGGCGCTGAACAAGGCTCAGGGCGCATCGTCGTCCGTCAGCTCCGTGCTCGGCAAGCTGCAAAGCTCGACGAGCGCACTCAGCGGAACGCTCAACTCCTACCTCGGCTCCATCGGAACGATGCAGACCGGCTTTGCCGACACGCAGAAGGCCATTGAGGGCGCGCAGGCCGAGCTGAAGGTCGTTTCCGAGTTCGTATCCGCCCTTGCGGGCAGCAATCTGCTCGCCGAGGTCTCGGATACGCTCGAGAGCGAGGGCGACCTTGTCGGCAATTATCTCGCCTCGCCCATAAAGATGGACACCGTCATTAAATTCGACATCAAAACCTACGGCTCGGCAATGGCTCCGTTCTACACCGTGCTTGCCCAGTGGGTCGGCGCGCTGCTGAGCGCCGTGTTCCTCAAGGTCAAGATCCGCAAGGAGCATGAGCCGGCAAATCTGCGTCTGCACGAAAGATTTTTCGGCAGATACGGTCTGTTCTTCCTCGTAGCCATCGGTCAGGCGATCATAGTTTCGCTCGGCGATCTGTTCTATGTCCAGATCCAGTGCGTCGCACCGTGGCGGTTTATACTCGCATCCGTGGTGACGGGACTTTGCTTCTCACTCATAAACTACGCGCTTGTTTTTGCGCTTGATAACATAGGCATGGCGATCTCCGTTATCGTCATGGTCTTGCAGGTCGGCGGCTCCGGCGGAACGTACCCCGTCGAGGTGCTGCCGGAGATATTCCGCAAGATGTATGACTTCATGCCGTTTAAATATGCAATGAACGCAATGCGCGAGACCATCGGAGGTATGTACGGCGATGTGTATCTGCACAACATTGTTGTCCTCCTGTGTATATGCGTCGGTTCGATCATTCTCGGACTTGCGCTGTACTATCCCTGCCTTGGTCTGAACCGCTTAATTGAATCAAGTAAAAGAAAGAGTGAGATTATGCTATGATCATCGATTTCAAAGCGCATGTTATGCCCGGCATGGACAAAACCTGCAAAAACCGGATCGACACTATTCGCCGCCTTATGGCGGCGAAGGATGCCGGGGTCGATCTGATCGTCGCCGCGCCCGTTTACGATCCCGACGAGTGCAGCGTCGAGGAATTTCTTGACCGCCGCCGCCAGAGCGAGGATATCCTCGGCAGTCTCATGAACGATGAGCTTCCCGAGGTCATGACGGCCGCGATGGTCAAATTCAGCGATAAGCTTCTGACAGCCGACGAGCTGGATAAGCTCTGCTTCGGCGACAGGTGCTTTATCCTGAACATGAGGGACACAACATGGGACGACACCACCGAGGCCGTGCTGCGCAGGCTCACGGGAAGGCTGTGCATGAACGTCATTCTTGCCGACGCGAGCGAGGATGTGCTCAAAAACAGCGATAAGCTCCAGCAGCTCGGAGTCCACGTCATGCTCGATCTCGAGGAGATCCACCACAAAAAACAGATCCGCGCCTATCTTCCGCTGATCGGAAGCGGCCTTATCTGCGCCATCGGCAGCGACTGGGGTTCGGAGGCGCCCTACCGTTTCCTGCGCAAGACCAAAAGGCGTATGGACGAAGCGTTTGACACCGTTATGGCAGCGTCCGCGCACCTGCTCGGCCGATAACGCCACAGCACGCAAAGAAATAGAGACGATTTTACCCCCGGCGGATCCCGCCGGGGGTAAGATCATGTGTGGGTGTGTGATGCGGTTTATCCGCGGCGGTCCGGGTAAAAGAAAATCCCGAAGCTCAAAAGCTTCGGGATCAACTATGGTGGACGATACAA
>OHBD01000648.1_pt1 | contig 19482 bp, 17 predicted proteins | sample 1577291 | NCBI WGS metagenome assembly OHBD01 (sample SAMEA3879572, study PRJEB24766) | human gut metagenome | biome: human-associated habitat; feature: feces | place: USA | collected 1985/1987
TCGTCGAAGCTGCGTCGGAGAAAAAAGCCAGACATTTAGCCTGTTTCGACGATAGGGACGCAAGGGACGATAGTGTGTAAGGGGGAAAGCAAAGGGGAACGGTCTCCCGTCCCCCATATCAACCCAATATTTACTTCGTCACGCATTCGCTGATGGAGCGGGTTTTGACCTCCTCCATAAGCTTTTCTTCAAACGCGGCAAGGGGCATCGTGCCCATGTCGCCGCCCTTGCGGCTGCGCACGGCAACAACGTTGTTTTCAACTTCCTTGTCGCCTATTATCAGCATGTAAGGTATGCGCTGCATCTGCGCCTCGCGAATCTTGAAGCCTATCTTTTCATTGCGCAGGTCCGTCTCCACGCGGATGCCCAGCTTGTCAAGGCTGTCGGCAATCTGCTTTGCGGCCTCATGCGTGCGGTCTGTCATTGCAAGCACCTTCACCTGCACAGGAGCAAGCCAGGTGGGGAATGCGCCGGCAAAATGCTCTGTTATAACGCCTATGAAGCGCTCTATGCTGCCCAGCACCACGCGGTGAATCATAACGGGGCGGTGCTTTTCGCCGTCCGCGCCAACGTATTCAAGGTCGAACCGCTCAGGCATCTGCATATCCAGCTGTATCGTGCCGCACTGCCATGTGCGTCCAAGCGAATCGGAAAGGTGGAAGTCCAGCTTCGGGCCGTAGAACGCGCCGTCGCCTTCGTTTATAACATAGGTCTTGCCCATGTGCTCTATCGCGCGCTTGAGCGTATCCGTGGCCATGTCCCATGTTTCCTTTTCGCCTATGTGATCCTCGGGCATTGTGGAAACCTCTATCTGGTAGCTGAGTCCGAAGGTGGAGTACACCTCGTCAAACAGCCTTACAACGTTCTGTATCTCCTGCTCCATCTGGTCCCAGGTCATGAATATGTGCGCATCGTCCTGCGTGAAGCAGCGCACGCGGAACAGCCCGTGCAGCGCGCCGGAAAGCTCGTGCCTGTGCACAAGGCCAAGCTCCGCCATCCTCAGCGGCAGCTCGCGGTAGGAATGCGGCTCTGTCTTATATACCAGCATTCCGCCTGGGCAGTTCATGGGCTTTATTGCGTAATCCTCGCCGTCTATAACGGTGGTATACATATTGTCCTTATAATGGTCCCAATGCCCGCTGCGCAGCCACAAATCGCGGTTAAGTATTATAGGCGTTGAAATTTCAACGTAGCCGTAGCGCTTATGCACCTCGTGCCAGTAATCAAGCAGCGTGTTCCTAAGCACCATTCCCTTGGGCAGGAAGAACGGGAACCCGGGGCCTTCCTCAAGCAGGGCAAACAGCCCCAGCTCGCGCCCAAGCTTTCTGTGGTCGCGCTTCTTGGCCTCCTCTATGCGGTTTATGTATTCGTCCAAATCGGCCTTCTTTTCAAACGCCGTGCCGTAAATGCGCTGCAGCATCTTGTTCTTCTCGCTGCCGCGCCAGTACGCGCCCGCAACGCTCATCAGCTTTACGAACCTTACCTTGCCCGTTGTTTCAACGTGAGGGCCGGCGCACAGGTCAACGAAGTCCCCCTGCTTATAGAAGCTTATTATCGCGTCCTCGGGCAGGTCCTCAATAAGCTCAACCTTATAGGGCTCTTCCTTCTGCTTGAAGTATTCTATCGCCTCCGCGCGGGGCATTTCAAACCGCTCCAGCGGCAGCGCTTCGGCAATTATCTTCTCCATCTCCTTCTGAATCTTTTCAAGATCTTCCGGGGTGAAGGGCTCCGCGTCAAAGTCATAATAGAAGCCGTTCTCTATTGCGGGGCCTATGGCAAGCTTGGCTTCCGGATGCACGCGCTTCACGGCCTGCGCCAGTATATGGGACGCGGTGTGGCGCATTGTCCAGCGGCCGTCCTCATCCTGCCAGGTGAGCAGTTTGAGCGTATGGTCGCCGTGTATGGGGCGGAAGGCATCCGCGCGCTGGCCGTCTATTTCGGCGGCAAGGGTAGCCTTTTTAAGCTTTTGGCTTATTGTTTCGGCTATTTGAAGGGCTGTCATGCCGTCTTCAAATTGCTTTACGGATCCGTCTGGGAATGTGATGTTCATAATATCCTCCTTATGAAGTAAAAAATCTTTGCCCGAAGCGGAACAGCGCATACAAAAAACGCCCGCCCCAAGCGCATACGCAAGGGACGGACGATGCTTATCTCATCCGCGGTTCCACCCTAATTGGTCTAATAAAATAAAACCCACTTTAGTTCAGGCTGTATCGCTCCTGCTGCGCCTTTAAGTAGCGGGCCGGTGTTCCCATATGCTCGGCTTGCGGCGGCGCGCTTGCAGCACTATTGGCGCGCCTCTCTGGGCCGCAATATCCGCGGTACTGTTCCCGCGTAGACCCCAAAGGAAATATTTAATCGGATTATAAACCCGCCGCTTGCCTTATGTCAACACAAAAAAGCAAAAAGACACGCACCCATATGGCGGTATTTTGAATATGGTGCAATGCGGGGCAAACCGGCGCCCGCGCAGGGAGGGCAGCATGAGGGAATACAGCATAGAAACGATAGACTACCGCATTGACATAGCGGACAGGATACGCCGCGCGCTGAGGGGCGCGGAGGGCGTTGGGGTAAGGGGAGAAGGGCAGAAGGCCGCCGTGATAACGCGGGACGGGGAAGCGCGGGAGCAGCTATGCATGGCGCTGTGCCACGTTCTGCTCAACGACGCCGCAGCGGAGGAGATAGAGCGCGAGCTTAAAGCATATCCGCTTGAAGCCGCCGAGGCTGAGCGCGCCGCCGTCCGCGCGGGGGAGCTAATGCGCCGCGTGCCGCGCAGGGCAAGCCTTTTTGCCAATGCCCTCTCCCGCCTTACGGAGTATACCAAGGCCGAATCCGCACTGAATATAGAAGGCTTTCTGCGTTTCCGCCTTGCGGATGCGGCGAATTTAATCCGCCTGTGCGCCCTCCGCGCCGCCATGGAGGAGCTTATCCGCCGCGAGCTTTCCGCCGGTACAGACGGCGAAACCATAATCATAATCACCCGTGATACCGACCCAAGCACCGAGCCGGATTGATATTTGCTCCAAAACATCGTATAATACGTCCCATGAATCAGTTGGTAGAGGAAAAGCTTAAGCTCCTGCCGGATCACCCGGGCGTATACAGAATGTTTAACGCGGAAGGAGAAATAATCTATGTCGGCAAGGCGGTCAATTTGAAGAACCGCGTTCGCCAGTATTTCCATTCCCAAAAGAACATGAGCCCAAAGGTGCGGGCAATGGTAAGCCACATTGCGGATTTTGAGTATATACTCACCGCCAATGAAACAGAGGCGCTGACCCTTGAGGCAGCAATGACCAAAAGCCTTCAGCCGCACTATAACATTCTTCTGAAGGACGATAAGCATTTCCCCTATGTCCGCCTTGATGAAAGGCAGGATTTTCCCCGGTTCGAGGTCGTGCGCCGCGCCAAGAACGACGGCGCGCGCTACTTTGGCCCGTATCTCAGCGCCGTAACGCTTAGGGACGCATTAAGCTGCATACGCGATATGTTCCCCGTGCGGCACTGCAAAAAGGATATTGCCAAGGCCATTGCCCGGCGCGAGCGGCCGTGCCTTATGTATCACTTAAACAAATGCTGTGCGCCGTGTTCGGGCAACGTAACGCGGGAGGAATACCATAAGCTGCTCGATAGCGTTGTGAGCTTCCTTGAGGGGGACACCGCCCCCGTGTGCAATATGCTCCGCGCGCAGATGCAAAAGGCCAGCGACAATATGGAATACGAAAAGGCAGCCCAGTTCCGCGACAGGGCGGACGCGGTTGAGCGCATGGGCGAAAAGCAGCGCGCAATGATGACAAAGACCGGCGCTGAGCGGGACGTGTTCGCGCTTGCGCGGGACGGCGAGGACGACGTTATATTCGCCCTGTTCGTGCGCGGCGGCAGCGTTATAGGCAGCCAGCATTACGCCATGGATGCACTGGGCGAGGACGCGGGAGAGATAATGGCCGCGTTTTTGCAGCAGTATTACGAAGGCTCCGGCATCATCCCCCGCGAGATACTCGTTAAGGACATGCCTTCGGGCGCGGATGAGCTTACGGCATGGCTGAAGCAACAGCGCGGCGGCGCGGTGGAGCTCACCTGCCCCGTGCGCGGCGAAAAGGCGGAGCAAATAAAGCTCGCCTACCAAAACGGCATGGACGCAATAAAAAAGCAGCGGGAGCTTGAGCACCGCTCCTGGGAACGCGGGGAGGGCGCGCTTGCGCAACTGTGCGGGCATATAGGGCTTGAGGAGCTTCCGCGGCGCATAGAATGCTTCGATAATTCGCATATCCGCGGCAGGGACACGGTTTCCGGCATGGTGGTGTTTATAGACGGCAAAAAAGCCCCCAAGGAATACCGCCGCTTTAAGCTGAAGCTGAACCACGGCGGGGACGACCTTTCCGCCATGCGTGAGGCGCTGACAAGGCGGTTTGAAAAAGTGACCCAAAATGATGAAAGGTTTGCGGAGCTGCCCGATTTATTGATAACGGACGGCGGCAGGACGCAGCTTAACGTTGCGCTGGAGGTACTAAGCCGCTTCGGGCTTGATTACATTCCGGCAATAGGCCTTGCCGAACGCAACGAAGAAATAATCGTTCCGGACAGGGAGGAGAGCATAATCCTTCCCCGCGGCGACGGCGCGCTGCATTTTATTCAGCGCATAAGGGACGAAGCGCACAGGTTCGCAATATCCTATCATAGAAGTCTCCACGTTAGGAGCGCACTGATGAGCGAGCTTGATAACATAGATGGCATCGGCGATAAGCGCAAGCGTTTGCTTTTTGATGCATTCGTAACGCGGGACGCTATTGCCGCCGCTACCAAGGAGCAGTTATGCGCGGTAAAGGGCATGAACAAAACGGCAGCCCAAGCCGTGTATGACCACTTTCATCATCAGGAGGACTCACAATGATAAAGCTTATTGCGTTCGATATTGACGATACGCTCACCAAAGAGCCGCGCACCGTGCCGCAAGCCAATCTGGACGCCGTAAAGCGCGCGCAGGACGCGGGGATATTCGTAACCGTTGCCACGGGCCGCGGCTTCCACGGCTCGTCCTATATATGGCAGGCCATGGGCGTGCAGGGGCCGATAATAAACTACGGCGGTGCGGTAATAAACGATACCGTTACGGGCAAAGCCCTTTATACAACCGAGCTTGACCCGAAGATGGTAAAGGAGCTTCTCGCCCTTGCAAAGGAGCTTAACGTGCATGCGCACATATATCAGGGCGACGGCATAGTTTTTGCCGAGGAGAACCCGTATGTTGACGCATACAGCCAAAAGCTCGGCCTGCCGCGCACGGTAGACGCCGAGGTTGGCGAAAAAACATGGCACAACGTGCCAAAGGTACTCTATATAACCGAACCGCAGCGCGCGGAGGAGCTTATAACAATGCTGGGCAAACGCTACGAAGGCAAACTGAAGGTTTCCGGCTCCGTGCCCGGCTTCGTTGAGTTCAATGCGGAAAACGCGCACAAGGGCAGCGCGCTTGAATGGGTAGCCAACTATCTTGGCATAGAGCGCGGGGAGACGGCCGCCGTGGGCGATAATCTATTGGATCTTGAAATGATACAGTACGCCGGCATAGGCGCGGCCGTGGCCGATGCGCATCCGCAAATACTCAGCGCGGCAAACGTAGTCCTCCCCAGGTGCGAGGATATGGCTGCCGCGTGGTTTATAGATAACATCATTCTGAAGGAAAGGAAATAAAAGCAATGGCCGAAAGCATAACGCTTGCGGTGGACAAGCTGAGCGAGGAGCTGGAGCTTGAACCATTAACAGGCAGCGGCGGCACGGTAACGTTCACCAGCGCCGAAATAGGCCGCCCGGGCCTGCAGTTCACGGGGTATTACGACCATTTTTCAAGCCGCCGCGTGCAGATAATAGGCATGAGCGAGATGTACTATCTCTATGGCCTGAGCGGCGCGGAGGTGCGCGCAAGGATGAAAAGGTTCATGTCCTACGGCGTGCCGTGCATAGTCTGCGCCCGCGGCAACATGCCGCCTAAGGAGCTTATCGAAAGCGCGCGGGAACACGGCCTGCCCGTTTTCCTTTCGCACCAGAAAACGGACGACATAGGCCACAGGATAAGCAATTATCTTTCCCGCAAGCTTGCGCCCAGCATGCTTACACACGGCGTGCTGATGGACGTTTTCGGCGTTGGCATACTGATGCGGGGCGAAAGCGGCCTTGGCAAAAGCGAAACCGCGCTTGAGATGATAAAGCAGGGGCACAGGCTTGTTGCGGACGACGTTGTGCGCATAACCCGCGTTGCAAGCGGGCGCATAGTTGGTACAGCGCCCGAGGCCACAAAGTACCTTATAGAGGTTCGCGGCATAGGCATTGTGGACGTGAGATATCTTTTCGGCGTAGGCTCGGCGGTAAACGAAAAGAGCATTGATTTTATAATGGATCTTGAGATGTTTGATCCCACTGCGCAGTACGAGCGCATAGGCGCGCGGGAAAAGCGGACGGAGCTGCTGGGCGTTGATATACCCACCACCGTCCTTCCCGTAAGCCCGGGCAGGAACATTGCCGTTGTTGTAGAGGTGGCGGCAAGGAACTTCCTGCTCAAAAAGCTTGGGTACGACACTTCGGGCCATTTTGCAAAACGCATGGAGAGCATGTTTGAGGGTAAAAAATGATGAACAAAGCAGGATACGATATTGGTTTTGACGTTGGCGGGTCGCATATTGCGGGCGCGCTGTTTTCGGGCGAAAAGGAGCTTATGCGCCTGCAAACGCCCTATCCTAAGAACGAGCCGGACAAGGCAAGCGGCATAATAGCCCAAATGATAGAAGCCCTTGCCGATGCAATACCCGAAGCCGCGGAGGATAAGCTTTCCCTTTTGAACGTCGTGGGTATTGCCGTCCCCGGCAGCATCAGCCGCGATAAGCGTACCGTGCTCAATGCCTACAATCTCGGCTTTAAGAACCATCCCCTGCCGGAATTGATAGAGCGCAAGCTTAACAGCCGCGTGCGCGTGCTTATAGCAAACGATGCGGATGCGGCGGCATGGGCGGAATATATGCGCGGTTCGCTTAAAGGTTACGCAAACAGCGTGCTTATAACGCTGGGCACGGGCGTTGGCGGCGGAATAATACTGAACGGTTCGCTTTTCACCGGCGGCATGGGCAACGGCGTGGAGCTGGGGCATTTCATAATGAACATGGCCGCGGGCGAAAAATGCTCCTGCGGCGTGAGGGGCTGCTTTGAAAGCTGCTGCTCCGCAACCGCGCTCATACGCGAAGGCGTGCGTTCCCTCTCCTCCGCGCCAAACGGCATGATAGCCGCCCTAAGCCACGGCGACTCCGCTAACATAAACGCAAAGCTTGTTATAGACTGCGCCCGCGCGGGTGACCCCGCGGCAAAAGCCATATTCACCGAATATGCCCACGCGCTGGGCTGCGGCATAGCATCGCTCATAAACATAATCGACCCAGAGCGCATCGCCATAGGCGGCGGCGTTAGCGGCGCAGGCGAGTTTCTGCTCAAGCCCGTGCGCGAATACGTTAAGCAGATGAGCTTTTACGACAGCTTCGCAAGCATAGTCAAGGCCACCTTAGGCAACGATGCGGGCCTTGTGGGCGCGGCGCTGCTGCACAAAACCATGCATTAACCCGCCCGTTCCGGTCACATGTGTGGGTAGAATGGTGAATAGAAAGAAGGAGCGGTAAAACCGCTCCTTTATATATCTGTTTACTTCTTCAACCTTGGGTCGTCTGGTTCGACTACCTCAAGCCGTTCCCCGCATACGGGGCAATAAATAATCTTTCCCGGTTTAAGTTGACCCATCGAAAACGGTGCTGTTACCTTATGCGAACGACACTTAGGACAGCGGATAATTATCGCCGGCAATAAACGCAGAGCATCTATTGACAGTATAGCAACAATAGCCGGCAATGCGCGTCTTAGCGCCGATGCCCTGGGCGGTATTGTAAGGCTAAGGCCTATTACCGCTATTACCACCACGATATATAAGTAGTTTATAATGCGCAACCATTTATAGTTTATCATATCCCGCTCCTTTATATATCTGTTTACTTCTTCAGCCTTGGGTCGTCAGGTTCGACTATCTCAATGAGTTCTCCGCACATAGGGCAATAGAACGCGAAGCCCGGTCTGAGGGCCCGTATTCTTACCATATCCATTGCTTTTCGGGAATGGCAATGCGGGCAACGCAATACGGTGTCACTATACGCTATGAACGCAATTATGCTCGCAATAAAACCTATCAGCGGCCAGACATATGACTCGCGCGCAATTCCAATGCCCATCACCAGCGCGGCCACGATCATCACGCCTCCAAGAAGCCAATATATCTTTATCCATTTATAGTTGAACATCCTCCGCCCTCCCGTGCAAATCATCTTTTGATATTAAAATATCATATTTTGCATGGTATGTCAATAAAAGCGGCTGATATTCTTACTTTTTCTCCATCATCTCCACCGTTCCCTTAGCCGTGGTGAGCTCATAGCGTTCATCGCACAGGGCTTCGGTAAAGCGTGCGGAGGGATTATTGCCCGGGCAGGTGGAATCGAAATACAGGCAGGGCACGGGGTCGCCGCCGTGGGAGCCGGTGTCCGAATATGTGAAATGGTCGCTCAGCACAAGCAGGCGGAAATCGCCCTCCACCTCGTTCATAAGGCGGCGCACCACCAGCGCGTCCGCGGCCTCTATCGCGGCGCGCTTGCCCAGCGGGTTGCGGTCGTGGCTCAGGTCGTCCGTGGCCTGAATATGCACATACGCGCGCTCGTAGCCGCCGTTGAGCGCGGCTATCGCCTTGTCCGCCTTTTCCGTAAGGAACGCCTCAAAGCTTCTGCCCGCTTCCTCCGTGGGGAATATTGGTATGTTTGCGGCGGCCGTTATGCCGCGCATAAGTATGGTTTCGCCCAGCGCGCAGCGGCCCGCCTCGGCCTTTGGAAATTCGGGTGCAAGGCTGTCGCCCCAGAACCATATTGCGTTGCACTTTGTGCCCGTGTTTTTCAGCACCTCAAACGCCCTGCGCTGAAGCTCTATAAACGGCCTTTCCTTTTCGCCGCCGCTGAAGTCCGCGGCTCTGCGGCCTATTATGTCGTGCGCCGGGGCAAGCTGCATTGGGTATAGCCTCGCCCCGCCCTTCACCTCCAGTATGCAGCGGAAGGATTCCGGATGATGCAGCACATATTCTGGAGAGTTGAATACCCTCTGCCGCAAAAGCTCCACTATGGGCGCGGCCTTATCGGTTGGCAGTTCTCCTGCGCTGTAATCGCTCAGCACCGCCGTATCGTAGCTATCCCCGGTAAGGGTTGCAAGGTTGGTGCGGATATAAAGATTGTTCGGGTCAAGCGGTATGCCGCTGCCCGCAGCCTCCAGCGCCGCGCGCCCGCGGTACATGTGCGGATCAAGCCCAAGCAGGCCCATGTTCGCCACCGCGCTGCCGACCTCAAGCCCGTCAGGAATAGTCTTTACGCGAAGCAGCTTCGTGGCCTTCTGCGCCAGCGCGTCCAGGTTTGGTGTGTTCGCCGCCGCAAGCGGGGTTTTATTCATAAGGGCGGCATTGGGCCTGTCTGCCGAGCCGTCCAGTATAAGCATGATGCGTTTCATGTTTTGCCTCCGTTTATGCACTTTAACTGTATTTTTATGCTATTATACCACCTATCCGTAAAAAATAATAGATAATATATAATGGCTCATTTGATTGCGTGGCACAGCCCGGCAATGATATGATTGTTACACGGAAATTATCTGCATTTATGCGCATAATAATTAACAGCCGATATCTATTGAGGAGGGAAGCAGACATGCATATGGAAATGCTAAGCGGCAACGAGGCCGTAGCAAGGGGCGTGTACGAGGCCGGCTGCCATGTTGCCGCGGCGTACCCGGGAACGCCCAGCACGGAGATACTGGAAAACATTGGCGAAAAATATAAGGATGAAATATACTGCCAATGGGCCTGCAACGAAAAGACCGCCGTGGAGATAGCCGGCGGCGCGTCCATAGGCGGAGCAAGGGCGTTCGCGGCCATGAAGCACGTTGGCATGAACGTTGCGGCGGACCCCATATTCACGCTCGCTTACAGCGGCGTAAACGGCGGATTCGTGTTCGTTTCGGCGGACGATCCGGGCTGCCACAGCAGCCAGAACGAGCAGGATAACCGCCTGTATGCTCCTCATGCCAAAATAGCCATGCTTGAACCTTCGGACTCGGCGGAGTGCCGGGACTATGCCAAGGCCGCGTTTGATATATCGGAGCGGTTCGATACGCTTGTAATGCTGCGCATGACCACCCGCGTATGCCATTCAAAGAGCCTTGTGGCGCTGGAGGAGCGCAAAAACGTGCCCGTAAAGAAATACGTGCGCGACCCCAAGAAGAACGCCATGCTGCCCGCGCACAGCCGCGTGAGGCACATATACCGCGAAGAAATGCTGAAAAAGCTGGAGGAATATTCAAACGACTGCCCGTTCAACCGCGTGGAGGACAACGGCAGCCGCATAGGCATAATAACCAGCGGCATAGCCTATCAGCACGCCAAGGAGGTTTTCGGCAACACGGCGGACTATCTCAAGCTCGGTCTTACCTATCCCCTGCCGCATAAGCTGATTGCGGACTTTGCAAAAAAATATGCCACACTTTATGTTATAGAGGAAAACGACCCCTACCTTGAGGATGCAGTGCACGCGCTGGGCTTCATAAACGCCATAGGCAAGGCGAGAATACCTATCTGCGGAGAGCTTAACGCCCGCATAATACGCGACGCATTGCTCCCCGGCACCGCGCAGGAAGGCTACGAACCCGTTGCCGATATTCCCGCGCGCCCGCCCACGCTCTGCGCAGGCTGCCCGCACCGCGGCTTCTTCTATGCGCTGACAAAATATCTTAATAAATCAATAGTGCCCATAGGAGACATAGGCTGCTATACCCTTGGCATAAACGCCCCGCTGAACGCACTCGATGCAACCATATGCATGGGCGCGGGCATAAGCAGCATAATCGGCCTTGCAAAGGCGCTTGAAATGCAGGGGGACACGCGCAAGCCCCTTGGCTGCGTGGGTGATTCCACGTTTTTCCACAGCGGCATGACCAGCCTTATGGACGTTGTCGCCGCCGATGCGAACGTTATAGCCTGCGTGCTGGATAATTCAATAACCGCCATGACGGGGCATCAGGATAACCCCGGCACGGCGAAAAACCTTATGGGCGAACCCAGCCCCATGCTTGATATAGAGCGGCTTGCCCGCGCCACCGGCATAAACCCCGACCATGTGCGCGTTGTCGATCCGCTGGATATAGAGGCCGTGCATGCGGCGATAGATGCGGCGCTTAACGTAAAGGGACCGTTCGTGATAATAACAAAGCGCCCGTGCGCGCTTATAAAAGAGGTGCAGAAGGCGAACGCAAACAAGCATTGCGTGATAAACGCCCAAAAGTGCCGCGGCTGCAAACAATGCATGAAAATAGCCTGCCCCGCAATAGCTTTTGAGGGCGGCAAGGCAAGGATATTCGACCCGGCAAGCTGCACGGGCTGCGGCCTTTGCGCGCATATGTGCCGCTTCGGCGCGATAGAAAGGAGAGGGGAATAATGACAAAGAGCATTCTTCTTGTTGGCGTAGGCGGACAGGGAACGATACTTATTTCCAAAATTCTCACGGTCGGCTTGACCAGGATGGGCTATCAGGTTAAAATGAGTGAGATACACGGCATGAGCCAGCGCGGCGGCAGCGTATCCACCCAGATAAAATACGGGGACGATGTGTACGCGCCGAACATAGGCCTTGCGGAAGCGGATATGGTTATAAGCTTTGAAAAATCGGAAGCGCTGCGCGCGCTGCCGTACCTGAAAAAAGGCGGTACGCTCATAACCGACGAACGCGAGATTTATCCTATGCCCGTGCTGAGCGGAGAGCAAAGCTACCCGCATGACTCTATCGAAACTCTGAAGCAGCGCGTGGATAACGTTATTGTCATACGCGCGGCGGAAACGGCGGAAAAACTGGGCAGCATAAAGGCGCAGAACATTGTGCTTCTGGGTGCGCTGGTCAAAGCAATGGGGCTTGACGGGGTAGACTGGAAAGCGCTTGTCAGCGCAATGGTGCCGCCGAAGGCCGTGGAAATGAATCTTGCCGCATATGATGCGGGATATAACATGGAGTAAGGATGTACAAAAATTTTGACGAAGTGGTGGCCGCGGTAAAGCAAAGGGAAATCGAGCGTACCGTTGCCATAGCGGGCGCGCACGATGCGCCGGTCGTTGAGGCCGCACTTAGAGCCGAACAGCAGGACATTGCAATTCCCATATTTGTAGGCCACGGGGAGAAGATAAAGGACATTTTGCGTTCCTTTGACCGCAACCCTTCGGACTACAACATTATAGACAGCCCGGAGAACACCGAAGCGCAGACCGCCGTTGACCTTGTTAAGGACGGCAGCGCAAACGTGCTGATGAAGGGACTTATAGAAACGCGGGATATGCTGCACCCCGTTGTTGCCAAGGCTAACGACCTGCGCACAGGCAAGCTTATGAGCCACGTTGTGTTCTTTTCCAACGTGCCAAATTATCATAAGCTGCTCGTTGCCACGGACGGCGGAATGGTAATGTACCCCACGCTTGAAGAAAAGGTGGGCATAGTTGAAAACGCGGTCGAGGCCATGCGCAAAATGGGCTACAAAATGCCCCGCGTGGCTGTGCTTGCCGCAATAGAAAAGGTCAATCCCAAAATGCGCGCAACGGTTGAAGCGGCGGAGCTCAAGCGCATGAACCGCGAAGGGCTTATACATCACTGCATAGTGGAAGGCCCGCTTTCCTATGACGTGGCAATGGATAAGGCCATTGCGCACCACAAGGGCGTGGATTGCGAATACTGCGGCGATTTTGACGCGCTGATACTGCCTGATATAGACGCAGGCAACATACTGGGCAAGTGCCTTATTGTAACCGCCAAGGCCGAAATGGGCGGCGTTATAATGGGCGCAAAGGTACCCATAGTGCTCACCAGCCGCGGCTCCAGCGCAGAGGAAAAGTTTTTCTCCATCGCCGTGGCCTCCCTAATGGCCGGGCAAACTCTGTAAACCAAAGCATACAAAAAGGGATGCACTGCGCATCCCTTTTTATTTTTCTTATTTACGCCTTTCTGAACAGGCAATAGCTTGGGTAGCGGTTGTCGCAATCCCTTGCCAGCACCGCAATGTCCACATACGCCATGTTGCCTTCCACGCGCACCTTGCCCGCGCGGCCAGCTTCATCGAACTTGCCCGGCTTCATGCTGGGGTCCATAACGCATATTTCGCGTCCCTTTGCGGACACAAGCACTATAAAATGCCCGCCGTGGGTGAATACGCCCGTCCAGCCTTCCCTGTCCCCGCCGGAATTGGCAATGGCCATACCCTTACCCTGCTGCAAAAATTGCAGCATCTTGCCGTGGTCGCAGGTCAGCTCATATGTCAGGCCGAACCTTTTGCATACCGCCGGCGCAAGTATGGATATTTCCGTGCCGGTTTCGTCGCACGCGCCGCATTCATAGGCAAGCTTTGCCGCTTCCGCAGGCGTGAACGCATGCCCCGTCATGTTCTCCACCACCATGCAGCAGGAGCACAGACCGCAGCCGCTTGTTTCTATCGAGCCGTCGCCGTAGGGTATTTTGGGGTAATCATTTTGGTTGTAATATTTATATGCCATAACGGCCTCCTTAATATTGTTCGTCCTTATTCGCCCGCTCCGCAAAGTATTGATAAAGCGTGCAGGGCATTCCCCCGTTTGAAAGCTTGCGGCGCTTGTTCGCCTTTTCGCCGTAAAGCTGTTCAAAATTCTGATCCGGCGTTATTATGGACTTGCTCCAGCCCTTAAGCGGGGCAAAAACTGCGCTCATTTCGCGTATTATGCCCTCCGCCTCGCCTTTTTTCAGCATACGTTCGCCGTACGGCGGGTTGCATACTATCACGCCGCGCTCCTCCGTTACCTTCAGCTCCTTCAGCGGCTTCACCGCCCAATTCAGCATAACGCCCGCCTTCTGCGCATGCTTTTTGCATATGGCTATGCTGCGTTCGTCAATATCGCTGCCCAGTATGTTCAGCTTTATGTCCCGTATGGAATCAATGGCTTCCTTTCGGGCCTGCATAAAGTATTTTTTGTCAAGGAAGGGCCAATTCTCCGCCGCAAAGCTGCGGTTTAACCCGGGCGCCTGGTTGCGGGCTATCATCGCCGCCTCGATGGGCATTGTGCCGCTGCCGCACATGGGGTCTATAAACGGATAGTCGCCCTTGTATCGCGTTAACGTAACTATCGCCGCGCCCAGCGTTTCGCTCAGCGGAGCGGCAACGTTATATGTTCTGTATCCCCTGCGTGAAAGCCCCGCGCCGCAGGGGTCAAGGCAAAGCGTGGCTTCGTTTTTGAACATGCCTACTTCAACCAATATCTCCGCGCCCGTTTCCGGCAGCAGCGTTGTATGGTACGCTGCCTTCAGGTTTTCAACAATGGCCTTTTTGGTTATGCTCTGGCAATCCTTAACGGAAAACAAATCGCTCTTCGCGCTTTTGCCAACAACGTGTATAAACGCATCCTTGGCAAGATACTGCTTCCAATCAAGCGCCTTCACCCCTTCAAAAAGGTCTGTGAAGGTATGCGCCTCAAACCGGCCCACCTCAAGCAACACTCTTTCCGCCGTCCTAAGCCACAGGCACGCCCGCGCCATCGTGAGATAGTCCCCTTCAAAGCGAATTTTAGCCGAGTCCACGCTCACCGGTTCTATCCCCAGCTTTCTCAATTCCGTTGCCACCAGCGCTTCTACGCCCAGTTTGCATGTTGCCTGAAATATCATTTTTCCTCCTGCGCCGTAATTGGCAATAGTTTTTTCAGCGCGTTGTCCAGCCGCAGCGTGGATACGCCGTATGCGTTGCATATATCCGCACGCGAGGGCTTGCCGCCGCATTCCGTGCGGGCGGTGTATTCTATCGCCGCCGCAAGCGCAACCTCCTGCGCGCGGCTTATGCGCGGCAGCCGCTCCTGCGCGCCAACGTATCTGTCCCAAAGCGAAACGGCTGTTTTTGCCTCCCGTTCGCTGCAATGTTCATACATATTGGCAAGGCACATCGTGAGCGCGTTTCTGTATGCCGCGTTCGCCGCGTTTATTCTCAGCTCCGCCCGGCTTTCAACCAGGTGACCCATTATATAAAGATAATACGGCTGCTTTGCGCCCATCGCCGCAAGCGCGGCTATTGCATTGCGCTTGAGTTCATCGTCCTGCTCCCGCATCAGCAGAAAATCCCTCAGCAGCCCTTCGCTGCGCTTGTCCCCGAACGCGGCTGCCGCCGTAAGCAGCGCCCGCCTTATGGCAATATCCGGCAGCGTAAAGCCCCAGCGTATCAAAAGCTCCAGCTCGTTTGAATTCTGCCATTGACTGTGCAGTTCAGCGGCGCTGAGCTTCATCAGTTCGTTTATGCGGTTTATGCGCCGCACCGTTTCATCGAACGGCACCTGATAATTTGCGGCAAAGCGGCGTATGTTCCCGCGGGGCAGCTGCCCCTTCTGCGCGTTGTAGCAAAGCTTTTTGTAATATTTGGCTATGGTATCCGTTGGGTCTATGCGGCAAAGCTTATCGTATGCATTATATGCCTTGTCATAGCGTTTCAGCTCATATGCGCATATTGCGTAGCGATGCAGCGCGTCCTCATCATACGGCGTTTTTTTCAGCAGCCGCTCCGCTATCTTATATGCGTCCGCAAACCGCCCAAGCTCCATCAGCACAAGGCTTATTCTGCACAGCTCGTCCGTTCTTTCCGTATTCGTGCGGCAGAGCGCGTCCGCCGCGGCGTTCGCGTTCGCCCCGTCCCGCATGGCGCAGTATACCATGGCCTTGTTGCAAAGCGCCTGCGTGTCGTTAGGGTCGGCATTGAGCACTGTGTCCGCTTCGCTAAGCGCCCGCTCATAATCCTTTTTGCAAAAATGCAAAAGGCTCAGATTGTTCCGCGCATAGTTCAGCCCCGGGTTCAGCTTCAGCGCCCGTTCAAGCGCTTCCCTCGCCGCGGGAAAGTTCTCCTGCTCCAGCGCCTTTCTGCCTTCCTCAGCCGCGTCCAGCGCCATGTCCTCCTTCAGCACGGGCGCAAGCTCGCCAAAGTCCCCTGGCCTGTATTCCGCATCGTCAATCGCGTCCAGCAGGTCATATGCATCGTAAATATATTCCCCCTCAGGCTCCGCCTGAAGGTAGCGTTCCAGCATTTTCTTCGCGCTGTCCGTTTCGTTAAGCGCAGCCAAATTGCACCCAAGGCCGAATATGGCCTCCGGCTCAACATCCTCGCGCGAAAGCAGCGGCAGCAGCACCCTGTTTGAATCGTCGTAACGCTCCATCTCGCTCAATACTTCCGCAACCGCTATGCAGCTGTATTGGTCCTCCGGCTCCTGCTCCATGGCCCTGCGGTAGCTGCACAGCGCCTCTATAAGGTCGTTTTTGTCCAGCTTGTCGTTCCCTCTTTTGTAAAAGAAGTCCCCCTTCTGTTCAAACGAGAGCACGCGCCCCGTGCTGTTATTCCGTATCGCTCCGTTCATCCGAATTTCCGGCCCCCTCTTTCAGTATAGCCTCCAGCTGCTCCTTGGTGAAATGATACACCTTGTTGCAGAAGCGGCAGGTAAGCTCCGCCTGCCCCTCTTTTTCTATCATATCCGTCAGTTCCTCTTTGCCAAGGGACATCAGCACCGCCTCCAGCCGCTCGCGCGAGCAGTCGCATCTGTATTCCGGCTGCGTGCTGCCAAGTATTTCAAGCGTGCATCCTTCAAACATATTTATAAGTATGTCCCTCAGTTCTTCGCCCTTTTCAAGCCGCAATGCAAGCTTTGAAATATCATCCGCCTTGGCCTCAAGCGCGGCTATGGCCTCCTCCGGACAATTCGGCATGGCCTGTATAAGCATTCCGCCGGCGCTGAGCACCTTCAGCGTTTCTATATCCACCCTTACCCCAAGGTAAACAAGCGAAGGCGTCTGCTCGGAACGGGTGAAGTAATTTGCAAAATCCTCTGCAATTTCGCCGGATATCATCTCGCTGCGACCAACGTAAGGCTCCTTCATGGAAAGGTCGCGTATAACTGTAAGCTCGCCGAACCAGCCCACCGCTAGCGCCACGTCCAGCTTTCCGTTTGGCGCAGGGGGCAGCTCCACAGACGGGTTCTCTATGTATCCTTTCACCCTGCCGGAACGATACGCCGTGCAAACTATGTTGCCCGCCTCGCCGCCGCCTTTTATTACGGTTGTCACCTTCTCATCGTCGTTTTTAAGGTCTGTGCCCATCATGCTGGTCATTATCAGCGCCCGGCCCAAGGCCGCCGTGCAAACGCGGCTGAGGTTATGCGTTTTACGCGCCGCTTCAACCATTTCCTTTGCGGATATGGCCGTGAACCTTACCGATTTATCGAACATTACGCCCCTTAATATTTTATCGCTCATAATAATTCTTCTCCTTTTATATAAAAATCAGTCGCTGGGCTTTATCGCCCTGAACTGTATCCTTTCGCTTTTTTCATTCGGCGCATCGAACGTGAATGCGTCAAACGCTTCTATTCTTTCAAATCCTGCCCGCTTCAGCGCGCCTTCCATCTCCCTTTGGGAATGCGCCCGCTGTATTTGGGATTCATTGAAGCGCACATAGCGGCCGTCCGCCTGCTTTTCAAACAGGGTCAGCTCCATCTGTATCTGCTTGGTCTGCTCGTCATATGCGTTTTTCCATATGTACGCCGCCGCGCTTTCATCCTCCGCAAAGGTATTGTTGCCCAAAATGGTTGAAAGCTTGTAGCGCGACGATATGTCAAACAGCAGCATTCCGCCTTCCCTCAGCGCGGCATACGCATTGGCAAAAAAGCCCTCCGCGCCCTTTAGCGTAAGGTAATTCACCCCGTCGCACACGGCAAGCACCGCGTCCGCCGGCCTGTGCAGCGCAAGGCGGCGCATATCCTGGCAAACAAACGGAACGTTCACCCGCTCCGCGCGGGCGTTTTCCGCCGCAATGCGCAGCATTTCTTCCGATGCGTCAAGTCCTGTCACCTTATATCCCCGCTTTGCAAGCGGTATGCTCAGCGCACCCGTGCCGCAGGCGCAGTCCGCAACGCGCTCTATCTTTGCATCGCCGAACAGGCTTATTATGTATTCAAGCCACGCTTTGCGGTCAACCGATTCCATCAGCGAATCATATACCCGCGCAAAATTAGAATACAAGGCCAAACCCTCCCCATCTTATATGTGAACAATTTTACAACAAAGCCATTCCCTTGGCAATACCGCTTGAAGCCCCATACGGCCTTGTGGTACAATTCTTGCGTTAAAAAACTGCGAAAGAAGCGTGAACATATATGAACGATGCAAAAAAGGACAAAAAGCGCATACATCCCGGCGTAAAGGTGCTGATAATACTGCTTGGGGCAATAGCCGTGCTTGGGCTTACCGTGGCAGCGCTCGGGCTTAACCTGCTCAACCGCATCTCCCGCCCCGGCAGCCTTACGCCGGAGCCTGTTGAAAGCAGCCTGCCCACGCCCGAACCCACGGACGAAGCGCCGCACATGACCCCCACGCCTACCCGCACGCCTGTAGCTACCCCCACGCCGGAGCCGGAGGCCACTCCCGCGCCAACTCCCGCCCCGCTGAGCGAATATTACGAGCAGACGCCGCTCACGGCGGAGCAGCTTGCCCAGTTCGATGCGGATAACAACGACGACCGCTACGTGAACGTTTTGCTCATAGGCGCGGACAGGCGCGCCACAAAGGGCCGCTACAATGCGGACACAATGATGATAGCCACGGTGGACACCGTGAACAACCGATTAAAGCTCATCACCCTCATGCGCGACATGCTCGTGGACGTACCCGGGCACGGGTACAGAAAGCTCAATTCCACCGTTGCGCTCGGCGGTGTTGAACTGCTGTATCAAACCATAGAACATAACTTCCATTTGAAGCTGAACGACTATGTTATGGTGGATCTTCATTCGTTTGTTGACGTTGTGGACGCGATAGACGGCGTTACCGTTGAAATGACGGCGGAGGAAATAAGCGCCGCAAACGACTGCATAGCCGGCCTTAACAAGCAGCTTGGCGTTGAATACCTTTGGGATGGGTTCATATTTGCGGACCCCGGCCCCGTGCACCTCAACGGCAAGCAGGCGCTGGGCTACGCCCGCATAAGGAAGCTGGACAGCGAATTTGTGCGCACAGGACGGCAGTTTAAGGTGCTGAACATGATATTTGCCAAGTTCCGCAAGTTCAGCGTTACCAAGCAATACGAGCTGCTTTATAAGCTGCTGCCGCTGGTTGAAACCAGCATGACCAACGATGAAATAATAGACGCCGCGGCGAAGCTGCTTTCCACCGGCCAGCGCGGGCTTATGTATTACAGGCTTCCCATTGAAGGGCTTTACCAGAACGGCAAATGGGAAAAGCACTTTGTGTTCTTCTGCGATATGGGCGCGATGAGCGTTAAGCTGAACGAGTTTGTGTTCCATAATGCGGACGAGGTCAAGGCTGCCGTTGAGCAAAAGCC
>OHBD01000649.1_pt1 | contig 19456 bp, 13 predicted proteins | sample 1577291 | NCBI WGS metagenome assembly OHBD01 (sample SAMEA3879572, study PRJEB24766) | human gut metagenome | biome: human-associated habitat; feature: feces | place: USA | collected 1985/1987
TGCTGATTCCCCTGGGCGTCTGGCTGTACGGCGCAGAGGGGGACCTGGAATATCCGCTGGGGGCCATCATCGTGCTGCCCTTCATCCTGTTCTCCCCATTCGTCGGCTGGCTTTCGGACCGTTTCTGCAAGGCGCGCATCATCCAATTCATGGCCCTGCTCCAGATATGCGTGCTGGCGGGCATGTACTGGAGCCTGCACGTCCACAATCTGAACGGGGCCATCCTGTGGTTCTGCGTCTTTGCCGTGCAGGCCACCGTCTTCAGCCCGGCCAAAAAGGGAATCGTCAAGGACATCGTGGGGACCTCCCGCATGGGGTTCGCCAGCGGCATTGTGGAAATGGCTTCCATCCTCAGCCTGCTCATCGGCCAGATCGGCGTCTTCATCTGGTTCCGCTACCTGCTGGAGCCTTCCACGGATACCATCTGGCACCGCTGGCTGGGGGAGGGCTTCTTCCAATGGTTTGACGCATGTCTGAAACCCTCCGGCATCAATGACGGATGGTATGCCGCCTCTTTCCCATGCCTGGTGTTTCTGCTCCTGGCCGTTCCGGTGGCGGCCTCCAGCTTCTGCCTGCCCCGGTACGCTCCCGGGGGGGACCGCCCCTTCTCCTGGTCCCTGTTTTACGAGCACTTCCATCAGCTGGGCAAGCTGTGGAAAAACCGCAATCTGCGCGTCAGCGAGATGGGCATCGGCTATTTCTGGTTCTTCGGCGGCACGGTCATGCTGATGACTATCCAGATGGCCAAGGAAATCTCCGGTGGCGGGGATGACTTCAGCTCCGTGGGAGCCGTGCTGATGGCCTGGATGAGCGGGGGAACGGTGCTGGGGGGCATCCTCGCCTCCGTGATTTGCCGCCGCCACATCCGGATGAATGTTTCCGTGGCGGGAGGCGTGCTGATGGCGGCGAGCTGCGCGGCCCTGGCCGCAGTCTCCATGGCTTCCCCGGTCTTTAATGCCCTGCTGATGGCGGCGGGCATTTCCGCCGCCCTGTTCCTGGTGCCTCTGAATGCCTTTTTCCAGGACCGGGCGGACAATGACAAACGCGGGGACATGATTGCCGCCGGCAACCTGGTGGACTGCGCGCTCGGGTTGCTGGCCGTCGGGTTCCAATACGCCATGATGCTGGTCATCCCCCCCTCCTGGCAATTCGTCGTCATGGGAATTCTCAGCCTCTTCATGGCGTGGGCGGTCTTCCGTTTTTCCCGCGCGGCTTCCGGCTCAAGGTAGTCCTGGGCCGGCAACCGGGCGCCCATCCTTAAAAATCCTTCTTCAGAGAAAAACCTTCTACATTGGCGCGCCCCGCTCCATTCTCCCGTCAGGGCGCGCGATTTACTTGCAACCCTGCTTCTATTCGGGCAACATAGGGGGGGAAAACAAGAAGCCATGAAAAAATATCTCACCCTTCTGTTGTGTTCCTTGTGCGCCCTGGCGTGCTTCAGTGCCTCCGCGGAATCCACAGCCGGCCTCAAGGACGTCCATGTCGTCCTCTCCACTACCAAAGGGGATATTGAACTGGCCCTTTACCCCTCCAAGGCGCCCGTCACCGTAGCCAACTTCCTGAACCTCGCCAGCAGAGGCTACTACAAGGGAATCACCTTCCACCGCGTGATTCCGAATTTCATGATTCAGGGCGGCGATCGCACCGGCACGGGCATGGGAGGCCCCGGCTACAGTTTTGAAGACGAGTTTTCCCCGGACCTCAGGCATGACGGCCCCGGCGTTCTTTCCATGGCGAACGCTGGCACCAACGGTTCCCAATTCTTCATCACCCATGTGGCCACGCCCCATCTGGACGGCCGCCATACGGTCTTCGGGAAGGTGCTGAAAGGACAGGATGTCGTTAACTCCATTGTCCGGGGGGACAAAATCAAGGACATCCGCATTCTGGACAAGAACGCCGCGGCCGCCGTGCTGAAAGCGGAAGCCGCCCGCGTAGCCCGGTGGAACAAGGCCCTGGACGCCGCCAGATAACCGGGAATCTGCCAGCGTCATGAACGATCTCCGGCACACCGCCGCCCATTCCCGGTTTTCCGCAGGAAGCGGAGGCCAGGCGGGAAGACGCGGACGAACGGAGAAAAACGACGATAAACATCCATCCAACAACCATTCATTTTTATGAAGACACTCATTAAAAACGCACGCATTATCTCCCCCGGCATCGATATGCCCGGGGCTGCCGTGGAAATGGAAGGCAAAACCATTACCGCCGTCTATCCCGCCGGGAGCGAACTTCCCGCCGCAGACAAGGTCGTGGATGCGGAAGGCCGCATGCTCCTTCCCGGCTTCATTGACATCCACAGCCACGGCGCCGGCGGCTGCGACACCTGCGACGCCAAGCTGGAAAGCCTCCGCACCATTGCGGAATGCAAAATGAAGGAAGGCGTCACTTCCTGGCTGCCGACCACCCTCACCCTGTCCCCCAAGGTGCTGGAAGACGTATGCGCCTCCGTGGCGGAATACATGAAGAACCAGGAATTCGCCAAAACGCCCGGCGTCCACCTGGAAGGGCCGTTCATCAACCCCAAATGCTGCGGCGCGCAGAACCCCGCCTTTGTCCGCCAGCCGGACTATGATGAAGTGGCCAACCTGAACTCCATCGCCAGGGTGCTGCTGGTCTCCCTGGCGCCGGAAATGCCCGGAGCCATTGAATTCATTGAGAAAGCCACGGCCAACGGCATCCGCTGCTCCGCCGGGCACAGCGCCGCCACCCATGAGGATTTCAACAGGGCGAAGTCCGCGGGGCTGGCGCACCTGACCCACTACTGCAACCAGATGTCCCCCCTGCACCACCGTGAAATCGGCCTGGTGGGGTCCGGCCTTCTGGACAGGGAAATCAAGATTGAAATCATCTGCGACACCATCCACCTCTGCGCGGACATGCTCAAAACCGTGTTCAAGAACAAGGATTCCGACCAGATGCTGATGATTACGGACTCCCTGGCCTGCTCCTGGATGCCGGACGGCCCCGGAGACCTGGGCGGCCTGCCCATCATCGTGAAGGACGGCGTGGCCCGTCTGCAGGAATCCGGCGCCCTGGCCGGCAGCACCCTCAAATACGCCCACGGCCTGAAAAACGTGCACCGCCTGACCGGGAAACCCCTCAGCGACCTGGTGAAAGCCACCTCCTGGAACCAGGCGCAGTCCCTGGGCCTGGAAGGCCTGGGCAAAATCGCCCCCGGCTTCACGGCGGACATGGTTCTGCTGGACGATGACTTCAATACCTGCAAGGTATTCATCGACGGCGTGGAAAAATACAGCGCGTAACCGCGTTTCCGCGCGCCGGAAGGAGACATCCCGCCCCTTCCGGCGTGCCTTCCTCCCTTTTACCATATTTCAACATTCACCTCCATGGCTATTACCATTGAAATGCCCCGCCTGTCCGACTCCATGCACGAAGGCACCGTCCTGAGATGGATCAAAAAAACAGGGGACTTCGTAGAAGTCGGCGACCATCTGGCCGACATTGAGACGGACAAGGCCCATGTGGAGCTCCAGGCCTGCGAGGACGGCGCCCTGACGGAAATCCTGGTGCCGGAGGGAGGTTCCGCCGCGGCGGGAGCGCCCATTGCGCTGCTTCAGCCGGAATTCGGCGCAGCCGTCTGCGGCTGCCCCCCGCGCCCGTCCGCAACATGCAGCCCGCTGGCCGCCAGGCTGGCGGCGGAAGCCGGCCTGAACCCCGCCACGCTGCGCGGCACCGGCCCCCGGGGCAAAATCATGGCCGCGGATGTACGGGCCGCCCTGCGCCCCGCGGACGGCCCCGCCCGCCGGGTGCAGACCCCGCTGGCGCCCCGGGACACGCGCCACGCCACGCGCGTAGACAATTTTTACCTGTATTCCCTGGAAGCGAACATGGCTTACCTGGCCGCCATCAGCACGCCCATCGCCGTCCAGTGCGAAAAACTCATCGGCGGCCGCTACAGCCTCTTTGACTACGTGGTGCGCGCGGCGGTGAAAGCATGCGCCAGCGAGCCGGAATGGCTGGCCGGAGACGCCGCCGCGGAATTGCTCATGGTGCTGGACAAGGGGGAAAAATACGTCTTCATTGAAAACGCCTCCGGCAAGACGATTTACAACATCGCCATGGAACGCCTGGCCGCCCCCGCGGCAGGCCCGCTCCCCGCGGGCAGCGTCGCGCCCAACATCCTTCTTTGCGACAGCGGCGTGAACGTGGCAGCCCAGCGCGCCGTGCTGCCGGAAATGCCCCACAGCATCATCAGCATAGGAGGCACCACGCCGAAAACGGGCATTGAAGCGGGGCGCCCCGTGTCCAAACTCATCCTGCCCGTCACCCTGTACGTGAACGCCGGCATTCTGCCGGAATGCAAGGCTTCCAACATTGCCGCCGAATTCAAAACCCTGCTGGAAAACCCGGTTCTTCTCCTCCTGTAGGGATACCGGAACATGCTGCTCTTTTCCTTGAACGTTCCTCTTCCTCCCCCTGTCTTACCAACCATGAAAAAAGTCGCCATACTTGCCGCCCCCGGATTTGAAGAAATCGAACTCATGGCTCCGCTGGACATCCTGCGGCGCCTGAACATGGACGTAGTGCTTGCCGGCGTCCAGTCCGACAAGGTGGTCAGCACCCATGAAGTAACCGTCAGCACGGACACCATGCTGGATAAACTCCATGCTGACAAGCTGGACGCCCTGATCCTGCCCGGCGGCGCGGGCTCCTGGGTACTCCGCGACACGCCGGAAGTCATCCATCTGGTCAAAAAAATGCATGAAGCGGGCAAGCTGGTGGCCGCCATCTGCGCCGCCCCCATCGTGCTGGCCAAAGCGGGCCTGGTGAAGGACAGGAACGTCACGGCCTACCCGGCCCAGGACGTTTACCGGGAACTCAACGAAGCCGGCGCCCATATTGTGAAAGATGAAAATGTGGTGCTGGACGGCAACATGCTCACCGCCAACGGCCCCGGCGCCGCCATGCTCTTCGGCTACTCCATCGGGGAATATCTGGGGGAAGACCTCCAGGTAGCCCAACTCAAAGAGCAGATGTGCTACACGGGCCTGTAGGATGCCGGCAGGCATTCCGCCTTTCCGCAAACCCCATGCGGCACCGGAACAACAGGGAAAGGGGGAGGAATTTCCCCTTTTCACTTCATCAGGCGCCTTTTCAGGGTATAGTAAGCCCCCCGGCGTCCCTTGCGGGACGACATCAGGCGGGAATGCAGGGCAGAGAAAAAATTGCTCCGGCAGGGGTAATCCAGCAAAAGGCGGCAAAAAGCCCGGTCCCATCGGTCCAGACGGGGGAGGACGTTCTCCGCGCCCACCAGCTCCAGCCACTTTTTCCAGCCGGAAAGCAGAACTTCCCGGTCTTCCGGAGACGCCCTGAAAAAAGCTCCCTCTTTCATGATGAAATGCCTGCGCATCAACTCCATGCAGTAGTCCACCAGACCGAAGGCGGCAGGTGAATCAAGCAGCCCCCGCTCCCCCCAGAAACGCGCCAGAGCTTCCATGCCCATCAAATCCATGCGGAAATCCCCCAGGCGGGGATCCCGCCCGCAGGAGGAAGAGCCGGGGCGTTCCCGCCGATAATGGTACAACTGGTCGGGAAGGATCAGGAGCCGCGGAGCAACAGTCAACAGCATCAAACAGAAATACAAATCCTCCCCCTGGCGCAATCCGGGAACGAAACGCAAGCCGTTTTCTTCCAGCAGTTCCCTGCGGATCAACTTGTTCCACACCGTTCCCGCGCACCGGCTCCACGGCGTCCCCCGCCGGAACCGTTCCGCTTTTTCCTCCGGGAAAAATCCGGCTGACGGCGACCAGCCTCTTTCAGGCATATCCATGTCCCCGCAGTCGCAAAATTCATGGTATCCGCACACCGCTACGTCCGCTTCTTTCTCCGCGGCCGCAGTAACCAGGCGCTGGAACATATTCCGTTCCACCATGTCGTCCGGATCCACAAAGCCGATATACGTTCCCGCAGCCGCTGCCATGCCGCTGTTCCTCGCTGCGGAAACGCCGCTGTTTTTCTGGTCAATTATCCGGACGCGGCGATCCCTGTTCCGCCATTCGCGCAATATCTCCGCCGTACAGTCGGAAGAACCGTCATTAACGCAAATGATTTCGATATCTTTCATGCTCTGGCCGGTCAGGCTTTCCATACACTGGTCCAAATAGGCGGCAACATTATAGCAGGGAACAATGATGGAAACGGATACGCTCATGGCGGAAGCGTCCTTTTTTATCCGGATTGAAAATTCACATCAAGAAAAAACAGCAACGCCATCTATTGAAAAACGGAAAAACCGGAAAAGGGAAACTGTTTCCAGAAAGAAATGCAAAGGCTGCCTCCCGAAGGAAGTTCCCGGGAATGACGGGAACGGCGGGCTGTGGTACGGCTGCAATACGGCGGAAAATTCAAACCGTCAGGAATACTCCGGCATCATGCGCAAAGGAGTTTTTTTGATATTGCTTTTCAGTATGAATTTATTAAGTATTCAGCCCTCGTCACACAACGTATTCTTTTTTACCCGGCGGGGGAAAAACCGCCCGGAACGGTAACAAGGGCCATTCATCATCCGCGTCAGGCGATATTCATTATATTTCCTGCAATTTTTCACCATGAAACCAATGACACATACGCAGACAGTCATGCTCCGATTGCTGACCATGTGTATTCCGTTTCGGAATCTGCGTAAAAAAGGACGCGCTTTTCTGCGCGATTTCCTGTCCGACTACGATCGGAACGCCCGCCGAAGCATGCGCGCATGGCGCAGGCATGCAGTAGCCGGCCGCACCATCCTTATTCTGGAGCCCAACTATTGCCACGGGGAAGTCCTCCCCGGTTTTTGCCGTCATCTGCTTGACATGGGATACCGCGTTGATGTCCTGATGCATCACAGCCTGGCCAGGCAATCCCCCCTGTGTTGTTTCAAGGAAGGCGATATCCATATTTTCACGGCCATGTGCACTTCATGGAAGCGCCTGGCCAAAGCGCGCGTCCTCACCCGGTACGAAGCCATCCTGGTATCAACATCCGCCTTTTATGACATTCCGGGTTGGGCAAGTTTCCTTCACATGACGGGGCTTGACAAATTCGCCAATCTTCTGGCCGTCGAACATGAATTAAAGGATATCCCCCGGTTCGGGGAAGAAGAACTTGACCGCCAGGGACGGCTGCTGACGCTGGGCTCCTTTCCCAGGGGCATGATGGTTAATCCGCACTTTTTCGGGGAAATCCCGCCTGCGCCCCGGAACCGCGAACCCGTGTTCATCACCGTAGGGTCCCTCTCCGCACAGCGGAAAAACCACGAACTCCTGGTTGAGGCGCTGGAAACCGTCTACCATGAAGGCCACAGGGACTTTTCCGTCATCATCGTAGGGGAAGGAGAACTGGGAGAAATTCCCGGCCACCTGCGCCCCTTCCTGCATGTGGCCGGAAAACTCGACTTCCCCGCCATGTACGAGGCCATGAGGCGGGCGGACTATTTCCTGCCTCTCCTTGATCCCGGCAATCCGGCGCACGACCGCTACATTACCACCGGCATCACCGGCTCCGCCCTGCTCATTTACGGATTCGCGAAGATTCCGGTCATCCATGAAAAATTCGCTTCCTTCTACGGCTTCAATGACCGGAACGCACTTCTTTACGGGGAAGAAACGCTTGGCGGCGCCATGCTCCGCGCCATCAGGCAAACGGAGGAGGAATACGCGGAAATGCAGCAGGCGCTTCTCCAATTGGGCAGGGATATTGACAGGGAATCCCGCTCCAACCTGAAGCGGGCTCTTGCCGCATGCTCCCCCTCCGAACCTCAACAGTCCCGCCAATGACCCAATCCTGCCCGCCACAGCCCCAGGTTTCCGTCATTGTTCCCGTTTACAACGAGGAACGATATCTTGAAGAGTGCATCAGCAGCATACGCCGGCAAACCCTTGCGGAGTGGGAATGCCTCATCATTAACGACGGTTCCTCCGACTCGTCGGGGGAAATCGCCCGGCGTTTTTCAGAGGCGGACTCAAGAATCCGTTATTTTGAACAGAAAAACAGAGGCGTTTCCTCCGCCCGAAATCTGGGCATGCGGCGCGCTTCCGGGCGCTATTTGTGTTTCGTTGACGGCGACGATTTCATCGACGCGGCCTTTCTCAAACATCTTCTGGACGCCTCGGACCGCGGAGCAAGCGATTTGACCGTAGCGGGAAAGCTGTTCTGCGACAGGTTTCCGCCGGATAAAATCCCCGCCCTGCCCACCTGCGGCATATTTCTGCGCCGGGAGTTCCCCTTGAAAAACAATCTGGAATTCCCGGAAGGCATTCACCCCTGTGAAGACGGCCTCTTCTCGCATTTCGTGCTCGCGCTGACAGAAAAAATTTCCTTCTGTCCGGAGGCCGTTTACCATTACCGCCAGCATGAACAGGGCAACCACCACCAGATACGGAAAAGAACCGCCGACATCCTGCCCATGATCCCCCGGTGGCTTTCCCTGATTGAAGAGTTTTATGAACAACGCCATCTCTGGAAAAGAAAAGCCGGCCATCTCGTCCGCTTTATTGAGCATGAACCATTTGAACTGAGGCTGCTTGGCATGCCTTTCTCCCCGCCGGAGCAGGAAATACTTTACAGCATCATCCGGGACTTCCTGACCGCCCATTGCACGGCCGCCGAGTGCCGGAGGGCCTCCCTGCATCTTCCTTTCCGCCTGTTGTTGCAATCCTCCGGCTTTTCAGACTTCGGAAGAAGGCTCCGGAGGGCCGGCAAAAACACCGGAATCCGCCGGAAGCTCCTCCATTTCTGCCCTGTCCCCTCATGGAGGAGGAATGGCAGGGCACAGCTGCGGCAAGTACGCGAACAGCTGGAGGAAATACGCAGGAATATCACGTTTTAACCCCTTCCCCTGCTTGAACATGGCAAAAGGAAAAATAATAGTCATGCGTCTTTTCGGAGGGCTGGGAAACCAGCTGTTCCAATACGCCTTCCTCTTCGCGCTCTCCCGGCAAGGGGGAAAAGCAAGACTGGAAGCCTCATCATATGAACATGATGATAAGAGGGTCTGCGAACTCCATCACTTCCGGGTTTCCCTTCCCATTGAAGGAGGCCCTCCCCCCTGGGCTTTCCGCAAGTCCCGTATTCCCGCCTGCCTGCGTTCCCTGTTCGCCGCTCCCAAATATCCTCATTTCCGGGAGGAAAAACGGCACGGGTTCGATCCCGGTCTCGCGGCTCCTCCCCGCCGCCATACCTATTTCAAGGGATATTTTCAGACGGAACAATACTTCCTCCACTGCCGGGAACAGCTTTGCAGGGAATTCCGTCTGAAAACTCCCCTGACTCCGGAAAACGCCCGCATTCTTGAAGATATCCGTTCATGCTGCTCCATTTCCCTGCACATCCGCAGAACGGATTACCTCTCCAACCCCTACCTTTCTCCGCCGCCTCTGGAATACTACCTCCGGAGCATGGCTGAAATGGAAGGAAGGCTGCGGGCGGCAGGCGCTCCGCAGGAATCCCTGCGTTACTTCATCTTTTCGGACGACATAGAATGGGCCCGGCAAAACCTGAGGCCCGCCCTGCCCCATGTCCATGTGGATATCAATGACGGCGGCACCGGCTACTTCGATCTGGAACTGATGCGAAACTGCCGCCACCACATCATCGCCAACAGCACGTTCTCCTGGTGGGCGGCGTGGCTCAACGAACACGCGGAGAAAATCGTCATCGCGCCGCGCATCTGGTTCAACAGGGAGGAAGGCGACCGGTACCATACGGATGACGCACTCATCCCCGGCTCATGGCTCCGGATATAACCCTGTTTCCTATACAGCAGACCATGCCCTCTCCCCTCATTTCCGTCATCGTCCCCATCTACAACATGGAGTCCCTTCTTCCGCGCTGTCTGGACAGCCTGGCGGCACAAACCCTCCGCGACCTGGAAATCATCTGCGTGGACGACGGTTCAACCGACGGGTCCGGAGGCATCGTCCGGAAATATGCTTCCGGAGACAGTCGTTTCCGCCTGATTACACAGGAAAATTCCGGCAGGGCGGAAGCCCGTAACGCGGGAATCAGGGCTGCCGCGGCGCCTTACCTGGGTTTTGCGGATCCAGATGACTACGTTGAGCCGGACATGTACGAACGGCTCTACCGGCTCGCGGAAGAAAGCGGGGCGGACATTGTCCAATGTTCCTATTCCCCCTTCCTTCCGGCTGAAAGCGGAGAATCGCGCGGAATGGCTGAGGAAAAACTCCTTCATATTGAAAACACTGCCTGCGACGGCGTCTTTACGGAGAAAGGAGAAATATTCAGGCTCTTTCTGGAAGACAGGATCACCGGCGTCGTCTGGAGCAAATTGTTCAGGCGGCTCCTCCCCGGCTGTTCCGCCCCCCTGGAAGTCCGCCTGCCTTCTTCCTTCACCAGCGGAGAAGACACCCTTTACGTTTCCCGGGCCATCGCCCGCTGCCGCAGCGTCGCCCTCACCTCTGAAAAACTCTACCACTACGGGCTGGGCGGCCCCCAATCCGTTTCTTCTCGCAACCGGAAAGCGGAAACCCGGCCCGCAAGTTATTACGCCGTATTCGAGATGCTCACCAGGGAAAAACTCCGGGAAGGGGTTCTGGGCAGCAACCGCACGGCCTACATGAATTATATTGTCCCCCTGCTTTTTCCGGACAATGAAATGCCGGCCGGGCGGCTCAGGCATTGGGCGGAACTCTGGCGGGAGGCGGACATCACTTCCAAACACGTTTGCGGGATGCCCAGGGAACAGAGGGCTTATCTTGAGGCCGCCCTGGCCGGACGGTGGATTTACCTGCGCCTCCTTCAATGCTTCTGGAAGTTCAAGACCGCCAGAAGGAAAATGTTCCGGCTGAGGTTTTCCAAAAACGGAATAGACACGCTCCAAATCCTCGGATACACTCTTTATTCTGCAAAGAAGCTCCCCCGATCATCCCTGTAACTGCTGTTTTTCCCGTGTTCATCTATTCCTACCAGCAACACGACCACCTCCTGCCCGGCAATGACAGAATGCTGGTGATCGGCAGTTCCGCTCTGGCAAAAAACCATGGCCATCTGAAATCGTCCCGACTGGCCGCCGACACGCTCATCTTCAATTTCCCGCTCAACCATCCCTGCCTGTGGCGGCAAATGGAGCACAGCCTTTCCGGCACCCGCTACAGCATCATTCTTTTCATGTGGCCGCCCCTGCATCTTTCCCCGGCCAACGGCAGGCTCATGGAAGGCAGCGCCCGGCACCCCTACGCGGAAGAACCGGGCGTCCTTGAAGCCTGGAACGCCCTTCTTCGCACGCTGGCAGGCAAGCTGAACCTTCCATTCATTGACTTTTGCGGCGATATGCTGCAATGCCGCCCCCTACCCGGCTCCGGGGAAAAAGATTTTCCGGAAGCTTATCGGAATCTGGGAAAACAGGTCCTCCGCCGGCTGCCTTTCGGCCAAACGTGGGTGAGAAGGCGTTCCGGGAAAATACACCGCCTGCTGGAGAAAAGAAGAAAACGCCGGAAGGAACGCATGCTTGCCCGCTGGAGGACATTGGCGGCCCCTCCCCATTACCGTGAGGAAACCGACTGGATTACGGCCATTCATTCAGAAAAAGGGCAGGCGCGCATACTGCTCATTGGCGGTTCCGTCATGCGGCATTTGTGGCGGCCCCTTGCCTCAGAACTTCAGGAAGACATTGACTTGTTCTCCTCCACGCTGATTCCCGGAGATCCGGACTATCTCCCCACTCTTGCAGGATATTTTCCCTCCGCCGGATACGAAGCCGTCATTGTTTCCTTCGGTTCCCACGTCACCAATAAAGTCTCCGCCATTTCCGTGGATGACTTCCGCAAAAATTACATGGCATTCGTCTCCCAGCTCAGCAAGCGCTGCCGTTTCCTCATCCTGGCAACCAGTACGTCCATCATGGATGGGCCGGACGGCACGCTGAATGAAGAAAAAGAGAAAATCATCACCGCCTTTAATGCCATTGTCCGCGAGGCGGCATCTTCCCTGCCCGGCGCGGTTCTTTCAGACCACCATGACTTCATGCAGGGGGCGCAGTATATAGATCCCTTCCATTTCTCCCCTCCGGACCGCGCGTACCAGGCAGGGAAAACAGCCGGACTGCTCCTGCCCCTTCTCTCCGCCCGGCAGGAACCGCCAAAGGAACAGGAATGTCCGAAAACCCGCCCCGAACCATGAAATGGACAAATGAACGAAAACCGCCAAATTATTTTCCATGCGGGGAGAAACGGTTACCCCCCGCAAAAATCCCGGCCCCGGCATTTAAAGACTTCAAATTCCCCCCCTTCTTCAAATTACAGACATCCCTTTTCCGGCCTGAACGGAGCCTCCATGCTCTTTCCCTCCCCGGCCTATTTCTTCCCGCAGCCCCTTCTTCAAGACCCTTCCCATGAAATTCCCCGATGCCATGACAGCCCCGCCCGTTCCCGCATCCCCGGAGAAATCACGCATCCCCGTCATGTTTTCCGCCACCGGCGGCTGGGGCCTGCCCCTGGGCGTAGCCATTCACACCCTTTGCCTTCACGCCGGTTCCGGACGCTTTTATGACATTCACATCGTTCACGACGGAATGGACGCGCGAATAATACAGGGGCTGAACCGGGTCGCCGCCCCCTTTACGCAGGTTTCCCTTTCTTTCCTGCAACTTCCGGAAGAATTCCGCCAGCTCTTTCAAAACGGCAACAAGGACCGCTACTCCCCCCTTGCGTATGCCCGCCTGATGGCCGGCAGCCTGTTCCCGCAGTACGGCAGGATCGTTTATCTGGACGCGGATGTCCTGCTGGCCGGAGACGTAGCCGAACTGTATTTTTCCGATTTGCGGGGAGCTTCCGTAGCGGCGGCCGGAGACGGCCTGGCCCTCTGGAGTATTGAAAAAGGAACGATGCACCCCCATCTGGAATATATGGGCAACTACCTTTCCTCCCCCCTTTCCTACTGCAATTCCGGCGTCCTGGTGCTGGATCTGGACCAGATGCGCCGCCGCAACCTGGAACACCGCCTGCTCCAATGGCTCCGGAGCCGCCCGGAACCCTTCCCCTATCCGGACCAGGACATCTTAAATATCGCCCTGCACGGAGACATGACGACGCTGCCTCCGGAATGGAACTTCCAATTCCTGTCCTGGACCTGGGATGAAGAAAAAACACGGCTCCTGCGCGGGACCGAATTTGAAAACGTTCCGTCCATATCCTGCGGACGTTCATGGAAACTGCTGCACATGGTAGGCCCGGAAAAACCATGGCGGCTTCCTGACGCCCCCGGAACCATGGGGCAGTTCCACTGGATCCTGTACTCCTTTTTCTGGTGGCCGGAAGCAAAGAAACTTCCCGCGTTCCGGAAGGAACTGGATGCGATTTCCCAGGGGCTGGCCCCGCTACTCCGGCGCCATATCCGCGGCCAGCAATGGAAACTGTTCTTCTCCCGGGGCCATATTTTCCGGAAACGCCGGGACAAAATCAGGTGGCTGAAAAAATTGCTGTCCATTCTTGACGGCAGAAAACCGTAACCGGCTTCCTCCTCCCTCTCCGGAAAACCGGCGTACTCCGGAGACTGTTCCCGGCTGACCTTCAGACGCCCATGACGAGCGCCTTTAATGCGGTGTGTGCGGTTCCAGCATCTGCTGGCGTTCCCGTTCCTTGTCCTTGGCCAGGCGGCGCGCCTCCTTGGTCAGGTACTGCTGCAAACGGAAGGCTTTCTGGCCTTTTTTCCGGACGACATGTTCGGAAGTGCCGTCCGGCAGAATATTGCAGGCCTGGACATTGTCCCTGAAGCAGGCGTCCAGAATGGATTTCAGGCGGCGCGCCAGCTTTCCGTTGGTGACGGGCACCATAAGCTCCACCCTTTTATCCAGATTCCGGGTCATCCAGTCCGCGCTGGCGATGAAAAGCTGGTGGTTGCCGCCGTGGTGGAAAAAGAAAATGCGCGCGTGCTCCAGATACCTGTCCACAATACTGACCACGCGGATTACCTTGCCGTTGGGCCGGGGGCCCGTTTTCAGGCAGCAAATGCCGCGCACGTTCAGTTCAATGTCCACCCCGGCGTCCGCGGCCCTGTACAGGGCGTCAATAATTTCCACGTCCTGAAGGCTGTTCATCTTGGCGGAAATGCGGGCGGGTTCCCCCTGCCGCGCGCGTTCCGCCTCCCCCTCAATAAGTTCAATAAGGCGCGCCTTCATCAACACCGGGGAGGGATACAGCTTGCGGAAGCGCATGAGCTTGGTGCGCCCCGTCACGGAATTGAAGAACTGGGAAGCGTCCGCTCCCAGCTGGTCGTCGCACGTAAGGTAGGAAATATCCGTGTAAATCTTGGCGGTGGTCTCATTGTAATTGCCCGTGCCGAAATGGCAGTAACGCCGCAGCATGCCCTGTTCCCGGCGCACCACCAGGCAAATCTTGGCATGGGTCTTCAACCCCTTGACGCCGTAAACAACCTGCACGCCGGAACGCTGAAGCTCTTCCGCCTTCTCCAGATTGCGGGCTTCGTCAAAACGGGCTTTCAGCTCCACCAACGCCGTCACCTGCTTGCCGCTCTCCGCCGCCTTTTTCAGGGCGGCCACGATGCGGGAGTTCCTGGCAGTGCGGTACAGCACCTGCTTGATGGCGATGACGTCCGGATCTTCCGCGGCTTCCTCCACCAGGCGCAGGACGGGTTCAAAACTTTCATAGGGATGGTTGAGCAGAATGTCCCCGCCGGCAATGTTTTCAAAAATGCTGACGGCCGGGTCCACGGAAGGGGACGGCTGCGGGGACCACTGCTCCACCTTCAACTGGTCATTGCCGGGTGCAAAGGCCATTTCCATAAAATCGGAAAGCATCAGGGGCCCCTTGAGGTCATAAGTCTCTTCCTTCCCGGCGCCTACGATCCGCATGATTTTGTCATGCAGGGGAGCGGGCGCGGAGGACTCTACTTCCAGCCTCACGCATTCGGAAAATTTCCGGGCTACGAGCACTTCCTCCATCTCATCCGCCAGGTCCAGGGCGTCTTCCTCCTGCACGGCAATATCCCCATTGCGCGTGACGCGGAACACCGCTGCGGAAAGAACGGTTTCACCGGGAAAAACGGTGCCGATGCACTCACGGACCAGGTCCTCCAGCATCACGTAGCGTTCCGCCTCCGCGGAAGGGACGGGAACGCGCCGCGGCAGGCCGTCCGGAAGGGCCACCACGGCGGAGCGCACCTCCCCGGTCTCATTGTCGCGCAGTTCCACGCCCATCAGCAGCTTGAGGGACGGCAGCGCGGGAGCCTCCGGAGCATCCATGTCCAGCGGCGTCAGAAGCGGGAATATCTGGTTGTTGAAATACTGCTCCAGCGTCAGTTTCTGGGAAGTGCTGAGATCCTCCATCGCCAGGGGGTTGATCCCGTTGATTTCCATCCACGGAAGAATTTCCTCATGGAACAGGCGGTATTGGTCCTCAATCATGCGGCCCACGCGGGAGCGGATGGCTTTCAGCTGGCGGGTGGGCGTCAGCCCGGAAATGTCCTTCACGCGGGAACCGGAATGCCGCAGCATCTGAAGGCCGCCCACGCGCACCATGAAAAACTCATCCAGGTTGGAGGCGGTAATAGCCAGAAACTTCAGGCGTTCCAGAAGGGGAAGATCCGTCCTTACGGCCTGGTCCAGCACACGCTGGTTGAATTCCAGCCAGGAAAGTTCTCTGTTGATATATTCGTCAGACATGGGAAAAATGGAAAATGGAAGTTTTTTAAATCAGCCTACCGCTGGGGCGCCAGCACGACGTCATACCCGAAAATATCCGCAAACAGGTCGCCCTTCAGCCGCAGGGCCAAGTCTTCCACGGCGGTTTCCCGCACGCCCTGAAGCTCCAGCTCCAGCATGCGCCCGCGGATGTGCGCCCGGACGCCGTTCACGCGCTGGGCATGGCCGCGTTCCAGGGCGTCCGCCACGCGCAGGATGGCGGCCATCTTGGCTACGCGCATGCGGTCCCTCAGCTCCAGCTCCCCGTACATGGGATCGGAATTGGCGGGAACCTCATGCCGGTGGTAGCGGGCCAGCAGGGCGATCGTTTCCACATCATCCCGGGAAAGGCCGAAAATTTCACTGTTGAGAATGATATACTGGGAATGGAGCTGGTGGTTCTGCTGGTTGATGAAAGAGCCAACCTCATGCAGGATGGAGGCCACTTCCAGCAGCAGCCGGTCATGCTCGGAAAGGCGGTGCAGGTCCTGAAGCTGGTCAAACATTTCCATGCACAGGCGCGCCACATGCTCGCGGTGCCCTTTGTCCGCCTTGTACCTGTCCGCCAGAATCCCGGCGAAATGAAGGACCTCCGCCTCCAGATCCCCCGGATGCTGTTCCGCGCGTATCAGGCTGCTTGAAAACTCCTCGTCATAACCGCTCGCGGGAATAATGACGTCATCCAGGTTCAGGCTGCGGGCAATCATTTCCGTCATCAAGACGGCGGGCAGCAGGGAATCCACCCCGGCGAAATCCGCCCCGTAAACGTTCATGCGCTGTTCCAGAGTGGTGCGGGACATCCGCTCCGCCTCCGCCGCCAGGGAGGAGCACGCCACCTTGCCTTCCGGCGTAGGGGAAAGGCGGTCCCGGAGCTGCTGCATTTCCTGGCCGATGACGATAAGGCCCGCCAGGCCCTTCACGCCCCCGTAATCCAGGCAAATCTGGTCCACCTGTCCGCGCATGTGCTCCCGCAGAATGGAAAGCTCCGCCACATCGTCTCCGTACTCGATTTCCCCGACGGCCTCCCCCGTGCGGTGCGTTCCCAGCCTGTAGCAGGAATAACGCACGATGCGCCCCTTCTGGAACAGAAGCACGCGGGTATTGCCCGGCCCCGTATGGACCACAAGCACCTTTTTCTTGCTGAATCCCGGATACTGGGCCAGAGCCTCCTGCACCTTCACGTAGATGAGGCGCGTCATCTTGCCGTCGTCAATGCGGCGCCCCCGCAGGCCGTGTGCCACGTGCATGCGGTTCACGAACACGTCCACATTATCCGCCTCGGAAATGATGTTGGAAATCATGAACCGGACGGAAAGCTTGCTGCCGGCTCCGTATTCCTTGAGAATTTCCAGATAGTCGCCGATAATTTGCACGCAGCGGTCCATGGTATGCCGGGAAATGCGGTGGAACCGGAAAATATCACGCGCCATCGGGACGGGCTGCTGAAGGAAATCCAGCAGGCGAATCCTGTCCCGGACAGCCTCAGCCACCATCAGGCTCATGGAGCTCGGGCCCAGATAGATCACCGCCTGAGTTGATAATTCCGAATCCTGAACCTGCTCGCCTTGAATCATTGCCATACCATGTATTGTTTCCCGGCCGTGGAGCAAGAACGGCAACGTGACAAAAAAGCCGCTTCCACCCCTTCCAGCAAAGGAAAGAATAAGGGATTTGCCTTTTGACGGCAAGAGATAAGCGCGGCTCCCTTCCCGTCCCGGCGGAACGGCTCTTCAAGACGGCTATTTCCCATAGGCCCCCAGCAGGGGAACCAGCCGCGGGGCAAATCTTTTCATGCAGAAAAAAAGCCCCGCCAGCACGGCGAAAATGACCGGAACCAGACAAAGCCAGAGCATGTCCCACGCTTCCCCCTTCCATGTAATCCAGCCGCTTTCACGCAGCAGGATGATGACGATGTAATGCGTCCCGAAAATGAAAAAACACGCCGGAGCCAACCCCGCCACCCATCTGGCCGTGCGCGGAAACCATTCCGTGAACAGAATGGCCAGGGACATCAGCCCCAGCATGCCCAGGGCGATGAGCATCGAGTTGTGCTGGTCCCGGTGGCCTGCCAGCCACCAGGTAAGCGCAAGCGTGGCAGCCAGAAAGGGCACAGCGTACCGGCGCACGGCCTCCGTCAGGAACGGGAGGGAATACCGGGAAACATACATTCCCAACAGGAAAAATCCCAGGCTGTTGGCGATGGGATAATCATGATCCGCCAGATCCAGCGCAAAATAGTTCAGGGACAGCATGACCATGCCCGCCCAGAGCAGATAGTCTCCCAAGCGGTAAAGAAGGGGAGCCGCAGCAGTATAAATAATAATATCGCGCAGGAACCACATAGGCGCGTCCACGGGATGCCCGGCAATGCCCAGGCAGCGTCCGAACGCCGCGAGAGCGGGCCAGAACCCGGCGCCCTCCTCCCCTTCCAGCCATTCATACATAGGCCGGTAGGACGCATAATATTCATGCAGGGGAGACCAGCCGATCAGGACGGCCGCAACCAGCCCCCACACCAGATACGGACGGAGAAGAAACCAGCTCCGCCTCCAGAGGAAAAGGCTTCCTCCATCCAGAGGGCCGAACGAGCCTCTCCCCACAAAGTAGCCCGCCGCCAGCAGAAAAAAGGGCGTGCGCGCCGCCAGAAACTCCGCCCATATCCACCGGTACAGCTCCGCCGAATAAAAGGCCATGTGATTCGCAATAATCAGGATGCAGGCGACCACGCGGGCCACATCCACCCACACCATCCGGCGGGCGGCGGTCTTCTCCAGAATCACGGGAACGGAAGATACCGGCGGCGTCATTCCCTGGAGGGGGCTGAAGTTACAAAGGAGCAATGCCGAGCTGTTCCGGCAACGCGATGCGGGGGCGGTCCGTCACAATCAGGGGCGCGCCGTCCGTTACGATAACCGTGTGCTCAAAGTGGGCGGAAGGTTTGCCGTCCGCCGTGACGACCGTCCAGCCGTCATCCAGAATTTTAACGGAAGGCCTGCCCGCGTTCACCATCGGCTCAATAGCCAGGGCCATCCCCTTTTTCAGGCGCGGAAGCTTGTAATGGGGGCGGTAATTGGGAATCTGGGGTTCTTCATGCAGGTGGCGGCCTATGCCGTGCCCCACAAAATCCCGAACCACGGTAAAACCGCGGGGACGCACGAAACCTTCCACCGCCGCGCAGACGTCCGCCAGCAAAGCGCCCGGCCTTACCAGTTCAATGGCGCGGAACAGGGATTCCTCCGTCACGGCCAGCAGCCGCAGTTTTTCCGGATCCACCATACCCACCGGAACGGTCATGGCGTTGTCTCCATGCCAGCCGTCCACAACAGCGCCCACGTCCAGGCTCACAATGTCCCCGTTCTGGATGCGGCGGGGACCAGCGCTGCCGTGCACCACCTCCTCATTGATGGAAATGCAGAGCTGGCCGGGAAACCCGCGGTATTGGTAAAAGGAATTGCCTACCTTGTGCTTTTTAAAGATTTCACGCGCGATATCATCTATTTCCCGCGTAGTGCGTCCCACCTGGACTTCGGCCCCGATCTCCATCAAGATTTCCGCCGTTACAGCCCCGGCCTTCTGCATCTTGGCTACCTCGCCGGGAGACTTGATATGGATTCGTTCTGCCATGGGATTTATTCTTTCTATTGCCGGTACTCTTCCAGCTTGCGGGCCAGATCCCGGGAAACCTCGGCAGGTTCCCGTTCTTCGGACACCGTCATTTTAACGACCAGGCCGCGGGCCTCGTAGTACCTGGCTGCGGGCAGCGTCATGGCTTCAAAATCCTTCCAGCGGCGGGCGAAA
>OHBD01000652.1_pt1 | contig 19378 bp, 10 predicted proteins | sample 1577291 | NCBI WGS metagenome assembly OHBD01 (sample SAMEA3879572, study PRJEB24766) | human gut metagenome | biome: human-associated habitat; feature: feces | place: USA | collected 1985/1987
AAGCCCGCTCGAAGAGTGGATTTACTACCTGAACACAGGTGACATTCCTGATACCGCCACCGCTCCGGGTTTGCATGAAGCCCGCGAGCGATTGAAACTGGACCGGATGACCAAAACGGAGCTGGATGCTTATTATCGCCATCTGGATAATGTTGTCATCCTGCGGAGCAATATCTATACGGAACGCGAGGAAGGGCGCTGGGAAGGCCGTGAAGAAGAGCGTATGGCCAATGCCCGTAAAATGAAAATGAAAGGGCTGGATAATCAGCTGATTTCTGACATTACCGGTCTGACGATTGACGAGATAGATAAGCTGTAGAAATAAAGAAAATACCTCCATAACAAGAATCCCGCAAACTGATAATAATCATCGTTTGCGGGATTCATTCGTTGATAGATCAGTTACGAGTTACGAGCTACAAGCTACAAGTAGCTGCGCTATATACCGAAAGGCACTTGTAGCTTGTAGCCTGTAGCTCGTAACTTAATTTAGCGCAAAGCGCTAAATTATCATGAGTACAAACTTCCCTCTCTTCCGTCTTCTCTTTATGGAATCCGGTTCTTCTCTTTTGGGGATGCTCATCCCTGAACTCTGTGAGAGCCCTAAATATACAACGATGAAAAACTTAATAGCTACAGCAGGCACCGCACTTGCTACTTTTCTATTTGCAGTTTGCCTGTCAACTCATGCAGAAGTGCACCTGCCTGCCATCTTCTCGGATGGCATGGTGATGCAGCAACAGACCCATGCCAATCTCTGGGGGACGGCAACTCCCAATAAGAAAGTAACCGTCCGCACCAGCTGGGATGGAAAACTGTATGCAGTAACAGCCGACGCACAAGGTACGTGGAAACTAGCCGTTTCCACTCCCGAAGCAGGCGGACCTTACACTGTTACTTTTGATGATGGAACTCCGAAAGTCCTGAGCAATATTCTGATAGGGGAATTATGGCTTTGCTCCGGTCAAAGCAATATGGAGATGCCTATGAAAGGCTTTAAAAACCAGCCTGTAGAGAACGCTAATATGGATATTCTCCGTAGCAGGAACCCTGAGATAAGACTGTTCACAGTGAAACGTACCTCCACGCTCACTCCGCAAAATGATGTGACAGGCTCCTGGAAAGAGGCAAGTCCGGCGGCAGTGCGCGATTTCAGTGCGACAGCCTATTACTTCGGGCGGTTGGTAAATGAAATATTAAATGTTCCGGTGGGCTTGATAGTGGCAGCCTGGGGCGGTTCGGCTTGCGAAGCTTGGATGACTGCCGACTGGTTGAAGGCTTTTCCGGATGCAAAGATACCCCGGTCGGAGGCAGATATCAAATCAAAGAACCGTACTCCAACCGTGCTGTACAATGGTATGCTGCACCCATTGATTGGACTGACCATGAAAGGAGTCATCTGGTATCAGGGTGAGGATAACTGGAATCGTGCCCATACCTATGCGGATATGTTTACGACACTCATTAACGGATGGCGTGCCGAATGGAAACAAGGTGATTTCCCTTTCTATTACTGCCAGATAGCTCCATACGATTATGGAATTATCACGGAACGCGGAAAGGAAGTAATCAATACAGCCTATCTCCGCGAAGCGCAGGCGCAAGTAGAGCACCGTGTACCCAATACCGGTATGGCCGTACTGCTGGATGCAGGGATGGAAAAAGGCATTCATCCCGCCCGCAAGCAAGTTGCCGGTGAGCGATTGGCACTTCTTGCCCTGACGAAGACTTATGGGATAGAAGGAGTAAACGGTGAAAGCCCTTATTATAAAAGCATTGAAATAAAGAATGACACGGTTATTGTGAGTTTCGAACGTGCCGGCATGTGGATTAGTGGCAAGAACTGTTTTGAATCGAAGAATTTCCAGGTAGCGGGCGAAGACAAAGTATTCTATCCGGCCAAGGCATGGATAGAACGCAGCAAGATGCTTGTAAAAAGTGAGAGGGTACCACATCCTGTGGCCGTACGATATGGTTTTGTGAATTATGTGGAAGGAGATGTCTATTGTGACGGTTTGCCGCTGGGTTCTTTCCGTTCGGATGACTGGTGATGCGTGTGAAATATGAAAAGAATTTATCTGATTATAATCCTGATTCTTGTTGGCGTGTCGGCTCTTTGGAGCCAACATGCCAATGTTGTTTGGAATACCCCCAGTCGTAATTCTTCCGAATCAATGCCGTGTGGAGGTGGAGATATCGGTATGAATGTGTGGGTGGAAGAGGGTGATGTGCTGTTTTATCTGAGTCGTAGCGGTACTTTTGATGAGAATAACTGCCTGCTGAAACAGGGGCGTTTCCGTATCCGCCTGTCTCCCAATCCTTTTAAAGATACCAAAGACTTCCGGCAGGAATTAATGCTTAATGACGGATTCGTGGAGATTTCGGCAGAAGGTACACGCATTCAAATTTGGGCGGATGTGTTCCATCCCGTAGTTCATGTAGAGATTGTCAACGCCCGTCCCTTGCAGGCGGAAATCTTTTATGAGAATTGGAGATACCGGGACCGGCCGATCCGGAAAGGAGAGGGGCAACAATGTTCCTACAAATGGGCTCCTCCCCAGGGAGCGGTGACAAGTGCCGACGTCATCCGTCCCCTCCCAAACTCTCCATTCTCCACTCTCTGCTCTCCACTTATTACGTTTTATCACCGTAATCCGGAAGAGACCGTTTTTGATGTAGCAGTATCCCAGCAAGGTATGGATACAGTCAAATCCCGGTTGATGAATCCTTTAAAGAACCTGACGTTCGGAGGATGCCTGTCAGGTGAGAATCTGGAATATGCCGGAATCTCAGATGCGGTATATGCCGGAACTGATTATCGGGCATGGAAGTTTCGTTCATCGAAAGCATCCCGGAAACAACACTTTTTCGTTGTACTGCATACAGATCAGACGGAGACAGAAGAACAGTGGGCGCAGGACTTACAAGTCGGTCTGAGGAGAATAATGCCACACGGAAAAGTTTCTATGAAAGCACTTTCGCAAGATAAGAAACAAACCCGCCAATGGTGGAACGCTTTCTGGCAACGTAGTTTCATTGTGGCAGAAGGAGAGGCCGGGGAGATAACCCGGAATTACACTCTTTTCCGCTATATGCTGGGCTGCAATGCTTATGGCAATGCTCCTACCAAGTTCAATGGTGGCTTGTTCACCTTTGATCCTTTACATATAGATCCGAAGCAGGCGTTTACTCCTGATTATCGGAAATGGGGAGGCGGCACGATGACCGCGCAGAATCAACGTCTGGTATATTGGCCGATGTTGAAAAGCGGTGACTCTGACATGATGCCTGCCCAGTTCGATTTCTATAACCGGATGCTGAAGAATGCCGAATTGCGCAGCCGTGTGTATTGGCAGCACGGGGGAGCCTGCTTCTGCGAACAGATTGAGAATTTCGGTTTACCCAATCCTGCCGAATATGGTTTTAAACGTCCGGAAGGGTTCGATAAAGGACTGGAATACAACGCGTGGCTGGAATACGAATGGGATACCGTACTCGAATTCTGCCAGATGATACTTGAGACGAATAATTATGCCGATACGGATATCGCTTCCTATCTGCCTCTGATTGAAAGTTCATTGACTTTCTTTGATGAGCATTATCGTATGCTTGCTTCCCGTCGTGGACGGAAGGAGTTGGATGGAGAAGGACACCTGATTCTCTTTCCGGGTTCTGCCTGTGAAACCTATAAAATGACTAATAACGCCAGCAGCACTATTGCCGCATTGCGGACCGTGCTGGAAACTTACGGACGGAAGAACGAAATGCTGGAAGTAATCCCACCAATACCATTGCGTTATATCGAAGTGCAGGATTCTGCGAATTCCATAACTATGCCGGTGCTGAAACAAACGATTGCCCCTGCTAAGAGTTGGGAGCGTATTAATAATGTGGAGACTCCGCAACTCTATCCCGTATTTCCGTGGCGTGTTTACGGCATTGGCAAAGAAAAGTTGGAGGTTGCCCGCAACACCTATTTCTATGATCCCGATGCGGTTAAGTTCCGTTCGCACATCGGATGGAAACAAGATAATATCTGGGCTGCATGTTTAGGATTGACTGAAGAATCCCGACGGCTTAATCTGGCTAAATTATCCAACGGCCCGCATCGCTTTCCGGCTTTCTGGGGCCCCGGCTATGACTGGACGCCTGATCACAACTGGGGAGGAAGCGGCATGATAGGACTTCAGGAGATGCTGTTGCAGACAAACGGAGAACTGATACTCCTGTTTCCGGCTTGGCCTCTAGAATGGAATGTGCACTTCAAACTTCATGCACCCGGCAATACAACGGTAGAGGCTACTTTGAAAGAGGGGAAAGTGACAGATTTAAAAGTGTTGCCGGAAAGTAGGAAGAAGGATGTGGTGATAATGATAGGTGGCTAAATGATGATTTAGCGGCGAGGGGAATCAGGATACTCCTACAATAAATATCGAGAAAAAAGTCCGCGTTCGTCCGCCTTATCCGCGTCGTCCGCGTACCCAGTGATTGTGCCGAAAGGATACTTGTTACTCGTAGCAGGTAGCTCGTAACTAAATAAAACTAAGAATATATGAATAAGAACTTGTTTTTAACCTTGTCAGCCTTTTTGTTTTTATTCCCATTATCAGGGAAAGCGACAGGAACTTACCGTCCCGAGACCTCAGTTGCCGGTTTCATTCAGCTTCCCGGAAGCGGACGACAGGTATATGATTTCAATCCGGGCTGGCGCTTCTTCAAAGGCGACATATCTGGAGCGGAAACAGTGAACTTCGATGATCGTTCATGGGAAGTTGTCTCCACCCCTCACACTGTGGAATTAATGCCTGCTGAGGCCAGTGGATGCCGGAACTATCAGGGACCTGTCTGGTATCGCAAGCATTTCGTCGTTCCGGCAGAGACTAAAGGACAACGGGTATCCATCCATTTTGAAGGAGCGATGGGGAAACAGATTCTTTATCTGAACGGAAAACGTATTCAGGAGCATATAGGCGGTTATCTGCCTTTCACACTGGACTTGACAACCCATGGAGTGCAAGCCGGAGACTCCTGCCTGCTTGCTGTTTTTGCAGATAACAGCGATGATAAATCCTATCCTCCGGGCAAGCGTCAGTATACCTTGGATTTCACCTATCATGGAGGCATCTATCGGGATGTATGGATGATTGCCAAATCTCCTATATCCATTACTGATGCCATCGAATCGAAGACTGCTGCCGGAGGTGGTGTGTTTGTTCACTTCGATCAGATCAGTGAAAAGAGTGCGCAAGTCTGTGTCAATACGGAAGTACAGAATGAAAATACCCGTTCTGAATCTGTGATTGTAGAGACGACACTGACAGATGCTGACGGCAAAATAATCAGGCGCATATCCGGTAAACTCTCCTTGCAATCGGGAGAGAAGAAAATAATCCGTCAGCAAATGGAAGTGAAGAATCCGAAGCTCTGGTCGCCGGATACGCCTTATTTATATAGAGTACAGTCTCGCCTTAAAAAAGGCAATCAGTCCATAGATGGCGGAGTCACCCGTGTCGGAATTCGTCTGGCGGAATTCCGTGGTAAAGATGGCTTTTGGCTGAATGGCAAACCTTTCGGCCAGTTGGTGGGAGCCAACCGTCATCAGGATTTCGCTTATGTGGGCAATGCCTTACCAAACTCTCAGCAATGGCGTGATGCCAAGCGCTTACGTGATGCAGGATGCACTATTATCCGTACAGCTCATTATCCGCAGGACCCGTCTTTCATGGATGCATGTGACGAACTTGGCCTGTTTGTAATTGTCGCTACACCGGGGTGGCAATATTGGAACAAAGATCCGCAATTTGGAGAGCTTGTCCATCGGAATACACGTGAAATGATCCGTCGTGACCGCAATCATCCTTCTGTTTTGATGTGGGAACCTATCTTGAATGAAACCCGTTACCCGCTTGATTTTGCTTTGAAGGCTCTTGATATTACCAAAGAAGAATATCCGTATCCGGGGCGTCCGGTAGCTGCGGCTGATGTGCATTCGGCAGGAGTAAAAGAACATTATGATGTGGTTTATGGTTGGCCCGGTGATGATGAAAAGGAAGACAGGCCGGAGCAATGTATCTTTACCCGTGAGTTCGGGGAGAATGTGGATGACTGGTATGCCCACAATAATGATAACCGTGCAAGCCGCAGCTGGGGAGAACATCCGTTGCTGGTGCAGGCACTTTCTCTGGCTAAGAGTTATGATGAGATGTATCGCACTACGGGCCTGTTTATCGGTGGTGCCCAGTGGCATCCGTTCGATCACCAACGAGGGTATCACCCTGATCCATATTGGGGAGGTATTTATGATGCTTTTCGTCAGAAAAAATATGCATACGAGATGTTCCGCAGTCAGTCTTCAGCCAGTCTGCGGCATCCTTTGGCTGAGTGTGGACCCATGGTTTTCATTGCTCATGAAATGTCGCAGTTCTCTGATAAAGATGTAGTTGTTTTCAGTAATTGCGATTCGGTCAGGCTTTCTGTCTATGATGGAACAAAGACATGGACGAAGCCGGTGGTTCATGCCAAAGGCCATCTGCCGAATGCCCCTGTCGTTTTTGAAAATGTATGGGATTTCTGGGAAGCCCGCAGTTATAGTTATACTCAGAAGAATTGGCAAAAAGTGAATATGATTGTAGAAGGCATTATAAATGGGAAAGTAGTATGCACTCAGAAGAAGATGCCTTCACGACGTTCCACTAAATTGAGGCTATATGCGGATACAGGGAATGTGAACCTGGTGGCGGATGGTTCTGATTTCATTGTAGTGGTTGCTGAGGTGACTGATGACAATGGAAATGTGAGACGCCTGGCTAAAGAGAATATCATCTTTACCGTAGAAGGGGAAGGAGATATTATTGGCGATGCGGCTATCGGTGCGAATCCCCGTGCAGTGGAGTTCGGTTCTGCCCCTGTACTGATTCGTTCTACCAGAAAAGCCGGAAAGATCAAAGTGAAAGCCCGTGTGCAATTTGAGGGTACACAAGCTCCGACAGCTGCGGAGCTGGAGTTCGAAAGTGTTCCTGCGGAATATCCTTTTTGTTATGAGGAGCGGGAAATAGCTTCTGCAGCTGTGGAAACAAGGTTACAAAAAGATACAACTGACAAGAAAACACAGTTGACAGAAGAAGAACGCCAAAAGGTGTTGGATGAGGTAGAACGTCAGCAGACGGAGTTCGGAACAAAAGAATAATCTAAAATAAGGGAGTGATAATTTTAGTCACTGTTAGAAAAAGCTTATCTTTGGATACATTTTATATCAACTGTTGTTATAAATGAAGAAACGATCTATTCTAATACTATTTCTATCGGTGATAGGGCTTACAAGCTTTGCCTATCCCAGCATGATTGTGGAACACTACACGGCCGAACGAGGGTTACCTAATAATATTGTAAACTGTACTTTAAAGGGTAGCGAGGGCTTTGTCTGGTTCGGCACTTGGTATGGCTTATGTAGCTTTGACGGCACTAAGTTTCGTTCGTACGATAATCGTGACGGATTCTATTCGGCTGACATTCCTCCACGTAAGATTCAGCGTATCGTGGAAGATAAGAATGGCTTTCTTTGGCTCAAGACCATTGATCGTAAACTGTATCTGTTTGATAAGAAGCATGAAAGTTTTCATGCGGTTTATGACGATGTGAAGGAATACTCTGAGAATATTCAGATTATCAAGATTCAGACTACTGCGGATGGGGATGTCCTATTACTGACCAAGGATAAGAGTCTGCTTCGTGCGCATACTGATAAAGAGGGCAAAATTACAATGAAGCAATTGCACGATTCACGCCCTAATATTAACCACTACGATATGCGTTTGAAGCATAATGTGTTATGCGAGACTTCCGAATTTATCAATTGGGTGGGTATGGATTATCAGATACTTTCGTTAAGGAAAGGAGCGGGGTTGAAAGATAAGCCTGCCGATTTCATTCAGAAGAAGATAGCCGGCAGCCCCGACCAGTTCACCTGTGCGTCTTATAATTCCAGATGTTTATGGTTAGGCGACCGGAACGGACACATCTATAGTATTGATCCGGAGAATGGAGTGGTCAATCGTTATGAAATACCGGGAATGGATCAGCCGGTTGTAAATTTGCTGGTAACAGAGACAGGGTTGGTGTATATTACTACAAGTGAAGGAGTATACGAGTATAATATCGGTTATAAGCAATTGACAAAATTACCGCTTTCCATCGACGGGAGAGAAACAGGAACTATATTCATAGACAAATATGATAAAATCTGGTTTCAGGAAGGTAATAATGCATTGGTATACTATGATCCTTTAAATAAAGCCAATCGTCGCTTTACATTTCCTAAACAGAATTCCATAGGAAATTTTGAAATGCAAGATGCCGGTGAACAGGGTATGTTTTTTCTGACTCCGGGCGGAGAGATTCTTTTGTTCGACCGGGAGGAACTGGAGATGGTTCGCCTGAATCAATCAAAGCCTTTTGTCGATGATGCTCCCGAACAACTGTTTTTTCATCTATTGCTGGATAAAGACGAGATTCTCTGGTTGGCTTCTACAGATAATGGGGTGTACAGGGTTAACTTTCCCAAGAAGCAGTTCCAGGTACTTAAAGAAGTGTCGCCGGTGCCGGTTGGTGATGAAAAACCTAATTCCTGGAATCAGGGGATACGCGCTCTGTATCAGGCAAAGAATGGCGATATTTGGGCAGGAACCCGTTGGCAGGCCCTTTATCGCCTTGATAGTAACGGACAGGTAAAGCAAGTTTTCTCGGAAAAGAATTATCTGGTGGGAGCTGTATATCATATCATGGAAGATAAAGATGGGAATCTTTGGTTCTCTACCAAAGGCAATGGTCTTGTGAAGGCTGAACCGGATATGAATTCTCCGCAAGGGTTACGCTTCATACGTTATAAAAATGATCCTAAGAATCCGAATTCAATCAGTAGTAATGATGTGTATTTCACTTATCAGGATAGCCAGGGACGTATCTGGGTTGGTTTGTTAGGTGGTGGTCTGAATCTGATCAGTGAAGCGAACGGGACAATTGCCTTCAAGCATAAGTATAATGGTTTGAAGCAATATCCGCTTTATGGGCTTTATATGGAAGTGCGTACAATGACGGAGGATAATGACGGACGTATCTGGGTAGGAACAATGGATGGTCTGATGTCTTTTGATGGTCATTTCACTAATCCCGAAGAGATTCAATTTGAAACTTACCGCCAGGTGAGTGAACGTTCGAATGTTGCTGACAATGATATTTATGTATTGTACAAAGATTCCGAATCACAAATCTGGGTAAGCGTATTTGGGGGAGGATTGAATAAACTGGTACACTATGATAAAGAAAGGCGGGTACCTGTCTTTAAATCTTACGGCATCCGTGAAGGTATGAATAATGATGTAGTAAAATCAATAGTAGAAGATAAAGACGGAAATCTCTGGTTTACTACAGAAATAGGATTGTCTTGTTTCAATAAAGACACCGAACAGTTCCGTAATTACGACAGGTACGATGGATTCCTGAACGTTGAGTTGGAAGAAAGCAGCGCGCTCCGTACTTTGAACGGTGACTTATGGCTTGGTTCCAGGCAAGGTATTCTCACATTTTCACCTAATAAACTGGAAACGCAGAATATGAACTATGATACACGCATAGTCGACTTTAAAATCTCCAATCGTGATTTGCGTAGTTTTCATGAAGATCCTGTATTGAAAGAATCGATTACATTTGCCGATGCAATCAGGCTAAAGTATAATCAGTCTATGTTTACCATTGAATTTGCTGCATTGAACTTCTATAATCCCAATCGTGTGTTTTATCGATATATCCTTGAAGGATACGAGAATGAATGGCATTACAATGGCAAAAACCGTATTGCTTCTTACACGAATGTGCCGCCCGGATCCTATACTTTCCGGGTGGAAACAATAGATGAAGCCAATCCGGAGCTCGTTTCCAACCGCACATTGGCCATCACTATTCTTCCGCCCTGGTGGTTAAGCTGGTGGGCTATTGTGATTTATGTAGTCTTGGGTATTATAGCCCTTTATTTCAGTTTGCGTCTGGCTTTCTTTATGATTAAAATGAAGAATGACATCTACATCGAGCAGAAGGTTTCGGAAATGAAGATCAAGTTCTTTACAAATATTTCTCATGAACTACGCACTCCTCTGACTTTAATAAAAGGTCCGATACAGGAATTGAGAGAGCGTGAGACACTTTCACCAAAAGGTGTGCAATATGTGGAACTGATGGAGAAGAACACTAACCAGATGTTACAACTTGTCAATCAGATACTTGATTTCCGAAAGATACAGAACGGAAAGATGCGTTTGCATGTGTCGTTGATTGATTTTAATGAGTTGGTAGTCTCTTTCCAGAAGGAATTCCGTGTTCTTTCCGAAGAAAATGAAGTTAGCTTTACTTTCCAGTTGCCGGATGCGGCTATTATGATATGGGCGGATAAGGAGAAGCTGAGTATTGTTATTCGGAACATCATATCCAATGCCTTCAAATTTACCCCTTCCGGTGGCAGCATCCATGTAGTTGCCGGACTGACAGAAGATGGAGAACACTGTTTCCTGAGAGTGGAAGATAACGGGATCGGAATCCCCCAGAATAAATTGACCGAGATTTTTGAACGCTTCTCACAAGGAGAGAATGCCCAAAACTCGTATTATCAGGGTACAGGTATCGGACTGGCACTTTCCAAAGAAATCGTGAATCTGCATCATGGAGTGATTCGTGCTGAAAGTCCTGAAGGAAAGGGAACCGTGTTTATTGTAGAACTATTGCTCGGAAAGGAACATTATCGCATTTCGGAAGTCGATTTTTATGTCAGTGACACTGAAACTGCTCCTGCCGGAGGTGTGTCTTCTGCTGATATCATGGCAGAGGAAGATTCCGAAGAGCAGACGGAAATTGACGCTTCATTGCCGAATCTTTTGTTGGTGGAAGACAATAAAGACCTCTGCCAGCTGATCAAGCTGCAATTGGAAGACAAGTTTAATATTCATATTGCTAATAATGGAGTAGAGGGATTGAAGAAAGTTCACTTGTATCATCCCGATATCGTGGTCACCGACCAGATGATGCCTGAAATGGATGGTTTGGAAATGTTGCAGTCTATTCGTAAAGATTTCCAGATCAGTCATATTCCGGTTATCATCCTGACCGCGAAGAATGATGAAGACGCCAAGACGAAAGCAATCACTTTAGGAGCCAATGCTTACATAACGAAGCCTTTTAGCAAGGAATATTTGTTGGCACGCATTGATCAGTTGCTATCTGAGCGGCTGCTTTTCCGGGAACGGATCCGCCTGCAAATGGAGAATCAGAAAACAACGGAGGAAGATAGTTATGAGCAATATCTTGTGAAGAAGGATGTGCAGTTCCTTGAAAAGATACATCAGGTGATTGAGGAGAACATGGACGACAGCGATTTTAATATCGACACCATAGCTTCCGGAATAGGATTAAGCCGCTCGGCATTCTTTAAGAAATTGAAGAGCCTTACCGGACTGGCACCTGTCGACCTGGTTAAAGAGATTCGTTTGAATAAATCTGTCGAACTGATTAAGAACACGGACTTAAGTATCTCGGAGATTGCCTTTGCCGTCGGATTCAAAGACTCGGGCTATTATAGCAAGTGTTTCCGGAAGAAATATAACCAGACTCCCCGCGAATATATGAGTGAATGGCGGAAAGGGGAGAAATAACCGATTACAAAATGTTTTCTTAACCGTCTTCTTAGAAAACCTATTAAGATTCGAAAGAATGAACAACATTAAGAAAGTATTATCAGTATGGATGCTGGCTACGTGCGTATTGCCAGTGGCAGCACAGTATCCTGTCATTCCCGACTCGGTGAAAGCGAGAGCAGCAAAACAAGAAGCGGAGTTTGACCGGAAATCGGATGCGGCATGGAAGAAAGCCCTGCCGGTTGTTATGGAGGAAGCACAAAAAGGACGTCCTTATAAACCGTGGGCTTCCAAACCGGAAGATTTGATGAAAAGTAACATTCCGGCTTTTCCCGGTGCGGAAGGTGGAGGTATGTATACTCCCGGTGGGCGTGGTGGTAAAGTGATCGTGGTCACTTCTTTGGAAGACTCAGGACCCGGAACTTTGCGTGAGGCTTGTGAAACGGGAGGTGCTCGTGTCATTGTGTTTAATGTTTCCGGAGTTATCCGTTTGAAAGCACCTATCAGCCTGCGTGCTCCTTATGTTACAATTGCCGGACAGACCGCTCCGGGAGATGGTATCTGTGTTACCGGACATTCTTTTCTGATTGATACGCATGATGTTGTGATCAGGCACATGCGCTTCCGCCGTGGAGCGCAGGACGTAGCTTTCCGTGACGATGCGTTGGGAGGAAATGCCGTAGGGAATATCATTATAGACCACTGCTCTGCCAGTTGGGGATTGGATGAGAATATGTCTATCTACCGCCATGTATATAACCGGGGAGCGGATGGACATGGGCTGAAATTGCCGACTGTAAATATCACGATTCAGAATTCAATATTTTCGGAAGCATTGGATGCCTACAATCATGCTTTCGGAGCTACAATCGGTGGTCATAACAGCATGTTCTGCCGGAATCTTTTTGCCTCAAATATCAGTCGTAACAGCTCGGTAGGTATGGACGGAGACTTTAACTTTGTCAATAATGTTGTTTTCAACTGGTGGAATCGCTCCATTGACGGTGGTGATAATAAGAGTTTCTATAACATTATAAATAACTATTTCAAACCCGGACCTATCACTCCGTTGGATAAGCCGATTTCTTATCGTATTCTGAAGCCGGAGGCCGGACGTGACAAAAGTCAGCCGATGTCCTTTGGTAAGGCTTATGTAAATGGAAATATCGTCCATGGGAATGCAAAGGTTACAAAAGACAACTGGGATGGTGGTGTACAACTAGCCAATGAAGTGGATGCCGGAAAATTTATTCCGCAGATCAGGGTGGACGAACCTTTCAAAACATCTCCTGTAACCATTATGGATACTCAAAAGGCTTATAATTTCGTGTTAAGTAATGTGGGAGCGACTTTCCCGAAGCGGGATGCTGTTGATACGAGAGTCATCAAAACAGTGAAGACAGGAAAAGCCATCTATGTGAAAGACGCTCCGGAGTTCATTTCTCCTTATGTGAAAAGACGTTTGCCTGCGGACTCCTATAAACAAGGCATCATTACGGATATCCGTCAGGTGGGTGGACTGCCCGAGTACAAAGGAGAGTCTTATGTGGACTCCGATGGTGACGGTATGCCGGATGCGTGGGAGCTAGCTAATGGACTGAATCCGAATGATCCGAGTGATGCTGTGAAGGATTGCAATGGAGATGGTTACACTAATATTGAGAAATACATCAACGGTATGGATACGAAGACGAAAGTGGACTGGACGGATTTGAAGAACAACTACGATACATTATCCAAACGGAAAAGTTTGCTATAAAAGTATGTGTTGAAAATAAAGTTTATTGTAATGAATATGCAATTGAGAACAATCCTTCTGGGATTATTGAGTATAGGGTTTGTGCAGGGATATGCGCAAACCTTTGCTTTACAGGTTAAGAATGAAGGAATTACTTACCTGAATGATGAACGGGGAAACCGGATACTCGATTTCTCCTATTGCGGCTACCATGCTTCCGGGCAGGATATTCCTTCTGTGGACAATGCAGTGTTTGTACCCTGGAAGGCGGGTGATAATACTGCGCGAATCCAGCGTGCCATTGACTATGTAGCGTCATTGACTCCCAATGCTTCCGGTTTCCGTGGAGCCGTATTGCTGGATCGTGGAGAATTCTGCTTATCCGGGGAACTTCGTATTTCCGCGTCCGGTATTGTTCTGCGTGGTATGGATAGAGAAAAAACTATTCTGCTAAAGAAAGGGGTAGATAGAGGAGCACTTATATATATAGAAGGAACGGACAATCTGAGGGCAAAAGATACCTTGCAGGTTCTTTCAGCTTATGTTCCTGTGAATGCAAGAACATTACAGGTTGCTTCGGGCACTTCTTTAAAGAAAGGAGATCGGATAATGGTGACTCGCCCTTCCGGTAAGGAGTGGATTACCGCTTTAGGATGTGATATCTTTGGAGGAGGCATCGGTGCTTTAGGATGGAAGCCGGGTGATATGGACCTGACATGGGATCGGACAATCAGCGAAGTAAACGGTAATCAGATTACTCTGGATGCACCATTGACGGTAGCATTGGATGCTCAATATGGGGCTTCTTCTCTCATTCTTTATCAATGGAACGGTCGCATTCAGGAGTGTGGAATTGAAAATATGACATTGGTTTCCGATTATGACAGGCGTTATTCTAAAGATGAAGACCATTGCTGGACAGGTATTTCTATCGGAGAGGCGGAGAACTGTTGGGTGAGACAAGTGAGTTTCAGACATTTTTCAGGTAGTGCGGTTATTGTCCAGCGTACCGGATCAAGAATTACGGTTGAGGACTGTATTTCCCGGGAACCGGTATCTGAAATAGGAGGAATGCGCCGTTGTACTTTCCATACATTGGGACAGCAGACTTTATTTCAGCGTTGTTATTCTGAGCAGGGCATTCACGACTTTGCTGCCGGATATTGTGCTGCCGGACCCAATGCCTTTGTGCAATGCGATTCGTATGAATCATTGGGATTCAGCGGATCTATTGATTCCTGGGCGTGCGGATTGCTGTTTGATGTGGTTAATATCGATGGTCATAATCTTACATTTAAGAATCTGGGACAAGATAAGAATGGAGCAGGTTGGAATACAGCGAATAGTTTATTCTGGCAATGTACAGCCGCTGAGATAGAGTGTTATACTCCGGCAAAAGATGCGAAAAACCGCGCGTATGGGTGTTGGGCACAATTCTCCGGCGACGGTGAATGGGCGGAATCCAATAATCATGTGCAACCTCGTAGCATCTTTTATGCCCAGTTGGAAGCGCGTTTGCAGAAGAAATGTGCTGAGCGTGCCCGTATTCTGCCCAGAAATACAAGTGCAACGAGCAGTCCTACTGTAGAAGTGGCAATGGAACTTGCCAAAGAAGCTTATGAGCCACGTCTGACATTAGAACATTGGATTGAGGAGAGGGAATTTGCTCCTTCGGTGTCAGTTGTCGGCTTGAAATCTATTGAGGATATTAAAGAGAAAAAGACAATTCAGGGCGAAACGCGAGACCTACCGGAAATGGTTATTGCAAATGGGCGTGTTCAAATGGATGGGGTCTTGTTGGTGGGAAGAAGCCGCACTACTCCTTGGTGGAATGGTAAGCTCAGAACCAACTATTTGAAGAAGGCAAGTCCGGCAATTACCCGCTTTGTCCCCGGGCGTGAGGGGTTGGGACTGACAGACCGTATAGATTCAGTCGTTAACTTTATGAAGCGGAATAATATACTCGTATTTGACCAGAATTACGGACTTTGGTATGATCGTCGCCGGGATGACCATGAACGTATCCGTCGGCGCGATGGAGATGTATGGGGCCCCTTTTATGAACAACCTTTCGGACGTAGCGGTCAAGGTATTGCCTGGGAAGGATTGAGCAAATATGATCTGAACCGTCCTAATGCATGGTATTGGGCACGTCTGAAAGAGTTTGCGGAAAAGGGAAGTAAAGAAGGATTGCTCTTGTTCCATGAGAACTATTTTCAGCATAATATTTTGGAAGCCGGTGCACATTGGGTGGACTGTCCTTGGAGAAGCAGTAATAATATTAATGAAACGGACTTCCCGGAACCTGTTCCGTTTGCAGGCGATAAACGCATTTTTGTTGCGGATATGTTTTATGATATCAATCATCCTGTGCGACGTGAGCTGCATAGACGATACATTCGTCAGTGCCTGGACAACTTTGCCGATAATCCTAATGTGATTCAATTGACCAGTGCAGAGTTTACCGGTCCTTTACATTTTGTACAGTTCTGGCTGGATGTAATAGCAGAATGGGAGGTGGAAACCGGTAAGAAGGCCAAAGTAGCATTAAGTACAACGAAAGATGTGCAGGACGCTATTCTTGCTGATCCGAAGCGTGCAGCTGTAGTAGATATTATTGATATCCGATATTGGCATTATAAAACGGATGGCATTTTTGCTCCGGAAGGGGGAAAGAATATGGCTCCCCGCCAGCACATGCGTAAAATGAAGGTAGGAAAGGTGACCTTTGATGAAGCATATAAAGCTGTGAGTGAGTATCGCCGGAAGTTTCCGGATAAGGCGGTTACTTTCTATGCACAAAATTATCCGGCTATGGGATGGGCAGTATTCATGGCAGGAGGTTCATGTCCGGTGATACCCTGCACTGACAAAGATTTCCTAAGAGATGCTGCAATGATGGAGGTAGAAGAAACAGACACTGATGACTATAGGAAAATGGTAAAATCTGGTATCGGAAGTATCATTTATTCCAAGTCCGGAACAGAAATTCCTATTCGATTATCGTCCGGAAAGTATGTGTTAAAGTACATTCACCCAGGTACAGGAAGAGTGGATGTGATATATAAATCTTTGAAAATTAACGAAATATACCGTTTGAAGACTCTGGAAAAAGGAGAAGGAATTTATTGGTTCCACAAACTGTAAAATGAAAGGTCCCGTTGAAGCCAATTCGATGGGATCTTTCTTTTTATAGGTAATATCTAATAAAAAAGTGTTATAAAACATAGTACTTGTTTTTACAATCTCCATATCAGATTTTACCTAAAGATTAAGTCGATACCGCATAGCTTTGCAACATCAAATCAATCGAATTAATGCTATGATGGAACAGACTAATAATTCAACCGAAACTTTACTCGCCTCTTTTCAAGCGGGCAATATGGCAGCCTTCTCTGAGCTGTACGATTCGCACATTAATATTCTTTTTAATTATGGGTTGAAGTTGACTATTGATAAAGAGTTGCTGAAAGATTGCATCCACGATATTTTTGTGAAGCTTTATGTGAAGAAGGACGAACTGGGTGTTATTGACAATCTGAAGTCCTACTTGTTCATTTCATTAAAGAATAAACTCTGTGATGAGCTTCGCAAACGCATGTATATGTCCGACACGGCCGTCGAAGAGATAAATGTGATTTCATCTACGGATGTGGAAGACGATTATATGGAGGAAGAGAAAACCCGGAACAATCTCTTGCTGGTCAATAACCTTATGGACCAGTTATCTCCCCGGCAGCGTGAGGCGCTTACCTTATACTATATAGAAGAAAAAAAATACGAAGATATTTGCGAGATTATGGATATGAATTATCAGTCTGTACGCAATTTGATGCATCGGGGATTGACAAAACTACGTGCTTTGGTAGGGTAATAGGATTGCAGGAAAACTGTTAATATAGGCAAAAGAGGGTAGGGATTGAGTACACGTTCGGGATAACAGCGTCCTATTTATGTAAATGCTTAAAAAAAGACATAGGTATGAGCGCTAAGGTAAAGTTTTTTTTAATGGATGAAGATTTCATAGATTATGCTCTGGGTGTGGCTCCGGAATTGGCTTCTCAATGGGAAGCTTATTTCAGAGTACACCCGGAGGACATAATCGATGCGGAGGAGGCGAAAGCTGTATTATTGGCTCCTGCCGATGTGGATTGCGGTTTCTTGAAAGGTGAATGTGCAATGTTGAAAGATAGGATTATTAGCAGTATATTTTAACGCTTATTGGAATAAATTGGGTACATTTGCATGAAATTGCAATGTCCAATTAATTTCAGATCATTATGATATTAAAACAAGATATCCCTCATGGCTATGCCTATTGTTTTGCAGGTAAAGACTGCTGTCCCAAGGCGAACAGTTGCCTGAGAGCCATAGCGGCGAAGTTGCTCACAGAGAGCGAAGAACCGCAACCTCAAACCGTAAATACGGTGAATGCTATTTATGTTGAGCAATTATCCGACCTGTCTGCCTGTTCCCTTTACCGTTCGAGCGAGCCGCTCCGCTACGCCAAGGGGATGACTCATCTTTTTGACGATTTTCCTCTGAAAGAAGCTCCCTCCATTCGCCTTAGGGTCGTCAACTGTTTTTCGTGCGAACGTTACTTCTATCATTGTCGTAAGGGAGACCGGTTGATTTCGCCGGAAGAACAGCGGAAGATAGCCAATGTATTTCGTGCCTCCGGTCTTGGTATTGCTCCCAAGTTCGATGGGTTTGAATATGTGATTGCATGGTGATTCCTATATTCTCTCTCAATATAGTTTTTTTAAAGTTGTCAGCACTCCAGCACTGATAACTCTTAAACCCTTTGTCAGTCGGGGTTTGACGGCAGTGCTGACAAGGTGCTGGTAAGTGACGACAAGCGTTTTGTCAGCACTGAATTTTAAGCTATTTTCCAGCGTATATTATTATGAATCAAATAAATACTTCGTTTTTGCATGTATGGAATCTTTTCTCTTAATATGTGCATAAAAGGGCTTTCAAGTGGGTAGTTCTCGGTGCGGGCACCCACATCCCCACTATATATTAATTAAAGGGATTAGAGTCGATAATCAATGTACTACTGTTCTGTTTCCCTACATCCATGTCACTGAATTACTGCAAAAGGGAAACAGTCTTACTGCAAGGCGTGTGCAGTTTCGCTGCAAGGCATGTACAGTGTTACTGTAAAGCATGTGCAGTGCTGCTGTAAAGCATATGCAGTATCACTGCAAGATATGTGCAGTATCATTGCAAGGTATGTGCAGCAACGTTGCAACACAGTTATAGCATTACGTGTTAAGAGTAAGAGCATCGGATTTTCCGCATTAGGATTACAAAATCTATATTCTTTCGTCTTATTTTTAGACAATGAGAATGACTATATCAGTCTGACAGATATAGCAAAATACAAAAGCGATGATCCGATTGCGGTTATCGAGAACTGGCTGCGTAACCGAAACACAATAGAATATCTTGGTATTTGCGAGAGTTTATACGAGTTGGATTTCCATCGAATTTGAATTGTATATTATAAAGAAGTTTCAACGATTCTTCAAAATCCAAATGTGCCGTATGATGGCAATGCCAGCGAAGAGGGATTCGAAAAATGAAGGTCAAGCAAAAGATCTGCGGATGTCTCCGCACGGAGCAGGGGGCTGATCACTTCATGAATATTCACTCTGTCGTTGAAACCGCTAAGAAAAACGGAAATTCTAAATATAATGCCATTCTTGCTATTCTTGGATAGTGAGACTTAGCATTATGCACACTTTTGATACTTGAGTAGTTACCTATTTTGAATGACGTGATATTAATAAATTGTAATCAGCTTATGCGATCTTTTTTTAATTAATCTTGTATTTGAAATTATTAAAAAGAACTCAGTCCTTTTTTATAGAAGAACTGATGATTACAGAAGATAATTTTTTTCGTCTTGTTATTAAGTTTAAGATAAACTTGACTCTCGTTAGAAGAGTATTCCTTTTGT
>OHBD01000659.1_pt1 | contig 19233 bp, 13 predicted proteins | sample 1577291 | NCBI WGS metagenome assembly OHBD01 (sample SAMEA3879572, study PRJEB24766) | human gut metagenome | biome: human-associated habitat; feature: feces | place: USA | collected 1985/1987
CCCGTTTTTGAAGCAAAAAGCTGCTAACAGCAGCCTGCTAACAAAAGCGGGCGCTTTTCTTTTTCTACGAGACCGTTTTGCAAACAGAATCAGGGCTTCTGTTTGCAGGTTGCCAACATTTTTGCCTGATTTCTAACGGCGTTCCCTTCTGTTGGAACCCCAAAATGCTAACATTGGCGGATGATTCAGCTAAAAAATGTGACGGAATTGAAAATCCATGCAGTTCCTTACTGGCCATCCGTGCAGTTTTAAGGACTATTCCTGATTGAGTATGCATGAACTATGAATATTTATGAAAGCACGAAACAATAAATCTACCGGATCTGCGGATGCGGTTGCTAACGGAACGGGTTGCCCGATTAGCTGGAGAGAGAACTGGTGTTAGCAAATCTAACAGCTATCGCTTTTATTTGCATGGCTTTATATTCGTACACACGTTTAGCGAGAAGCAAAGAACGTAATGCAATCCAACGTTATTCAAGCAAAAATTTAGACTGAAATAAAAAAGATTGAGAATTTCAACAGAAATGTTAGCTATTGTGATTGACTCTGAATGCTTTCATATGATATACTGGTTGTGTTCATTTATCCTGCTGACTAAGAGGTGGAACGTATGAACTATAATAAACTTTGGAAGCTCTTAATTGACAAGCATATGAAGAAAAAAGATTTACGTGAAGCAGCCGGTATTACGACAAATACCATCGCAAAGATGGGAAAAGGTGGCGATGTTTCTACACAGGTTTTAAGAAAGATCTGTGAGACGCTGGAATGTAAGATCGAAGACATCGTCGAACTCGACGAGCCGAAGGAATAATAAAGGCTGAACTTTATCAGAAAGAGAGGCATCGCAGATGGCGGATGTCATTCAAGTTGGTAAGTATACGCTCGAATCGCTTACCACGGGCATGTACTCAGACCCGAAGATTATTTACCGGGAATATATTCAGAACAGCGTCGACTCTCTGGAAAGCGCCGTTTCGGCGAATTTGATCGAGCCTCAGAGCATGCGCATAGACATCATCGTCGATGCGGAGAGCGCATATATCTCGATTAAGGATAACGGTACTGGCATTCCCGCTGCGCAGGCTGTGTCAACGCTTATGAATATTGGTAGCTCGACAAAAAGGCATGACAATAATCGAGGCTTCCGCGGAATCGGCAGGCTCGGCGGGATGAGTTATTGTGGGCGTCTGGTTTTTACCACCTCGGCAGATAACGAAACCACCAAAACTATCGTTGAGTTCGACTGTAAAAAGCTCCGGCAACTACTCGTCCCTGGCGCAAATGAAGACATGGATCTCGCGACCGTGCTCGAGAGTGTTACAAGCGTCCGGCGAGAAGAAGAACGTAGAGATCGGCATTACTTTATTGCCGAGTTGTTTGACGTGAGTGGCTTTTCTGATCTGCTAAACATTGACATAGCTAAAAGCTACATTGCTCAAGTAGCGCCGTTGCCATATAAATCTCGGCGCTTTTTCCATTCGCTGGATTTGCATCGATTCTTAAGCGAGAACGGGTATGAGGTGGAAGAGTTCCCGATTTTCGTGGGAGAAAGCGTGAACGACCTTGAGCCTATCTATAAGCCAAATCGCCACCGTTATCATTCCGATCGGAACAAAAAAAAGAACGACGAAATCCTTTCCCTTCGTACTTTCCGGGTGGAGATCGAGGGTGAGCTCTATGCGCTGGGCTGGTATGGTGTTTGTAATTGGCTTGGCTCCCTCTCCGAACATGAAATTTCCGGTATCCGAGTGCGCAAAGGCAATATTCTCATCGGCGACAATCGGACGCTAAACTCGATATTCAAAGAACCGCGCTTTAACGGCTGGACCCAGGGCGAACTGTTTATCGTGACGGACAAGCTGATCCCGAACGCCAGACGTGATGATTTTGAGCAGAACGAAGCATATTACAAGCTCATCGCTGAACTACAAGAGAGTATCGGTGCGGAAATTACCAAAGCCATTCGCGAGGCTTCGGCGCTAAGAAACGACAACTCTGCGAAAATCATCGCCGAGGTCCAGAAGCAAGTCAGCGAAGCAGCGGTAACTATCACCGAGGGATTCAACTCCTCCGTCGATAAAACCCGGCTCCTCGACCAGTTGGCGGCGACTGAAGAAACTCTAAACCGCGCCAAGGTCCGCGACGATCTAAAATCGGCTAAAGAACAACTTGCCGAGCAGCTCACTAAGACTATCGAGGAAGCTACAAACAGCAATAACTACAAAATGAACCAAGTCAACACGGGCGTTGATAAACGGAGCAAGAAGATCCTGGCGATTATCTCGGATATTTTGTCGGAAAAGCTGGCGAAGCCGCTCGTTGATGACATTATCGAAGAAATCGTGACAGTACTAAACGGAAAGAAGGACTAATATGGAAATCCTGCCGTCTGAGTACCAGCAGATTGAGCTTTCTCGAAGCGAGAAAATCTTTGTGCGGAACGTAATGAGCAGCGAGCGATTCGGATATCTGCTCATCAAGACTAATCCCGCCATGCTCAAGAATGAGAGCATGCATACTTTAGTGTGCTCTGACGGAGTAATCTTCTTCAAGTTCTTTGAAGGGTTTAGCGACCCATCGCAATTTGGCTTTGCCATCCCGATGCTCATCGATACGCTCTATGCCCAGACCGTCAGGACAGTTTCCGCGAAACTGCTTTCCAATAAAGCACTGGTTTGCAATACGGACAAGCTCAGGTTTCCGATCAACCTTGTTTATGTCTTCCCTGAGCTCCAGCGGAAGGATGTTGCTGGAACCGACAACGAGAAGCTTAAATCCTTTATCAACAACGCCTGCCTGTTCAAGGAGGATCTGCCTAAGTTCCGGACCGAATTCGAAGCGACCGTGTCTCGACTTCTCGAAATCTCGGTCATAGCTGTTTCCGAGCAGAGAATGGAGATTTCTGATGAGAATGTCAATTCCGTACTCCAGCGTATTGCGCCGGAATATGTGACTATTCGTGTTTCGGCAGTGACGGACGAAGAAAGAAAAGCCGGCGTCGACAATGAGCTGTTGGTGGTGACAGAAGACGATGCGGCGGTTAAGGCCTTCCGCCTCGATGCAGAGCAGATCAACATCGTCAATAAAATCGTCAAGGGCGAACAACTAATTCTGGCTTGTGCTGGATCCGGGAAGAGCGTGCTCTTAATCGCCAAGTGTTTCAAAGCGGCGACCATGAACCCGGACAAGCAGTTTCTGATTACTTGCTACAACAGCAACCTCTATTCCCTCTATACTTGGTTTATCGACCGGGCAGGACTTCGAGCAAAGAACGTCACCTGCCTGACTTTCCATACGCTCTGCAGAAACCTGCTCAACCAGAACGGGTTTCACACGCAGAACAAAGACTTTGATGGCTGGGTCAATGGTGCAATCGCAAGGCTAAATGCTGGGCAGATCAAAGAGCGTTTTTATGGAATCTTTATCGATGAAGTCCAACAGTTTAATCTGGAGTGGTATAAGTTCTGCTACAACCTACTCGAAAACAAGAATTCAGATGACCATCTATTTGTAATCTGCGGCGACAAGACTCAAAAACTTGCCAACCTGCAGAGACATGGCCGCGCACCGTGGAATGCTGGCGAGGGTTATCCCAACTATCGTGGTGGCAACAAAAATATCCGCATCGAAAGAAATTACCGCAACTGTATTGAGATAAACGAGTACATTAACCGCTATGTCACTAGCGCAAAAGATTACCTTTTTTCGGTGCAGCAAAATACCGACCTTGACCCGGACGAGTTTCTTCGGGGGAAAAGCGTTTTCCATGGCCCAGGAGTAACGATAAAGCATCTAACCGATAGGAATAACCAAAGCGAGGCTAGAGCCGTCGCAGAATCGATTAGAATGATTCATGACGAAAACGGTATTCCCTATGACGAGATTGCTGTTATCATGTTTAATCGGAGGCATCTTAAAAGGTTCCCCGGTTGGGGTAATCGCATCTATAATTTGGAGGCGCCGCTTACGGAGTTGCTTGAGCAAAATGATATTCCTCATTGCGCTATGTATAACACAGACACTGGCTGGAGCGCCAGGTACGGCGACGATGGCGGCGTTCGTCTCATCACCTTCCAGAGCGTACTGGGACTCGACTTTAGGGCAGCGATTGTCTGCGGGCTATTGCCGCTTGGAGTGCACGACGGGACGAAAAATCCAGATTGGAATGCAATCCGTGAAAACGAAGAAGGGTTCGAAGACGCTCTCAAAGACACCAAGAGCAATATCCGATTCCTGTATGTTGCATGTACAAGAGCCAAGGAAATCCTCCATGTGATTCTACCGGAAAGCGGAGAAACCTCGGTTTATATCAACATGCTTGAAGCCGCAGAGTAAGCTGTAGAAGGAGGAACAAGATGAGCGAGTTTATACAGTTCGATACTGCATCGGCTAAGGTCGGTGGCGAGAACGTCCTCCAAGCGATGCAGAGCGATAAAAAGTTGATATTTAACGAATCATATACCGTGATGGGCGGAACACTTAAAGCTCCCGCTATTTACACCTGCTATGATTTTGTAGTGATTGGCAATGTCGAGGCCGACGACATAGATGTGCAAGGAAACTTGTTGGTAACGGGCAATATCAAAGCAAAAACTCTTTCTTGCCTTAAAGCCATCACTTGCGGTGGAAAAATCGAAGCAGAGAAGATTCTCGGAAACGAGATTGTTGCGGAGAACATCAGCTGCAACACGCTTTCCTGCGGCGGCAATGTGATTATCCGGTCGGTTATTGACGTGCAAGATTCCATTACGGTGGACAAATCAGTCATGACCGGTGAAGGCATTCTCGGCAGTGGCAGCTTTTCTGCTAAGAATGCTGTGGCAGCGGAGTTCTTTGAATTTGATGGCGAAGTGCGTGGAAAAGTGCTGGAACTTGCGACCGATGCGGCCTTCGGCGAGCCGCATCAGAGCACTGGAGACGACGCGATCGTTGTCTTTTCTGCCCAGCTTGCTGAAGTGATTTCCAACTCCTTGTCCGCAGCGGGAGCCGTGGACGAAGATACTCTGATTGAGACGGTCGCTAAAATTTCCGCTATTGACGAAAACCAGATCGCGGACTGGGAAAGGCTATCTAAAAAGCTTGCCGAACTGTCGTATTTTGATAAGATTACCAACTTCCGCGATTACCTTTATATAGTGATGGCAAAGAAACTGCTCCCGAAGGAAATCACCGATTACGAAACCTTATCACACTTATTTGGCGATATGCTGGCGGATGCCGAGCAGAAACTTGATTCTATGGAATTCCATGCCAAAACGATTGAGGACGTAGCCTATGCCCTCAAAATCATCAGCATGTGCGAAAACGACATTAAAATCGACAAAGACGAGGCTTATGACAAGATCCTGCAAAAGCTCGGCGTGAAGTATAAGACGGCGATTAAATACCTAAGGTAAGCGAGGTGGGCAACATGGCTGGCAACCTTTCCGTCGCAAGAGAGAAGCTTGCAGAAAGAATCCTGGCGGAGTTTAAAGATAAGATTACTGGCGCGGCGAACGAGCCGGTGGTTGGTGATAACCCAGAAAACAAGTTTTTCGTCGGAAAGCTATTGACCAACGATGGCGACGGCAACAGCGGCTATAGTTCTGATGTGTTTATCGAATCAGTCGGCGCAGACTTTTATGTCTCACAGTCAGAAATTGAGAACGCTGAGGTAAAGGTTTCTCCTCGAGGCGAGTTCTATTATCGTTGCTATCCCACCTTGGAACAGCAGCGTGCCGCCATGCTGGAAGAAGCAAACGATTATTCTCCCGAACCGTTTGAGTCATTTGAGGCTTTAGCCAAGGCTTATGCCGAGAATCCGGAAAAGTTCAAGCGCCTCAAAGTCAAGCTCATTCCCGTTTATAAGAAAATCTCGATTGCTTCGCCGAACTTCTTTGTGCAGTTTAAGCCAGGACAGCTTCTCGACGAGACTGGCACATATGGCTTCCTCGACGAGCGGAGTGGCGAAAATGTGCAGCTGATGGATCAGCTGAATACCCTCAAGGAATCACTCAACGAGGACGAGGATCGCTACACCTATGTCGTTCGAGAAAAGACCAAGGTTTCTGATCTCTATTCGGTCGAAGCATTCAAGCTCTTTATCGCTCGGAATAGTAAGCGCGATGTTATCGTCAATCAGAACTGGAGCATCTACATCAACGTTACCGTCAAGAAGATCAAAGATCAGTTCCTTGTTTCTGTTGCTCTGGTGAACGACTCTAAAGTCCAATCGAACGAGAAAACTCACCAGTCGAACAAACGCGACAAAGACAAGCCGTCGATCGAAACGCTCTTTAACTCCGGCGTCGACATATCTCTCTCGAACGCAGAATATACGCCGATTGAGCTCGATTATTTCCTTGATGATTATAAGTACGACAAGGAGCAGAGGGCTGTCGGGCTTAATTGCTCGGTCACTTATAGCGCCAAGGGAAATACTATCTCCACGGATCATTTGCCGACCTTTATCCAGAAGCGGCTTGTTACGAACGATAAGCTCGCGGTAAAGTTCCAAGACCTGATCGACCAGCCGCTCTCGACCCTAAAGAACATCCGCAAGAAAATGGATGTAGAAATCCAGGAATGGCGCGACTACTATACGGCAAAAGCACCAGGGCTCACGGAAAACGGCAAGAAAAAAATGCAAGAGGAGATATTCAATTTCCAGTTGGAGATTGATCGTTTCAAACTGGGCGTTGATACGATTGCGAACTATCCTATCGTCCTTAAAAGTTTCGTGCTGATGAACCGGGCTTTCCAGCAGACTGCAAAAAAGTATGATACTTGGCGTTTGTTCCAGATCGTGTTTATCGTCTCGCTGGTACCGGATATCGTGGCTTGTGACGAGAATATCATGCCACCGGAAGATAAAGCAAAAACTACACTCAGCGAAGTGTCTTTGCTGTACTTCCCGACCGGCGGCGGTAAGACGGAAGCTTTCCTTGGCGTTCTGGTGTTTAATCTTTTCTTTGACCGGTTTCGGGGCAAGAACTGCGGCGTGACGTCGATTCTGCGTTACCCCCTGCGCTTGCTTTCCGTGCAGCAGGTTCAGCGTCTCGCCAATACCCTGGCACAGGCGGAACTGCTGCGTCAGGCTGACCCATTGATTAAGGATACCGAGGAGTTCTCGCTCGGCTACTTTGTCGGCGACAATAATACGCCGAACAACATTAAGCGTGACCGCGCTATCCGCTACCGCGATATGCGGCAAGAAGAACTCGACGAGGAGCGGATTCTTGACATCTGCCCGTTCTGTGGCAAGCCGACTGTGCATCTTAAGTTCAACGAAGAAGCTTACCGGCTCATGCATTTCTGCGATAACCCCGATTGTCCTTCTGGCGACGCGTTGCCTATTTACATGGTGGATTACGAGATTTACCGATATTTGCCATCGGCGATAATCAGTACCGTGGATAAAATAGCGATTGTTGGAAGCAATCCGAGCTTCCGGAACATCCTTGCCGGTGCGCCGATGCGTTGCCCGAGACACGGGTTTACCTCCACCAGAAAGTGTCTGGTCGCTCAAGTTAGCACCGAGTTCTGCGACGAGGAAGTCCAAAACTTTGAGGAAGTGTCCATGTATGACCCAGCTCCAACGCTGTTCATTCAGGACGAGCTACATCTTATCCGCGAGTCGCTCGGCACCTATGCGTCGCATTATGAGTCGTTCGTAGATTATTTCGTGCAGAATGTTTCTCCATCCCGGCGTAAGATCAAAATCATCGGCGCGACGGCGACCATCTCTTCGTACAAGGAGCAAATATCTCAACTCTATAACGGACGAAATCCGATTCGCTTCCCGTGCTCTTCGCCGTACCCTGACCGGAATTTCTATTCGTTTATCAATAAGTCCGATACTCAGCGGCTAGTTATGGGTTATGCGCCGTATGGCAAGGCAATTATCAACTCGGTCGTGTACTCGTTAAAGTATATGCGCGAAGTCGTTTATAGCTTTGTCGCGAACCCGCAAAAGGTATTAAAAATTCCCGGCATCACAATTGATACCGTCGAGGAAGCCATGAAGATTCTCGAAGATTACTGGATTTTCCTCGAATACAACAATGTCAAACGCGACGGCAATAACGTCGAGGGCGCTCTCGATACCCCCATTAATGTCGAGCTGAGAAAAGAAGGAGTGCCGGAATTCCAGACCAGAAAGATGACTGGTGACGAAACCTTCCAAGACGTACGCGACGTACTCTCCGAGGTGGAAAACACAGAAAACGTGTTTGGCGGAGTAAACCTCATTGTGGCAACCTCGATGATTTCTCACGGCGTTGACGCTGACCGGTTTAATGTCATGTTCTTCTATGGCGTTCCTGGCAATACTGCCGAGTATATCCAAGCCTATTCGCGAACAGGGCGGCGGTATTCGAGCATTGTGGTCGACATCATTCGCCCGTCTCGGGAAACTGACCGCAGCTACCTTAATAATTTTGTTAAATTCCATGAGTTTAAGGACATCTTGGTGGAACCGGTGCCGATTAATCGTTGGGCGACTAAGGCGATTCGCGGCACTCTGCCCGGCATTTTTGCGGGATTGTTGTACACGCAGTATGATCCGGTCATCCAATATAGCATCGGGACCCTTTTCGTGATGAACAACATCAAAAAGGCGATCCAGCAAGGGTTGATTGTAAAAGAGACAGTGCTTAACCAACTGCTGCAGGCATATGGTTGCGAGGCAGGCGGCGAAGTGGTAGACCTTGGCAATCAATACCGGGAGAGCATTACGGCGTTCGTTGATAAAATGTTCACAGAAATTGTTGATCGCAACTGGGCGGACGAAAAAATGTCCGATGGGTTTAGACTAATCGGATACAACATCATGACTAGCTTGCGCGATACGGATGAGCAGCTGATCATAGAACTTGAAGCGTAAGGGTGTGGCAGAATGGGTAAAGAGAGACAGATGACACGTGGCAAAGCGCAGTCACTTTATAAATACCTTCCCGATTCCTGGATCGACTTCTCTGTCCGGGGCAACGATCGCAAGCAGTACATCGCCCATGTTGACCATTGGAATAGCGAAAAGCTCGATGGCATCAACTCAAAACGGTTAATCCGGACGGTCAACCATGCTGTGCAGTCATACATGGCACAGGGACATGGCGGGAGCTCCGTTCCGCCTACCTCTGGCTTTGGCGCAGAGCTCACCCCGGAAAACTGCGATGTCCTGACCCCAAAGGCATCCGACGTGGAACGTGGAATCATCGCCAAAATTAGCCCATTAACGTTCTATTGTAAGAAATGCAAAAAAGTTTATCAGTTTGCCAGCGAGGAGAGCTATAGTCGGAATCGGCGCTGCCGCAACTGTCATATTGAGCTGTCTCAGTTCCGCCAGATCTACTTCTGCAAATGCGGCTATGCAACTCCGCAGCATCCACGGTGTCCCACTCACGGCGTGACCGACCTTTACTGGGACGGTGAATACAGTTTTACCTGTCGTTCGTGTCAAAGGAAGCTCCCAATGCAGGCTAAATGTAAAGATTGCGGAGCTGTGCTGGGCGCTAAAGTGGCGCTTGATCCGTCGCAGTTCTTTACATATAGCCTGAGCCTGATCGACCTTATCGACGAGAAGCTGGAACGATTTATATCGGAAACGGATTATGGAAAATACGTTACAATAGCGTACTTCCTCGGCAAGATTTCACGGCAGAAATTGGACGACGTCATTGATAAAGGCATCACGACTGACCCGGAAGTTTATGCCCGTGCATACGAGACTAACTTCCAGATGTTTATGAACGCTTTTCACGACGAAGCTACCGCCGCTGTTGCAGCTAAATCAATGACCGATGCGAACTGTGGCAACGAATATACGCCGATCATCGAGGAGATCAAGGGAAAGCTGTTTGCGACGGAAGAAAATGTCAATCAGCTCGCAGAAATGATCTTGGAGCATAGCATGGTGAAAGAACTAAAAGACCATGCGACGCTTGAAACCGCCATCGAAGTCGCTAAGACGCTGAACACCAATGCCAATCCGGAGCAGTTCCGAGACATTGCCAAAAGATTCGGCATTTCTCACGTCAGAGCGTGCGATAAGATTCCCTTTATTTCCTGTTCTTATGGTTACACCCGGGTAAAAAGCGAGTATGAAGACGGTGTACAGCTCCGGGCACTTAAAGAAGAAAAGAACGGCAGGAAGAACATCTATGCAACTAAAATGAACACGGAGGGTGTGCTCTTTGAGTTCGACCGGAAAGCCATCATCGCTTGGCTCTTAAAGAACAAGTTTATCGATGCGGCGACGGCACCGGATTTGGAGTCAGATGAGGAGTGCAAACTCTGGTTTATTAACCATATCCGGCCGGAGGAGATTCATCCTTTCTCCACAATTGACGAAACAAAAACGCCGGAGACTTACTATGTCTATCGCCTGATTCACTCGATTTCTCACCTGTTTATTCGGGCTGCGGCGGACATCGGCGGACTGGGGAAAGATTCGCTCTCGGAATATATCTTCCCCGGAATTCCTGCCGTACTGGTGTATGTCCAGAACTCCCAAGGGTTCAATCTTGGGTCGCTGTTCAACACATTTGAAGCGTATTTTGACAAGTGGCTGCTTAGAGCCAACACCTCGGCACAAAAATGCGTGTTCGATCCAATTTGTATCGAACGCCATAAGGCCTGCACTGGCTGTTTGTTCCTGAACGAAGTGTCGTGCCAGCATTTCAACAAAGACCTTGACCGTGCTCTTATCATCGGGCATGTTGACAAGCAGACCAAAAAACGAGTAATCGGATTCTGGGAGGAAGAGTAACATGGCGGTGATGCATCCGGCTGATATAGAGAATTATGAGTATACCGCTACTGAGCGGGAAATGTACGAAGCCTTACGCGACCAACTTCCCGAAAAATATCAAGTGTTTTATTCGATTCGTTGGTTTGAAACAAACGAAGAAAACAAGAGAGTCGACAGCGAGTGCGACTTTCTTGTCTTTGATCCGTCCTTTGGGTTTCTTACCATTGAGGTTAAGGGTGGACTTGGTCTAGAGATAGAAAACGGTCGCTGGTTCCTTGAAGAACGCGCTGATGACGGCTCCGTCTCCCGGCGAGAACTCAAATGCAGCCCCTATGAACAAGCCGAAAAGAGCATGCGCCATTTTTATGGCTATTTCGCTGACGAATTCCACCAGACTTTTAACGGGGTATATGGCTTTGCCGCTGCTTTCCCTCGTTATAAGATTGATTCGCAAATCGCGGCGAGTGCGCCAATGGAGCTCACTATCGACATTGATGATATGACGAAACTCCCCAAGCGCATCAATGAGATTTTCCATTATTGGCGAAACAAGCGGAACATCAACATCCCGTTTTCTGCCGACCAGAAGACCCGCTTTATTAGTACCATCAACAAGCGTATCTCCCTCTCGGCTGCGGCTGGGGCTTTGATTAAAATCAAGGAAAAAGAGTTCGCCAAGATTGATTTTGTGCAGGACAGTATCCTAGATGTACTCTACCACTATCCGCAAGTTCGGATTCTGGGCGGCGCTGGCACAGGCAAGACTTTTATTGCTATGAAAAAAGCCACCAGAGATATTCGTGCTAGAAAAGAAGTGCTGTTCCTCTGTTGTAATAAGGAGCTGTCGGGGTTCGTGCGGGAAAAGCTTGGGCAGAGTGAACATTTATCTTTCCGTACTTACGAGGAGCTAATGCGGGAGACCATCGGCGATGCCTATGAGTCAGCTCCCGTGAACGAAAACGGCAATAAAAACTGTTTTGATCTCGTAGATAGAAATAATCCCAAGAAATATGATTCCATTATCGTGGACGAGGGACAGGATTTTGACGCAGACATGGGCCTCACCGTCCGTCTCTTTCTAAAAGACGAAGCAGCGTCAAGCCTCTATGTGTTCTATGATATCAATCAAAATGTTTTTGAATACAAGGTAGAAAATGCCTTTGCGATTGATTATCCTCCATTTATTTTACGCTACAACATTAGGAACACTGGTTGTATCTACAAGTGCGCCGTGGACACGACCGGGTTGGGTGGCGATACAATTGCAAACCAATTGCTAGGTGTCGAGCCGGACATCCGGCACTATAACAGCGTTCTTCAGGCTATCAAGGGGCTTTCTAATATCGTGACGCAGCTAACGAAGAAAGAATATGTCGGGACGCGCTCTATTGTGATTCTCTCAGACGAGTCATACGATAAATCGGTTCTGGCAACAGAAAATAGAGTCGGTGCGTACGATATTTCCTTTAAGGACTTGAAAGAAATCAAGGATACTGAGATATGCTTCAAGACAGCGGAGGAGTTTAAGGGGCTGGAGGCGGATGTAATCATCTACCTTAAAAACGATTACCCCGGTATTCCCCGTAATGAGATAGAAAAACGTCGAGAATATGTTGCCCTGACGAGAGCGAGATATTACCTTTACGTACTGGAAACCAAACGAACTTAAGGAGAAAGACTTTTATGGCGGACATACTGCTACTAGAACCTGGATACGCCAACAAATACCCGCCTATCGGTCTGATGAAGATATCGTACTTTCACAAGTATATTCATCATGACTATGTGCGATTCGCAAAGGGTAAGCTTCCGGATGCTTATAAAGACAAGAAATGGGACAGAGTTTATGTCACGACTCTGTTTACTTTCGAGTGGGAAAGAACGAAGCAAGCTATCGAGTACGCGCTTACCGTTGCGAAAGATCCTACGCAGGTTTATACAGGTGGCATCCTAGCTACACTTATGCCCGATCTGATTGCCAAGCATTTCCCGACGGTCAAGAATAATACCGGATTGCTCAATAGGAAGGGGACACTGGGGCTAGAGCATGAAGAATGCATCGACACAATGACGCTTGACTATGGCATACTTGACGATATCGCTGATCAGTATGTTTATCCGGCGCACGATGCTTACTTCACTTACATGACTCGGGGATGCGGTATGAAGTGCCAGTTCTGTGCTGTACAGACATTGGAGCCAGAGTATATCCCGTTCATCTCAATCACCGAAAGCATTCGAAGAGTCGACGAGCAGTTCGGTCCGAAGAAAGATCTGCTTCTCATGGACAACAATGTGCTCCGCTCACCACATTTTGATGATATTGTGGACGAGATCAAGGCACTTGGGTTCCAGAAAGGTGCGACTTATATTAATCCTAAAACTGGCAAGTCAGTACAGCGGTTCGTGGATTTTAACCAAGGTTTGGACGCTTTTCTCCTCACGCCGCATAAAGCTGAACGCTTGGGTGAACTCGCTATCCGTCCGGCACGAATTGCTTTCGACCACATCGAGGACGCTGAGGCATATAAACGCGCCATTACACTTTGTGCGAGAAGTGGCATTACTCATATGTCAAACTATTTACTCTATAACGGTGAAGACTTTACGGGCAAAGGACATTCTTACCATGCGGATACACCGGAAGATCTATATGAACGCATGAAAATCTCGATGGATCTGTGTGAGGATCTAAACAACGAACTGGATCATAAGGTTGCAATCTTTTCCTTCCCGATGCGGTATATCCCACTTTCCGATCTCAAGCGTGGTTACGTCGGAGCTAAATGGAACCACAAGTATCTCCGAGCTTTACAACGTATGCTGATCCCAACACAAGGAAAGGGTGTTTCTTCACGGTCGTTCTTTGAGGCAGACTTTGGCACGTCAAAAGAAGAATTCGTGATGTACCTTGCTATGCCCGAGGAACATCTTGGCTGGCGTGGTCACTTCGCCCGGCGAAAAAACGAGACTGATGAGGAAATGGAAGCTCGTCGAGTAGTCTGGCTCGAGAATCAAGAGATTCTTGCAGAATGGAAACGGCGGTTCCAGGCACTTGGCGATACCAAAGACGAATTTATCAGTTACATTGGCGACAATAACTATTCGGTTGAACGGTTTATGGAGATTAAAAACCTTGAACATAAAAAACTGTTCATCCATTATTTTACAATACCAACACTTCTTAAGGCGCTGTCGATGGACAATGCTGAAGAGAAAGAAATAATCATCGATTACATAACCAAGGATTTCCCATTGGTTTATAAGAGAATGGTTCGATATGTTGCTGACGGCAGATTGCCACATTCAATGTTGGAAGGAGCGTTTACGACATTCAAAGCAGATTTTGCAAAGAGTGTGCTGGAAGTTATCGACTACGAAGCTGAAGAAGAACCGTTTGTTATTAATAATCTTCTAAAAGCTCAGAAGCGTGTTGGACGAGAATATTTCCAGATTGATTTGATTCGGACATATTATCTGTTTAAGAATACTGGTGCGTTGAGGAAATGTGATAAGATTGAAGCCGTTGAAGCGATAAAAAAACTAGATGAAAGTAAGACAAGAAGTGTACTGGCAAGCAGATTCAAGGCATTTAGAGCAAAGCTGATTAAGCAAGCAACAAATGACGCACTCGGCGCGCAGTATGTTGCAGCGCAAATTGACCAGCAACTGAATAATTTCTGCAAGCAAATATCTCTGTTTGAGGTTGTCGAATGAAACGCGAACTAATTATTGGGAAATATACACTGGAATCGCTCACAAATGGCATGTACGCCTCGCCGTTGGACATGTACAGAGAGTATGTCCAGAACGCAGTGGACTCCTTGGATGAGGCGTTTGCTAGTGGCATCGAACTCCCAGACAAGCTGTCAATTGATATTACTATTGATGCAGAGAATCGTGTCATTACCATCCGGGATAATGGCGTGGGCGTACCAGCGGAAACGGCATCGGAGACCCTACTTGACATCGGCAATTCCCAGAAGAGTCGCATGACTTCTCGCGGGTTTCGGGGCATTGGTCGACTGGCAGGACTTAGCTATTGCGATAAACTGACGTTTAGGACAAGCGTTAAGGGCGAGGAAGTTGCGTCGGTCATCGAGTTTGATGCCAAGTACCTTAAAGAACTTCTATTCCCCGGCTCAAACGATGGGGTAAGCGTAGCTGACGTTATCGAAAAAATCGTTACAGTGCGCACAAAAAAAGAAACAGCAAACCGGAGATACTTTGAAGTGCGGCTTGATGGTGCTTGGAGTGAAGCCGGACTTATTGATCCAGAAACTGTTGAGACCTATTTGATCCAACATGCCCCATTACGTTTTTCCGAAAAGTTCAAATGGGGCCGGACCGCCGTAGAGAAGATGCGACTTGCAGGTTATACGATACCGCAGTACCGCATTTCTCTCAACGGAAAAGATCTGTATAAGCCCTATGAAGACAGTTTCATCTCTGATCGGGTCAAGAGAAATGAAGATTTGATTCGCGATGTAAAAGTTGAGGCATTTTACCGGAAGGAAAAGCTCAGCGCGGTGCTCTGGTATGCAGAAACCAACTTCTTCGGCACCATTATCGATAACACCATTAAGGGGCTGCGCATCCGCCAAGGTAACATCTTGATTGGTGACAAAGGATCCTGTAGCTCGTTGTTTAAGGAGGAGCGATTTAACGGGTGGATGATTGGAGAATTGCACGTCCTCGATCCAGAAATCATTGTCAACTCTCGTCGGGATGGCTTTGAAAAAAACTCAGCGTATTTTGAGCTTTTGTCAAATTTGCGCGATTGGGCATTTGAAGTCTCCAAAGAGATTCGACACCTTTCCTATGAGCGTAGTCTATCCGGCGCAAAGAAAGTCGTCGTTGAAGCAGAGCAGATTGATGATATTGCCGATGAAAATGATCTTTACTCTGAAGATTTATCCTATGCCGAAGATTATTCAGAAAGCGCGGCGCTAGATCAGGCAGAGTCTGAGGAACTGGCAGAAACGGATTTTATTTCGAAGCTTGGACAGCTTTTAAACCAGAAAAAAGCTCAAACAAAATATACAGCACTTAATATCAACTCCCGACTGACCGGCGAACAGCGCAAAGTGTTAGAACGGGTATTTGATCTGATTATGCAGGAGTACGATCGAGAAAGTGCAGAAAGCTTTGTAAATACTATTTCATCGAAGTTTTGATTCTTTTTAAGCCTAAATTTGAACCTCCTATGGGTCATATTGAACCACAGGAGGTCTTTTTTTATGTCGCAGCACCGCTACCGGCGAGCATCTGAAGCATTTTCACCATGTCGGGATTGCTGAGTACCTTTGCCAGCTGGAGCGGATCGAAGCCCATCGCATTCATCTGATCGACCATGGCGATCTGCTTCCGCTTGACTTCGGCTTCCGGCTCTGCCCCGCGTCCGTTGTAGAATGCCTTTTCAAGCAGCTTCGCGTTTTCCTGCCGGTTCTCATCGAGAATGTGGGAATACTGGTCAGTAACCATGGATGCCTGCGCGTGACCGGAGTCACCCTGTACGGACTTGATGTCGCCCTGGTTCAGCTTGAGCTTGTAGGTGATGCTGGAGTGCCGAAGGCTGTGGAAGACGACCGGCGGCAGATTGTTTTCTTCGATCAGGTTCTTCAGTGCTTTACGGATCTGTGCAGATTCGCAAGGCAGTCCAACCGGTGTTGCAATTACCAGATTGAAATCGGCGTACTCGTTGCCGATGGCTTCAATCGCTGCGTCCTGCTCCATTTTCCAGGCGACGAGCATCTCAGCTACCGTTTTCGGAAGGAAAACCTTGCGGATACTTGTGGGCGTCTTAGGCGCTTTCAGCACGAGCGCCGTCCGGTTGTGAAGCCCCTGATCTGGGAAGACCGTGATGATGTCCTTGGAGTCCAGTGCCTTCATGGCCTTTTTGCTCACACGCTGCAATTCCTTGGTGATGGAGATGGATGCCTTGCCAGCCTGAATGCTCTCATCGGATATATCCACACAGTCCCATGTCAAGGCCAGAAGCTCGCCGATGCGAAGCGTACAGGAGAAGGCCAGGTTGAGGCAAAGCTTCAACCTGGGATCCTTGCATAACTCGATTGCTTTGAAGATCGTCTGTGCGTCCCAGATTTCCCGCTCCTTTGCTTCATGCTTCGGCACCGTGGCATATGCGGCGGGATTCTTTTCAATCAGATCCCATTTCATGGCCTGCGTGAACGCGCTGCGGAGCACATTATGAATCTTGCGAACAGTCGCAGTCGTTACGGTCCGGGTTTCATTGGAATACTTCTTCACACAGATCATTGGAACAGCCGGCGTGGTCAGGAGCTTCTGATAATACCGCTCCAGTGTATGGGACGTGACTTCGGCAAGTTTCAATTTCCCGAGATACGGCTCGATGTAGTGATTGATCAGCCCGGTATTGCTGGAGTATACGGACGGCGACCATTTTGTTTTTCCGTAAAGTGAAACGTATTCCTTCATCAGTTCAGAAACCGTCGTGCAGTTCGGAATAACGAAATTGCCAACCTGCTGTGAATACTCGATCTCAATTTTCCGGGTATTGGCTTCACCCAACGTCTTGAAGGTTTCCCATTTCTGACGCCGCTTGCCATCCTTATCGCAGTAAGAATAGACGACACAGAACTTGTCATTGCGGGAAATCACAGATGCCATGAATCATTCCTCCTTTGAAAGTGCGGTCAGGATGTCCATATATTTGAAGTACCAGGTTCGTCCAACCTTCTTTCCTGCGGCTTTACTGTTCCGCAGTGCGCGGTAGATCCGCTGCACATTGACGCCGAGCTTTTCTGCCGCTTCCTGTGCTGTCAGGAGTTCATTCTCACCTTCAACCTGCGGCAAGGCTGCTTCCGAGTCGATCTTGTGATCTTCCTGACCGCTGATCCAATACAGAAAGCTCGCGTTCGTAACCCTCGGGCGGTCAGCAATACGGATCAGCTTCAATTCGTCCTGGTGCTTATAGTACAGCTGCCATGCCTGTCTGGGGTTAAGCCCAAGGAGACGGCCCATTTCAGGGATTGTCATGGAGCTTTCCTCTGCTGCCCGATCCCGTTCTCGATCCTCTGGCTTTCTGTACCTGGACTGAGATGCATACCAGTCGTCAAATATGACTTTCGGGATCCAGAATTTCCCTTCAAAGGTCATCGTCAGGAACTTCTCTCTGTGAATCAGTTCCAGCACGCTGTCCTGGGACAGATTCAGCATTTTCTGAAGGTCAGCAACCGAATACATGTTGCTGTGCAGTTTAGCTCCGGGAGGCTCACCGTCCACCTTTCTGTACCAGTCCTGTCGGGCATACCATTCTTCAAAGCTGGCCTTCACTACACGCTTCTGGCCAGCGACCATAACCGTATCGAAGACCTTTTTGTTGACCAGGTAGTAGCTTTCCGTCTTTTTCAGCCCCAGTAAGGCACCCATGGCGCGAACCGTCATGGTCGTTGCTTCCTTGTCTGACACTGCAGCTCCCTCCTTCCGCTCTGCTAACCGAGATCGTAGCACGACTTCCGCCAAAGTTTTAGTCTGTCGCCGGCCTGCGTTAGCAGAAAGGCACTCAATGCTGCTGATACAGCCAGGCATGGAAGCTCTCCTTCGGAATCCTGTAGCCCACGCTGTTGATCCTGATCGCCGGGAAGACTTTCCTGTGAATGAGGGAGTACACTGCTTTACGGCCTACGCCCAGGATCTCCATCAGTTCCTCAACGGTATAGCAGCGCCGCTCCTGTGGAATGTTCCGGGTCGTGTTCATGTTCTGCTGAATCTGCATCATTTCCATCATTGCTCTGCTCCTTGATCTTTTTATTGTGGTATAGCCCCCACGCTCCTCCATGTGTGAAGCAGGGCAAAGTGACACCGGCAGAGCAAAATATTTCAAAAAAAGAACCTCCGGATCAAAATCCAGAGGTCAAAGCATACTGTTTATCATCGTTTCAGAAGGTACGTTGCAGCTTCATCGGCGACGTGCGTGACCCAGGCCAGCAGGAAGGCTGCATAAGCGTTGCTTGTGTCGCGGACGGAATCGCCGCCGCTGGTCGCACCCATGTGACAGTTGATAGCAGCCGCTTCATCAGTTCTCAGCCTCATAAACTGCTGTACCAGATAAACCGATTTGGATCCATGCCCGCCAAAACAGTACTTCTCCTCAATGGTGTAGCATGGGACTTCCTGCCAGGTGCCGTTGATTTTCTGGTTCCGTACATCCTTCTTATAGAAATTGACCTTGCATAGATCATGGAAGAGTGTCGCCACAACAACGCTTTCTTCAGTCAGCTCAAGCTCGTAACCGGCGATTGCTTTCTTGGCCATGTGGTAAACATCCAGGGAGTGCTCACATAAGCCGCCTTCATAAGCACCGTGATAGCGTGTGCTGGCGGGAGCCGTAAAGAAATCTGATTTCTGAAGCCAGCCCAGCAGATCCTCAAGTCCATCGCGTTTGATGTTTTCCCTGCATAATGTCAGAAATTCCTGCTTCTGTTTCTCAAGATCCGGCATGCTGACACCTCATT